>Ga0070665_100007334_pt1 | contig 11218 bp, 7 predicted proteins | sample KBSS13metaG_FD_65862 | JGI IMG/M metagenome (GOLD analysis project Ga0070665, IMG submission 65862) | Switchgrass rhizosphere microbial communities from Kellogg Biological Station, Michigan, USA - KBS S1-3 metaG | ecosystem: Host-associated > Plants > Roots > Rhizosphere > Soil ...
GTCGGCGAATACTACCAGAACACCCAGAACACCGAGGTCCTGTCCAACGTCGGCGATTTCCCCGCGCTGTTCGCCAAGGTCTACGACGAGTGGGGCCGCGACACCACCCAGCGCTCGCGCATCAGCGCCCAGTGGGTGCACGACGCGCCGGTCGGCTTCATCGATCGCATCGACCTGCTGGCCTACTTCACCCAGCTCATCCGCCAGGAAGACACGATGACGCTGCGCGGCGCGAACAACAGCGTCATCCCGAGCAACTACCGCTACAGCTCCTTCTGGTTCACCCAGAACATCTATGGCGCCGAGCTGCAGCTCAACACCAACGCCAAGATATTCGACCTCTCGCACTACTTCACCTACGGCCTCTCCTTCTCCTACACGACCAGCAGCCGGCCACGTAACCGCCAGCAGGTCTCGCTGAGCACCGGCATCGCCACCCAGACTTCGGGCGGCGAGACCTATCCGAACAAGAATTTCCCCGACACCAACACCGTGCAGGCCGGCGCCTATCTGCAGGACGAGATCAACGCCGGCCGCCTGACCGTCACGCCGGCGGTCCGCGTCGACTACTACGGTCTCACGCCCGATCCGGATGCCGATTTCTGGCGGTCGAGCGGGTCGGTGAACCTGCTGCCGACCGCGAGCAACTACTGGTCGGTATCGCCGAAGCTCGGCCTGCTCTATCGCATCACCGACGAGTACTCGGGGTTCTTCCAGTATGCCCGCGGTTTCCGCGCCCCGCCGTACGACAACGCGAACTTCGCCTTCAACAATGCCGCGTCGTTCTACCAGATCCTGCCCAACGCCAACCTGAAGCCCGAGACCAGCGACGGCTTCGAGATCGGCCTGCGCGGCAAGTACAAGGAAGGCTCGAGCTGGCAGCTCTCGGGCTTCTACAACCTCTATAACAACTTCATCGAAACGGTCGTGGTCGGCATGCAGGGCCCGATCACCCAGTTCCAGTACGTCAACCTCAGCAACGTGACGATCTGGGGCTTCGAGGCGCGCGGCGAGCTTCGCATCCGGCCCGAGTGGAGCGTGCTCGGCTACTTCGCCTATGCCCATGGCTACGACAATCAAACCGGCCTGCCGGTCGACTCGGTCGATCCGTGGAAAGCGTCGGCGCGTCTGCGCTACGGCTACCAGCAGGGCCTGGGCGCCCAGATCATCGGCACGCTGGTCGGCGCCCACGACCAGGTCAGCAACCCGACCTACTTCCAGGCGCCGGGCTATTTCACCCTCGACGCGACCGTCGGCTACAACTTCAACGACCGCGTGAAAGTGAATGTCGGCGCCTACAACATCACCAACACCAGGTACTGGAACTCCCAGGACGTGATCGGCGTGGCGGCGAACAGCCCGCAGCTCGACCGCTACGCCCAGCCCGGCCGCTACTTCGGCGCCAACCTGACGATGAAATGGTAGTCCCGGCGGCCCTCTCCGCCGAGCGACTGCCGGCGCCACCGACACGTCCTCCACGCGTGTCGGTGGCGTTATCGTTTGCCTTGCATGGGCTGGCGGCAGCGCCGCTGCTGCTGGCCGGCACCTCCGGCAGCATGTCGGTCGACGAGCCGGCCCTCGTGGAGGTCCTGCTCGCGGCTCCCGCCCCAAGCGAGCCGACCGGCCCGGCCGATCCGCCGCCGAGCGAGAGAAGCATCGAGCTGCCAGCGCCGGATCAACCGACGCCAGTCGAGGTCGGCGAAATCGCAGACAGGAAAGTCGAGCTGCCGATGCCGGAAGAGCCGCCCCCGGTTGCCACGGCCGACCTCGAACCCGTCGAGTCTCCCAAGCCGATCGAACCACCGAAGCCGATCGAACCACCGAAGCCGAAACCTGCCGCGCCGCCACAGGTTCAGCCCAGGCCCAAGCCGCCGGCGCCGGCCATTCCCGCCCCGTCGAGCGCGGCGCAGAAGCCTGCCGCAACGCAGACCGAGGCGGCTCCGAGCACCGGCACGGACCGGGTCACGCAAACGGCAGCCGCCGCGCTGCCGGCGATCGTGTTCTCGCAGCAGCCCCGCTTTCGTTTTGCGCGGCCGGCCCCCTATCCGCCGCGCGCCATCGAGCTCGGCCAGCAGGGCGATGTCGTGTTCCGCGTGCGCCTCCAGCCCGACGGGTCCGTCGCCGAGATCGTGCTTTGGCGCAGCAGTGGCCACGAACTGCTCGACAAGTCGGCCCTTACCGCCGTACGCGGCTACCAGTTCCTGCCGGAGATGCGCAACGGACACGCGGTGGCCGCCTGGGTCGAATTTCCGATACGTTTCCACCTGCGTTGAGCTGAAAGAGGAGAACCCATGCTCGCGACCAATCCCGATCTTGCCGCCCGCTGGAGCCAGTTGCGCGACGAGAAGCCCGCGCTGCGCATCCGCGACGCCGCCGCGTCGCTCGGCGTCAGCGAGGCCGAGCTGGTCGCCCTCGGCACCGGCCGCACCGCCACACCGCTCGACGGCAACTGGCGCGCAATCCTGAACGAGATGCCCGGCGTCGGCCGCGTGATGTGCCTGACCCGCAACGAGGATTGCGTGCACGAGCGCCACGGCCGCTTCGAGGACGTCCAGGTGACCGGACCGCACGGGCTGGTGCTCGGCCCCGACATCGACCTGCGCCTGTTCCTCGGCCAGTGGAAGCTCGGTTTCGCCGTGCGCGAGCCGCTGAAGGATGGCGAGCGCCTCAGCCTGCAGTTCTTCGACGCGTCCGGCGACGCCGTGCACAAGATCTACGCCACCGACGAGACCGACCGCGCCGCCTTCGACGCGCTGATCGTACGCCACACGGCGGCCGAAGTGCCGGCCCTCGCGATGGCGCCGCGGTCGGCCGATCCGATCGACCGACCGGACAGCGAGATCGATGTCGAAGGCTTGCGCTCGGCATGGCGCAACATGCGCGACACGCACGAGTTCTTCGGCATGCTCGGCAAGTTCAAGGTCGGCCGCGTGCAGGCGCTCAGGCTGGTGGGCGACGAGTTCGCCCGCGAGCTGCCCCCGCGCGCCCTGCGTAGCGCGCTGGAAGCGGCGGCGGCGGACCGGACGCCGATCATGATCTTCGTCGGCAGCCGCGGCTGCATCCAGATCCACACCGGCCGCATCGCGCGCCTGCTCGACACGCACGGCTGGTTCAACATCCTCGATCCCGACTTCAACCTTCATCTGCGTGACTCGGCGATCGCCCGGGTGTTCTCGGTGCGTAAGCCGACCGACGACGGTGTCGTCACCTCGATCGAGGCCTTCGACGGGCGCAACCGCAACATCCTGCTGATGTTCGGCGAGCGCAAGCCGGGCAAGCCCGAGCTCGAGCCGTGGCGCGCGATCGTGGCGCGCCTCGAGAAGCAGGCTGCATCGTGAAGCGACGCCACCTGATGGCGCTGGGTCTCGTCGCGGCGGCGCTGCCGGCGCGCGCCCAGACCCAGCGCGTCATATCGGTCGGCAGCGCGCTGACCGAGATCGTCTATGCATTGGGGGCGGAAAAGATGCTGGTCGGCGTCGACACCACAAGCCTCTACCCTGCCGCGGCCCGCAGCCTGCCGCAGGTCGGCTACATGCGAGCGCTGTCGGCCGAAGGCGTGCTGTCGCTGAAGCCGACGCTGGTGATCGCCACGACCGCCGCAGGCCCTGCCACCACGCTCGATCAACTGAAGGCGACCGGCATCGAGGTGCTGATCCTGCCCGACCACTACGACTACGAAAGCGTGATCGCCAAGATCGAGCTGGTCGGCAAGCTGACCGGCAAGACGGCCGAGGCCCAGGCGATGATCGCGCAAGGCCGCGCCGACATGGCGAGCCTGGCGGCGAAGCTCGCCGCCGTCCCCGCCCGCCCGCGCGTTCTGTTTCTGCTGTCGATGGGCGGCAGCGCCCCGCAGGCCGCCGGCGCAGGCACGGCGGCCGACGGCATCATCAAGCTGGCGGGCGGCACAAATGCGGTCGAAGGCTACAGCGGCTACCGGCCCCTCACGCCGGAGGCGGTGATCGCCTCGCGTGCCGACTTCGTGCTGGTGACGCGCCAGACCGTCGAAGCGATGGGCAGCATCGAGAAGATCCTCGCGCAACCGGCGCTCAGCCAGACGCCGGCCGGCAAGGCCGGCCGCGTGCTGCAGTTTGACACGTTGCTGCTGCTCGGCTTCGGACCGCGCACACCGGAAGCGGCCACCCAGCTCGCCGCGGCGCTCCATCCCGAGCTGGCGCGCGCGAGGTGACGGCTGTCCTGCGCCAACCGATCCCGTTGTTCGCGCTGGTGGCCATCGCCAGCGTGATCACCGGCCTGTGCGTCGGCGCCTTCCCGGTCGGCTTCGGCCAGTTGCTCTCGGCCGCCGGGCTTTCCTCCGAGCCGCTCGATGCGACGACGTCGGCGGTTCTTTACGCGATCCGCGCGCCGCGCGTGCTGGCCGCATTCGCCGTCGGCGCCGCGCTCGCCGCCGGAGGGGCTGCCATGCAGAGCCTGTTCCGCAACCCGCTGGCCGATCCCGGCCTGCTCGGCGTGTCGAGCGGCGCGGCGCTCGCCGCCGTTTCGGTGATCGTTCTGGGCGAGAAGGTGATGCATGTCGTGCCGCCCGATCTGCGGCCCTGGGGCCTGCCGATCGCTGCGTTCCTGGGCGGCCTGGCCTCGACGGTGATCGTCTATCGCATTGCCGCGCGCAACGGCATGGCGCTGGTCGGCACCTTGCTGCTGGCCGGCATCGCCATCAATGCGCTGACCTCGGCGGGCATCGGCCTGCTCGTGTTCGTGGCCGACGACCAGCAGCTCCGCACCCTGATCTTCTGGACCATGGGCGGCTTCGGCGGCGTGACCTGGACGGCAATCCTGCCCGCCTTGCTGGTTCTCGCGATCAGCGTGCCGACGCTCCTGCCGGCTGCGCATCTGCTCGATGCGCTGGCCCTCGGCGAACGCGAGGCAGGCCATGTCGGGGTCGATGTCGAGCGGCTGAAGCGGCGTCTGGTGGCGCAGGTCGCACTGGCCGTCGGTGCCGGCGTGGCGATCTCCGGCATCGTGGGCTTCGTCGGGCTGATCGCACCGCACATCGTGCGCCTCCTGCTCGGCCCCAGCCATCGCACGCTGCTGCCGGCGGCAGCGCTGTTCGGCGGCGCATTCCTGGTCCTCGCCGATGCGCTGGCCCGCGTGATGGTCTCGCCGGCCGAACTGCCGATCGGCGTGCTGACCGCACTGGTCGGTGGACCGTTTTTTCTCTGGTTGCTGGCGAGCCGCGCCGCCAGGGAGGGCCTGTGAGCATGCTGCAGGCCGAAGCGATCGAGGTCCGGGCCGGCACGAAGAGCCTGATCCGGGACGTCTCGATCGATTTGGCGCCAGGCGAGTTCGTCGCCGTCATCGGCCCGAATGGCGCCGGCAAAAGCACCCTGCTCGGCGCCCTGGCCGGAGATCGGCCCGTGGCGACCGGCCGGGTGCTCCTCGACGGACATCCGATCGCCAAATGGCGCAAGGCATCGCTGGCCCATCGCCGGGCCGTGCTGCCGCAGCATTCATCGGTGGCATTCGACTTCACCGGCCGGCAGATCGTGCGACTCGGCCTGCTTGCCCACGGCTCGCTGTCCGACCGGCAGAAGGACTCGATCGCCGAGCGCACCCTGGCCGAGACCGAGGCACTTCCCTTCGCCGATCAGTCCTACACCGTGCTGTCGGGCGGCGAGCGTCAGCGGGTCCAGCTTGCCCGCGTGCTGGCGCAATGCGACGCCGATCCCACAACCCGGCCGTTCCTGCTGCTCGACGAGCCGATCGCCGGCCTCGACCTCTCCCACCAACATGCCGCCCTCGCCAGCGCCCGCCGGCGCGCCGAGCATGGATTGGGCGTGCTTGCCGTGCTGCACGATCTCACGATGGCTGCACGTTACGCCGACCGGGTGGCAATCATGGAGGCCGGCCGCCTGACCGCTCTGGGCCCTGCCGCCACGACCCTCGACCCGGCCCTGCTGTCGCAGGTTTTCGCGACGCCAATCCTGCGCCTGCAGGCCGGTGCGACAACGGCTTTCGTCAGCCCCGGTGAAACGACCCCGAATCGGACATAATCAAACCCGATTCAATCGCTGTATAGTTTCCCTCGGAGACAGCAGCGGCATCGATGGGCGAACGACCCACCCTGATCCTCACCACGCGCCTGGGCGTGCGACCTCTGGGCGTGCGCGGCGACCCCCTGCATGCGGTCGCGGGCCAGCTCCTGGCCGTGATTCGGCGACGCCTCGGCGATGGCCCGGCCAATCTCCTGGCCGAGCCGCAGTTGCGCGAATCGGGCGACGGCATCGACTGGTACGCCGCACATGACGGCCATGTACGCCGCTTCGCCAACCTGTCCGACACCGAGAAGGCCAGCACGCTCGCCACCGTCGATGGCCATCTCGCGGCCATCAATGGACTGGGCGACCAGCTCGCGGCATCGCAGACGAGCGACGAAGCACGGTTGATCGGGCAATCGCTGAAGCTCTCCACGCGCCGCCCGTCCGACGATTTCATCTATCTCGTCGACGGCCAGCCGGTGATCGCGGCGTGGGGCTACGAGCCCGACGCCCTGGCAAGTCTGGCGGGTTTTGCGCCCGCGTCGGTGCCTGCGGTCGTGCCGCCCGCACCGCCGCCATCGGCGGTGCTGGCCAGCGCTCCCGCGATGATGCTGCCTGCAACGGTCGGCTGGTCTCGCTTCTGGGGTGCGCTGCTGTTCGGACTGATGTTCCTGATCCTGCTGCTGATGGCCTCGTGGCTGCTGCGCGCCTGCGCACCGGTCGATCCATCACTCAATGTCGCCACGATCGAGACGCCGGCCCCGCCGGCCCCCGAGCCGCCGCCCGATCCGACACCGGTGCTGAAGGCGTCGCTCGACGACGAGCAGGTGGCCGAGAAGAAGCTGAAGCTCGAGCTTGCCGCGCTGCAGGAGGACCTCAAGCACAAGGTCGACATGTGCAAGCCGATCGAGCCACCCAAGCCACCGCCTCCGCCGGTCGTCGCCAAGGCACCGCCGCCGCCTCCGGCACCTCCGCCGGAGCGGCACGCCGCCGTGGCTCCGCCGCCGCCCCCGGCCCCGCCACCGAACCGGCCGCCGCCGGGCATGCTGCCATGCGACTGGTCGGGCGATTCGGGCGGCGAGGGCGTGACCCGCAACAGGCACTATCTGGGCGACAGGCCGGGCTTCGTGGCGATCAACTACGAACTCTATGTCCGTCCCGACGACATCAGGGTGATCTATCGCGGGCAGGTGATCGCCGGCACCCACGGACCGCGCAGCGGCCGTGGAGGCTTCGGGTTCAACTGGAATCCGGTGGCTGGGGATTATTCGGTCGATGTCATCGTAACAGGTGAGCAGTGGGGCACCCGCTGGAAGTACGCCATGGCCTGCCCGCGCGGCGGGCGTTGAGGAACTGGAATGGCCGGACCGCTTCTTAGCAGTGAACCGCTGCAACGCTATCGCGCTCTCGGCCTCGCGGGCGATCCCGTATGGCGCGCCGCACGGCAGCTTCGCGCGGCGATCGCCCAGCGCCTCTCCTCCGAGCATGCCGACCTGCTGGCCATTCCCGAGGTCGATCCATCGGGCCGGCGCATCGACTGGTACGCGCCATTCGACGGCGAGGTGCGGCGGCTGGCCGACCTCGGCGACGCCGAGCGCGCCGCTGTCCAGGACAAAGTCCGGCGCTTGCATGAGGGCCTGGTCGGCCTCGCCGTGTCGATGGAGGAGCCGGCACGTTCTGGCGCCGAGCGCAACTTCGCACGGCTGCTGCGCCATGCCCTGACGGCGCCCGGCGAGGAGACGCTCTACCTCGTCGACGGCAGGCCGGTGATGACCTTCTGGGGCTTCTCGGCCGATGCCGCGCTGCCCGGCGTCTTCCTGCCTGCCACGCCGCTGGCTCCGCCGCCTCCACCGCCTGCCGCCGCGATTCCCGAAGCAGTGATGGCGTCGGTGCCGGCTGCCGCGATGATGGCCGCGCCGGGGACACGCTCGACGTGGTGGCAGTGGCTCCTGCTCGCGCTGCTTCTTCTCCTGCTGCTTGCAGGACTCGCCTGGTTGTTGCGGCCCTACCTGCCGCATCTCGAGCCACGCCTGGAAGCCGAGGCGCGCGACCGTGCGCTGGCCTTCTCGGTACGCCAGCCGACCGAGCTCCAGCAGGTGCGCTTCGCGACCTTGCAGCAGGACAATGAGCAGTTGCGTCTCGAGCTCGCGACGCTGACCGACGAACTCGCCCGCAAAGGCGGCGATTGTGCAGCCGGTGTTCTCCTCCCCGGCGGCATTGTCGTAGGCAACGGCGCGCCGATCGAGCGCAGCGCCGGTCCCGAGGACAAGGCGGCAGGCGTGACTCTCGCCGAGAAGGCGAACGAGAAGCCGGCGGGCGCCGACAAGGCACCTGCCCCCGACGACAAGTCGCCCACTCCCGGCGACAAGAATGCCAAGGGTCCCGACGACAAGGGCAAGGGTCCGGACGGCAAAGGTCCGGACAACAAGGGCCCCGACGGTCCGGACAAGTCGATGGCCGACAAGAATGGGGCCGACAAGAATAAGGCCGACAAGAACAAGAAGGACGAGCCCAAGCCGATGGTGGTGCCGCCCGAGGCCAAGCAGAAGCAGGATCTCGCCTTCATGAAGGGCGACTGGCGCTCGCGCACCGGGCTGGTCACGGCGAACGGCGAGAAGGACCTCCGCCCTTCCTACACGCTCGACGACAAAGGCAAGGGCAAGGTGTCGTTCACGCAGCAGAACGGCACGACCTGCGAGGGCCCCGCCGAGGCGCGCTGGGACAGCGGCAAGCTGGTGATCGAGGAGAAATCCAATCCCAAATGCACCGACGGCCGCACCTATGCGCGCAACACCGTGAATTGCGAGGTCGACAAGGATGGGGTTGCACAATGCAAGGGCAGCCAGCCGGGCGACAAGCGAAGCTACAACGTGCAGATTGGCCGTTGATATCGCCCGAATGAAGCCCACGTTCTTCCGCTTACCGCACAGGCCCCTATGAGCGACCTCGCACGCCTGCCGAGCTATCCCAGCCCGACGACGCTGATCGCCCGTTCGGGCATCCAGTTCCTCGACTTCGGCTTCGACCCGACCAAGCTGCGCGTGCGCGAATGGGGCTTCCATGACGCGGCGACGACGAAGGCCGTCGACGATCTCGTGCAGCTCGACTTCGACGAGGGCCGAGGCCAGTACGAGGTGGTCGAGAACGGCCGCCGGCGCGCGGCAGAGCCGAACCTCGTCGTCACCGCGAAGGATGCGCTCGCGCCGTTCCTCGACAAGTGGGTGCCGGTGCCGTTCCTGCAGGTGCGGCCGAACAACCAGTTCCGCGAGGGGCCGGCCGACTGGGCGCGCATTCGCATCGTCGATCTCGAGGAGCGCTACGGCGAAGGTTTCCGCGACGAGCAGGGCTGGCGCTACCGCGCGGTGCTGGCGTTCGACACCGGGTTGATCGCCGAGGCCGAGGGCCGCGCCTATCTCGCGCCGTCCTCGAAGGACGTGACGGCCGGCGCCCTGTTTGCGTTGGCGCCGCAGCAGCGCGCCAACCACTGGCTGCTGCGACAGAACTGGATGACCCAATGGCTTGAGGAGCTGTTCCGCGAGATCCATCCGCGCGCCACGCCCGAGGAAATCGACAACGACATCAAGCAGAAGCCCCAGGAAGCGACGGCGCGCTATCTCGCCTTCCTCGGGCTGCTCGCGGAAGCGATCCACTTCCCGCCGGTCAAGCTGGTCGGCGATGCCGAGCGGCCGGGCCGTGGCGCGATCGAGGTCGACCTCGTGCTCGATGTCGGCAACTCGCGCACCTGCGGCCTGCTGATCGAGGCGGCGGGCGAGCTCGGCGTCAATCTCAACGATTCCTATGAGCTGGCGCTGCGCGATCTCTCCCATCCCGAATGTGTGCACGCCAGGCCGTTCGAATCGCGGGTCGAGTTCGCCCAGGCCTGGTTCGGCAAGAACCACCTGTCGCGCCTCGGCGGCCGCGCCGACGCTTTCGTATGGCCGACGATGACGCGCGTCGGACCGGAAGCAACCCGCCTTGCCTCGCGCCGTCGCGGCACCGAGGGCAACACCGGTATGTCGAGCCCCAAGCGCTATCTGTGGGACGAGGAGCCGCAGCCCCGCGAATGGCGCTTCAACATCGCCTATGCCCAGGACCAGACGGCGATGCCGGCCGCGGCCGGGCCGATGGCGCAGCTCGTGAACCAGAAGGGCGAGCCGCTCCATCTCGTCGAACCGGAGGCCGACAGCGCCGACCACCTGCCGGTGTTCGAGCCGCTCTATTCACGCTCCTCGATCATGACCTTCGTGCTGACCGAGGTGCTGCTGCAGGCACTGACCCTGATGAACTCGCCACAGCAGCGCGGCCGGCGCGCCCATGCCGAGACGCCGCGCCGCCTGCGCCGCATCGTGCTCACCCTGCCGACCGGCATGCCGCTCGCCGAGCGCCTGATCTTCCGCAAGCGCGCCGAGGCCGCGCGCGACCTGGTGTGGATGATGCTGGGCTGGAAGCTCGACGATGCCGCCGCTCCCGCGCCACGCGTGCTGACCGACTGGGACGAGGCGAGCTGCACCCAGCTCGTCTATCTCTACACCGAGGTGGCGCGCAATTTCGGCGGCGACGCCCGCCGCTTCTTCCAGGTCGCCGGCAAGAAGCGCGGCAGGCCGGCCGACGGCACGCTTACCATCGCCAGCATCGACGTCGGCGGCGGCACGACCGACCTGATCGTCAACAACTATCGCCTCGAGGGCGCCGGTACGTCGGTGACGCTGTTCCCCGAGCAGAAATTCCGCGAGGGCTTCAACGTCGCGGGCGACGACATCCTGCTGAGGGTCGTGCAGGGCCACGTGCTGCCGCCGATCGAGGCGGCGTTGCGCATCGGCGGGATCGCCAATCCGGCGGACCTGATGGCCGAGCTGGTCGGCGGCGACCGCGGCGGCGAGGACGTCATCCAGCGCAATTTGCGCCAGCAGTTCGCGCTGCAGATCGCCCAGCCGATCGCGCTCGAGTTCCTGCGCGCCGCCGAAGCCTACGATCCGACCTCGGGCGCCCTGGTCGCCGAGCCGCGCCCCTACGAGTCGTTCTTCCCGGGCGGCTCGAAGCCGTCGCAGGAAGTGGTGAGCTTCTTCAACGAAGCGGCCCGCAAGCGCGGCGCCAGGGACTTCGACCTGCGGACGACCGTATTCCCGATCGACCTGCAGGGCATCGACAAGACCGTGCGCGCCGAGATGGCGCGGGTGCTCGCCCCGCTCGCCGAGATCGTGCACGCCTACGATTGCGACATCCTG
>Ga0070665_100007337_pt1 | contig 11216 bp, 10 predicted proteins | sample KBSS13metaG_FD_65862 | JGI IMG/M metagenome (GOLD analysis project Ga0070665, IMG submission 65862) | Switchgrass rhizosphere microbial communities from Kellogg Biological Station, Michigan, USA - KBS S1-3 metaG | ecosystem: Host-associated > Plants > Roots > Rhizosphere > Soil ...
CTGTTCCTGACCATGAATACTTGTGACCTGGTGCTGCAGAGCAGGAACGTGGAGCACTATACGGTGACTAATGCTTTTTGGATTACGAGCCATTTTACGCCTATATTTTCATCGTTATCGAGCGGGACGCTGGTGGCACTGGAGCGTAGCTGCTGGTGGCTGCATATACTGGGGGTATTTGCTTTTCTTAACTACCTACCCTACTCTAAACACCTGCATATATTGCTGGCCTTCCCGAATGCATACTATGGCCGACTGCTGCCACAGGGAGAAATGAAAAACATGCCTGAGATACAGAACGAGGTGCTGTATATGATGGAGCCGGATAAGGCGCCTGCGGCGGATGCTGCACAGGAGCATAAACGCTTTGGCGCGAAAGATGTGCAGGACCTAAGCTGGAAGAACCTGCTGGATGCCTATAGCTGCACGGAGTGCGGACGCTGCACGGCAAGCTGCCCGGCTAATATGACGGGCAAGCTGCTATCGCCACGTAAGATAATGATGGATACACGCGACCGTATGGAAGCTGTGGGCAAGAATATAGATAAGAACGGTACATGGCAAGATGATGGCAAAGCCCTGGTACATGATTATATAAGCGTGGAAGAGTTGCGTGCCTGCACCAGCTGCCAGGCCTGTGTGGAGGCCTGCCCGGTGTCAATAAATCCGCTGGATATAATACTGCAGCTGCGCCGCTACCTGATAATGGAGGAAAGCAATGCACCGCAGGAATGGAACCTGATGAGCAGCAATATAGAAAACAACATGGCCCCATGGAAGTTTAGCCCGGATGACAGGGACGCTTGGGTGAACGGATAAAAACAACAATTTTTTACTAACAGAACTTAATGATATGTCAGTAGCAGTAAGATCGATGGCGGAGTATGCAGCAAGCGGTGAAACACCTGAGGTGCTTTTCTGGGTGGGATGCGCAGGCAGCTTTGACCAAAGGGCACAAAGGATAACAAGGGCTTTTGCACAAATACTGGATAAGGTGGGTGTGAAATTTGCGATATTGGGCAAGGAAGAAGCCTGTACGGGCGACCCCGCACGCAGAAGCGGTAATGAATTCCTGTTCCAGATGATGGCGTATAATAATATACATACACTGAACGGCTATGGAGTGAAGAAAATAGTAACGGCTTGTCCGCACTGCTTTAATATACTGAAGAACGAATATCCTGCGCTGGGTGGTAACTACGAGGTAATACACCATACTACCTTCCTGCAACAACTGATAAATGACGGACGTGTGAGGCTGAAGGATGGCGGGGCTTTTAAGGGTAAGAAAATAACCTACCATGATAGCTGCTACCTGGGCCGCGGTAATAATATTTATGATGCACCACGGGAAGTATTAGAGGCGCTGGATGTGGAACTGGTGGAAATGAAACGCTGTCGTACGAATGGTATGTGCTGCGGTGCTGGCGGTGCGCAGATGTTTAAAGAAGAAGAAAAAGGCACTACGCGTGTGAACTTCGAGCGTGCGGAACAAGCACTGGAAACGGGTGCCAATATTATAGCTGCTAACTGCCCTTTCTGCACTACTATGCTGACAGACGGTGTGAAGAATAAGGAACAGGAAGACAATGTGAAGGTGATGGATATAGCAGAAATGGTGGCACAGTCGCTGGCAGAATAAGAATAATAACTATGAGAACCCTACCTACAGGAAGCGGAGATGCGCAATGGGAAAATTCTATTATAAAAGACCTTGCTTTTATAAAGAAACATTTGAGGTATCCGTTTAATAAAAAGACATTGGTGCCATCCCTTATGTTTGGCATGTTCCTGGCATTTGTAGCAAGGTTTGCATGGTTTGGCTGGATAATGGCGAGGGCTGCTAATAAACATTCGTTCCTGGGTTCGACAAGCTTTGTTGCCTTATTGGTTTTAATCCCTCTTGTTATTTCCCTGGCAGCCTACTATCGCACTTTGAGGTTTGAAGCGATTTCAACCGTTTTTTACATGGGTGAAAATCAGCAATTGATACAGAAGTTTCTCCAATCACAACATTTGGTTGTGTACCGGCACCCAGAGGCACCTGAAGTGTTTCAGATAATAAGCAGGAACATAAGCGCAACGAAAAATGAAGAAAGAGAGGTGATGATATTTATTGCCGATGACAAGCGCATATTAATAAACAGCCATATTACGGGACGAAAACTAGGATTGGGTGCTTACACTTCAAGAAATTATAAACAAATGGCAAAGCTACTGCGCACATGGATGCTGACACATGTACCAGATAATACCAATACGGCTATAGTTTCCGATAATAGATTCTAATGTAACTTTGCGGTATGCAAAATGAGTTGACGAAGCTAATACCTGCTGATTTTCCTGATAATGCGCGTGTATGGGTGTACCAGAGCAGCAGACCATTTGTAGAGAAAGAAGAAATTGAAATAAACGAGCAATTGCATCATTTCTATGCCAACTGGCAGGCACATGGCGCGCCGGTGAAGGGCTGGGCAAAGTTGCTTTACAGGCAGTTTATAGTAATAATAGCTGATGAAACAAATGTGGAAGTGAGCGGATGCAGCACCGATAGCTCTGTACGGGTGATAAAGAGCCTGGAACGCCAGTATGATGTAAACTTCTTTGACCGCATGACCATTACCTTCCTGAGAAATGACAAGGCTGAGATGCTGCCCTTTAACCAGGTACAATATGCTATAGACAAGGGCTACATTAATAAAGATACTTACCTCTTCAATAATATAGTGACCAATAAGAAAGACCTGATGGAGCAATGGCTGGTACCACTGAGTGAAAGCTGGCTGGCAAACAGGGTGTCTTTCTCTGAAGTACAATAAGAAATGATTAATATTGAGGGTCGTATCACCCCTATATGAAGAATCCATTATTGCTAGTGGCTGCTTTCTGTATGAGCATGCCTGTTTTTGCACAGCAGCAGCAAGACACTATACATACGCTACAAGATGTAGTAGTAACTGGCATACAGAACTCAGGCCCTAAGGCTACTTCGTTGCACATAGAATCTTATCCGCTGAAGCAACTTGAAGTAAAATCTCCATTCAACTTATCTGATGCGCTGGCAGAGATACCCGGCATTAGCGAGCTAACTACAGGTAATGCTATTAGCAAACCCGTGATTCGCGGGTTGTATGGAAACAGGATATTGGTATTGTTGTCAGGGTTGCGATTTGATAACCAGCAGTTTCAGGATGAACATGGATTGGGTCTTTCTCAAATAGGTATAGACCGTGTAGAGGTGATTAATGGGCCTGCATCTATTTTGTATGGCACGGATGCAATAGGCGGTGTGGTAAATGTGATAGAAGAAACCCCAACCCAACCCGGTAAAACGCTTGACTTCACTACGAGGCTATACTCTAATACACTCGGTACACTTACTGATGTTGGTTACTCAAACTATGCTAAGAATAAAACATGGTGTCGCATACGCGGCGGGATAGAAAACCATGCTGACTATAGCGATGGGAATGGTAATCGTGTGCTGGACTCAAGGAATAAGGGATATTATGCTAAGGCAGGATTTGGCTTTCAGCGCGGTAACTGGACGATGAACAATACTTATGATTTCTCTTACAACCAGTTTGGCTTTATAGTGCCTGATCTCAACCTGTTTCTTCAGCCCGATAGCAGATGGTCGCGAAGCATGCAGGGGCCGCACCATAATGTGATGCTGAATGTACTTAGCTCTCAGAATACCTTCCAGTTAAAATCATCTGTATTGAAAGTGAATGTAGGTGTGCAGAGCAATCACCGTATGGAAGATGAAGGCGGCGGCGAAATAAGCCTGAATATGCACTTGCTTTCTGCACTGGAAAATGCGCGCTGGGAAAAGTATCTGCGCAGTAACATATTGTTTGTACTCAACCAGCAGTTCACTTTTGAAAACAATACCAATCTTGGCAAACGCATACTGATACCTGATGCCAATATGCTGGAAGGCAATGGATCAGGCTTTCTTCGTTTTTACCTGCATAAAGTAAACATAGAAGCAGGACTGGGATATAATTATAAGAACATTAAAACCTACTTGACCCCGCCGTTAAACACTGTAACGAAAGATGTACATCCATTTGATATAGGCCGGGCTTCTGCAAATGGCATGATAGGCATGAGTTACAATCCTAACCATTGGCTGAATATAAAAGCTAATATAGCCAGCGGCGACCGCGCGCCAAATCTTGCAGAGCTATCGTCTGACGGGCTGCATGAAGGTTATTACCGCTACGAAATAGGCAACCCTAACCTGAAAATGGAACAAAATATTAACGGCGACCTGACCGTGGAAGTAAATAATACAGAATGGTTTGTTTCTGCATCGGGCTACTACGACCGTTTTTTCAACTATATATATCTTGCCGGTGATGGCAATGCTAACTATTTTGGCTTCCCGATCTATAACTTTAAACAGCAGGATGCCAAAATATATGGCAGTGAACTGATAGCCCAGTATAAGCCGGAAGCGCTGAAATGGTATGAGTTTAAAGAAACATTCTCGGCTATTAAAGGTGTGCTGGACGAAGGCGGTTACTTGCCTTATATACCTGCCTACACCAATAAACTTTCGATAATTTTCACAAAAGACATTAACGATAAATATAAATCGTTATACATTGAACCTGAATTTGAATACGTATTTGCACAAGACCATCCTGCACAGTTTGAATCATCAACAGGTGATTACGGACTAATAAATTTATATAGCGGTATAGTGACGCATTGGGGGCAACATGACCTTAGCTGGAACTTTACTATTAAAAATTTATTGAATAAGGAATATGTAGATCATCTCTCAAGATTAAAAGATCCCACATTATTCCCCCAGCCTATATATAACCAGGGAAGAAATTTTATATTATCTTTAAGTACCAGACTAGGTGTATAGATAGTTGAAATTAATATTTAAATATGGCCTATATACGTTGATTGTCGTGCTGTGCATGGCATGGCTATTTCATTTTTTATACCCTGTCTATTATACTATAAGCGCTGCAGAAATAAAACAAGAGCAAGAGAATATCATAAAAAAGGGAAAGGAAACAACTAAATACCAGCAGCTAAGCTTTAGCAGTACATTCTTCAATGCCCACTACAATAAGGCAGAGAAAGAATTGGATATAAATGGTGAAATGTATGATGTAGTAAGTGTGATACAAAATGGCAATATTATCAAATGCATTGTGCTTAATGACAATAATGAAAGCCGGTTAAACACCACCCTTGCCTTACATCTTGGTAATGAAAAAACAGATAAGAATACACACCAGCTTATTTTGTGGTGCCCGGTAGCGTATGGACCTGATGCTTCTTTTAATTTACCAGTATATCACAATATTATTTCAAATAGTTATGCTCTAATCGAGCATCAATATCTATCTAATGGTTATGGACAGCTAACTCCCCGCCCTCCGCAGGCGGCATAACAGGCTAGCCCCTTTTCCCTTATCAATTTTCCTGAAAACATCGTTCAATTAAACTTATTTAAAATAAAATGAAACACATTTTTAAAGCAGCATCTATGCTGTTGCTTACCGTATTTGTATACTCTTTATCGTCGTGTAAAAAGGATAGTGACCAAGGTTTACCACCTAATATTTCTTTTAAAACGGGCGCTAACTACATCTCATCCGACGCTACTGTTGCAAAGGATTCTACCCTGACGGTTGGCATTAATGCTTCAAAGTCTGAAGGAAACGATATACTTACCAAGCTTACTATTACTGTATCTTATGACGGCAGAGCCGATTCCACCATTTATACAGAATCAGTAGATGCTAGTATGGCAAGCACTTATTCTAAAGACTTTCCGGTAAAAACACGCAACCAGGCAGGGACAGAAAAATATACTTTTTCTGTCGTGAGCAAAGATGGTATCGTGAACAGTGCAAAGTTTACTCTCACAGTTAAGTAAAATTTTAGTCTATTCTATTGTTTATGAGTCCTGTATAAAAGCAGGACTCTTTTTTATATTATATTTGCTACATAACGAAAATTTTATGAATAACATACTGAAACTAGTATGTACTCTATTACCCCTGGTAGCAATATCCTGTAATAAAAGTACCTCCACTACTTACCCCCCACCCTCTATTGCGTTGAAAAAAGGGACTCCTTATATATCAACAGATACTACAATAAAATCAAGCACTTCGATAATACTGGGGCTGACTGCTGCAAAAACACACGGAGATGACATATTGAGATCAATATCTGTATTGTGCTCTTATAACGATAAGCCGGATTCCTTGCTATTCGTGACATCTTTATACGGTATAGGCGGCGATAACTTTCAATATGACTATAATATGGGAACGCAGAAGGCCGGTAAGGAAAAATATACTTTCAAAGCCACTACGCAGAGCGGTGCTACTAACTCCGTAAGCGTTACCATCAGCATTCAATAAGGCTGTCCAGCCATAAATATTACTATAATATTTATTTTATTTACTTATCCCCAACTGTTTTTGTTCCATAGAATAAAAGCAGAAAGGGATTAAATTTGCTGCGGTTTAGCCTGGCAATTCACCAGGATATTAGCATAAAAAGATAGAGGAATTAATGTCTGAACAGAATAAGCACTCTGAGCAAAGCTCGGTTTTGATTAGTGAGATGTATGAAAGCTGGTTTCTGGACTATGCCAGCTATGTGATACTGGAGCGTGCCGTACCCGCTGCCGAAGACGGCCTTAAGCCAGTGCAGCGCCGCATACTGCATGCTATGCGCGAAATGGATGACGGGCGCTTTAATAAAATAGCCAATGTAATAGGCCAAACCATGCAATACCATCCGCATGGTGACGCATCTATAGGCGATGCTATAGTAAATCTTGGCCAAAAAGACCTGCTGATAGAAACCCAGGGTAACTGGGGTGACGTGCGCACAGGAGACAGTGCTGCCGCATCCCGATATATTGAGGGACGTCTTTCAAAATTTGCACTGGAAGTAGCCTTTAATGCTAAGACCACTGAATGGCAGCTGAGCTATGATGGCAGGAAGAATGAACCTGTGACATTGCCTATGAAATTCCCGCTACTGCTGGCACAGGGTGCTGAAGGCATAGCGGTAGGCCTCTCTACAAAAATATTACCTCATAACTTCTGCGAGATACTGGAAGCGGCCATAAAATACCTGAAGGGCAGGAAATTTGAACTATATCCCGATTTCCCCAACGGAGGTATGGTGGATGTAAGCAATTACAATGACGGCGCACGTGGCGGTAAGGTGCGCGTAAGAGCACATATAGAAGAAGCAGATAAAAAGACGTTGCTCATTAAAGATGTGCCATACGGTATTACTACTACCCAGCTGGTAGATAGCATACTAAAGGCCAATGATAGTGGAAAGATCAAGATAAAGAGCGTTATAGACAATACTGCTAAAAATGTAGAATTGGCGGTACAACTGGCACCGGGAGTAACTACGGACCAGACAATAGATGCGCTTTATGCATTTACCGACTGCGAAATATCCATTTCGCCAAATGCCTGTGTGATAATGGATGATAAGCCGCACTTTGTAGGGGCTACTGATTTATTAAAACGCTCGGTAGATGATACAAAGGCATTGTTGCTAAGGGAACTGGAGATAAAGCTGGGTGAGCTGGAGGATAACTGGCATTACTCCTCCCTGGAGAAGATATTCATTGAAAAACGTATATACCGCGACATAGAAGAACAAACTACCTGGGAAGGCGTGCTGAATGCTATAGACCTTGGGCTAAAGCCATACAAGAAGCGCTTCCGCAGAGAGATAGTAATGGACGATATAGTGCGCCTGACCGAGATCCGCATCAAACGTATTTCTAAATTTGACTCCTTCAAAGCTGACGAACATATAAAAGCGCTGGAAGCCGAAATAGAAGAGGTTAAAAACAACATAGCGAACCTTAACGATTACTCTATTCGCTACTACGAGACCCTCCTGAAAAAGTATGGCAAAGGACGCGAACGTGTAACGGAACTGCGCCAGTTTGAAACCATACAAGCCACAACAGTGGCTATAGCAAATGCTAAACTGTATGTGAACTATAAAGAAGGCTTTATAGGTACGGGCTTGAAGAAAGATGAATTTGCTTTTGACTGCTCGGACATAGATAATATCATTGTCTTCCGGAAGGATGGTAAAATGACGATCACAAAGGTGGCAGATAAAACCTTTGTAGGTAAGGATATAATACACCTGGCCATCTTCCAGAAAAATGATGAGCGCACTACCTATAATATGATATATGTAGATGGTAAAACAGGCATTTCTTATGGTAAGCGCTTTAATGTGACAGGCATAACCCGTGATAAGGAATATGACCTGACAAAAGGTAACCCAAACAGTAAGGTGCAGTATTTGTCGATAAATGCAAATGGTGAGGCTGAAATAGTGACCATTACCCTGTCTCCGGGATGCACAGCACGTAATAAGGTATTTGACTTCCCATTTGAAGAACTGGAAATAAAAAGCCGCTCGGCACAGGGCAACCAGGTGACGAAGTACCCTATAAAGAGCGTTAAGTTTAAGGAAAAAGGCCGCTCTACCCTTTCTGCACAAAAAATATGGTATGACACTGCCATAGGCAGGCTAAATAAAGATGGCAGAGGTACTTCACTTGGCCGTTTTGAAGAAGGAGACCGCATAATAAGCTTCTATAAAGACGGCAGCTACGAGCTTACAGATTTTGAGCTAACTAATCGATTTGAAACAGATAACCTGCTGAAAATAGAAAAGTTCGCACCTGAAAAAGTAGTGTCTGCAGTGTACTACGATGCGAAGGCCGGACAATATAATGCCAAGCGCTTTATGATAGAGTCGCAAACGCTGAAAAACAGGTACTTGTTTATAAAAGAAGGTGAAGGCAACAGACTGGAGTTGGTAACCACCCAACCAGAGCCTGTGGTAGTAGTGAAAACAGGAAAGAAAAAATCTGAATTGACAGAGGAAGAAATACCACTGAGTGAGCGGCTGGACATAACAGGCTGGAAGACCGTTGGCACACGTATTGCAAGCAATGACGCTAAGGAAATATCGCTTATTTCTGAGGAGGAAACGGGGCATTCTGAGCACGAAGTGCCAACGCTTTTCTGATATCAAAATTTTTTAGAAAAAATGCTACCTTCACAATTCAAAATTTCGTGAAAGACTGAACTAAGTAATGAAAAAGATAGAACTGGAAATTGTTGCTTTATCCCATAGTATTACCCAAACTCACTCTTATGCCGTAGTGCTCGGCGAGGTAAATGGTCTTCGTCGCCTGCCGATAGTTATTGGCGGCTTTGAAGCTCAGGCCATAGCTGTAGCCCTGGAGCGTATGCAACCCAGTCGCCCGCTTACCCACGATCTTTTTGCTAATTTCATGTCAACCTTTGCTATAGATCTTTCAGAAGTTATCATATATAAATTGGAAGAAGGCATATTTTTTGCCAAATTGGTATGCCAGTCAAATGGTGAAACCATAGAAATAGACTCACGCACATCTGATGCATTGGCACTGGCAGTACGTGCCAATTGCCGCATATATACCTTCGAAAATATACTGGAAACAGCAGGCCTTTACCTGGACCAAACTGACAGCCCTGCTGAAGGCACTGAAACAAAGCAGGCCGCACCTGCCATATCTAATCCCGGCGTGGACAAAGAGATGCGCAATATGAGCCTTGAAGAGCTAAATACCTTGCTGCAGCAAGTGCTGGAACAGGAAGACTACGTACGCGCCATCACTATACGCGACGAGATAAACAGCAGGAAAAAGAAATAGCCATTAATTTGTAAAATATAGTCAAAATTGCATAGGATAAAGGGTTCTTTAAACTAATAGTTGTAATTTTCGTCTAATACATAATCCAATCTCTGCTGTATGAAGAAATTTTTATTAATGGCCTTGTGTGTGCCTGCACTCAGCAATTTGTCATGGGCACAAACTACCGATAAGTGCGGCTATAACTTTATTCACGCTGCGGCTGTTAAAAGAAATCCGAATTTTGATGCAGAACATGCTACAATGAGGCAGGAAGCTATAAGAAATGCTTCATTGACCGGCGCTAAGTTAACTACTCCTACAGCGGTAACAGTTCCTGTTGTTTTTCATATAGTATTAGATTCAGATTACCTCAAGCTAATGGACCCGGCTACTATAAGCGACCGTGTGAATAGCCAGATAGCAGTACTAAATGAGGATTACAATAAAGGCAATGCGGATAGCTCGAAAATACCCGGAGTTTTTAAAACCCGCTATGGCAATCCGGCTATTCGTTTCGGACTGGCCAGGGTGGACCCACATGGAAACCCTACTCCGGGCTGGGAAGTAATTGTAACTACAAAAAAAGGTTTTGAACTTAATAACGATGACCCCGGGGCAAATGTTAAGCATGTAGATAGTGGCGGTGCCGATGCATGGGATGTAACCAAGTACATAAATGTATGGATAACAAACTTCCTGGTAAATGGCAGTCCCTCTACTACCATTGGCCTTACTATAATGCCAAGCTATACTGTGGGGACTGGTGCCTATCCTAAAGATGAAATGGGCATAATGCTGCGTTATGATGCATGGGGAAGGCGCTCATCAAGCACCGAAAATTTCTTTGCTAATATAGACCAGGGCCGCACGCTTACACATGAAATGGGGCACTACTTTGAAATGGTGCATATATGGGGAGATGACTTTGGCAAATGCCCGAACAGCGGCGGTACCGATGATGGAATGGCAGACACTCCTCCACAGGCAGACGCTACTTATGGCTGCCCTACCTTTCCTGTAACAGATGCATGTTCAAAATCTGTAGATACGGGTATAATGTTCATGAACTATATGGATTATACCAATGATGCCTGCATGTATATGTTTACCAATGACCAGGCAAATGCAATGTATACAGAGGTGTCACCTGGTGGCGAATCTTATTCCTTAACTCAACATCCGGAGCTGCTGGCCGTATCCGACGTTCCGGCTATAAGCAGTTCAAATCTTTCTATTTATCCTAACCCTACCGCAGGCAAAATAAATCTTACCTTTACACCAGCACCCAAAGACCTTGAAGCCATAAGCGTGGTTAACATATTAGGCCAGAAAGTGTGGGAAAGAAATATTAACCGACAGCAGATAAGTATATTAAACATAGACCTTTCCGGTATGACTAGAGGCATTTATTTTATAGAGTGCCAGTATAGCAAGGGGAAAGAGGTAAGAAAAATAATGTTACAATGATAGTTAGTCCTTTAAGTTTATC
>Ga0070665_100007346_pt1 | contig 11207 bp, 11 predicted proteins | sample KBSS13metaG_FD_65862 | JGI IMG/M metagenome (GOLD analysis project Ga0070665, IMG submission 65862) | Switchgrass rhizosphere microbial communities from Kellogg Biological Station, Michigan, USA - KBS S1-3 metaG | ecosystem: Host-associated > Plants > Roots > Rhizosphere > Soil ...
GATGCGCTGTCAGAGGATGCCCGCAACCAGGGGGCGCTGATGGTTTCCCTGTTTGCCTCGGCGCGTCCTGTGTATCGCAAGTGCGGCTTCGAGCTGGCAGGTAGCGAGATCGTCTACGAAGCAGAGACTGCCGCGTTGCCTGTGCGGACGGCAATAGACTTTTTCCAGCTTCAGTCGGGCGACCCGCGCCTTCCCCAGGCATACGCGAAGAAAAAGCGAAATGAGGCCGGGCTGATCGGCCGTGCGGACGTGCATTGGAAAGAGCTCTTCCGCCAACCGGCAGACGCCCTTGCCGTCTACGGCGCCGGCGACCCGGATAACCTGCAAGCCTATGTAATTGTTGATGCGTCCAATTCAGATATGCTCGAGATCAGGGACTGGCACGCGGACGACGGGGCGATGGCGGAGGCCTTGCTCAGTTTCATCGGCCGCTTCCGCTCGGTCTATCCCAAAGCCCGGTGGCATGGCGGGCCGCAGGACGAACTGGTCGCCGCGATGCCCGATAAGGGGTGGCGCCTTGCCCATCAAGAAGAATGGCTAGCCCGCATTCTGGACCCGGTTGCCGCCTTGGAAAGCCGCGGCTATCGCGAAACTAACGCGTCATTCAATCTGCGCATCGCAGACACCGCAGGTGACGCTGATTTGCATCTTGACCTTCGCAAAGGTGCAATGCGTGTTTCCGCGGCGGCGAAGGACGGGTTGCCGCTGGTATCAGTCACTGGGGCCTTCTTTGCCAGCCTATTCACAGGTTTCAGTCCCGCTTCGCGGCTGATGCGGCGCGGACGGCTATTGGGCTCGCCGGAAACCGTGCAACTGTGCGACCGCGTCTTTGCTGGCCCGTCCCCATGGGTCGCCGAACATTTCTAAGCCGAGGTCGAAGATGAAACAGGCACTTATCGCCAGCCTTAGAGCGGCTACGGGTTCGATGACCCCGGCACTAATCAAAGTGGCGGAGACCGTCCTCGCGCAGCCGCAAGTTACTCTCTACCAAAGCATCACTGAACTCGCGGAAACGTCCGGATCGTCGGAAGCGAGCGTTATGCGCTTTTGCCGGGAACAGGGATACTCCGGCTTCCAAGACTTCAAGCTGGCACTTGCCAAGGAACTGGCAGGCGAAGAGCAGAAAAAAGACAGCGCCGAGCCGGCTGATGATATACAAAGACTTGTCGAGACGGCGGTGATTGCGCTGCGGGAGACGGAGCAGCTGATCGTCCGCAAGGACGTGGCAAAGGCGGCGCAAAAACTTTCAGGCGCGCGCGCGATCGACTGCTTCGGGGTCGCGGCTTCGGCCGTCACGGCGCAGTACCTCACCTACAAATTGTCCCGCATCGGGATTCAGTCGCGCGCCCTGGCGGATGCGCATCTTGCAACCATGGCTGCGGGGGCGGCGACGCGTGAAACGGCCCAGGTGATCATATCGAGTTCAGGCTCCACGATAGATTCCGTCGGCGTCGCCAAGCTCGCCCGTGCGCGCGGGGCTTTTGTGCTTGGCATAAGCAACCGCTCGAAAAGCCCACTCGCGGCCGTGTGCGACTTGACGCTGATTGCATCATGGCCGGAGACGCCGCTCACCGGAGGGGCGTTCCCGTCCAAAATCAGTCAGCTGCTCATTGTCGACGCCCTGGTGGCGGAAATGATGCGCCAGGACCCGCAGCGGCTCGCGATGATCCAAAGTACGGCGGAGAGTGTGAGTGACCGTTCCATCTGACAGGGTTCTGGCGATTGATATCGGCGGCACAAAGCTCGCGTTCGCGGAGGTTTCAGGCGAAGACGTGATTGGCCGCGACCAGATTCATACGCCCCGCTCCGGCGGCGACGTGCTCGTCGACGCCATTGCAGCGCAGATCAGAGGACGCGGCGCCAGCCGCGTCGCTATCGCCACGACCGGCATCGTGCAGGAAGGAACGCTGACGGCGCTCAACCCAGCGACGCTGCCCATTGAGGACCATTACCCGCTCGCGCGCCGAATTGCGGCTGTCGCCGGCGTCACGCCGCTGATCGTGAACGATGCGCAGGCCGCCGCTTGGGGAGAGTACAAGTTCGGAGCAGGACGCGGTCGCCGGAACTTTATGTTCGTGACAGTATCAACGGGTGTCGGGGGCGGACTGGTGGTTGAAGGTGATCTTCTGACTGGCAGGCGGGGGCTCGCCGGCCACGTCGGCCACATACCCATAACGGGGGCGGTGAGGGTTTGCGGGTGCGGCCGACGCGGCTGCCTTGAGACCGTTGCATCCGGGACGGCAATCGCGGCGCGCTATGCCGAGCGCACGGGCCGCGCCGTAAAGGCTCCCGATGTTTTCGCCGCCGCGCGCAGCGGTGATGAGGACGCAGACCTCATACTTGACGAGGCGGCGTCGGCGCTCGCTGAAATGTTCGCGAACATCGTGGCTGCCAACGATCCTGACAGCATTGCCCTCGGGGGAGGCGTCGGGCTTGCCGAGACTTTCCTTGATCGCGTGCAAAGGCACTGCAGCGCCTTGCCTGCCGTCTTTCAGCGGCCTGTCGAGACGGTGAAGGCCGGCTCGGATGCGGGCATGATCGGCGTGGCTGATCTGTTTGTGAAAAAAAACTTCATCAGATAAATCAGTTTGACAAATAACTTCGCCGGACCTATGCGTGCTTTCAGTTCTTTCCCGAACTGACCGATCGCGGAGCCAGCGTTGTCAGACCTTCTTCACGCATTGCAGGGAACGCTGGTCGTATCCTGCCAGGCGGATCGGGGATCGCCGCTTGGAGACCCGTCTCACATCTCCGCCATGGCAGAAGCCGTTGTCGCGGGCGGCGCAACGGCGATTAGGACCGAGGGGCTTGCCAATATTGCGGCGATCAAAGAACGGGTCGCCGTTCCGGTGATCGGCCTCGTCAAAACGAAGCGTCCCGATACGCAGATTTACATCACGCCCTTGATTGAAGACGTGATGGCCATAGCGCAGGCGGGGGCCGACATCATCGCGTTTGACGCAACCGCGCGTCCTCGCCCTGTCCCCGTGGCAAAACTAGTTGAAGCGGTCCACGCGCAGGGCCGCCTCGCCATGGCGGACATCAGCACCGTCGACGAGGCGGTAGCTGCGCTTGCCGATGGCGCTGATGTCGTCAGCACGACGATGGCCGGATACACGAGCTATTCGAGCGGCGGGGAGGGGCCCGATTTCGGCCTGATGCGAGCATTGCAGCGGGCGGGCGTACCTTACGTTGCCGAGGGACGAATCTGGACAATTGAGAACGCGCAGGCCTGCCTTGCGCTGGGCGCCAGCTTTATCGTGGTCGGCAGCGCGATTACGCGCCCGACCCTCATCACAGAACGATTTTCCCGGAGCATCGCAGATCGTCGCGATGCCCAGATTCAGAGAAAGGCTTGATGATGACGAGGCGAATTGCCGTCATCGGCGCAGGATTCATGGGGTCCATGCACGCGTCCATTTTTTCGAGCACGCCGGGCTGTGAGCTCGTGGCTATCGTCGATCGCAACTTGGAACTCGCGAGAAAAGTCGCGCAATCCTGCGGCGGCGCCAAGGTTTATGGCGGTCACGAGGAACTGCTCGCGGTCGAGAAACTCGACCTCGTATCCATCTGCACGCCCGACAACCTGCATCGCGTGCCCGCCGAGGCTGTAGCCGCCAGAGGCGTCAACCTGTTTATCGAAAAACCAATCGCCTCCACTCTTGAGGACGCCGAAGCGATCATCGCGGCCACCAAGAAGGCCGGGATCAAGCTCGGGATAGGCTATCTTTTGCGTTTTGACCCGCGCTATGCGCGCGGCAAGGAACTGATCGACGAAGGCAAGATCGGCAAGCCGATTCATATCTATGCGCGGCGCAACAGCGCGCGCACCGAGGGACCAAAGCGTTACGCGGGTAAGCTGCCTCTCGCGCTGCACGTAACGGTCCATGACGTCGACCTGATCCTCTGGATGCTCGCTGGCCAAAAGCCGGTCTCCGTCTACGCACAGCAAACCGACATCCTGCTCGGCGAGAGCGGCACGCAGGACAGCATCGCGGCGATCGTTCGCTTTTCGGACGGCACGCTTGTGAACTTCGAGAGCGCGTGGTCGCTTCCTGCCGGCACGCGCCACATGATCGATGCGCGCATGGAGCTGATCGGGACGGAAGGGTCCTTCGAGGTCCAGTGCGGCGACAGCGGCCTCTACTTTGCCGACAACAACCGGTCGCAGGAAATCGACACGCAGCACTGGCCGACGTCCGGTGGGCGGGTGGGCGGCGACTTGCGCCAACAGCTTACCGCCGTCGTCGACTGGCTTAATGGCGCCGATCGCGCAATCGCGTCCGGAGAAGACGCAGTGCGCTCGCTCGCACTGACCCTTGCCATGATCCGCTCCGCTGAAACCGGCGAGGTCGTGCATCTCAACTGAAATCACGCATCAACAATGGGAGAATGATCATGTTCAGTAGACGCGTATTTATGGTGACTACAACGGCTGCGGCAGTCCTGACGGCCATCGCCGGACAGGCCTTTGCACAGGGCAAACCGTTCGACGGCGTACAGCTCTCTGTCTTGATGGAAGGCCACCCGACCACCGATGCCATCCAGAAACTGCTGCCGGAGTTCAAGGAACTCACCGGCATCGACGTAGCGCTCGAGGTCGTTCCGGAGCAGGACATCACTGCAAAAATGCTTCTCGAGCTGTCATCCAAGTCGGGTCGCTACGATGTCGTGCAGAACAACATCATCTACATCCCGGGTTTTGTGAAGAACGGCTACATCGTGCCGCTCGACGAGAACCTCGCCAAGCACAAGGAACAGTTCGACCAGGCGGATTTCGTGAAAGGCTACTTCGACACAAACGTAGTCGATGGGAAAATCTACGGCGTCCCGGTCTACGGCGAGAGCACCTTCGTCATGTATCGCAAGGACCTCTTCGAGCAGCATGGCCTCAGCGAGCCGAAGACGTTTGACGATATCGCCAACGCGGCGAAAACGATCTCCGAGAAGACCAACAAGGAGATTGTCGGCATCACCATGCGTGGCCAGCAGGGTATCCAGGGGGTCTATGTCTGGGCCGCTTATCTATGGGGCTTCGGTGGTTCGTTCCTTGACGCAAACGGCAAGTCCGCCCTTGCCACGCCGGAAGGCATCGCCTCTCTCGACGCGTTTACGAAGGTACTGAAGGACTACGGTCCGGTGGGCGTTGCCAATTTCGGCTGGGAAGAAAACCGTCTCCTGTTCCAGCAAGGGAAAGCGGCCATCACGCTCGATGCCACCGTCAACGGTGCCTACAACGAAGACCCTGCGGCGTCGAGCGTTGTCGGCAAGGTCGGCTACGCTCCCGTGCCGATGCAATCAAAGTCGCCGAAGGGTGGATCATCCTCGCTTGCGGTCCACAGCCTTTACGTCACCGCCGACTCGCAGAACCAGGAAGCCGCAACGCTGTTCTCGGCCTGGGCTACGGCGAAGGAACAGCAGCTGAAGTCGATGGCATCCGATCCGAATTCCGGCGTGACCTCGCTCACCGCACTTAACGGTGAGGAATTCACCAAACGCTACGGTGCTTTCAAGGACGCGATGATCGCTGCGATCAATCAGGGAAATCCGCAGTACCTTCCGACCATCGACCAGGCGAACGAGGTGATCAACAACACCGGCATCGCCGTCTCAAAGGCGCTCGCCGGCACCACTACGGCCGCAGAAGCGCTGAAGGAGGCTGACGAGGTCAACAACGCGGCAATCGGGCGCTGACACTCCGGTTGCATCCTGCCGCGCCATCCTCCCAAGCGCGCGGCAGGGCTCCCTCTCTCCAGCGGATCGACGATCGTGACCCAGCGTAGCGACCCTTCCCGGTTATTTTATCAGCCCATAGTGGCCGTGCTCACGGTTACCTCCCTGGTGCTGACAGTCTACGTTGTCTGGCTGTCCCTGCGGGACCTGTCCCTGATGCGGGCCGGGCGCGACACATTTGTCGGTTTCGATAACTACATACGCTTTTTTCAGGACTCGCGCGGGCTGTGGGCGCTCTGGCGCACGGTCCTTTTCACGGTCCTTGCCACGTCGATCGAGGTTCTGCTGGGCCTTGCCATCGTCCTGTTCCTTGACCGCCACTTCTTTCTCAAGCGCCTCGTCCGCACGTTGCTGCTTGTCCCCATTATTATGACGCCTGTCGTCGTCGGACTGACCTGGCGCTTCATCTTCGATCCCGCCACCGGGATGGCGAACTACGTCCTGTCACGGCTCGGCTTCAGCGCGATGGATTGGCTGGGCAGCCCACAGGTCGCATTCTACTCGGTGCTCATTGCCGATATCTGGCAATGGACGCCTTTCGTAATACTCTTGTCCATGGCAGCGCTGGATTCCGCTCCGCAAGACCCGATGGATGCGGCCCGCGTCGACGGCGCGCGCGAATGGCAGGTGACTTGGTATGTTCTGTTGCCGATGCTGCGCCGCGCGATTGCTATCGTGGCGCTTATCCGCGCCATCGACAGCATCAAGGCGTTCGATCTCTTCTACATCATGACGCGCGGCGGCCCGGCCCTGTCGACCGAAACGCTGAATTACTACGGCTACGTGCTCGCCTTCACCAACTTCGAGATTTCATACTCGATGACGGTCGCGCTCATCCTGACGGTGTTCACCAACTTCGCCCTACTGGCGATGTACGGCGTCCTCTTCCCCAAGAGCGGAGAGCGGCCATGATCCGGCGCTTTTTCTTCTACGTCGCGCTGGCGATCCTGATGGTCGCCGTGCTTTTCCCGCTCTACTGGGTGGTCGCGACCTCCTTCAAGCTACCGCGCGACACTTTCGCGATGCCGCCCGTGTGGCTGTTCGAGCCTACCCTCGACAATTTCCGCAAAGTACTTGCGAACCAGACCTTCATACGCGCCTTCACGAACAGCTTCCTGGTCTCGATCTCCGCCAGCATGATTGCGGTGGCGATCGGTTCGCTTGCTGCCTACGGCATCACGCAGCAGGACGCGGTGCGGCGGCGCGGCCAGGAGAAATTCATCCTCAGCCTGCGCATCGCGCCGGCGCTCGTGTTCGTCATCCCAGTCTATTATTTCGCGGTGCAGCTCGGCGCCCTTAACAAGCATTGGCTTTTGATCGGGGCATACGCGTTCATCAACATACCGTTCGCGATCTCGCTGCTCATCACCTTTTTCGACGACATACCGCGCGAGCTGCGCGATGCGGCGCGCGTCGACGGGGCAAGGGAATTCGCCATCTTCTGGCGCATCTACCTGCCTGCCGCCAAGGGCGGTGTCGTGGCGACACTCATACTTTGCGTCCTTTTTACCTGGAACGAGTTTTTCGTCGCGCTGACGCTGTCCGGCCGCAACACCCAGACGCTGCCCGTCAGCATCACATCGTTCCTGACTTTCCAGGGAATCGAGTGGGGCGCGCTGACCGCCGCGGCGACGCTCATCATGCTTCCCATGTTGATACTCGGCATGCTGGTTCAGGGGCAGATCGTACGAGGAATGACCCTAGGCAGCGTAAAGGGCTGATTGGAGACAACAATGGCACAGCTCTCAATACGCGAAGTCGCTAAATCCTACGGAGCCATAACCGTCCTCGATCAGATCTCCATTGAGGTCGAGGAGGGCGCGTTCGTGGTACTGCTCGGCCCCTCGGGATGCGGCAAGTCGACCCTGCTGCACGCCATTGCCGGCCTTCACGATATCGACGGAGGTTCGATCGTCATCGGGGACAAAGATGTAACGGACCTTCCCGCGCGCGAACGCGACGTGGCAATGGTGTTCCAATCATACGCCCTGTATCCGACGATGTCGGTGCGCGAAAATATCGGGTTTCCGCTCAAGATGAGAGGTCTAAACGCAGAAGCGATTAGGGACAGCGTGGACCGGGTTGCCGCCGTCTTGAAAATCGAACCCTTGCTGGCGCGTCGTCCGCGTGAGCTGTCAGGTGGGCAGCGGCAACGCGTCGCCATCGGACGCGCACTCGTGCGCGATCCGAAGTTATTCCTGTTTGACGAGCCTCTGTCGAACTTGGATGCCGCGCTGCGCGGCGATCTTCGCGCTGAAATCAAACGGCTGCACCAACGTATCAAGCGCACCATGGTCTATGTCACGCATGATCAAATCGAGGCGATGACGCTTGCCACAAAAATCGTCATCCTCAACAAGGGCGTGGTCCAGCAAATGGGCACGCCCTATGAGATCTACTTCAATCCTGCGAACCTGTTCGTTGCCCGCTTTATCGGCTCGCCACCGATCACGCTGATCGAGGGCGAGGTGGCGCGCGCTGGCACGGACAACATGTTCCTGCTTAAGTCCTCGCAATCCAGAATAGCTCTGGATGCCAAGGTCCCGCAGTCACCCAACGTCGTCATGGGCATAAGGCCAGAGAATATCAGCATCGTTCCAGCGCAGGACGCAACTTTGAAAGCAACCGTCGACCTCGTGGAGCCCACTGGCCCGGAAGACATTGTCACTCTCAATGTCGAGGGGCACAGTTCCGTCATCCGTTCACCGGCGGGCATGGCGGCTCAAGGAAGCTCTGTGGGGCTGAACATTGACCTAGACAAAGCCTTGTTCTTCGATCTGGGGACAGGTCTACGGCTCGGCTAGAGCATTTCAGGGCTAGATTGAAACATTCTGCCGGTGATGGTTTGAGACAAGGTCGAGGGCGGCGGTGAAGTCCGGGCATGAGAGCGAGTTGGAATTCATACTGTTGATGACGCTTAGACCCGGCATATCCACCTCGAACTCTATGCGCCGAGGATAAGCCTGTTCATCAATTTCTTAAGCTGAAGTGCAACGTCGTAGGTATTTTCCTGATGCTGGCGCCGGCAGAACAATTCGCAACTCCACCAATCATCATAGCCCGTTGACCTCACTGCATCGACCCACTCCTGGAGGTTCAGCGCGCCTTTGCCGGTAGGAACGTCGCGCAGCACGCTTTCATTAGGGATGCCGCCGGTGAATGGCAACGAGTCGCAGATATGGACGCCATGGATCAAGTCCTTGTCCAGCCTGGCGATACGCTCCGGTGTGTCGCCGGACGTGTAGCAATGCCAAAAGTCGACGATGAGGCGGATGTTGTCGCGTCCCGCCTTCTCGATCGTGCGTAGCTGCTTGTCGATCGTGTTGAGCGGTGTCCAGGAAAGCGCCTCGTAGCAGATGAGCAGGCCATGATCGGCGGCCATATCGGCGACGGTGGCCAGCCCCGCCGCCGTAAGCTCGATCTGTTCTTCGAGTGGGCGGCCGACAACGCCACGATAAAGGTCTGGTCGTTTCGTCGCGGCCATGGGATCGAGGGCGTCCAGGCTGATCGGGCCGGTGATGACCTGTATGCCCTTTGCCCCCGCTTTCGCGGCCAGGCCCAGAAGTTTCTCGGCGTCGTCCCTAAGGGCGCTTCGAGCTTCGCCCTGGCGCTCGACATCCAAAAGAAATCCGACGCAGGGGATGAACGTGTCGCCGAGCGTGCGGCGCAAGTCGTCGTCGCTGAAACCGGCGTCCAGAAACGCCTGGATCTTGGCGCCCGATGCCTCAAGCCCGTCGAAGCCGACATCGCGCGCGACGTCGAGATCGAGCGCCAATGTGCCATGCCGTGCCACGGTTGCGTGGAAAATGATCTGGTTTCGCTTTTGCATCCGTGCTTCTCCCGGCCGTCGCCCTGGTTCGAGAATCATGGGATCGTCCGATCCCTATCGCTTTGTTGCCGAAACGGTCCTAGCCGCCGCCGTCGATCGTCACGGAACGGCGTTTCCGAATGGCCATCGCCAAGGCTTCAGTGGCGCGTAGAGCCAAAACGCTGTCTTCACCCATGGCGAGCCATGATGATGCTTGGCTTTGGGCATCTACAAAGTCGGATGCAGTAGCAACGTGCGGGTCGCGCTCGCGAAGCGGCGCCAGTTCGTTCCTTCCGCCGACCTTGCGCACGAGCGTTCCATTCGAGCGGGCGTTCAAGGTTCCGTTTGCCAGCAGGGTTCCCCGATCGCCGGCGACGAGCACGAGGCTGTCGAGTTCAGATGTCCGAAAGCTCTCGTGAGCCTGGAAGATCGCCCCGTTGGCCAGCCGGAATGAGTAGGTCAGCTGACTGGTCTCGTCTGCCGTTCGCGCCGCCAGCGCGTTGACTTCGACCGGTTCCGAACACGTCAAAAACCGCGCCAGGTCGATGTCGTCGACCGACACGCTTAGATAAATCTTGTCGGAGTGGTCCGGATCCTGAGCCCTGCGGTGCGAGGGCGGATGATAGGGCCCGCCGCGCACGACGAGCACGGACTGGACGTTGCCAACCTCGCCGTCGGCGATCAGCCTTCGCATGGTCTGATGGATTGTCGACGCGCGGAAGGGTTGGTTTACGGCAAGACGAACGCCAGCCGCCCGACAGGCGTCCACCATGGCCGCCGCGGTCTTGCTCGTCGCGGCGATCGGCCCGTCGCAAAGTATATGCTTGCGCGCGCTCGCCGCTGCGGCAATGTAACGCGGCCGCCGGCTCAGCCTTGCGCTGACATAGGAGAACGCTACCGCCGGATCTTGCAGGACGCGTGCGAGCTCGGTCGTTGATTTGGGGATGTCCAAATCTCCGGCGAAAGCCGCTGCATCCTGCCTGCTTTTGCTGACGACCCAGAGCGGGCTATGTCCGATGGACCGGATCGCCGCGACCATGTGCTCGCTGGCGACCGTTCCGGTGCCCATCACCGACCACCCTGTCCTCGCATCGACTGACACAGGGATTTTCCTTCCATCGAAATTCTGGCGCAGTATGGGCACCCCACGACCGGTGAGCAATTTCGCAGCCTATTGAAGTCATTCGCAAATTGGCGTAGTGATTGCTTCAATATGCGTCACGGTGGGGTTGAGGCCGGCATGACCGTAATCGCTGGAAATTCGGAGTTCCTGGCCGCCAACCTGCGCACGCTCTGCGACCGCCAAGGCTCGGTCGCAACGGTCTGCCGCAAGATCAACGTGAACAGGCAGCAGTTCAACAAATATCTTTCGGGAGCGCACATCCCGTCTGCATCGAATCTGCGCATCATCGCGAATTATTTCGGACTGAGCGTCCCGATCCTGTTTTCGGAACCCGACGAATTCCGCAACCTCGTCGACGGAAACTTCTTCCATGCCATGGCGACAGCGCGGCAGCTCCCCGAATTTTCTCGCTTTGTGTCGAACATCATCGTCGAGAACGATACGCAGGATAACGAAATTGTCGGGGTCTATGACCGCTACCAATATTCGTCGATCTATCGCGGGTTTATCTTGCGCTCGGCCCTATGCATCTATCGAAATCGC
>Ga0070665_100007347_pt1 | contig 11207 bp, 5 predicted proteins | sample KBSS13metaG_FD_65862 | JGI IMG/M metagenome (GOLD analysis project Ga0070665, IMG submission 65862) | Switchgrass rhizosphere microbial communities from Kellogg Biological Station, Michigan, USA - KBS S1-3 metaG | ecosystem: Host-associated > Plants > Roots > Rhizosphere > Soil ...
CGCGTCCATTGGCTGGACCCGGACCTGGCCGAACTGCAGGCCGCGTTCGACAAATCGATGGGCACGACCGGTACCAGCGCGGATATCTCCAGCCTCAGCGCCGATCGCAACGCCATGCTGGTCACGCTGTCGCGGCCCGATACGCCGGGCGCGCTCTATTACTTCCATCGCGACGGCGGCCGCCTGCAGCGCATCGCGGTGTTCAACGCAGAGTTGAAGCAAACGCCGCTCTCGCCGGTAAAAACCGTGCGCTACAAGGCGCGCGACGGGCTGGAGATCGAGGCGGTGATGACCGTGCCGATGGGGCACGAGGCGCACAACCTTCCCGTGGTGATGCTGCCCCATGGCGGCCCCTGGGCGCAGGACGTGGCCAGCTGGGACTATCTGTCGCAATATATCGCCAGCCGCGGCTACCTGGTGATCCAGCCCAATTTCCGGGGCTCGACCGGCTATGGCAATGCGTTCAAGCGCAAGGGCGAGGGACAGATGGGCCTCGCCATGCAGGACGACATCACCGATGGCCTCGCCTGGGCCGTGGCCCAGGGCCTGGCCGATCCCAAGCGCGCCTGCATCGTGGGCGCTTCCTATGGCGGCTATGCCACGATGTGGGGCCTGGCCAAGGACCCGGACCTCTATCGCTGCGGCGTCTCGATTTCCGGCGTGGCCAGCTTGCGCCGCGAAGTGAACGACTTCGGCAGCTATTTCATGAAGGGCAAGTACACCGACGACTGGAAAGCGATGACGCCAGACTTCCCGGCCGTCTCACCGCTCAATGCCGTCGATCGCATCAAGGCGCCGCTCCTGCTGATCCACGGCCGCAAGGACGTGACCGTCGCGGCCTCGCAATCCGACAGCATGGCCAGCCGCATGCGCGGCGCGGGCAAGACGGTGGACTACCTGAGCCTGCCCAAGGCCGACCACTATTTCACCCGCGCCGAGGATCGCAAGGCGATGCTGGAAGCGATCGGGGCGTGGCTGGCGAAGTATAATCCGGGGTGAGGGGCAATGTTTGGGACGTTTCTGCCGTTCCCTCGCGACTTGTCGAACGTCAGATCTGACCGGCAGCGGACATCGAATAATGGGGCTTTCAATCGCGACCATGACCGCACTATCTCACAAACATGGGCGCGCGGCAGTGCGCGGCCGGCGAGGAAAAGGTCATGTCGAAGAGTGCGTCCGAAAGCTATCTGAAGGAACTCGCAGACCGCACGTTCCTCAGCCTCTGGGCCATTCCGAACACATTCTACGCGCCGGGTAAGGAGCTGACCGACCTAATTGTGCCGTTCGGTGACGACATTATTGTCATCTCGGACAAGGCGTCGCGCTTTGCGCTAGACAAGCCGATCGAGATCGCGTGGCCGCGCTGGTACAGGGCCACGGTGTCCGAGGGGATGCGCCAGCTCAAGACCGCGATCCAGCGTATTGAGCGCGCCGCGAACACCGTTTTCGCCGATGCGCGCGCACGAATGCCGATCCTCCACAATCTCGCCCCGATCGCCAACAAGCGCTTCCATCTTGTTGCGATCACGCGGCCCGATACCGATCCACAAGCAGTGCCGGCGGAATGGCCCGAACTGACCTACCGTTTGTGCGCTGCGGATGAGCCGTTTGTGATCGGGCCGCTCGAAATCGCCGGCCAAGTCGTCCACGTCTTCGACGGACCAACCATCGACCTGTTGCTGGAACAGCTCGACACGGCGCCCGATTTCCTTGCCTACCTCAAAGGGCGAGCGCGGCGATTGCAGGAGGCCGAGGAGTACGAGTTCGTCGAAAAGGACTTGCTCGCGGCTGCGCTGATCGGCTGGGACGATGAGCCGCCGGGCCTGCCTTCGGTGCCGCCGCTCGAGACGATCGTCGATGGCTTGTGGAAGATGTATGCGACGAGCGAAACGCCTGGGCGCCGGCGCGGCCTGGACGAACCGGGTCGGGTAATCGACCGGATCATCAACGTTCATCACGGGGAATATGCGGCGGGGCGCGCGCTATACGAGGTGCCGACATTCGCGAAGCATGAGTTCGCGATGCGGCTGTTCGCCGCCGAAAGTCGCTTCGCGCGACGCATCATCGCCCATGAACTCCACGATCTTTTCCGTGAGGGGGACCAATCGACCTACTGGGTGTCCACAGTGCCGTCCCCGACCCAGAAGCAGTTGCGTTATGTCTGGCTGATTCATCCAGACGCGCCCGAAGGCGTGAGTCAGCAGCGCGCCGATGCGACAATGCAAGCACTGCTGATGGACTATATTCTGTCGATTCAAGGGCAGTTCGAACAGACGCTCGTCGTTGGGGTTGCTCTGCCGAACGGACGCGGCAGCGACACCTCGATCCTCATGGCAGCCCATGACAAGTCCGGTTGGACTGAAGAGGATTTCGAGGAGGCTCGCCGGCTCCGCGACAGCGGGGTATTCAATAGCCCTGAGGCTAACGAGCGGGTTCACCTCCGTTGATTGAGCCGCGCGGCCTCACCTTGGAACGGGGCGGTTGCGCGGCCGGATTTTTGTCCGGAAGCGCCAGCCCGACCTTGGTCAGCCGTTTTCGAACAATGGGCCTTTCCCGATGTGATGGAGCTTCAACGCGCCGACATAGGGTTTCAGCCGTCCATGTCGCGACGAGCTATTGAGCCAGACATGACCGGCATAAACCGGCTGGAGCAGGCGCCGTACCCCCGCCTGCGCAAAATAGTCATAGGCGAGAACCTGAAAGTCCTCGGTCCAGTATTTGACCCCCATCGTGTCAGCGTCGCGGACGCTCTCCCAGCCAAGATGCAGGCCCTGCGCATCGGAGGGAAAGGGGACGTAGTTCCACAGGATCGTCAACCTGAAACGGCGGAAGACGATCGAAGTCTCGTTGATGTTCTCGCCTTTCGGCATGGAAAAAGCCCGCCCGGGGGCGGAAATCAAAACCATGTAGCGAAGCCGAAAATGGTCGGGCTCGTAGATGCCGAGCGAGACGCTTTCTGGAGCCTTTCTCGCCGACGGGTCGAAGGTGGGCGACCGCACATCCGACACCCATACCTGCGTGACCGGTGCAAATCCGTCGTGCAGCTTGATCGCATCGGTCCAGAATCGCCCGTTGAACGTCTCTCGATGCTTGCCATCGTAATGATAGTTGATGAGGTTGCCGGTCGGCGACGCGTTCGACGGGTGGATGGTGTAGCGGCTTTGCTTGATCAGCGATGGCACGCCATCGTCGGCACGGCCGCTCCTTGGGGTGCCGCCGGCTAGCGCACCACGCTTCAATGCAACGATGAGGTCGTCCTTGGTTGTCTCGCGAACTGTGAACAGGCGCTTCTCCTGCCCGTCGGCGACGATCGTCACATCAACCACGCGCTCCTTCGGCCTGCCGCTGCTAGGTGACTTGCCGTTGAATGAATTGGAAGACGACATTGAGGTACAGCCGTTGTGAAGAAAACGCCGACTAAAATCGGTTAGGGCAGGCCATTTGCAAGGGCGGCCCAAAAATAAAAACGGCTCGCATCGTATACTTGGCCGCTCCAATAGCCGCGCCTCGATATTCTTCGGGATCCGTCGCGTCAGAATCCGGCCGCCGGTTACCACAGCGGTTGAGTCATCTTCGATCAAGCGACGAAAGGCCGGCGCTCACCAGCTTCGATGATCGATGCAAGTGAAGAGCATCTGCGCAGCGGCTGATTGTCCACTTCCGGCAAGAGCTCTCGTTCCGAGTGCGCCGTCGGAAGGGCGTATGTTGGTCGATACCAACCATGTTCTTCGAGCCAAAATCAAACCACTCGCTTCCCAATCGCCGCCTGCTAATCACCCCCACGCACAAAAAACCCGCCACCGGCTGTCCGATGGCGGGTCTTTTTTGTTAGCCCTCAGGCCGTAGGCTTAGGCGCCGAAGGTGCGTTGCCACCAGCCGCGGCGGGGGGTGGTGCCGTCTTCGCCTTCACCTTCGGCTTCCGCGTCTGCGGGGGCTTCGAGTGCGGTTGCTTCCGGGGCCGGTGCGGGCGCCGGTTCCGGAGCGGGGGCGGCCGCTTCGGCCGGGGCTTCGGCTACCTTCTTCTTGCGGGTGCGCTTGGGCTTTGCCGCAGCTTCCTGGGCCGGAGCTTCCTCGGCGGGAGCTTCCACCACAGGCGCTTCGGCAATGGCGGTTTCGGCCGGAGCCTCCACTACCTTCTTCTTGCGCGTGCGCTTGGGCTTGGCCGGGGCTTCCTGGGCCAGGGCTTCCTCAGCAGCGGCGGGCGCTGCGGGGGCTTCCTCGGCGGGCGCAGGTTCGGCGATCGCTTCGGCGGGAGCCTCCACGACCTTCTTCTTGCGCGTGCGCTTGGGCTTGGCTGGGGCTTCCTGGGCTGGGGCTTCGGCGGCCGGGGCTGCTTCTACCGGCGCTTCCGCCACGACTTCTGTCGGAGCGGCCGGTTCCGGCGTCACGGGTTCGGCCACGGGGGCAGGGGCTTCCGCTTCGCTTTCGCCAGCCTCAGCTTCGCCCTGGGCGTCGGTCGCGTCGTCGCGCTGGCCACCGCGACGGCGGCGGCTGCGGCGGCGGCGCTTGCGGGGGCCGCGGTCTTCGTCGCTGTGGGCGTCGTCGGCGTGGCTTTCTTCCTCGCCTTCGGCTTCGGCCTGGACCGCGTCTTCGCCGCCTTCGCCTTCCGCTTCGGTGTCCTCGGCTTCGGCGTCCTCGCCGGCTTCACCGTTCACGCCATCTTCGCGGCGATCGCGGTTGCGGCCGCGCCGGCGCTTGCGGCGCTTGCGGCGGCCGTTGCCGTCGCCCTGGCCTTCGCCACGGCCTTCGTCCCGCTCGCGGCGTTCCTCGGTCGTTTCCTCTTCGTCGTCCTCGTCCTCGATATCCTCGATGACGTCGTCTTCCTCGATTTCGACGATCGGTTCGAAGCGGGGCACGAATTCAGGCTTGGGCCCGCGCGAGGCGACGCGCATCTTGGCGCCTTCGTTCTCCCCTTCGGGGATCACTTCGACGCTGACGCCATAGCGCATCTCGATCTCGGCCAGATCGCCACGCTTGGCGTTGAGCACGTAGATCGCCGCTTCCTGGCTGGCATAGAGCGTGATGATGCTGCCCTTGCCCTTGGCGGCTTCGTCCTCGATCATGCGCAGCGCGGAAAGGCCGGCGGACGAGGCCGTGCGCACGAGGCCCGAACCATCGCAGTGCGGGCAGGCGCGGGTCGTGGCTTCGAGCACGCCGGTGCGCAGGCGCTGGCGGCTCATTTCCATCAGGCCGAAGCCGGAAATGCGGCCCACCTGGATGCGCGCGCGGTCGTCCTTCAGGGCGTCCTTCACCGCCTTCTCGATCTTGCGGATGTTCGATCCGTATTCCATGTCGATGAAGTCGATCACGACCAGGCCGGCCATGTCGCGCAGGCGCAACTGGCGGGCGATTTCGCGCGCGGCTTCCAGGTTGGTGGCCACGGCGGTCTGCTCGATGCCGTGTTCCTTGGTGGAGCGGCCCGAGTTGATGTCGATCGAGACGAGCGCCTCGGTCGGGTTGATCACCAGGTAGCCGCCCGAACGGAGCTGGACCACCGGATCGTACATCGCCGAAAGCTGGTCTTCGGCGCCATAGCGCTGGAACAGCGGCACCGGATCGGCATACTGGCGCACCCGCTTGGCATGGCTGGGCATCAGCAGCTTCATGAAGTCCTTGGCGGCGCGATAGCCCGCTTCGCCTTCGACGACGACTTCCTCGATCTCGCGGTTGTAGATGTCGCGGATGGCGCGCTTGATCAGGTCGCTGTCGGAATGGATCAGCGCCGGGGCGGACGAGCGCATGGTGCCGTCGCGAATCTCGTCCCACAGGCGGGCGAGATAGTCGAAATCGCGCTTGATTTCAGGCTTGGTGCGCTGGAGCCCGGCGGTGCGCACGATGCAGCTCATCGAGCGGGGCAGTTCCATCTCGGCAATGATCTGCTTGAGGCGCTTGCGATCCGAAGCCGAGCTGATCTTGCGGCTGATGCCGCCGCCGTGGCTGGAATTGGGCATGAGCACGCAGTAGCGGCCCGCAAGGCTGAGATAGGTGGTCAGCGCGGCGCCCTTGTTGCCGCGCTCTTCCTTGACGACCTGGACCAGCAGCACCTGGCGGCGCTGGATCACGTCCTGGATCTTGTAGCGGCGGCGCAGGGCCATGCGCTTGGCGCGCAGTTCCTCGGCTTCCTTGCTCTGGCCACGGCCCTGGCGGCGCGGGCGGCGCTGGCGGCCTTCGCTCTGGGTGTCTTCGCTTTCGGCGGCGTCTTCGGCTTCGTGGTCGAAGCCGTTTTCAACGACCCCGCCTTCGATCGTGGCGACCTGGTCCTTTTCCGAAGTGTCGACTTCGGTCAGGCCCTGGCCTTCACGATAGCCACCATCCTGATAGCTGCCATCTTCATAGCCGCCATCGTCGTAGCCGTTTTCGTAATCCTCTTCATCGCCGTCTTCGGCCGCGCGCAGGGCGGCTTCTTCCTCGGCATGGGCGGCTTCTTCGGCCAGCAGGGCTTCGCGGTCTTCTTTGGGGATCTGGTAGTAATCCGGGTGGATTTCGCTGAAAGCGAGGAAGCCGTGGCGATTGCCGCCGAAATCGACGAAGGCCGCCTGGAGCGAAGGCTCTACGCGGGTAACCTTGGCGAGATAGATATTGCCCTTGATCTGCTTGTGATCGGCAGATTCAAAGTCGAATTCTTCAATACGATTGCCCTTGAGCACGGCCACCCGGGTTTCTTCCTGGTGGCGCGCATCGATCAGCATGCGCTGAGTCATTCCATTGTCTCCAGCCGCGCGGCCACGGGGCAGAGCCCCAGGACAACGCGCGGTTTCTTGTGGTGAGGCAAAGGCCTGGCATCCGGCGGTCTTCCGTGTGTGGAAGGCGGCCGGGCCAGTGGCGCTTTGCAAATGCGGATTTGCCGGATCGGAACATCGACAGGCTGCCTTGCGGCAGGACGCCGTGTGGCAAATGGCCGTGATGTTCGCCGCCCGGCGGCGGTTGGTGTGCGTCTGCGGTGGTGAGAGTGTGCAACGATTGCCCCGTTTGGGGGCGGTCATGTTCGTGCTTGCCGATGCCCGTCCAAAGCGCAAAGGCCCCGGTGGGGCGCTTTTGCTGGAACGGTACGCGGCTCTTCATCACGGCATCAACCTCAAGCAGCGGGCGAGGGCGGCGTCTTTGCCTTGCTCTCTTCCTGCCCGCCCGGACCAAGCTTGACCGCTTCCTTCCCCAGCCATTGGCGCATCGGCCGTGGGCGTTGCTGCCAGCGCGCACATAAAGGCGCGGCGGCAACGCGGCGAGGAAAGCAGCCAGTCGAACTGCTCCGTTAAATGGGTGCTAGCACCCCAATCGCAAAGCGGCAATTAAAACCGTGTCCCGAAACGCTCCGTCTTTTTGCGGGTAGGCAAAGATCGCGTTTTCATGGTGGGCGTTTTGCGCTGGACCGAAGCCGTGCCCGCGCGGCATAGGCGGTTCCACGATGGTTAAGCCCTGGCCGATTTCCACGCAACCGATGTCCCTGCAGGCGAGCGCGATTGCTGCCTTGTTCGTCGTGCCGGTGCTGGTCGCGTTGGTGTGGGCGCGCGTGGTGCTGGGCATTGGCGGCGGTGGGGCAGGGCATGTGCCGGCCTATGTGGCGCGGGTGGCCTTGCCCGATGGCAAGGCGCAGATCGACTTGCCGCCCGTGCTGGGGCCTGCCGACGCCAGCCGCCCGCTGGTGGTGATCGATGCCGGCCACGGCGGTCATGATCCGGGCGCCAGCGGCGAGGGCACCTTGCGCGAAAAGCAGCTGACGCTGGCCCTGGCCCTGGCGTTGCGCGATGCGCTGCTGGCACAAGGCCATGTGCGCGTGGCGCTGACGCGCAGCGACGATCGCTTCCTGGCACTGGAAGAGCGTTCGGGCATTGCCCGGCGCCTGCATGCCGATGTGTTCCTGTCGATCCACGCGGATTCGGCGCCCAGTGCGGACGCGGGCGGAGCCACGGTCTATACCCTCTCGGATCGCGGATCGGATGCGATGGCCGATGCCCTCGCGCGGCGGGAAAACCGCGCGGATACGGTAAACGGCGTGGCGCTGGCCGGGCAATCGGGCGCGGTCAATGCGATCCTGGTCGATCTTTCGCGGCGCGAGATGCGCAACCGGTCTATCCGCCTTGCGGACCTGATCCTGCGCGAGGGCGATGGCACGATGCGCTTCCACGTCGATCCCCGGCGCGAGGCGGCGTTCGTGGTCCTCAAGTCGCTCGATCTGCCATCGGCGCTGATGGAAGCGGGCTATGTCAGCAATGCGGCCGATGCACGGGCGATGACCGACAAAGCCTGGCGCAACCGGTTTGCAAAGGCCGTGGCCGATGCCATCGCCATCTTTCTGGCCGAGCAGGAAAGCCGTCCGGTGGGGGCGGGATAACGCATGTGGCGCAATAGGCACTGGTGCGCGCGCAAAGCCCCGTGCTAGAGCGCGGCCACCATGGCCGACGACCTGCCCCCGATCATTGCGCGCGGCGATGCGCCCGAACCCGACCATGAGCCCGAAGGGCGGCGCTTCCGCATAAAGCGCGGCGGCAATCCCTGGGCGCGCATCAAGGGGCTGTGGCAGCGATCGAAATGGGTGCGCCGGGCCGGTTGGCTGGTGCTCTTGCTGCTGATCCTGCGCGGGCTTCTGTGGGTCACTGTCGAGCGCACGCTGCCGTCTGCCGACACGCTGCTGACCTACCAGCCGCCGCTGCCCACGATGGTGCGCGGGGCCGATGGCCAGATCGTGTCGAGCTATGCGCGCGAACGCCGCGTGCAATTGCGCTTCGTCGATTTCCCGCCGCAGCTGATCAACGCGTTCCTCTCGGCCGAGGACAAGACCTTCTGGACTCACGGTGGTGTCGACCTGACCGGCCTGGCGGGCGCGGTGGTGGACTATGCCGCCAAGCTCGGTTCGGGCGAACGCGCGCGGGGTGGCTCGACCATTACCCAGCAGGTCGCCAAGAACATCCTGATCGGCAACGAATATTCGGTTACGCGCAAGCTCAAGGAAATGCTGCTGGCGCGGCGCATCGAAAGCGTGCTGAACAAGCAGCAGATTCTGGAGCTTTATCTCAACGAAATTCCGCTCGGCCGGCAAAGCTTTGGCGTGCAAGCTGCCGCGCGCGCCTATTTCGACAAGGACGTGGGCGACCTGGCGCTGCACGAGGCGGCGTTCCTGGCGATCCTGCCCAAGGCGCCAGAGACCTACAGCCGGGCCAAGTTTGCCGAAAAGGCGCTCACCCGCCGCAACTGGGTGCTGGACCAGATGGCGCGCAACGGCTGGGCAAGCGCGGCCGATGTCAGCGTGGCCAAGCAGCAGCCGCTTGGCCTGGTGCCCCGGCGCAGCGAGAACTACACGGCCGACGCAGGCTATTTCCTCGAGGAAGTGCGCCGCCAGTTGATCGACCAGTTTGGCGAGCAGGCCAAGGACGGTCCCAACAGCGTCTATGCCGGCGGCCTGTGGGTGCGCACATCGCTCGACCAGCAGTTGCAGACCGCCGCGCAGGACGCCTTGCGCGCGGGCCTGTTGCGCTATTCGGCCGGGCGCGCCTGGCATGGGCCGATTGCCCATATCGATCTTGGGGATGGCAACTGGCAGTCGCAGCTGATCATCAGCAACCTGTCGATCCGCTATCTCGACTGGCGCGTGGCGGTGCTGCTGTCGCGGCGGGGCGGCAGCGGGGAGATCGGTTTTGCCGATGGGCAGACCGGCACGCTCTATGGCGTTCCCGATGCGATGAAAGTGGGTGACGTGATCACCGTTGCGCCGGCCGGCGGCAACGCCTGGGGCCTGCGCGTGGTGCCCGAGGTTTCGGGCGGCATGGTGGTGGAAGACCCGCAAAGCAGCCGCATCTTTGCCATGCAGGGCGGGTTCGATGCGCGCCTGGGCTCTTTCAACCGCGCCACGCAGGCGCAGCGCCAGCCGGGTTCCACGATCAAGCCTTTCGTCTATGCCACCGCGCTGGATAATGGCATGACGCCGGCCTCGATGGTCGTCGATGGCACGTTCTGCGTTTACCAGGGCGCGGCGCTTGGGCAGAAATGCTTCCGCAACTTCGGCAACGAGGGCGGATCTGGCAGCCACACGATGCGCTGGGGCCTGGAGCAGTCGCGCAACCTCATGACGGTGCGCGTGGCCAACGATGTCGGCATGGACAAGGTGGTGCGCACGATCAAGGGCGTGGGCATCGGCGATTACCAGCCTTACCTGTCGATGGCGCTGGGCGCGGGCGACACCACGGTGACGCGCATGGTCAATGCCTATGCGGCGCTCGCCAACCACGGCCGGCAGCGCGAGGCCACGCTGATCGACTATGTCCAGGATCGCAACGGCAAGGTGATCTGGCGCGCCGACAACCGCGCCTGCACTGGGTGCAACATGCCGCGCTGGGACGGCACGGCGATGCCGCGCCTGCGTGCCGCTGGCAAGCAGGTGATCGACCCGCGCACGGCCTATCAGGTGGTCCACATGCTCGAAGGCGTGGTGGTGCGCGGCACGGCCGAAACGCTGCACGATCTGGGCCTGCCGCTGTTCGGCAAGACCGGCACCACCAGTGGCCCCACCAACGTGTGGTTCGTGGGCGGATCGCCCGATATCATCGCGGGCATCTACATGGGCTATGACCAGCCACGCAGCCTGGGTGGCTATGCGCAGGGTGGCCGGATCGCCGCGCCGATCTTCAAGCAGTTCGTTCTGGCCACGCGCGCGCGCTGGGCCGACATTCCCTTTACCGCGCCTGACGGCGTTTCAATGGTCAAGATCGACCGCGTTTCGGGCAAGCGCGTGTTCGGTGGCACGCCGCAGGACAACGAGCGCAAGGCCTCGATCATCTGGGAAGCGTTCAAGCCCGATACCGAGCCGCGCCGCACGGTGCAGCCATCGGAAATCACGGCCAAGGAAGCCGTGCTTGACGCACTGCGCAAGGCGCGGACCGCGCGTGGGGGCAGTGCCGCCCCGGCCGCGCGGCCGGCCGGCAGCAATTTCGTGGAGGACCAAGGGGGCATCTATTGAGCGCTGCATGGCTGTGCTAAGGCGCGGCCCATGAACACGCGCTCCCCTCTCGCCGCGTTCGCGGCCTTCGCCCTTTCCTTCACCCCGCTTGTCGCTGCCCATGCCGCGCTGCCCAAGGGCGCCCGCGCTCCCGATTTTTCGGCGCAGGGTGCGCTGGGCGGCAAGCCGTTCAGTTTCAATCTCAAGCAGGCGCTCAAGCGCGGTCCGGTCGTGCTCTATTTCTATCCCAAGGCGTTTACCCAGGGCTGCACACTCGAAG
>Ga0070665_100007348_pt1 | contig 11206 bp, 11 predicted proteins | sample KBSS13metaG_FD_65862 | JGI IMG/M metagenome (GOLD analysis project Ga0070665, IMG submission 65862) | Switchgrass rhizosphere microbial communities from Kellogg Biological Station, Michigan, USA - KBS S1-3 metaG | ecosystem: Host-associated > Plants > Roots > Rhizosphere > Soil ...
CTTCCTGGCAGGGATGGTGGTGTTCTGGCGGGTCTGGGCCACCCGGTTCAAGGAACCCGACGAGATCGGCAAGCTGACCATCGGCGCCTTCATTTCGGTCCTCGGCGTGCTCTGCCTGGCGGCCGGCTCGGCGATTGCCGCAGCGACCGGCGACAAGGTCAACATCCTGTGGTGCGTAGCTTTCCACGTGCTGAACAGCATCGCCTTCGCCAACATGCTGCCCGTCTCGCTGGCGCTCTATGCGCGGGCGGCGCCCAAGGCGTTGGGCTCGACCATCATCGGCATCTACTACCTGCATCTTTTCGCAGGGAACCAGACGGTCGGGATCATCGGCGGTCTGTTGGAAGACATGAGCGCCACGAACTTCTGGCTGATGCACGCCGCCATCGCGTTCGGGGCCGGCGTCGTGTTCCTCGTCGTCGGCCGGTTCTTCGCAAAGCTGCTCAGCCACGAGAACACCGTTGGCCGCAGCGCGCCGCAACCGGCCTAGGCTTGTCGGCCTATCTTGTTCTAGAACCACCGGCGCGGGCGGCTAGCTCAGCTGGTCAGAGCATCTCGTTTACACCGAGAGGGTCGGGGGTTCGAACCCCTCGCCGCCCACCACCTTTTTTCAGGCGACCGCGATGACCGATGAAACCTGCGGCTACCTGATCCGGCAGCTGGACATCGCCTGGAAGCTGGCGAGCCATCACCTCGACGGCCTGACCACCGAGGAATGCCTGTGGCGTCCAGCGAGCGCCGGACTGCACCTGCATCAGGCCCACGGCAGCTGGGTGGCCGACTGGCCGACGCGGGAGAGCTACGACATGGGGCCGCCCAGCATCGGCTGGCTGACCTGGCACATGGGGCTCTGGTGGTCGATGGCGCTCGACCATTCGTTCGGCCCGGCCGAGCTCTCGCGCGACGAGGTGATCTGGCCCGGCGACGCCGACGGCGTCCGCGTCTGGCTGGGCGATCTGCACGGGCGTTGGCGGGCGGAGCTGGATCGGATGAGTGACGACGATCTGCGCTCGCCGGAGCGGACGAGATGGCCCTTCCGCGGCCGGCCGTTCGGCGACGTGGTCGCCTGGGTCAATATCGAGCTGACGAAGAACGCCGCCGAGCTCGGCTATGCGCGATTCCTGTATGGTGCGCCGGGGAGGCGGGACGGATGAGTCTCTGGCTGGCGGCGATCCTGAGAGCGTTCGCGGCGACGTCGGCTATCGCCGAGCCCGCCTCGGTCCAGGACTACATGGGTCAGCCGCAGGTCAAGGCCGACGCGCGCATCGCCTATGGCCCCTCGCCGGCGCAGGTGGTCGATCTCTTCCTGCCGAAGGGCAAGGGTCCGCACCCGGTCGTCGTGCTGATCCATGGCGGCTGCTATCTCGCCGAATACCAGGGCCTGCCGCAGACGAGCGGGATCGCCGCTGACCTGGCCCGGCGCGGCTATGCGGTGTGGAACGTCGAGTACCGCAAGCTGGGCGAGACGGGCGCGGGCTACCCCGGGACCTTCCTGGACGTCGCCGACGCGGTCGACCGGATCCGCACCGAGGCGCCCCGCTATCACCTGGATACGGCCAAGGTGGTGGCGCTCGGCCACTCCGCGGGCGGCCACCTGGCGCTCTGGGCCGCGGCCCGGGGCCGGCTGCCGAAATCGAGCCCGCTCTGGCGCGCCGACGCCCTGCCGATCCGCGTGGTGGTAAGCCTGGGCGGCATCGGCGACCTGAAGGGGCAGGGCGAGGTCTTCGCCGGGGCCTGCGGGACCGAGCCGATCCCGGCGATCATCGACAAGGCGAACCGCGAGAACCCCTACGCCGACACCTCACCGGTCGAACTCCTGCCGCTGGGTGTGCGCGTGGTGATGATCTCCGGCGCTTTCGACCATGTCATGCCGCCGTTCACCGGGCGCGCCTTCGTCCAGAAGCTGCGCAAGGCGGGCGACAGCGCGGAGGTCATGGCGATCCCAGACGCCGGGCATTACGACGTGGTGATCCCCACCACCGAGGCCTGGAAGGCCGTGGCCGCGACCCTGGCTCGCGAAATCGCGGCGCTGCCCTAGGCATGCGCTATCGCCCGCTCGGCATGACGGGCCTCGAGGTCTCCGAGATCGGTTTCGGCGCGGCGAGCTTCTGGGGCAAACCGGCCTTCGATGAGCGCACGGCGCTGGGCCTGGTGCATGCGGCGATCGAGGGCGGAGTCACCTTCTTCGACACCGGCGCGAGCTATTCGGGCGGGGAGGCGGAACCGCGGCTCGGGCGGGCGCTGAAGGGCCGCGACGCGGGCAAGCTGGTCGTGGCGACGAAGGCCGGCACGTTCCACGCCGGCGGCCGCATCGGGCGGGATTTTTCGCCCCAGGCCGTCATCGCCAGCGCCGAACGCTCGCTGCGCAACCTGGGCCTCGAGACCTTGCCCCTGCTGCAGCTGCATGGCCCTGCCATCGGCGAGCTGAGCGACGAGCTGCGCAGCGCGCTTGCCAGCCTCAAGGCGAAGGGGCTGGTCCGTGCGCTGGGAGTCAACAGCTTCGACCCGGCGGTGATCGATCATGTGATCGGCCTGCCGGACTTCGACGTCGTGATGGTCGACTACAACGTGCTGCGCCCCGAGCGCGAGCCACTGATCGCCCGCGCGGCGGCGGCGGGGAAGGGCGTCCTGGCGGGCATGGCGCTCGCCATGGGCCACACCGGCCTGCAGGTGGCCAAGCTGAGGGGCCTGCAGGACGTCTGGTACGCGGCGCGCGGCCTGGTGCGGCATCGCGCGGAGGTGGTGAAGGGCGCGGGCTTTGGGTTCCTCAATCATGTTCCCGGGATGACCGGCGCCCAGGCCGCGCTGGCCTATGTCCTGGCCAGCCCCGACGTCGCCTGCGCGGTGATCGGCACCACACGGCCGGCGCATCTGCACGAGAACCTGGCGGCGTCCGGCCTGACGCTTCCCGCGGACGTCGTGGCGCGCATCCGTCAAGGGTGACGCGATGTCAGGGATGACAGGCGGGGTCAGCCGGAGTCATGGTGCTGATCAACGATAACCAATCCGGGAAACGACCATGGCCGACGCTCGCGAGCTCGACGAGGTTCTGAAGGACGCGCACCTGCCGGCGCTCATTGTGGCGATGGTGCAGCTCACCGGTGACGACAGCTGGCTTCGACCCGAGTGGACGCCGACCTACAACCCGCTCGACCGCAACGATCCGGGCATCCCTGCCGAGGAGCAGGCTAAGATCCGCGAACGCGCCAAGGCCGCGATCCTGGCGCGGGCGCCCGGCGCCGAGGCCAAGATCCCTGTGCCCGACACCGCCCTGCTGCGCCGGATGATGGATTTCATCGCCGGCGCGCCGATCCCGGAGGGCTACGCGCCCTTTCTGCTCGATGAGCTGGCGCTTTCCGGCTCCAGCAAGGACCCGCAGTTCGAGCAGCCCCGGCTGAAGGAGGCCGCGCGCAAGCTGAAGGTGCTGGTGGTGGGCGCCGGGATGTCGGGCATCCTGACCGGCATCCGGCTCAGCCAGGCCGGCGTCCAGTTCGAGATCGTCGAGAAGAACCCCGACGTCGGCGGCACGTGGCTGGTGAACACCTATCCGGGCTGCCGGGTGGACAACTCCAACCACATGTACAGCTACTCGTTCGAGCCGAACCACGCCTGGCCGCAGCACTTCTCTCCCCAACCCGAGCTGCTGAAGTATTTCCGGGGCGTCGCCGACAAGTACGACCTGCGCAAGCACATCAAGTTCGAGACGTCGGTCGAGAGCCTGGCCTGGGACGAGGCGAAGGCGGTCTGGCGCTGCGAACTGGTGCACAACGACGGCCGCCGCGAGACCGTCGAGGCCAACGCCGTGGTCACGGCCGTGGGTCAGCTGAATGTCCCACGAATGCCCGACATTGAGGGCCGCGACACGTTCGAAGGTCCGGCTTTCCACTCGGCGCGCTGGCGCCACGACGTCGACCTGACCGGCAAACGAGTGGCGGTGATTGGCACCGGCGCCTCGGCCTTCCAGTTCGTCCCGGAAATCGCGCCGAAGGTGGCCAAGCTCACTGTCTTCCAGCGCACCCCGCCGTGGGGTCTGCCGGTGCCGCACTACCACGAGGACGTGCCGGACGGCATGAAGTGGCTGCTCGAGCACGTGCCCTATTACGACAAGTGGTACCGCTTCTGGCTCTTCTGGATGACCACCGAGGGCTTCCTGCCGATGGTGAAGTCCGACCCGGCCTGGACCGGCGGAAATCACGCCGTCAGCGAGATGAACCTTGGCCTGCGCGAGATGGCCGCCGGCGCGCTCGCGGCCCAGGTGCAGGATCGACCCGACCTGCTGCCGAACGTCATTCCAAACTACCCGGTCGGCGGCAAGCGCGCGGTGCTCGACAATGGCGTCTGGCTCGGCGCGCTGAAGCGACCCAACGTCGACCTGGTCACCGAAAAGATCGTCCGAATCACGCCCAAGGGCGTCGTCACCGCCGACGGCGTCGAGCACAAAGTGGACGTGATCCTCTACGGCACCGGCTTCACCGCCAGCCGGTTCCTGTCCACGCTGAAGATCAAGGGGCGCGGAGGCAAGGACCTGCACGAGACCTGGGCCGGCGACCCGCGCGCCTATCTCGGCATGACCGCGCCGGGCTTCCCCAACCTCTTCATCATCTACGGGCCCAACACCAACATCGTCGTCAACGGCTCGATCATCTTCTTCTCGGAGTGCGCGGTCCGCTACATCGTCGGGGCCCTGAAGCTGCTGGCGGAGACCGGATCGCGGGCCATGGAGCCGAAACCGGCCGTCCACGACGACTTCAACGTGCGGGTGGACGAGGCCAACAAGGGCTGGGCGTGGGGCTCGCCGCACGTGACGAGCTGGTACAAGAACGAGGCCGGCCGGGTCACCCAGAACTGGCCCTTCGGCCTGATCGACTACTGGCGCGCCACCCTGGCGCCCAACCCGGATGACTTCATCCTGGAAAAGGCGGCCGAGCCGGTCGCCTGAGGAGCAGGACCATGAGCGACATCGAAGGCGGCTGCGCCTGCGGCGCGGTAAGGTTCAAGATCGCCGGCCCGATGATGGGGGCGGGGACCTGTCATTGCCTGGACTGCCAGAAGGCCTCCGGCGGTGGCCCGGCCTATGTGGCGCTGGCGCCGAAGCTGGGGTTCTCGGTCACCAAGGGCCAGGACAAGGTCAAGGTCTACACCTCGAAGGCCGACAGTGGCGGCGAGGTGGGGCGGGTGTTCTGCAGCGAATGCGGCACGCCGCTCTACACACTGACCAGCGAGATGATCCCGTTCTATCCGGTGAAGGTTGGGGCGCTCGACGACGCCTCGACCTACGCGCCGGGCATCCACCTCTACATGGACAGCGCCCAGCCGTGGCACCTGACCCACGTGGGCCTGCCGCAGTTCCCGAAGATGCCCCCGATGGGCCCGCCGCCCGCTTGACCGGAGAACCCGCGTGAAGACTGAGGATGTCGAGTACCACGCCGACGGCGCGCGCCTCGTGGGCTACCTCGCGGTCGATGACAGCAAGCCCGGCCAGCGGCCAGGCGTGCTGGTCGCGCCGGAAGGCGGCGGCCTGGTCGATCTGACCAAGTCGATCGCCAGGCGGCTGGCCGAGGCCGGCTATGCCGCCTTCGCCATGGACTACTACGGCGACGGCAAACCGCTCTCCGACCTCAACGAGGCCATGCCCCGGATCATGGCGTTCATGGCCGAGCCGAGCGGGATCCGGGCGCGGGCGGCAGCGGCGCTGGCGGTGCTGGCGGCGCAACCGCAGACCGATCCGGGTCGCCTCGCGGCTATCGGCTACTGCTTCGGCGGCACCACGGTGCTGGAACTGGCGCGCAGCGGCGCCGACGTGAAGGCGGTCGTGGGCTTCCATAGCGGGCTCGGCACGGCGCGACCGCAGGACGCCACCCAGATCCGCGCCAAGGTGCTGACCTGCATCGGCGCGCTCGACCCGATCATCCCGCCCGACCAGCGCCTGGCGTTCGAGAAAGAGATGACCGACGGCGGCGTCGACTGGCGGATGAACCTCTATGGCGGCGCGGGGCACAGCTTCACCAATCCCGACGTCGGCGCGTTGGGCCGGCCGGGGTTCGAATACCACGCCGAGACCGATCGCCGGTCCTGGCGCGCGATGTTGGACCTCTTTGGCGAGACGCTGACCGCCTAGGGCGTGCACCGGCCAACGGGCCAAAAAAAACCGGCTGCGCGCGGCGGGCAGGAGCAGGTGGCCCGCCGCTCATCCCTCCCGGGCCGCCGCTCGTCCCGCGACGGCGCCTACCATCCCGGGCGGATCGCCAGACATCCCATCCCTCTAGATCGCCACGCGTCCGGACGGCCATGCTTGCCGTCCTACCGTTTCCAACGTCGTGATCCCGAAGGAGCTAGAATGAAACGCCGAGATCTCCTGGGCGCAACCCTGGCCATGGCCGGCGGCGCGGCCGTAAGCAGCTTGCCCGCGAGGGCCGCCGCTGTGGACCGTGTGAGGCCCGGCGCCCCCGGCTGGCCGACGCAGGCCGACTGGGCCGACCTCAACCAAGCGGTCCGCGGCCAGCTTTCGCCCGGGCGCTCGCCAGATCTCAGCGATCCGGAGGTGCGCAAGCTGGTCGCCAATCCGTTTTACATCGGCGATCAGCCGGGCCTCACCCAAAGCGCGGGCTGGCTGGACGCCTGGCGCACGTCGCCCAGCGCCTATGTGGTCGCCGTCCGCGACGCGTCGGACATCTCCGCGGCCATTCGCTTCGCCCGCCTCCACAAGCTGCGCCTCGTGGTCCGCGGCGGGGCCCACAGTTATCTCGGCGCCTCGAACGCCCCGGACTCGCTGATGATCTGGACCCGCCCGATGCGGGCCGTCGCTGTCCACGACGCCTTTACGCCCAGGGGCTCAACCGTCGCGCCGGTCCCGGCGGTCTCTGTGGGCGCGGGCGCGATCTGGCTGGACGCCTACCAGGCGGTCACCGGCGGCGCGGGACGCTACGTCCAAGGCGGCGGCTGCACCACGGTGGGCGTCGCGGGCCTGGTCCAGGGCGGCGGCTTCGGCAGCTTCTCCAAAGCCTACGGAACCGTCGCCGCGAGCCTGCTGGAGGCTGAGGTCGTCACCGCGGACGGCAAGGTCCGCGTGGTCAACGCCACACAGGAGCCCGATCTCTTCTGGGCGCTGAAGGGCGGCGGCGGCGGGACGTTTGGGGTGATCAGTCGCGTCACCTTGGCCACCCACGAGCTGCCTAAAACCTTCGGAGCCGTGCAGCTGACGATCCACGCCCGCTCCGACGAGGCCTACCGGCGGCTGATCGCCCGTTTCGTCGACCTCTACGCGGCCAACCTTTGCAATCCGCACTGGGGCGAGCAGGCGCGTACCGGCCCTGACAATCGCCTAGTGGTCTCAATGGTCTTCCAGGGCCTGACGCCCGAGCAGGCTCGCGCCGCCTGGAAGCCGCTGATCGACTTCGCGAACGCGAACCGCGTCGACTACGACGGCCAAGAGGGGCTCGCCGTGCTGTCCATGCCCGCCCGGAATTTCTGGGACGAGGATTTCCTGCGCCGCAACGCCCCCGGCGCCGCCAAGGCCGATGGGCGGCCGGAGGCCAGGCCCGGGAATTTCTGGTGGTCCGGCGACGGGGAACAGGTGGGGGTCTTCTGGCACGCCTATACCTCCGCCTGGCTGCCGGCGGACCTGCTCAAGCCGCAGGAACAGCATCGGCTGGCCGACGCCTGGTTCGCCGCCAGCCGTCACTGGTCGGTCGCCTTCCATTTCAACAAGGCGCTCGCCGGCGCGCCGACCAAGGCGCTGGCCGCCGCGCGAGGCACGGCGACGAATCCGGACGCGGTCGACGCCTTCGCCCTGGCGATCATCGCCGACGCCGGCCCCTCGCCCTACCTGGGCTTTCATCCCGATCTCACAGCGGCCCACACCCGCGCAGGTCGCGTGCAGGCGGCGATGACCGCGCTTCGCGCCGCCGCGCCCGACACGGGCGCCTACGTCAACGAATGCGACTACTTCCAGAAGGACTGGCAACGGGCGTTCTGGGGCTCGAACTATCCGCGCCTTCAGCGCGTCAAGCGCCGCTACGACCCCGAGGGTCTGTTCTTCACTCACCACAGCGTCGGCAGCGAGTCCTGGAGTTCCGACGGATTCACCCGCGTGTAGTCGTGGACGGCCTAGGCGAATGCGCCGGCCGCCACCCCCTACGCCGGACGGTGACAAGATCACCTGCGGGTGGCCATACTCCGATCCGATGGCCATAGCGGCGCAGCTGGGGTTCGCGTGACATGAGAGCTTTCCTCGCCGGTTTCGCTCTCCTGGCGCTGGCCGCTTGCAACAAGCCTGCCGCCACGCCGCCGCGACCGCCCCCGCCGCCTCCAGTGGCCGCGTCGCCCCCTCTCGTGGCGCCCGAACTTGGACCCGAGGCTGCACCGGTGAATCCGGTCGTGACGATCACGACCTATGCCTGCACCGGCGGCAAGATCCTGGAGGCGGGCTACCCCAATCCGACCAGCGCCGTGGTGATCTGGCAGGGGAGGGCCTACAGCCTGACCCAAGCGCAGGCCGCGAGTGGCGCGCGCTACACGGGTTTTGGCCTGCAGTGGTGGACCAGGGGGCCGACCAACGGCACGCTCGCGATCCTCAAAGCCGGCGAGGAGATCGCAACTGATCCCGGCCTGGAGTGCGTTGCCGGCGGGCCCGCACCGGTGACCCCGCCCGCGCCTGGGACGCCGGGCGGCCTGCCGGACGACAAGACGCCGATCTCGGAAGCACCGTTCGCGCCAACCAGCGCCCAGGGCGCGGCGAATGTGGTGCAGACCTACTATGCGCTGCTCGAGAAGCGCAGTTCCGTCGACGCCGCCAAATACCGCGCCGACGGCACGCCGGAGAACCTCGCCCAGTACTCCAGCCTTCACGCGCAGATCGGCGCCCCTGGAGCGATTCAGAAGACGGGAGGCTCGCTCACCGTGGAAGTGCCGGTCGTCCTCTCGGGACGCATGACCGACGGCTCCGCGTTCAATCGGTCGGGCAAGCTTCTCCTGCGGCGGGTCGGCGACGTGCCGGGCTCGACCCCGGCGCAGCGCGAGTGGCGGATCGAGCGCTTCAATCTGAAGTGAGGGGGCGGCCCCCAAGGGGCCTAGTGGCGCGAATGACGGGACTTGAACCCGCGACCTCCGGCGTGACAGGCCGGCGCTCTAACCAACTGAGCTACATCCGCAACTTTTAGGCTCGCGGCGAACGCGAGGCGCGTCCAATAGGTCCGACCCGGAATCGTGTCAACGGAAGAGTGCGCGAGCGCGTTGACGCACCTGTGGAGCAGTGCTTTTCCGTGACTTCGCAGCCCGGGGTCCGTGAGGTTTCTGCGCTGCACAAAGCCCCGTTTGAATCGCAGACTTCGCTGGTCTAGAAGGGCCCGCGACTCCTCCGAGGATTCCATGACCGCGTTCCTGCTTAACTACCTGCCCATCGTGATCTTCCTGGGGATCGCGGCGGCGCTGGGCATTCTCTTCATCGTCCTGGGCGGGCTGTTCGGCCCAAAGGCTCCCGACGCCGAGAAGCTCTCGTCCTACGAGTGCGGCTTCAACGCCTTCGACGACGCGCGGATGAAGTTCGATGTGCGGTTCTACCTGGTGTCGATCCTGTTCATCATCTTCGACCTGGAAGTGGCTTTCCTGTTCCCCTGGGCGGTGGCGCTGATGAAGCTTCCCCCTGAGATGGCGCAGTTCGCCTTCTGGTCGATGATGACCTTCCTCGGCGTTCTTACGGTGGGCTTCGTCTACGAGTGGAAGAAGGGAGCCCTGGAATGGGAGTAATCGTTCCGGCCGGCGCCGGCGGCCGTACAACCGTCGAAGGCTACAACCCGCAGGCGCACGACCCGTTTTTCGACGGCGTCTCGCAGCAGTTGGCCGACAAAGGATTCATCACGGCTGGCGTCGACGACCTGATCACCTGGGCGCGCACCGGCTCGTTGATGTGGATGACCTTCGGCCTGGCCTGCTGCGCCGTCGAGATGATGCAGGCCTCGATGCCGCGCTACGATCTGGAGCGCTACGGCTTCGCGCCGCGCGCGTCCCCGCGCCAGTCCGACGTGATGATTGTCGCCGGCACGCTGGTGAACAAGATGGCTCCGGCCCTGCGCAAGGTCTACGACCAGATGCCGGAGCCGCGCTACGTGATCTCCATGGGCTCCTGCGCCAACGGCGGCGGCTACTACTACTTCAGCTATTCGACCGTGCGCGGCTGCGACCGGATCGTGCCGGTGGACATCTACGTCCCGGGCTGTCCGCCGACGGCCGAGGCGCTGGTCTACGGCGTGCTGCAGCTGCAGAAGAAGATCCGCCGCACCGGGACCATCGTGCGATGAGCTGGCCCGCCACCACGCCGGAGCTGGGCAAGCTCGGCCGAGCCATCCTGAAGGGCGCCAAGGGCGTCATCACCGGCTCGGAAGTGCTTTACGGCGAACTGACCCTCACGGGCCCGGCCAGCCGTATCGTCGAAGCGCTGACCAACCTGCGCGACGAACATGGCTTCCAGCAGCTTATCGACCTGGCGGGCGCCGACTATCCGGAGCGCGAGCGTCGTTTCGACGTGGTCTACCACCTGCTCTCGATGACCCGGAACCTGCGCGTCCGGCTCAAGGTCCAGACGGACGAGGATACCGCGGTTCCGTCCGTGGTCAGCGTCTTCCCGGCCGCCGACTGGTACGAGCGCGAAGCCTTCGACATGTACGGCGTGTTCTTCGACGGTCACCCGGACCTGCGCCGGATCCTCACCGACTACGGCTTCCACGGCCATCCGCTGCGGAAGGATTTCCCGATGACCGGCTATGTCGAGGTCCGCTACGACGACGAGCTGAAGCGGGTGGTCTATGAGCCGGTGAAATCCGTCGAGTGGCGCAACTGGGACTTCCTCAGCCCCTGGGAGGGCGCGGAGCCCGGCTTCGCGGCGATCCTCCCGGGCGACGAGAAGAGCGCGGAGAAGACGAAGTGAGGGCGGTGACCTCCATTGTCGCCGTCGGCGTCGGGCTGGTCCCCGCCATCGCCATGGCGCAGGAAGACCTGCCGAAGTGGGCCGCGGGCTGCCACGGCATGGTTGCGACCTACCGGAGCCACGCGGGTCCGGACGCCGCAGCTGGGCAAAAGTCGGAAGAGGCTGCAGCCTTCTGGCAAGCCACGCTGGAGCGCGCCGAGGCCGATCCGGCAAAGCGGGCTGCGCTGATCGCCAACGCCCAGCAGGCCCTCGACGGGGACCTCGCCGGCAAGAGCGCCTCTGAAC
>Ga0070665_100007349_pt1 | contig 11205 bp, 11 predicted proteins | sample KBSS13metaG_FD_65862 | JGI IMG/M metagenome (GOLD analysis project Ga0070665, IMG submission 65862) | Switchgrass rhizosphere microbial communities from Kellogg Biological Station, Michigan, USA - KBS S1-3 metaG | ecosystem: Host-associated > Plants > Roots > Rhizosphere > Soil ...
AATCACACCAACGGGTCACGAAATCCCAAGGCTCAGTTCAGATCGCCGGTTTCCAGGGAAACCATCGACCGTGCCCCGAAGGTCGCCGGAAGACTCGGCGTGTTTGATTGCTCCGGGGTCTCCGACGGCGCGGCTTGCGCACTCATCGTGCCCGCCGAGCGCGCTGCCGAGTACACCGATCGCCCGATGTACGTCAAGGCGCTGTCGCTCGTGGCGGGATCGGCGCGGGGATCGATGGACCCCGGTTTCGACTTCACCACGTTCCCCGAAGTGGTGCGATCTGCCAGGGATGCCTATCAACAGGCGGGCATCGACGATCCCAACCGGCAACTCTCGCTGGCCGAGGTGCACGACTGCTTCACTCCGACCGAGTTGATTCTCATGGAGGACTTCGGCTTCTCCGACCGTGGACGAGCGGTAAAGGACGCACTCGTGGGCGAGTTCGATGCCGACGGCCGACTGCCGGTCAACGTCGACGGCGGACTGAAGTCGTTCGGTCATCCGGTGGGAGCAAGCGGGCTGCGGATGCTCTACGAGGCGTGGCTGCAGTTCCAGTGTGCTGCCGGTGAGCGCCAGATCCGCGATGCGCGAACGGCGTTGACGCACAACCTCGGCGGTCGCCCCGGCGGGTGTGTGTCGTTCGTGTCGATCGTCGGCACCGAACTGGGTGCGCTGAAGCGCTGACGTACGGCACCTCAAGGCGCAGAACCGTCAGACCGACAATGGGGCCGGCATCTCCGCACCCGGTGCTACGAAGATGGGTGTCGGTTCACCCGCCGACCGGGCGCTGTCGCGGGCCTGGAAGCGGGACGATCTGCTGCAAGATCTGTTGGTACGCAAGGTATTGGAGCGCCCGGCAGCTCGAGCAGGTCGCCCATCTTGCGGATAGTCGTGTGCAACGCTCTTAGTGGTCGGACCATGACCTTGAAGGTGACGATCGTCGCGTCGTCAGACCACCGGATCATGTCGACGCCCTCGATCCGTATGCCATCGAGATCAGCGCTGAACTCCAGAATTGCCGACTGCTCGCGGTACCAGGCGCCGGTATAGCGAAACGTGGTGTTGGCAAACATCTTTTCTGCTGCGATCAGGTAAGCCGCCGCCTTCGCGCGGCCCGTCTGTGGCGTGAAGACGGCGGGGGAGTAGAAAGTAACTTCCTTGTCGAGGAGATCGTCGAGCAGGGCTGCATCGCCGGTCTCCATGAAGCGGTACCAGCGTTCTAGGACGCGTGGCGTCATACAGTCGCCGTCGCCCGGGGTGTGCAAGATCTCCTACTTACGGAGGTTGCTGTACGCCTTGCCGATTCGGTCGACGACGTCGGGATGCCAGATCACTTCGCGGTAAGCGAGGGTTTCGTACGTAAGGGCTGCAATGGGATCCATGGCAGGAGCGCGAAGCGCCACCGCCTTGTTGTTCATCGCCGAGGCGGTAGTGGTCTCGGCAATGGACTTGGCGAGCTCCGTGGCGACCGCGACGGCCTGGCCTGCCGGTACGAGTCGATCCAAGAGCCCGATGCGGTAAGCCTCGGCGGCATCGATGCGGTCGCCAGAGAAGGTGAGGAGTTTCGCCTGACTGAGCCCAACGATCTTCCACAGAGGTGAAAAGTACGCATCGTCGCCTTCCGAGCACGTATGGCTGGACCCAAGACCCAGAAGACCGTCCAGCGACTCGACCCGCGACTGCACGGGCGGTCCTACTCAGGCCAACATATAATTTAATCTGAACTCAAAAAGAGGGAAGCATCGCGGCCAGGCCGTCTCGCACAGGGTTCTTGCTAATTTAATATGAATTAGATATTGTGAAACCCGCCAAGGGTGGATCGTAAGTAGGTGCGGCCTTACCAGTGCAGGGGGACGAGCGATGCAGGTGGTCATGAACGGTGGCACGTCGCGCAACACTCCGGCAGGACGCAGAGCAGGAAGGGTCAACGATGACTGAGCGTGAAGATTTCCTCTGGCAGCGGTTCTTCGCCGCCTGCGCCGGCCTATTCGCCATCTTCACCCTTGTTGGCCTCGAGGTCTGCTGGCCGCAGCCACCTTCCTTTGAGCTGAGTGGCGAGCAGACCGCGGCCTACTATGTCGAACACCAGACCGGCTTCTTCATCGGCATCGTCCTGTGCAGCGTCGGCATGGCATTCCTCCTGGCATGGACGGTCCAGTTCTGCCTGATGCTGTGGCATCTGGAGGGAGGATCGCGAGCGGTCACTGCCGTAACCGTAGCGAGCCTGGCCGCAAGTCCTATCCTGCTGTCTTTCGACCTTGCGATCTTCGGGGTCACTGCATTTCGTCCGCGTGACACCAATCCGGACGTGACGCGCGCTCTGAGCGATGTGGCTTGGCTCGGTTCAATGCATATTTGGCCAATGCTGGGTTTCGGGATGGCCCTGGCGGGGATCGTGATCCTTAAAACACAGGGCCGCCCAGGGTCGCTGCCTGCCTGGCTCGGTCATTTCAGCCTCGTGGTTGCGGTGTGCGAACTCGGACAACTTCCGATCTTCTTCGTCAAGACGGGCCCGTTCGCCGGAAACGGTGTCGGCTCTTGGTATCTCGCGGTGTTCACATGGGGTGGGTGGATACTGGCCGCCGGCTGGGCAATGTACCGGGTGTTGGGACGCCAGCAAGCCGCGCGTTTGGCTCACGCCGGTGGACAGTGACCTGCGATGTGGGGCGGAATGTACGAGTTGAAACGATCGTGACTGCTCGCATCCGAGAAGCGCGAAGCGTGCAAACCAGTCGTGATTCATCAGATGAAAACGGCGACATTGTTCATGGATAATAGAGATTATCCATGAATGCATGAGATGCCTTGGCGGACAAACATTTCAGATGTTGGCCTGGTTGACGTCGACAATCGTGATCGCTTTCGACTGCACCGTGCCGCACCGAGGCATTCGGCCTTTCGGGGTCTGCGGAATTATTGCGGATTCTGGTGGTTCGCTCGCACGAAACGTCACTTGACATTCGAATCATGGTGTGCGAGGGGCAATCTCATTGCGCTGGATTTCGATCCTTCGGTGCGTGGGGTGGCCGAACAGCCATTCACAATGCGGTTCGCTGCTGTGGAAGGTGGCCAGCGGGAACACACGCCGGACTTCTTCGTTCCTTCGGTTACCGGTGAGGCGATCGTTGTGGATGTTCGTCCGCAGGCAGTGATCGACGTGAGCGACCGGGAGAAGTTCGGCTGGGAATATCGGCAGGTCGGTGAACTGCCGAGTCCGTGGATCGCCAATGTGCGGTGGCTGGCCGGATATCGCCACGAGCGAGCGCACCCGCTGCGGTCGCGGTAACGCACGTCTCACCAGAGCTGCGCGGGAGTCGATAGAACGCTGTGGCCGACTCGGCCGCAGTGCGTGCCTAGCAATTAGCAGCTGCCGCAGCAGTCCCAAATCAACGTAAGCACCACTTCGACTGGAAGTGCGACACCTTCATCGAGCGTGTCGGAACAAATGCGACAACTATTGTGAGCAAATCACCGATTCACTGAGCCGGGACAGTTGTTGCGCGTTGGTCTCGCAAAAACCTCGTTCATGACGTACATAAGTACTGTACATCGTCCTGCAGACGAATCAGTTGGATGTCGACGGTGCTGACCTACGACACCTCAAGGCGCAGAACCGTCAGACCGGCAATGGGGCTGGCATCTCCGCACCCGGTGCTACGAAGATGGGTGTCGGCTCACCCGCCGACCAGCCGCCGTCGACAGCGAACTCCGCGCCAGTGCAGTACCGCGCGTCGTCGCTGGCGGCGAACATCACCACTGGTGTGACGTCCTCGGGCGTGGCCATGCGGTCGATCGCCAGTCGACCATGCACCGCATCGTCGGGAATTCCCTCCAGCAGCGGCGTTTTGATGTAGCCGGGGTGAACGGAATTCACCCTGATGCCCTGTGCTCCCAGTTCCATCGCGGCAACCTTGGTCAGCCCGCGGACCGCGAACTTGCTGGCCGCGTAGGCGCCCAGCAGGGGGGAGCCGATCAGCCCCGCGAAGGACGAAATGTTGATGATCGCACCGCCACCGCTGCTTGCGATCAGTGGCGCCGCGGTCTTGATACCAAGGAACACGCCATCGAGATTGACTGCCAGCACCTGGTGCCAGACATCGAGGTCGGTCGCGGTGAGCGGCGCGGGGACACCGCCGATGCCGGCGTTGTTGACGAGGACGTGCAAGGCGCCCTCCTCGGCAGCGACCGAATCCAGTGCGGCACGCCATTGGGTTTCATCGCTGACGTCCAGTTGGACGTAGCGGGCGCCCGAGCCGATCTCGTCAGCGAGTGCTCGGCCCTCGTCGTCGAGCACGTCGCAGATGACCACCCGCGCGCCCTCGGATGCGAAGCCGCGCGCATGCTCGGCTCCCATACCTCGGGCCCCTCCGGTGATCAGAACGACACGGTCGCGGAATCTTTCTGCTACGGACACAGCACTGCCCTTCCGTTGATGGAGCCCGTGTGAAGACGATCGAAGGCCGTGAGCCCGTCGTCGAGCGCGAAGGTCTCGACGTCGAGCCGCAGGCGTCCCGCGTTTGCCAGCGCTACGCAGGCCAGCAGGTCGGACTTGGTGCCGCCGTACGAGGTTCGCACCGCCGCACCGTATGGCCAACCGGTACCGAATCGCGGCGCGGCATCGATGACCGGCCTGCCGCCCCCGATGCCCACGAGTTGATAGATCCCGTCGGGCGCAACGGTGTTGACCGCCAGATCTGCGCTCGACTGGTTGCCGACGAAGTCGAACACCGCGGCCGCACCTCTGCCGTTCGCCGCTTCGAGGATCGCATTCGGCGCAGTCTCGTCGGCGAGCACGACGTGGTCCGCACCGTGCCGTGTCGCGGCCTCGAGGCGCTTCTCGGTCACGTCCACCGCGACGATCCGAACCCCGGTCAGCTGCCGAAGCAGTTGCACGGCAACGTGTCCGAGTCCGCCGATCCCGATGACCAGGGCTGTTGAGCCGGGCCGCAGCACGTCGTATGAGTTGCGGATCACGTGATACGGCGTCATTCCGGCGTCTGCCAGTGGCGCCGCCTGAACGGGATCCAAATCTCCCAGTACGACGAGGTAGCGAGCGGGGACGACCATGAATTCGGCCATACCGCCGGCGGGTCCGAGCCCTGGTGTGGGTGGTTGAGCCATTCGTCCGGCGCTGTGGCATACGTTGTCGTCGCCGCGAGCGCACGCAGCACACGAGCCGCACGCCCAGATGAGGTGAACCAACGCGCCTTGGCCGACTGACCACCCGGTAACGCCGGGGCCGAGTTCCACGATGTGGCCCGCGGTTTCATGTCCGAGCGTCAGTGGCAGTGGCAGGACCTCCTCGGGTAGCGACACGATGTGCAGGTCGGAGTGGCAGATACCGGCGGCGGCAACCTTCAGTAGCACTTCGCCCTCGCCGGGGGCGGGCACGTCCACGTCGTCGACCTTGAGGACGGTCGGTGCTACGAGTCGGACGGCCTTCATGCTGTCACCGCCAACGTCTTGGTGTCGGCGAACACCTGATGAAGGAACGCGCACTGGTGCGCCAGGATGCGGTCATACACCGGTCCGCCGGGATAGACGTCGAAGTGGTCGGCCGGATAGCGACGCACCATGGCGCGCAAACGAACTGCCGCACGTTCCGCGGCAGCGGGTGGTGCGGACTGATCGTTCTCGGCGATCTGCATCAGGATGGGACACGCGATCGCGGAGCGGCGTGCCGGACGGTACAGCCCGATGCGCAGCAGGAGGCGAGCGGCGATGGCGTTGCGCCACGTGGGTCCTGCAATGGCATGCATGCGTTCACTTGCGCCCGGTGAGGTGAGTGCACCCGGCGCGCCCGGCCGAGCGACGATGGGCAGCATCAACGGCTGGCGGCCGATCGCCGCGCCGATACGGTCGACGACGCCGCGTGCGCACAGGCGCCCCACGTGAAAGACGCCGTGAGCACGGACGATCTGCGCGACGGCGGCGAGTCCGTCGACGGCGGGCGTGACGCTGATGACTGCTGCGATGCGAGGGTCGTGGGCGGCGACCTCCAACACGTGGCCGCCCGAGAGCGAGACGCCCCACACCACGATCCGGTCTGGGGCGACTCCCGGCAGTCGGCGGGCGTACGCAACGGTGCTCCGGTAGTCGCTGAGTTGGCCGCGCAGGTTCACCAGTTGCCGCGGTTCTCCGGAGGATCCCGCGAAATTACGGTAGTCGAAGGTGATCACGTCGGCGCCGGCTCGGGCGAAGCCACTGGCGAATTCATCGAGTCCGCAGTCCCGTGTCGCGCCGACCCCGTGAGCCATCACGACACACGGTCGACCGAGTGGACCGTCCAGTGAATCCGTTGCCGCTGGGTAGTGATCGCCCGCGAGCATGCCGCCATCGTGTGCGCGAATGCCGATGACGCTCATCGGGTTCCGCCGAAGATCGCTGTGGTCCAAATGTGCACCAAGGTGGCGTGTACGCGGGATGAGTCGTCGGACCCACTGCGCAGATGACGTTCGAGAACCCTCTCGTTGAGGGAGATGAGGCCATGAGCGAGGTCGCGCGCATCCACGGGGCAGGTCGCGGCGTGTTCGGACACATACTCGGCGGCGAAGTCCTCGTAGCGTCGCAGCCAGGCCTCCCACACGGTGCGCGTGCCGGTGTCTGAGTCTCGTGCATCGAGCATCGCGATGAACAGGGTCCGCTGCCTGCACCACGATTTGACCACCAACCAGAGTGCCGAATCGAGGTTGGCGCGGGGGTCGCCCGGAGTGTTGATCAGCTCCGTGACGCCCGACACCTGCTCGACGAAGATGTCCTCCAAGAGGTGTGTGACCGCTTCGTGCTTGCCTCGAAAGTAGAAGTAGAACGCCGATCGTCCGACTCCGGCCTTGTCAGCGACCTCGGCAACCGACACATCGGCAAGAGACTGGTGCTGGAGTTGGGAGGCGAGTGCGTCGAGCAAGTAGACCTTGCGCTGCTCGCCGCGCGGTTGCGGGCGTGCAGGGTTGCGCCGAGGGGTGCGGCGCGTATCAGCTGGCATCGGAGACCACTGCGGCCAGACGCCGAGTGAGAGTCACGGGGCCGGACTTTTCCACCCGCTTGCGGCCGGCGGGAAGTTCCCGCTTGCGGATGTCGCGCTCGTAGTCGAAGTAGTCGACTTGTTGGGTATGGCGCGGCGAGTCGACGAAGTGACCGGTGTACTTGCGTTCGTCGACCTCAATCACGCGTTGCATCTCGGCGGGTGCCGGCGGCCGGTACGTGCCTGCCAAATAGGCTGCGACGAGCCGAGCCTGGCATTCGACGAATGGGAACAAGGTAGGCAGAGCCTGGGCGAACCCCACGAACACGAGGTCGTCGATTCCCGGTTTGAACACGCGTTTGTACAACGACAACTTGTTGTTCGGAGCCGACAAAAATTCGGGATCGAAGAAGGGGAACGTGATGTTGTAGCCCGTGGCGTAGATGATGACGTCTGCTTCGACCACCGATCCGTCGGCGAAAATTACGCGATCGCCGTCGAGGCGTTCCACATTGGGCTTGGCTACGGCGTCACCGGCGCCGAGCCTCATCAACAACTCGGCGGACTGCGTCGGATGAGCCTCGAGGAAGTGGTGATTCGGCGTCGGCAGGCCGTAGTGCTCAGGGTCGCCGAAGAGAACCCTGGCTACCGGTCGCATGGCCCTGCGTTGCCAGGACAGCGGGATGATGGGGAGCGTTCGTGCGATCTTGTCCGCGGTCATGCCGAAGATGTACTTGGGGACAACCCAGGCGCCCGAACGGGTCGATAGATAAACGGTGTTACGCCAAGACTTTTGGGACAGTTCGGACACGATGTCGGCCGCCGAGTTCCCGATGCCGACGACGATGATGCGCTTGCCGTACAGATCCAACGGTTCGGTGGGGTCGATGTACGCGTGGGAGTGGATGGTCTGTCCCGTGAACTCGCCGGGGAAGTCGGGGAAACGCGGGTCCCAGTGATGGCCGTTGGCGACGACGAGGGCGTCGTAATGCTGTGTGCGGCCGTCATTGGTGGTGATTTCCCAACCGCCACCGGTCATGCGACTGGCATGCGTCACCGCGGTGTTGAACCTGATGTGCTCGCGCAGCCCGAATGCATCCGTGTATTGGTCGAGGTAGGCCTTGATCTGGGAGTGGTGCGGGTAGTCGGGCAGGCTGGGGTCCATCGGGAAGTCTTTGAAGCACAAGAGATCACGAGACGTGTCGATGTGTAGTGACCGATAGGCGCTGGAGTGGCCGTTGGGGTTGCGGAAGGCCCAGTTGCCACCGACTCGGTCCGATGACTCGAAGCAGTCGAACTCAACTCCGGCATCGGCAAGGTTCTTCGCCGTCGTCAAACCGCTGATTCCCGCGCCGATGATCGCGGTCCGAGGCGTGGTGGGCATTGCACTCCTTGCAGGGCTGTGGTGGGGGTCACGTGTGGCTCTGGGGCGACGGTAGACCCAAATCCTGACGCGAGTCAACATTTTCGACGGATGTTTTTAATCCACAATCAATACTCTGCCCCGCCTGGCTGCCGGACGAAAAATACGTTCAGCACGCATAATCCAGTCGACCAAACGTCACGGTTGCCTTGCAAAAGCGGCTGGTTTTAGTCGATATTTGAGGAGCGGAGCCCGCCGGGAGGGGTCGGCGGGCTACCGTGATGCGGTTCGGCTGGCTCGCTACGTCTTCGGCCAGAGCTCACCGCGAAGCATGGACATCTGCGCGAGGCGCTCCTCGTGGGTCTCGGCGCCTGGGCTGACGAGCAGGCAACTGACGCCGGCGGCGGCGTACACCTCGAGCCTTTCGCGGACGTACTCCGGCGATCCGATCAAGGCCAATCGACGGGCCAGTTCGAGTGGCACGGCGGCCGCGGCTTCGGTCTTGCGTCCGTCCAGGTAGAGATCCTGGATCCGCTGCGCAGCGTCGCCGTAGCCGTACCGACGAGCCAGTGTGGTGTAGAAGTTCTTTCCGCGTGCGCCCATACCGCCGATGTACAGCGCCGCGTGGTGGCGTACCGCATCCAGCGCGGCTGCTTCGCGCACGGGATCGTCGGTGATCAACAGCGTGGTCTGAGCGGAGATGCCCAGTGCGCCAAGCCCGGGATCGCGCTCACTCCGACCCGCGTTCAGGGCGTCACCGAAGGCTTGCTCCACGAGGTCGGGTACGAAAAGGAACGGCTGCCACTCGTCGAAGATCTCGGCGGCCAACTCAACGTTGCGGGGCCCGATGGCGGCGAGCGCCAGTGGGATCCGGTCGCGGACTGGGTAATTGAGCAGCTTCAGTGGTTTTCCCGTGCCGGTGCCGCCGCGTAACGGGAGCTGATAGTGCCTGCCGTCGTACTCGGTACGGTCCCGGCGCCAGATCATGCGGCAGATTTCGACGTGTTCGCGAGCACGGCCGACGGGAGCATCGAATGGGACACCGTGGAAGCCCTCGATGACTTGTGGCCCGGACGCGCCGATGCCTAGGATGCACCGGCCCCCGCTGACGTAATCCAGACCGGCCGCGGTCATGGCGAGGTTGGTGGGCGTACGGCTGAACATCGGGAGGATGCCGAACGCGAGCTCGATGGTGGAGGTTCTGGCCGCGACGTAGCCCATCTGTGTGACGGCGTCGAACCCGTAGGCCTCGGGGATCATCACGCGGTCCAACCCCGCGTTCTCGTACTGGACCAACTGGTCGACGGTCTGTGCGAAATCCGCGCCGTATGTGATAGGCATTCCCAGCTTCACGAGGTTCCTCCGGACGGCTCGTTTAATCGCAAGTAGATGGCAGCAGTCAAGCGCTGTAAACAGTGTTCGGCGCAGCATACTTGACTGCTGACAGGATTTTAAACTAGATTCAAATCTACGTGTGAACCGACAGGAAAGGCTGTAGTCGTGCCGGGAGTTCAGGACAAGGTCGTCATCGTCACCGGTGCCGGGGGAGGATTGGGTCGCTCATACGCGCACTTCCTCGCGGGCAACGGTGCACTCGTCGTCGTCAATGACCTCGGCGGAGCCCGTGACGGAACGGGCTCCGGGACGAGCATGGCCGATCAGGTCGTTGAGGAAATCCAGGCGGCCGGCGGAAAGGCTGTCGCCAATTACTCGTCGGTCGCAACGGCCGATGGTGCTGCGGAGATCGTGGAAACCGCACTCAACACGTTCGGCGCGGTACACGGCGTGGTGAGCAATGCGGGAATCCTGCGCGACGGCGCATTCCACAAGATGACCGACGACAACTTCGACTCCGTGCTGAAGGTCCACCTGTACGGCGGTTTCAACGTCGTCCGCGCGGCGTGGGCACACTTCCGCGAGCAGCGCTTCGGACGTGTTGTCGTCGCGACCTCCACCGCGGGAATCTACGGCAACTTCGGTCAGGCGAACTACGGTGCGGCCAAGCTCGGGCTCGTCGGCATGATCAACACGCTGGCCATCGAGGGCGCGAAGTACGCCATCACCGCCAACGCGGTTGCCCCGCTGGCCGCCACCCGCATGACCGAGGACATCGCCCCCCGAGAACTGCTCGATAAGTTGAACCCCGATCTGGTGGCTCCCGCCGTCGGATACCTCGTCTCCGAGGAGAACAACGACACCGGTTCGGTTTTCGTCGTCGGTGGCGGACTCGTGCAGCGCGTCGCTCAGTTCCAGAACGACGGTGTCACCTTCGCCGCACCGCCGAGCCTTGAAGACATTGCCACGCGCTGGCCTGAGATCAGCGATATGTCCAGCGCCAAACTGGGTTCCAGCCCGGTCTGAGCGATGGCATCGGCAGGCCAGCGGGTGATGACTCGGGCACAGTGGGATGCCGATCGCAGCGTCGAACTCGTGGACGTCACGGTCGGGCAACTGCTCATCGAGCGGGCGAGGCAGTATCCGGACCGCGCTGCTGTCATCGGGATACCGCATGGTCGAGCGGAGAAGCAGCGCCTGACCTACCGCGACCTGCTCGACGAGGCGGCGCGTATCGCCGACGCGCTTCTGCGACTGACGCCGCGCGGCAGCAGGATCGCCCTGTGGGCGCCCAACGTCATCGAATGGCCCGTTGTGCAGTACGGCGCGGCGCTCGCCGGGATCGTGCTCGTCGCCCTCAATCCTGCGTTGCGTGATGACGAGTTGTTCTATGCACTCGATCATTCCGAAGCGGCCGTGCTCCTCCATGCCGATATGCACCGCGACTACGACATGGCAGCGGTCGTCGAGCGCGTCGGCCGGCGACTGCCGGGGTTGGCCTGCGTGTCGCTGTCGGACGTCGCGCAGTGGCGATCGTCGAACCCGG
>Ga0070665_100007351_pt1 | contig 11204 bp, 10 predicted proteins | sample KBSS13metaG_FD_65862 | JGI IMG/M metagenome (GOLD analysis project Ga0070665, IMG submission 65862) | Switchgrass rhizosphere microbial communities from Kellogg Biological Station, Michigan, USA - KBS S1-3 metaG | ecosystem: Host-associated > Plants > Roots > Rhizosphere > Soil ...
GCGGTGACGTCGGCGTCATGCCGCACGCAGATGCCGACCTGCTCCACATCCCGGCCCAGCTCGGCCGGTGAGGGCGCGATCTTGGCCTTGCCGGCGAAGGGTTCGGTTGCCGCCGGCGACACGTCGAAGACGGTCAGCTCGAACGGCGGGTTAGCCAGCTGCTCGGCCATCGGCTTGCCGATATTGCCGACCCCGATAAATCCGACTTTCATATCCTTCCTCCCAAATCCGCGGTCAGCTGCCGAGGGCCTGCTTCTTCTTGAGCTCGCCCAGGACCTTCTGGGTGACGGCGCGCATCCGGCTGCCGCGCGGATAGCCGACATAATAGGGCAGGATCACCGCCAGCTCATGCACATCGGCCGGCGACAGCTCGCCCTTGTGCAGGGCGGCGCGGACCTGGATCTCGAACGTGTCGGCCTCGGCCTGGGCGGCGATCATGCCCATGACGAACAGGCGGCGGTCACGCACCGACATCTGCGGGCGGGTCCAGACTTCCGCGAAGAGCTGGTCGACCGTGTTGAACAGGAAATCGTCGTGCAGCTCCTCCGGTGGGAACGGAACGATCCCGCCATAGACCTCATCGAACATCTTCATGCCGCGCTTGCGACGCTCATTGTCGGACATGCTTTCCCCCTCGGGTCCCGCCCCTTTGCACCATTCGATTAGACCGATGCCGACAGGCTGAGAACCCTGCCGGCAACACGAAGATGGACAAAATTGGTAAATATGACCAAAACCGCATCAGAAAACATTTCAATCGAATGGTTAGAGGCATGGCGGAAGACATCGATCCCGCCGACGATCCGACGATCGTCGAGGCGGAGCTGCAGATACCGGGAATGCTGGTGCAGGTCGGCAGCTTCGTGTGGGAGCAGACCGGCGAAAACACTCAGACGGTCGACGAGTACACGATCTCGATGCTGCTCTCGGCGCGGCACCGGCTTTCGCAAGGCTATTTCGAGATCGAGGGCAACCGGCGGGCCTTCGTCGATATCGGCGATTTCATCATGGTGCCGGCGGGCATGCCGTTGCGCTCCCGCGCCTCCGGCGGACCGATCCGTTTTGTGCGCTGCCGCTACACACCGGCGCGCTTCGCCCGGCTGACCGGCATGGGGGACGCGGACTGGACGCCCGAAATCCTAAAGCATTGCCTGGATATCCGCGACGCACGGCTGCATGAGGCGATGATGCGGCTGGCGCACGAGGTCCTGGCCCCCGGCTATAATGTCGAGGTGCTGGCCGAGGGCCTATCCACCACCATCGCGGTCGACCTGATCCGCCACCTGCGCTCGATCGACCCGGAGCCGGAGATGGTCGCCGGCGGCCTCGCGCCATGGCAGCTCCGCCGCATCATCGGCTACGTCGACACCCACCCCGGCGCGATGGGCAACGTGACCGAGCTCGCCGCGCTGTGCGGCATCTCCTGCCGCCACCTGCGCCGCCTGTTCAAGCAGACAACCAAGCAGACCTTGCACGAATATGTCCGCGACGCCTGGGTGGCGAAGGCCAAGTCGCTGCTCTGCGACACCGAGCTGCCGCTGAAGGAAATCACCTCCCAGATCGGCTTCACCGACCCCTCCAGCTTCTCCATGGCCTTCCGCCGCGCCACCGGCGCCGCACCCCGCACGTTCAGGCAGCAATTCGCCAAAGGCGGGTTCGTGGCACGGCTGGAGGCGCCGCCGGGGAAGCGGCGCTGAGGATCGACAGGTTTCGATGAACCACCTCATTGCAAGGAGCGGAGCGACGAAGCAGCCAGCGTCTTTTCCTCCCCGCCCAGGCGCAGCCCGCGTAGCCGCCGGTCGCTGTCCTCCAGCATCGCCCGATCGATCGTGCCCCGATGCAGCGCATCCAGCGCGCAGGCCATCGCCCGGTAATATTGCTGGCCGTCATAGGCGATCAGCAGCAGGTCCACGCCGGCATTGAGGCTCTGGACCACGGCGTTGCAGAAACCGTGATGATAGATGGCGCCCATATCCAGGTCGTCGGTGATGACGATGCCGCGATAGTTCCAGGCATCGCGGATCAGGCCCTGGACGACGCGCTTCGAATGCGAGGCCGGATTGTCCGCGTCGATCGCCTTGAGCGTGACATGGCCCAGCATCAGGAAGGCATCCGATGTCTCGAGCACCTGGCGGAAGGGAATCCAGTCCGCCTGCTGAAACTGGGGCATGCCGACCCTGGTGCCGGCGGCGAAGATATGCGTGTCGACACGGATGCGGCCCAGCCCGGGGAAGTGCTTGGCCGTGGCGATCACACCGGCATCGGCCAGGCCTTTGGCATAGGCCGAGCCGACTGTGGCGACGACGGCAGGGTCGGCTGAGATCGCGCGTTTGCCGATCAGGCTGTTGTGGTCCAGGACCATAGGACCGTTGGGCTTCAGGTCGAGCACGGGGGAGAAATCGACATTGACGCCGACCTCCGCCAGCCCCCGCCCCTGCTCAGCTCCATAAGCGCGCGCAGCGCCGGCGGGGTCGGGAAGCGTGGCGATCTCCGACAGGGATGGCATCGCCGGTAATATCGGCGACAGATGCGAGACGCTGCCACCCTCCTGGTCGGTGGCGACGATCAGCGCCGGCTGCCCCTCCCCATGGCGGATGGCTTGCAGTTGGGCGATTTCTGCCCGCACCTGGTCTTCGGTCCGATGCCGGATATTACGGCGGTTCAGCACGATGCCGCCGATGAGCCCCTGTCCGGCCAACGGCGCGACCTGCCCGGCATCGGCATAGCCGACGACGAAGTGCCGGCCCAGCGCGGCGATGTCGTCCTCCGTGGCTTCGGATACCATCAGCCTGTCGCGCAGGCAGCCTGCGAACACGACCAGGATCGAGACGGGTATGGCGAGCCACAGTCCGGTGTGCAGCACGGACCGGGACGGCGACCGCCAGATGCGGATCAGGCCCACGGCGCCAGCGCCCAGGATCGCGGGCGCGATCCAAGGCCTCAGCGCATAGAAGAACGGGTCCATCCAGTTCGCCCCGCAAACCAGAAGAACCGCCGCCGCAACCATAGAGAGGCCGCGGCGGCGGATGCATATCCTCATGCTGCCACCGGCTGGGGCGCGGCCAGCCACTTCACCCGCTGGGTCAGCGCCATCACCAGCGAGAGGACCAGGAATAGCCCGACAGAGCCGACCAGCAGCGAATAGGTCTCCAGCGACAGCAGCACGTAGAGAAAGCCGAACAGGCTCGCCAGCATCGCTCCGAACATCAGACTCTGCAGCAGCCGGCGCGTGACCATTGCCGTGTAGACCGACGCCTGCAGCAGAACCAGGCCTGCGCTGACGGCATAGCCGGCGTCATAGCCGATCATCTCGGCGAACGAGACCAGCAGCAGCGCAAACAGGGTCAGCGACGCGCCGAGCAATCCGTATTGCAGCGGATGGATACGGACCTTGGTCAGCAGCTCGAACAGGAAGTAGGTCGTGAAGGAGAGGACGACGAACAGGATGTTGTATTTCGACGCCCGGTTGATCATCCGATAGGTCGGGGTCGGTTCTAGGAGTTCGACTTTGGCGACGGTCTGATCGGCCGGGGCTTTCTCCATCACATGGAGGGCCTTCCAGACTTTCGGGGAGGTCGGGTCCGCCGATTTCCAATGAGCGCTGAAAGTGTCGTCGCCAACATTCGAGTCAGCCGGCAGCATCGATCCGCCGAAACTCGGCGTTCCCCATGCGCCTTCGACGGTTGCCTCGACGGCCACGCCCTGCAGCGCCTGGCTGAAGGCGCTCGTTCCGCGCAATGTCAAAGTCGCGCCGAACGGCAGTTGCGTCCCGACCGCCGGGGGTGCGCTGAAGGGAGTGCGCGCCACCATCGCCGACGGGAAGACACAGTCGACGGCGCTCAACACATCGCGGCAGTTCTGCCACTGCACCGGTGTGCCGTTCCAAGTGAAATGGTCGGCCGCCGTCATGCCCGAGAGGGTTTCGGTACTGACGACGACAAAGGCCTCCTGCCATTGAAGCTTCACGCCCTCGCTAAGAATGTCGGCGCTGGGAACTGTGAATCGTCCCTCCAATGCGATCGCGGCGTCATAGACCGTGGCGTGGAACAGGCCCCGCTTGCGTTCCTTCGGCGACAGGACAGTCTTCGCGTTCAAGGTCTGCGGCGTGATTTCGAAATAGTCGCGGGTGGTTGCCGTGGGATAGGCCTGATAGGGCACGACCAGGATCGGCCCGCGCAGCATCTGCTCCGGACCCCAGCTTGCCCGGAAACTCTCCAGCGTCTCGGCCTGACGCGCCTCGCGCTCCTCGACCACGCCGGAAATCTGCCAGCCGGCGAGCAGGGTCGCGATCAACAGGAGCACGACGATGCCCACCTTGCGTATCGGAAAGTCCGATACGGCCGAAGGTTTGTCGGTTGTCGGTGAAATATCGGTCATGAGACAGCCTTCGTTGGATGGAACAAGGCCGGCACATTCCGCCGTACCCGTGCAGGCGTGAGCGCGTGCTTGTGCAAATCCCAAGGATTCTTGTGCAGAAACCGTGCAAAAGCCTGTCGGCCTCCGGGGCGATCCCCTATGTCTTGAGCCGCCATGCCCAAGATCCTGGTCGTCGACGACGACAGCCATATCCGCGACGTGATCCGCTTCGCGCTGGCCCGCGAGGGCCACACGGTCGTCGAAGCCGAGAACGGCTCGCGCGGCCTGATGCTGGCCGGCAGCGAACGGCCCGACCTGATCGTGCTGGACATCATGATGCCGGAACTGGACGGCACCGAGCTCTGCCGGCGGCTGCGCGGCAAGGGCGACCGCACGCCGATCATCTTCCTGTCGTCGCGCGACGACGAGATCGACCGCGTGCTGGGGTTGGAACTGGGCGGCGACGATTATGTCGGAAAGCCGTTCTCGCCGCGTGAGCTGGTGTCGCGGGTCAAGGCGATCCTGAGGCGCGGCGCCGCCCCGCCGGCGGGCGGACCCTTCGAGATCCTCCACGGCCGGCTGCGGCTCGACCTCGCCGGCTTCACCGCCTTCTGGGACGACCGGCCGGTGGTGCTGACCGTCACCGAATTCGGGCTGATCAAGACCCTGGCGCAGCATCCCGGCCGGGTGTTCAACCGCGACAGTTTGATGGACGGCGCCTATTCCGACGGCCGCTTCGTCAGCGACCGGACGGTCGACAGCCATATCCGCCGCGTCCGCGCCAAGTTCCTGGTGGCCGGCGGCAACGCGATCGAGACCGTGCACGGGGTTGGCTACAGGCTCGGCACCTGCGCATGAGGCGGCGCCTCTCGGTCGGCACCATCCTGCTGCTGATGAACCTGGTGCTGCTCGCTTTGCCGCTGAGCGGCATCTTGGCGCTGCGCCTCTACGAGAGCGCGCTGATCCGCCAGACCGAGTCCGAGCTGATCGCCCAGGGCGCGCTGGTCGCTGCCTTCTATCACGCCTCCTGGCGGGCCAATGGCGGGATGGCCGACCCGGCCGACCCGCCGGTCGATCCGCGCTGGTCGCATATGCCCGGTTTCGACGGGCCGTGGCTGCCGCGCTTTCCGGCGCTCGACCTGGCGCGCGATGCCATCCTGCCGCCGCCGCCCGATCCGGCGCCGACCGCGGCACAAGCCGACGCGGCGGCGCTGAAAGCCGGGGAGAGCCTGACGCCGGTCCTGGCCGAGGCTCAGCGGATGACCCTCGCCGGCATGCGGGTGATGGACCGGCACGGCATCGTCGTCGCCAGCACTGGCGAGGCCGCCGGCACGCTGCTGACCGGCCAAGAAGAGGTCCGCCGCGCACTGAAAGGCGAGCCGGTCAGCGTGATCCGCGGCCGGGCCAAGGGCTCGGCCCCCGGCTATGTCCCGGCGCTCGACCTCGGCAGTACAGTGCGCGTCTTCACCGCGATGCCGGTGGTCGATGGGGGCCGCGTCATCGGCGTGATCCTGGTGTCGCGCACGCCCGAAAGCATCGGAGAGGCGCTCTACGGCAAACGCTGGCACCTGCTCGGCCTGCTAGCGCTGCTGCTGGCGACGGTGGCCGCCTTCGCCTTCATCGGCGCCACCATGATCGCCCGGCCGCTGCGCGCGGTTACCGCGCAGGCAAGGCGCACCGCCGACGGGGAGCGCCGGGCGCTACAACCCGCCGGCGGGCCGATGGCGCGGGAAGTCGACGAGCTGTGGCGGACGCTGATGCGCATGGCCGACAGCATGGAGCGGCGCACCGACTATATCCGCGACTTCGCCGCCCACGTATCGCACGAGTTCAAGACCCCTCTCACCACGATCCGCGGCACGGTCGAGCTGCTGAAGGAACATCTGGACGAGATGTCGGCGGAGGACCGCGCCAGGTTTCTCGGCAACCTCGATGCCGAGGCCGGCCGGATGACGGCCCTGGTGTCACGCCTGCTGGAGCTCGCCCGCGCCGATGTGATGCGGATGAAGGAAGGCGAGATCTCGAACCCGGCCGAGGCGATCGGCGGGCTGAAAGAGCGCTATGCCGGCAGCGGTCTGCGGCTTGTGCTCGACGTCCCCGCCGATATTTCGGTCGCGATGGGCGAGGACGCGCTGGAGACGATCATGGTCAACCTGCTGGACAATGCCCTCCACCATGCCGGCCCCGCGCCTGACGTGACAGTGCGCCTCCGGCGCGAGGGCGACATGGCGGTGATGACCGTCGCCGATAACGGCCCCGGAATCGCGGCGGCCAATATCGACCGTGTGTTCGAGCCCTTCTTCACCCTGACCCGCAACCAGGGCGGCACCGGCCTCGGCCTCGCGATCGTCCGCAGCCTGGCCGCCTCTCACAACGGACGCGTCAGTGCCCTACCCTCGCCTTCGGGCGCGGTATTCAGGATCGAGCTGCCGTCTTTCGAGAGGTGAAGTTATGCCGCGGCGTCGGCCGCGGAGCAGAGGCGGCCTTCTTCATGGCCATGCTCCAGGAAATGCTGCCGCGCGGAGGCTATTTCGCCTTTCGTGATCCCCTCGGCCACGTCGGGGTATTGGGCCAGATACCACGCCTCGTCGAATTCCGGCGCGCTGGGCAGCCGGCCTTCGAAATAGCCGGAATGAATAAAATGGTTACGGGCCGACTTTATCAACCCATCCTTCAATGCCTGGGCTAGATGAGGGTATTGATCCAGGTACCAAGCCTCATCTACCTCGACTCCACGCAGGAGTAATGTTATAATTTCCAGCAGTTCTTCATAGGAATTATTGATCTTTAGGACCCCTCACACTGCCACTGTGGAGAGGTGTTTTTCGATGAACTTGAAAGGCGGCGCGGACACCACGGAAATCTCCCGATCTTTCCCTTTTGAAATCTTGGGGACAGTGAGACCACATTTATAAACTGTCAATATGGTCCGCCGAGATTGCCGCGTCGCGGCCTGAGCTTTTCCTACTTCCCGAGCCAGAACTGGCGCGAGTAGAGGGAATCGACCACCTCGGTCACTTCCTGGACCTTGCCGTTCTTCACCCGAAACAGGAAGAAGATGTTGTTGCGATACTCGCGGCCGTCTTTCAGCTTGCCGCTGACCACGGTCTGCACGGCAACCCGGTCTTCCTCCGCCGTGACCGAGAGATGGTCGAAATTGAGGCCGCCTTCGAACATATTGAGGCTTTCCATCATCTTGGCCATCTGGGGCTTGGTGAAAGTGCCCGCCATTTCCCAGTTGCCCGGGACCGACCAGGTGGAATCCTCGGCCAGCACCGCCAGCCCCTCGAACAGATTGCCCGAGCGCTGGGCGTTGAAATAGCTCTCGACGATCGCCTTGTTCTCTTCGATGCTCATCACGTCCTCCCGTTAATCCCCAAGCGTGCCCTTTAGTCCCCAAGGGTAAAAGCGACCAGCGCGTCGCCCGGCTCAACCCCCAGCGCACCGTGGCCGCCGGCCGCGACTACCAGATACTGCTTGCCGCCCGCCGTGATCTTATAGCTGATCGGCGTGCTTTGCGCCGCAAAGGGCAGCTCGTGGCGCCATAGCTCCTTGCCCGTATCCGTGTCGATGGCGCGGATGAACTTGTCCATCGTCGTGCCGATGAACATCACCCCGCTCGCGGTCTGCAGCGAGCCGCCGAGATTGGGCGTGCCCCATTTGAAGAAGTCACCGACCAGCGGCGCTTTGGGGTTGGCGTGGAGCGTGCCCAGCGTCTGGTTCCACAGCACGTCGCCGGTATCGAGATCGACCGCGACCAGCCGGCCCCAGGGTGGCGGAACGCAGGGCGTGCCGTAAGGCGACAGGAACGGCGCCCGCGCCACCGCATAGGGCACGCCCGCCTGCGGCCCGAAGCCGACCAGGTCGGATGACGGATGGTTCTCGTCCTTCACCTGGTCGCGCGGCACCAGCTTAATGGTGAAGGGCAGCATCTGGACATTGACGATCATGCGGTGCCGCACCGGGTCGACCGAGACCGAGCCCCAATTGATGCCGCCACCCAGGCCCGGATATTCGAGGATGCCCTTCAGGCTCGGCGGCGTGAACGGGCCCTGATAATCCAGCGCGTCGAACGCCTTCTGGCACTTGCCCTTGTCATAGAAGGTGACGCCCCAGACCGAATCATGGGTCAGCGGCGGCGGCAGGAACGGCGCCGGCTTGGTCGGATAGGGCTGGGTCGGCGAACTGCGCTCCCCCGGGATGGTCGATTGCGGCACCGGCTTTTCCTCGACCGGGAACAGCGGCGTGCCGTCCTGGCGGTTCAGCAGGAAGGTGAAGCCGAGCTTGGTCGGCTGGATCAGCCCCGGCACCCCGCCCTTGGCGGTATAGGCGACCGGCTGAGCGGCGACGTCATAGTCCCACAGATCGTGATGGACGGTCTGGAAATGCCACTTCACCGCGCCGGTCGCAGCATCGAGCGCGACGACGGAGGAGCCGTAATAATCCATGTTACCGCGCTCGGCCCCACCATAATGGTCGGGCGCCGGGTTGCCGGTCGGCACGAAGATCAGCCCGTGCTCGACATCGGCCGACATGATGCCCCAGGCGTTGGGCGTGCCCTTGGTCAGCACCGTGCCCTGCTTCACCTGCTCGGCGGTCACCGGAGTCTTCTCCGGCGGGACCGGATCGAACACCCATTTGAGCTCGCCGGTGCGGGTATCGAAGGCACGGACCGCGCCGCTGGGTGAATCCAGCCGCTGCACGTCTTTGACGAAGGCGGATGTGATGGCGAGGTCGCCCATCACCAGCGGCGGCGAGGTCATGTAATATTCGCCCGGCAGGACGTCGCCCAGGCCCTGCTTCAGGTCAATCGTGCCGGCCTGGCCGAAATCGGCGCAGGGCTTGCCGTCCTTGGCGTCGAGCGCGATCAGCCGCGCATCAATGGTGCCGACGAAGATACGCTCGGCGCAGGCGGCGCCGGCCTGGGCCGCCGCGTCACGCCAATAGGTGACGCCCCGGCACACCGCCTCATAGACGCCGGCTTGGTTGACGGTGGGGACGAATTTCCACTTCTCCTTCCCCGTCTCCGGATCGAGCGCGATGACCCGGTCGTTGGGCGAGCAGAAATATAGCGTGCCGCCGACCTCAATCGGCGCGGCCTCGAACGCCGTCGTCGACTTATCGGGGCCGCCCAGCGAGAAGTCCCCGGTATGGTAGGTCCAGGCGACTTTCAGCTTGGCGACATTGTCCTTGGTGATCTCGCCCAGTGGCGAATAGCGCTGCCCACCGATATCGCCGCCGATAAAGGGCCAATCGGCTGTCCGCGGGTGATCTTCGGCGATTGCCTGCCCGACCGTCAGCGTCAGCAGCGCGATGAGCGCCAGCGCGATCCGTTTCATCCCCATGTCCCTGCAATTGTCCGTGGCGTGAGTGCCTGGCTGCATAAAGACACAAAAAAGATTTTGAGTGAATTGTTTTGTTGAGTGCATTTAAACCCTCCCCCTCGACCTGCCTTCGCCGAAGCGAAGCTCCGCCTTCGCGCGGGCAGGTGGGGGAGGGTTGGGTGGGGTGACAGACGCCCGTAGCGGCCAGCTACTACCCGAAGTTGGCCTGGCCGCCATCGAGCGGCAGGGTGACGCCGGTGACATAGCGGGAATCGGGCCCGCACAGGAACACCACGGCGCGGCCGATATCGAGCTCGGGGTCGCCGATATGGCGGGAGGGCACGGTGTCGAGGAAGGCCTTGGTGCCGACGGGGTCGGCCGCCATCCAGTCCTTCAGCGCCGGCGACATCGACAGCGGCGCCACCGTGTTCACGCGGATATTGTCCAGCGCCCATTCATGCGCGGCGGTGCGCGACAGCAGGCGGATCGCCTGCTTGGCCGCCGCATAGACGCCATAGCCCTTGGCGTCCCAGCGCTCGGCGGCGGAGGTCGCCAGGTTGACGATATGACCGCCGCCACGGGCCTTCAGGTGCGGATAGACCGCCTTCATGAAGCGGAAGGTGGCGAAGGGCCCGGAATCGAACGTCTCGGTGAATTGCCGGTCGTCGAGATTGTTGAGCAGGTCGTTGTGAACGATCTGGGCGTTGTTCACCAAGATGTCGATGCCGCCGAAGGTCTTCAGCGTCGTCTCTATGGTGGCGGCGATATCCTCCGGCTTGCAGACGTCGCAGCCGACGGCCAGCGCCTTGCCGCCCAGCTCCTGGATCGTCTTGGCCGTGCGCTCGACCTTCGACGCGGTGCGGCCGGCAACGACGAGGGTCGCGCCCTCTTTCGCCAGCGCGATGGCGATACCCTCGCCCACGCCCTGGCCCGCGCCGGTCACGATCGCGACTTTACCGTCAAGAATTCCCATGGTTCTTCCCCTTGATAGGTGCGTGCGCCATTGCGGCGACGGCGCTGCTGTGCTGTCGTTCTCCGCCTATCGACCATACGTGGCGTTCGCGCGCAAGCACGATCCGTGTGAGATGTGCGGGCGGAATTGGAAGTGGAGCATGGCAGAGTGACCGACGGCGTAGTCCAACTGGGACGGCAGGCGCAGAAATCGAAGAACACGCGCGAGAAGATCCTGAATTCGGCGATCTCACTGATCAAGGAAGGCGGCTATGCCGCCGCCAGCGCCAGCCGCATCGCCGAGCGCGCCGGCATCACCTGGGGCGCGGCGCAGCATCATTTCGGCTCCAAGGAAGACATCCTCGAAGCGGTGATGACGATCTCGCACGAGCGTTTCATAACCTCGGTCTCTGCCCAGCACCTGCGTGTGGGCACGCTGGCCGATAGGGTCGACGCCTTCGTCGACTGCATGTGGGAGCATTACAAGGACGACGTCTATCTGGCCGGCCTGGAAATCCTGCTGGCCAGCCGCGAGATGGTCAACCGCCGCATGGCCACCTTCGACGACAGCGC
>Ga0070665_100007357_pt1 | contig 11200 bp, 7 predicted proteins | sample KBSS13metaG_FD_65862 | JGI IMG/M metagenome (GOLD analysis project Ga0070665, IMG submission 65862) | Switchgrass rhizosphere microbial communities from Kellogg Biological Station, Michigan, USA - KBS S1-3 metaG | ecosystem: Host-associated > Plants > Roots > Rhizosphere > Soil ...
CCAGCACCGGCAGTCCGGTGAGCCGCGTGAGGCTCAACGCGTTGCCAACCACCGGCCGCATCAGCGCCAGCAGCCAGGCGGCGGCCGTGCCCAGGACCACCGCGGCCACCAGCACCACGCCGAGCAACAACACGCGGCGTGGGAACACCGGCGCGAAACTGGCGGTGGGCGGTTGCACGATCTCGAAACGTACCGAGCCGGCACTATCGGCCTGCTCGCCCAGGCGCGCCTTCTCGTAGTTGGACAGCAGCGCGTTGTACTGCGTCTGGTTGACGTCGTAGTCGCGCATGAGCTGCGCATATTCGGCTTCGACCTGCGGCGCGGTATCGAGGCGCTTGCGCAGTTCGGCCGCCTTGGCGTGATGATTCGTGAGCTGGCCACGCAGCGAGGCGATCTCCACGTCCGCCTGGTTCAGCGCCAGCTGGATGCTCTGGAACACCGGGTTGCTGCCGGCGCCGCTGGCGGCGACCGCGTTGGCGTCACCACGCTTCAGGCTCTCGATCTCCGCCGTGCGCCGGCGCTGCAGTTCCTGCAGCGTTTCGCGGGTGGCGATCACGTCGGGATGTTTGTCGGTGAAGCGCAGCAGCAGGTCGTCGAGCTTGGCCTGCGTGTCCTTGATGCGCGACATGGTGTCGGTGCCGGCGCTGATGCCGGCGGCGCCGATCACCGGCGTCGAACCCGCCGCGGAGACCACCGCTTCGCCGCGCAACTGGCGCGCCAGTTCGCCGCGGCGCGCGAGCGCGACGTTGAGATCGGTCTCGGCTTTCTTGGCGGCGTCTATCTCCGCCTGCAGCTGCGAGAAGTAGCCGCCGCCCGGCTGCGCCTGGTCGGCGGGCATCAGGCCCACGTAGCGTTTCTTGAACTCGGCCAGCTTGTTTTCGGAGTCACGCAGTCGCGTCTCGTAGACCCGCAGCTGCGACTCGAGGAATTTCTGTGCGCTCTCCGACCCTTCGCGCTTGCCGGACAAGGTCTGTTCGACCAGCGTGTTCAGCAGGGTCTCGACCACGCGCAGGCTGCGCGCGCGGTCCTGGTCCTGGTAGGACACGCTGTAAATGCTGCCGGCGCTGTCGTCCTTGGGATTCTCGCCGGCGCTGCGCACTTCGAGCGTGACGCCATCGGCCAGCTTCTTCAGTACACGCGCCTGTTCGGACGGTGACACCACCGTCGGCAACAACACGCCGGTCTGCTCGGCGATCTTGCGCAGCTGCGCGCCGGCCAGCAGCGACTGGCGCACGAAGTTGAGCTGCGCGTTGACGTCCTGCTCGATCGACAGGTCCTTGATGACCGGCTTGATGGCAGTGCGCGTGTCGACGAACACGCGCGCGCTGGATTCGTAGCGGTCCGGCAGCGAGAACACCAGCAGCCAGCCGAGCACGGCCACGGCCCCGGCCACGCCGAACGCGATCCAGCGGAAGCGCCAGGCGCTGCGTACTTCATCGGCCAGGTGATCGACCAGCTGGTTCATGTAGTTAGAACCTCGTCTCGGGAACGACCAGCACGTCGCCGGGCTTGAGCGCGACGTTCTGCTTCATGTCGCCGTCGTTGACCAACGCGGCGAGCTTGATCTTGATCTCCTGCTGGCGTCCATCCTTGGTGCGCACGATGCGCGCGCGGTTGCCGGCGGCGAACTGGCCCAGTCCGCCCACCGCGAGCACCGCGTCGAGCACGGTCATGCCTTCGCGGTAGGCCAGCGCCTGGGGCCGTGCCACCTGCCCGATGATCTTCACCTGGCTGAACGCGCTGGTCGGTTGCGTCACGATGACGTTCACTTGCGGCGAACGCACGTACTCGCCGAGCACCTTTTCGATGTCGCGCGCCAGGGTCGACGGGTTCTTGTTGACGGCCACCATGTCTTCGACCAGCGGCGTGGAGATCTTCCCGTCCGGCCGGACCGGCACCGTCGCGCCGAGCTCCGGATTGCGCCAGACGAAGATCTGCACGGTGTCACCGGGGCCGATGATGTAGTCGGGCGGCACGGTGGATTCCACCGGCGGAATGGGGGCAGCTGCGACGGCGCCCGCGGGAGCCGCCGGCGCCTTGTCCTGTGCGAGCGCCAGCGCGGATCCCGACCCGAGTAACAGAGTCAGGACTAACGCTCTGATTTTCATGAAATTTCCCCGGGTCGACATGGCCGCTGATATTAACAACCCCTTTCGGGGCTTAGCGGGCAATTCCGGCTCAAGACTGGGAATAACGTGAAGTTGTGCACATGCCGCCTACTTGAGCGTGGCCGCGAGCGCCTGAGCGGCATCCCGCGACGCGAATTCCGGCACCTCGGCCAGCAACTGCGCGAGCCGCGGTGCCGCACGATCTCCCTGTCCGGCGCGCGCCAGGGTCGCGGCGTAGTGGTAGCGCAGCTCGGGATCGGCCAGGCCGCCGTCGTTCCAGGCCCCCTCCAGTACGTTGAGACCCTCCTGCACGGCGCCCGACTCCACCAGCAGCCAACCGTAGGTGTCGCCGACGCTCGGCGCATGTGGCGCGAGCTGCCAGGCACGCTTCGCGGTCGCGACCGCGCGCGGGTCCTTCTCGAGGTAGTACAGCCAGGCGAGGTTGTTCAGCGCCGGCACCACGGTCGGCGCCGTGGCCAGCAGCTTTTCGAATTGAGCGATGGCGGCCGCATTCTGGCCGGCCTGCCGCAACGAGTCGGCGTAGGCGCCGCGCATCTTCAGGTCGTCGGGATTCTTCGCCACCCAGGCTTCGAGCGCCGCGGGTGCATTGCCGAGCTTGCCCTCGTCGCGCACGCGCGCCAGCGCCAGCGCCGTGGCGGCGGACGGAGCCTGAGACCACAACTGCTGCAGTGCCTTTTCGGACTCGGCGTACTGGCCGGCGACGCGACTCGACTCGGCCAGCAGCGCCAGCGCGGACGGATCCTTCGGCTGTTTCTCCAGCATCGCCCTGGAGATCCGCAGGGCCTCGTCCGTATTGCCGGTGCGCAGCTCGAGCTGCGCCAGCGCGGCCTTGGGCTGCGGCGCATCGGGAGCGAGTTCCGTGGCCTTGCGCAGCGAGAGACGCGCCATGAACGGCTGTCCCAGTGCCAGGTGCACGCTCGCGGCGCTCAGCTGGTAGTCGACGCCATCCGCTTTCAACGTGGCCATGCGACGCAACACTTCGCTGGCCACCTTGAGCGTACCCGCGGAAGGGTTCTTCTGCGCCAGCGCCGAGATCTGTTGCAGCGCCTGTTCGAGCGTGCCGTTCGCGATCAGCCCCGAGCCCAGCGCGACGCGGGCTTCGTCGAAGTCCGCATGCTTGGCGATGAGTTCCTGGAATGCCGCCACCGCCTCGGTGGCCTTGCCCTCGGCCAGCGTCAGGCGTGCCGCGAGCAGGCTGGCCAGCGCGCCGTCCGGCGCCAGCTTGACCATCTGCTGGTGCGTGGCGCGCGCGCCCGCCTGGTCACCCCGCGCCAGCTGGATGTCCGCGAGCGCCGATGCCGCGTTGAGCTGCTGCATGACCGTCAGTTGTCCGCCGGCCGCGCCCAGCGCCTTGGCCAGCGAGGTTTCGGACTCGGGCAACTTGCCATCGATCTGCTGCAGGCGTCCGAGCGCCAGCCAGGCTTCGGCGGCTGCGGGACGTTGCTTCACCGTGGCCTCGAGCAAGGTGCGCGCGCCGTCCGCATTGCCGAGACGCGCATAGCCTTCGGCCAGCGAAACCGCGGCCACGCCGGCAGGGTCCGCGCTGGCATCGATGGAGCGCGCCAGTTCGATGGCCTCGGGGTAGCGATGCAACGCGATCAAGGCGCGCAAGCGCAGCTCTTCACGCGCCGGCGATGTGATGCCCGGCTTGGCCGCATCCGTGGCCGCGAGCACCGCGTCCAGCTGGTTCTGTTGCAGCAGAACGCGCGTGCGCAGTCCGGCGAGTTGCGCCGCGTCCGCGCCGGCTTTTTCCGCGACGTCGAGCGCGCGCGTGGCGGCATCGGGACTACCCAGCTGCAGGCTGACCCGCGCCAGCGCCAGCTGCGCGCGCGCGTCGTTGGGCGACTTTTCCAGCGCCACGTTCAGCTCCACCAGCGCCTCGCTGTAGGCGCCACTCGCGATCAGCTGCTCGGCGCGCGCCACGCGTTCGGTCGGGCTGGTGAAGACGTCGCAACTGGTCAGCAGGCACAGGGCCAGCAGCGACGTGAAAATCAGTGAGGCTCGGGCCATAGGAATTCTCCGTTCTCTTCCACGAAGCGGCCGAGCCTGTGCCCGGCGGTATTGCAATCCAGTTCACACGCGGTGCGCAGCATCCACACGCGCGAGGGCGGCGAACGCAGCGTCGCCAGGGTCCGCACGGCATACCAGAACTGGGCGCGCGTCCCGCCCGCGAACCAGCGGTCGTCGACCTGGTAGCCGCGCCACAGGAGATAGCGTACCCCGCGCTGCTCATATTCCTGCGCCACGAAGCCGCGATCGGCCGCCGACACGGTGAACTCGTCGAGCACGCGGGCGTCGAGTCCGGCCGGCAAGTTGGCGCGGCCGCCCACCTTCTTGCGCTGCCGCTGCTCCAGGTAGCCCGCGGCGAACATGTCGACGACCTCGCCATCGCGGGTGAATCGCCAGCGGCCGAACGCGTCGGCGCCACCCTGGACGGGCTGCCAATCGGCGTCCGGCGCACCGGCCTGCCAGCCGCGCGCGGCCGGCGCATGGATCAGCGTGTCGACGTCGTTCGGCAGGCGCGCCGTGATCACGCCGTCGAGCACGGCGGGAATCGCGGCCACGATGAAGACCAGCGCCAGCCAGCGCGCCGCGGGCGGCGCCCGGCCCGTGGTTTCCGCGGGCGTCGCACGCAACTCGCCCGGTGGCGGCGCGCGAAAGCGCACGTACAGGAAGAAGGCCAGCAGCGCGGCCATGAATACGAACCAGCCGTAGCTGTAATGGGAAACACGCACCAGGTAACTCTGCATGTGCGTCAGGTGCCCGGCCAGGATGATGGTGTAGACGCGCACCCAATTGCTGGCCAGCGCCAGCGCCCCGGCCAACAGCACCCAGCGCAGCCGCGTGCGCCGCGGATCGTGGCGCAGCTCGCCTAACAACACGGCCACCGCGAGACCCACGATGAAATAGTGCAGCCCGCTGCAGCCGCCCTGGATCTCGAACACGCCGGCCGGGATCTGCACCATCTCGCCGCTGAAATACGAAGGCACGCCGGTCATGCGCAAAGCCGCGCGCACCACGTGCACGGTCAGCCATTGCAATACCGGGATGGCGTAGTCCCACGCCGGCAACGCGAACACCAGGAAACCCAGCGGGAAGATCGCGGCGCGCGCGGCACGCCAGCCGCAGGCCAGCAGCACGCACAGCCACCACAACAAGGGCAGCAGCGATAGATAGACGATCTGGATGCCGGCGCGCAGCGCGAAAGCCCAGGCCAGCGCGATCCCGGCCAGCGCCAGCAGGCCGGGCAGGTGCCATGGCGCCGGCAGCAGCATCGGCACGAGTTCGCCGCGCCTGCGCCACAGCAGCCACAGGGAAATCGCCGCGATCAGGAAGCCGCTGGTGTAGGTGTCGCCGCGCATGTCGGTCCAGAGCGCGGCCAGCGACTGGGCGCCGGGCCAGTACAGCAGGACGGCCACCGCGAGCACGGCGAAAACGAAGATCGGGCCCTTCCCTGGGCCTGCCCGCGCTGCGTCCTTGCTCATTCGCGCTGCGCGTCTCGGTAGTCGTACTTTTCCATCAGGTCGTAGAGCGTCGGGCGCGTCACGCCCAGCAGGTCCGCGGCCTGGGAGACATTGCCGGAAGCCAGCGCCAGCGCCTGCACCATGGCCTGGCGTTCGGCCTGCGTGCGCACGGCCTTGAGATTCAGGAAGGCGAACTGCCCGGTGTTGCCGCCGAGGCCGAGATCCTCGGGCGTGATGGTCGGGCCGCTGGCCATGATGCACGCGGCCTTCACCTTGTTCTCGAGCTCGCGCACGTTGCCCGGCCAGGCGTGGCGCTGCAGGGCCACCAGCGACTCCTCGGAGAAGCCGCGCGGCGCGCGTGCCTGGTTGGCGCCGAAGCGCCGCAGGAAGGCCTGCGCCAGCACGACCACGTCGCCGGGACGCGTGCGCAGCGGCGGCAGATTCACCGTGACTTCACTGATGCGGTAGTACAGGTCCTGGCGGAATCGCTGCGTCTCGATCAGCGCCGCGAGGTCCTGGTTGGTGGCGCATACCACGCGCACGTCCACCGGGATCTCCTGGCGTCCGCCGACGCGTTCGATCACGCGGTTCTGCAGGAACCGCAGTAGTTTGGCCTGCAGCGGCAATGGCATGTCGCCGATCTCGTCGAGGAACAGCGTGCCACCCTCGGCCATCTCCACCTTGCCGAAGGTCTGCCGGTGCGCACCGGTGAAGGCGCCCTTCTCGAAACCGAACAGCTCGCTCTCCAGCAGCTGCTCGGGAATCGCGGCGCAATTGATGGCCACGAAACGCTTGGCCTTGCGCTCGCTGCGCGCGTGGATGGCGCGCGCCACCAGTTCCTTGCCCGTGCCGCTCTCGCCCAGCAGCAGCACCGACACGTCGCTGGGCGCCACCTTCTCGATGCGGCGGCACACGGCCTGCATCGATTCGTCGGTGGCGATGATGCCTTCCAGCGGGCTCGCTGACTGGGCGGCGCGCAGCCGCTTGTTCTCGGCTTCGAGGCCGGCGATGTGGAAGGCGCGCTGCACGATCAGCTTGAGCACGTCGGTGTCGACGGGCTTGGAGTAGAAATCCCACGCGCCCAGGCCCACCGCGCGCACCGCGCTCTCGCGGTCGGCATTGCCGGTCACGACGATGATCTTGGTCTGCGGCGCCAGCTGCAGCAGCTCCTTGAGCGTGGCCATGCCCTCGCCCACGCCTTCGGCGTCCGGCGGCAGGCCGAGGTCCTGCAGCACCACCGCGGGTTCGAAGCGGCGCATGTGCGCCACCGCCTCGCTGCGCGAGGTGGCCTGGATCACTTCGTAACTGTCGAAGCACCACTTGAGCTGCTTCTGCAGCCCGAGATCGTCCTCGACGATCAGGAGGCGTTGCTTGTCTTCGGGCATGTTTCGAGCCTAATACAAAACTGGGTTCCGACGCCGGGCGTGCTCTGCACATCCACGTCGCCGCCGAGCGAACGGACATATTCGCGCACCTGGTACGCGCCGATCCCCATGCCCTTCGAGCCCTTGGTGGTGTCGAACGGCCGGAACAAACGCTCGCGCACGAACTCGGCGTCCATCCCGGCACCGGTATCGCTGACCGTGAGCTGCGCGCTGCCGCCCTCCGCGGCCAGCAGTAGTTCGACGCTGCCGCTGGCGGGGGTGGCGTCCTGCGCGTTGCGGATCACGTGGTCGAGGATGGTGGTTAGGCGCTCGGGATCGGCGTGCACGGTGGCGCCGTCCAGCCCGCCGCTGACCGTCACGGCCGGCCGCCGCGCCTGGGCGCGTTGCACGGCGGCACGCGTCACGGCCGTCAGGTCCACCTCGCGCCGCGTGCCGGCCAGGTCGCGTCCCTGCAGCTGCTCGATCAGGCGCGTCATGCGTTCGACCGCGTTGGAGATGGTGCTGATCGCGTCCTCGACGAATTCCGGGTCGTGCCGGTGGCGGGCGGCATTCGCCACCAGCAGCTGCAGCTGCGCCACCGAGTTCTTGAGGTCGTGCATCACGAAGGCGGCGAAGCGGTTGTAGGCATCGAACTGCTTGCCCTCGGCGAGCTTCTCGTCGGCCTGCTGCTGCGCGAGCTGCACGGCCACGTGCCGGCCCGCGGTCTTGAGCAGGTCGCGATCCTCGTAGGTCATGGTGAACGGCGGCGGCGGCGCGCGCAGCACCACGAAGGCCAGCAACCGGTTGCCCACCAGCAGCGGCGTGACGATGCGCCAGGGGCCGCCGGGTACCAGCCACGAGGGCAAGCCGAGCTTGCCGTACCTTTCGGGAAACTCGGCGTACTCGGTGAGATCGACCACCCATTGGCGTTCGGAGAGGAACCGCGGCAGGTCGGCGTCCGCCTCGACGGCGGTGCGCTCCGCGAACGAGCCCAGGTCTTCGGGCCAGGCCGCCTGCGCGATGAACCGGCTGCCGCCATGATCGCGCATCACCAGCAGGCCGCCCGGACTGCCTAACAACTGCGCCACCGCGGCGATGGCCGTGCGGCGCGGGTCGGGCTCGCCCATCGAGGACAAGGTCTGCACGAACTGCAACCAGGCGGCGCGATGGTCGTACTTGGTCCGGTAGAAATGCTTGGAGATGAACACCCGCAGCCGCCGCAACGGCGACTCCGACGCCAGCAGCGAGATCAACACCGCCGCGGCGCCGCCGAGGAACACCACCTGGAACGCGTTGCCCCAACTACCGCCGTGTTCGCGCACCAGGAAACCGCCCAGCGCCATGAAACAGAGATACAGGCCCACGGCCACGAAGGCCGACGTATAGAAGACCACGTGCCGCGAGATGAACACGCGCGGCTCGGTGGCCGGCAGGTGACGGAAGCTGAATCCCATGGGCAGCGCCAGCGCGGCCACCACCAGCCCGCGCAAGGCCCAGGCCGACGGATCCACTTCGCCGAGCAGCTGCGCCTGCGAGAACAGGAACAGGTCGTAGGCGAACTGGCCGCCGATGCCGACGATCAGCAGGCGCACGCCATGCGAGCTGCCAGGCGCCGCGTTGCGGATCACCTGTTCGGTCAGTACCAGCCCGGCGCAGGCCAGCAGCAGGCCGCTGGCGCTATGCAAAACCACCGGGTCGATCGGCAATGGCGCGGTGGACACCATCAATGCGCCCACCAGCGCCATGACGGCCAGCGCGGAGCACAACAGGAATCCGCCACGCACGATCCAGGGATGGAAGCTGCGCGCATTGGGAGTCGAAAGGGCAAACAACCAGCCGGCGTAGCGCAGCGCCATCGCGCCCACTTCGATCCACGGGCGGCGTTCGCCGTAGTGGGCACTGAACGCAAGCACGCCCGCCCAGACGGCGCTGACGGCGCAAACGATGGCCACGCGTCGCGCCAGGTCGTTGTGGCGGTAGCGGGTCACGAGGAACCCGGACAGGACCGCCATGGCGACCGCGGCGCAGGTGTAGCTCAGCCCGGCGAAAATCATGGGCGCGCATCTTCACTGCCCCGCCGAAACACCGCTGTCATCCCCGGGCAGGGCCGATGCCCATCCGTGACACGGGTCACACGAAAAGTCGCGATTTCCTGTCGACCGCTTTTACACCCGCGGGCCGCCGCACTGAACAGAAGCAGCTAGTCCTACAGCCGCGACTCCGGAAATCAACCACTTGGAGCACGTGGCACGCTTCGTGCTTTGTATCTGGGCGTTGATTTGCGAATTTCTTTCTCGGAGCTGACAAAACAATGAAGAAGCAATGGACTCTTTCGTTTGCAATGCTCGGCCTTGCGCTGAGCTGCGCCGCGAATGCTTCACCGACTCTCTGGACAGATGAGATCAACTTCAAGCCGGCGGAACTCGTCAGCCTGAAGAATCCGGTTGGTTTTACCCATGACATCACCGACGCAGCGAGCGGCGGTTTCGTGGTGGGCTCGGATACGGTCAATTCCTACCAGCTGACCCTGAACCTTTACGATGACTGGGACAACGCTTTCGAAGTGGCGTACATCGCGCAGCCGGGCCTCATCGGCGACACGATTTACGTCGACCTCAGCGGCACCGAATACGGTGGCTGGTCACTGCTCGCGCAGTGGCAGATCCAGTCTGAAGGCCGCTTGTCGGTCATCGTGGCCTCCCTGCTCGGCGACTTCTACATCGGCGGTTCGAAGCTGGTGGTGAGCGGCGATCACAGGGCGGTCCCGGAACCCGGCACCCTGGCCCTTCTCGGTGGTGCATTGTTCGGATTCGGCATGCTGCGTCGCCGGCGCCTGATCTGATCTGACGATCTAGAAGAAGAAGAAAAAAGAAAGGCGGCTGCACGCAAGTGCAGCCGCCTTTTTCATTGGCGTCCCCAGGGGGATTCGAACCCCCGTTACCGCCGTGAAAGGGCGATGTCCTGGGCCTCTAGACGATGGGGACGAGGCTTTAGAAGTGAAGTTGGTGGAGCCAGACGGGATCGAACCGTCGACCTCTTGCATGCCATGCAAGCGCTCTCCCAGCTGAGCTATGGCCCCACACGAAGGCGCGGCAACTTACGCAAGGTACCCCGCCCTGTCAACAATGAAAGTCGACCGGGCGACGCGCTCTGGGATGCCCCCTTCGTAACCCGAATTTCCCCAGGGAAGCCCCCGCCCGGCTGACCGGTCGATTTGGTGTGATGCCCGGCAACTGAAGCCAGGACTCAACTCATGCCAATCGCGGATTCCGTCAAGCTGGGCGACGACGTCAAGATCTTCCACCCCGCGCAGGTCAACCTGTACGGCTGCACCATCGGCAAGGGCAGCAAGATCGGCTCGTTCGTCGAAATCCAGAAGAACGCCACCGTCGGCGAGCGCTGCAAGATCTCCTCGCACACCTTCATCTGCGAGGGCGTGACCATCGAGGACGAGGTGTTCATCGGCCACGGCGTGATGTTCACCAACGACATCTACCCGCGCGCCGCCAATCCGGACGGCTCGCCGCAGACCGAGGCCGATTGGAAGGTGGTGCCCACCCTGATCAAGAAGGGCGCCTCGCTGGGCTCGAATGTGACGGTGCTGTGCGGCATCGAAATCGGGCGTTTCGCCCTGGTGGGCGCGGGCGCGGTGGTGACTAAAAGTGTGCCGGACTACGCAATTGTGGCGGGAGTACCCGCCCGCGTAGTCGGCGATACCCGGAAGACCAAGTAGCCTCTCGCGCACTCGGGGACTGACCCCTTCGGACATATTTCGGCGGCCCAACAAACAAAAGGGCCAGGGAGAAATTTTCGTGGTGAGAATCGGCGTCGTCGGCTACGGCTACTGGGGTCCCAACCTGGTTCGTAATTTCGCGGAGACCGCGGGTGCGGAACTCGTGGCGGTTTCGGACCTGGATCCGAAGAAACTGGAGACCGTGAAGAAGCGTTACCCGACGGTAACCACCACCACCCGTTTCCAGGAACTGCTCGAGGACAAGTCCATCGACGCGATCGCGATCGCGACGCCGGTGAGCACGCACTTCGAGCTCGGCATGGCCGTGCTCAAGGCGGGTAAACACCTGTGGCTCGAGAAGCCGATGACCGAGACCTCGCTGCAGGCGCAGAAGCTGGTCGACGAAGCCGAGAAGCGCAAGCTCGTGCTGCACGTCGACCACACGTTCATCTACACCGGCGCGGTGCGCAAGATGGCCGAGCTGGTCCGCTCGGGCGACCTCGGCCGCGT
>Ga0070665_100007358_pt1 | contig 11199 bp, 11 predicted proteins | sample KBSS13metaG_FD_65862 | JGI IMG/M metagenome (GOLD analysis project Ga0070665, IMG submission 65862) | Switchgrass rhizosphere microbial communities from Kellogg Biological Station, Michigan, USA - KBS S1-3 metaG | ecosystem: Host-associated > Plants > Roots > Rhizosphere > Soil ...
GTAGTGGATCGACAGGCCGAACGCCTTGGCGCGGCGGGCCACTGCCGTGCCGATGCGGCCCATGCCGACGATGCCGAGGCGCTTGCCCCAGATGCGGCGGCCGAGCATCCACGTCGGCGACCAGCCCGGCCATTTGCCATCGCCCTTCAAGACGTTGGCGCCTTCGGTCAAACGCCGCGGAACCGCCAGCATCAGCGCCATCGTCATGTCGGCCGTGTCTTCGTTGAGCACGTTCGGCGTGTTGGTGACGGTCAGCCCCTTCTTGGTGGCGGCCACCACGTCGATATTGTCGACGCCATTGCCGAAATTGGCGATCAGCTTGAAGTTCGTGCCGGCGTGCTCGATCAGCTCGGCATCGATCCGATCCGTGATGGTCGGCACCAGGACGGTCGCCTCCTTGACGGCTGCGACCAGCTCGGCCTTGCTCATCGGACGGTCGTCGAGGTTGAGCCGCGCGTCGAACAGTTCGCGCATGCGCGTTTCCACCTGGTCGGGCAGCTTGCGGGTGATCACGACCAGAGGTTTGTTGCGGCCGGCCATGGACTTCCTCGAATGCGGGTCGTTGAGACCTCTTTAACCAAGACAGGCGAAACTCGAAAACGGTATCGGCCTGCCGCCCTCTCTAACAAGCGGCTCGACCGATGACAAAGAAAATTGGGCGGTCATTCCGCCGACAGGCACATAGGAGACACCGTGTCCCGTTCGACGTTTCTTCGAGCTGCGGTCGCGGCTTCGCTGATCCTTGTCATCCCGTTCGGGGGCATAACAGTGATGCCCGCCAAGGCGACGGCGGCGCAGAATGGCACGGTCGGGCCAAGCGGCTTGCCGCTGCCCCGCTTCGTCAGCCTGAAGTCCGGCCGCGTCAATTCCCGCATCGGCCCCGGCGTCAACTATCCGGTTGACTGGCTGTACCTGAAGCCCGGGCTGCCGGTGGAGATCACCCAGGAATTCGAGAACTGGCGGCGCGTCCGCGATTCGGACGGCTCGGAGGGCTGGATCAATCAGTCATTGCTGTCAGGCAAGCGCACCGGCATCGCCGCGCCGTGGCAACGGGGCAAGGATACGCAGATCCAATTGCTCGACGAGCCCGAGCGCGATGCGCGTGCGATCGCCGTCATCGAGCCCGGCGTGGTCGGCAAGATCAACCAGTGCAACGGCGAGTGGTGCGAAATGAATTTCGACGGCCACACCGGCTGGATAAGCCAGTCGCTGCTGTGGGGCGCTTATCCCGGCGAAGCGGTCAAGGATTAGAGCGTCAGCCACGGCCTATCTGGCCGAGATGGGTGTCCTTGAAGCCAGTCGAGCGCTTGAGGCCGTAGCCGAGCGCCCGGTCGGCGGCGATGTGGGCAAGCAGAATCAAGGCCAGCGCGGTCAGCAGCGGCGCTGCCAGCACCCACGCGGCGACAGCCAACGCTGCGGGCGCGATCAGCGTGTGCACTGTGTTGTACGCGACGGCCCCGATGCGCGGTCCGGCAAGGTAGCCGAGCATCGACAGGTCAGGCGCCAGGATGAGCACGGCAAACAGCAGCCAGGAAAATCCAAGCAAGCTGTAGGCGACAAGCGACGCCGCAAGCACAGCCAGCCATTCCAGGCGCAAGAGGATGTTCAGACGAGCCGCTCAGTCGCAGCGCGTACGGCGCAGGCGCACGACGATGTCGACGTTGACGATTTCCATGCCCGCCGGCGGCGCCGGAAGATTGGTGACACGGACTGGCGCTTCGGGGATGTCGAACACCCGATTCTCGCCCTCGATGAAGAAGTGATGGTGATCCGAGGTGTTGGTGTCGAAATAGGTTTTCGACCCTTCCACGGCAAGGATGCGGAGCAAGCCGGCTTCAGTGAACTGATGCAGCGCGTTGTAGACGGTAGCCAGCGACACCGGCACGCCGGCGGCCAGCGCCTCCTCGTGCAACTCTTCCGCGGATAGATGGCGGTCGCCCTTGGCGAACAGCATCTCGGCAAGCGCGACGCGCTGACGCGTCGGACGGAGACCCGCATCGCGGACCCGCTTGTCGATGGCTCCCTTCGCTGTTTCCTCTCGCACCGTCATCCTAACGTCTGGCTTTCCTGGTGAGTCCGGCTTTGCTGAAAAAATCGCGGCGGCTTCCTGCCGCAACCCACCACGCAAAGCCCACAATCCCAATGCGTACATATATTCTGTCGGGTGAAACTGATCAATAGCGGCACATTGACCGCGACAGGCCGGCGCGATAAGCGCTAACAGCCGTTCTTGCGGTGAAACATACTGTGATATGACGGCCAACAAAACGAAGGCGCAAGGCCAGCGCCCGCCGCGACAGGGAAGAGGCTAAATGCAGCAACAGAAGTCCAGCTATGGCTATGAGGATTTGCTGGCCTGTGCGCGCGGCGAGCTGTTTGGGCCTGGCAACGCGCAACTGCCCTACCCGCCGATGCTGATGTTCGACCGCATCACCGAGATCAGCGAAACCGGCGGTGCTTTCGATAAGGGCTTCATCCGCGCGGAATTCGACATCAAGCCGGATTTGTGGTTTTTCGCCTGCCATTTCATCGGCAATCCGATCATGCCCGGCTGCCTCGGCCTCGACGCCATGTGGCAAATGACAGGGTTTTATCTCGGCTGGCTCGGCGAACCGGGCAAGGGCATGGCCCTTTCGACCGGGGAGGTGAGGTTCAAGGGCATGGTCACGCCATCGGTCAAGAAGGTCGAATATGGCGTCGACTTCAAGCGCGTGATGCGCGGGCGGCTGGTGCTTGGCATCGCCGATGGCTGGTTGAAGGCCGACGGCGAGCCCATATACGCGGCAACGGACCTCAAGGTAGGTCTGTCCAAGCAGGCTGCGGCCTGAGCGGTTTGACGCCACCAAGGAGCGTGAAATGAAGCGGGTTGTTGTCACGGGCCTTGGCATCGTTTCTTCGATCGGCAACAACGCCGACGAAGTGCGGGCATCGCTCTACGATGCGAAATCGGGAATAAGCTTCTCGCCTGAATTCGCCGAACACGGCTTCCGCTGCCAGGTGTGGGGCGCGCCAACGCTCGACCCGACGCCGCTGATCGACCGGCGCGCACTGCGCTTCCTCGCCAAGGGCGGCGCCTGGAACCATGTCGCCATGGAGCAGGCGATCGCCGATGCCGGCCTCGAAGCCGGCGACGTCACCAATGAGCGCACCGGCATCATCATGGGTTCCGGCGGACCGTCGACGCGCACCATCGTCGATGCCGCCGACATCACCCGCAAGAACAACAGCCCCAAGCGCATCGGGCCGTTCGCCGTGCCGAAGGCGATGTCGTCGACCGCCTCGGCGACGCTTGCCACTTGGTTCAAGATCCACGGCGTCAACTATTCGATCTCGTCTGCCTGCTCGACCTCGGCGCATTGCATCGGCAATGCCATGGAAATAATCCAGCTCGGTAAGCAGGACATCATCTTTGCTGGCGGCCACGAAGACCTCGACTGGACCATGTCGAACCTGTTCGATGCGATGGGCGCGATGTCGTCGAAATACAACGACCGGGCGAGCGCGGCATCGCGCGCTTACGATGCCGATCGAGACGGCTTCGTCATCGCCGGCGGCGCCGGCGTGCTGGTGCTGGAAGAGCTCGAGCATGCCAAGGCGCGCGGCGCCAAGATCTACGCCGAGATCACTGGGTACGGCGCGACATCGGACGGCTACGACATGGTGGCGCCATCGGGCGAAGGCGCCGCGCGTTGTATGCGCCAGGCGCTGGCCACCGTGCATGAGCCGATCGACTACATCAACACCCACGGCACGTCGACGCCGGTCGGCGATTCCAAAGAGATCGGCGCGATTCGCGGGGTATTCGGCAACGACATTCCGGCCATCACTTCGACCAAGTCGCTGACCGGCCACTCGCTGGGAGCGGCGGGCGTACAGGAATCGATCTATTCGATCCTGATGATGCAAGGCCGGTTCATCGGCGAGAGCGCCCATATCGAAACGCTCGATCCCGAATTCGACGGAATGCCGATCGTGCGCAAGCGCATCGATGACGCCAAGATCGACACGGTGCTGTCCAATTCCTTCGGCTTCGGGGGAACCAATGCGACGCTCGTTTTCCAGCGCCACTCCGGCTAAGGGATCCATATGGACGGTTTGATGAGGGGCAAGCGCGGCCTGATCATGGGGGTCGCGAACGATCATTCGATCGCCTGGGGGATCGCGCAAAAGCTGGCCGAGCACGGCGCCGAACTCGCCTTTACCTACCAGGGCGAGGCGTTCGGACGGCGCGTCAAGCCGCTTGCCGAAAAGATCGGTGCGTCACTGGTGCTGCCGTGCGATGTCGAAGACAGCGCCTCGGTGGCCGAGGTGTTCTCGACGCTTGCCGGCCAGTGGGGCAAGCTCGACTTCGTGGTGCACGCCATCGGCTTCTCCGACAAGAACGAGCTGAAGGGGCTCTACGCCGACACCAGCAAGGATAATTTCATCCGCACGATGGTGATCTCCTGCTACTCCTTCACCGAGGTGGCGCGCCATGCGGCCGCCATGATGTCGGAGGGCGGCTCGATCATCACGCTGACCTATGCCGGGTCGGTGCGTGTCATGCCGAACTACAATGTGATGGGCGTCGCCAAGGCGGGCCTGGAGGCGAGCGTGCGCTATCTCGCCAACGATTTCGGGCCGCGCGGCATCCGCGTCAACGCGATCTCGGCCGGTCCGGTGCGCACGTTGGCAGGTGCCGGCATCTCGGACGCCCGCCACATGTTCTCCTACCAGCAGCGCAACTCGCCGCTCAGACGCACCGTCTCGCTGGACGAGGTCGGAGGGTCGGCGCTCTATCTGCTGTCCAGCCTTTCGTCGGGGGTGACCGGGGAAATCCACTATGTCGATTCCGGCTATCACATCGTTTCGATGCCGACGCTCGACGAGTTGAAGAGCTCCGACGAGACCCGCGGTTAAGACTTCGGAAACCGACCTCTAAAATCCGATCGATGTTGGGTAACGGTTCTTAAGGGCAGCCGGCTAGAACCCTACGGTCGAGGGACATCCATGATGCAGGCAGTGGCCAATCCGAACCGCAGCCCGATTTTCCGGCTGATCACGATTGCCAGCTCCGCATTGTGCAGCTTCGTGATCGGGCTTTGGGGCCTGAAATTCGGCTTTGGCGACAGCATAGCGGGCTTTTCGACCGACGTGATCGGTTCGATCATCGCCGCGCTTTGTGCGCTGGCGGCCGGCGGCGCTGCGCTTTCCTTCTTTGCCGGCGTCGACGAATCGGTCGATTACGTCGTCAGCGAAACCCAGATCGACAAGCTGACCGGCCTCGATGCGCGGGTCGCGACGATAGCCAAGATCACCGAAGCGGCCCTGGCGACGGTCAAGAGCGGTGAGCCGGTCTTCCTGATCGACATCGACATCGACCGCTTCAAGCACATCAACGATTCCATCGGCTACAATCAGGGCGACGAGCTGATCCGCGCCTTTGCCGATCGCTTGCGTGCCACCCTGCCCGCCAATGTCGTGATCGGGCGCATCGGCGCCGGCGAATTCGCGGTGCTCTATCCCGATGCCAGGACGGCAAAGCCGATCGACAGCATCGTCGAGGAGCTGATCGAGGAGCTGATGCGGCCCTATCAGCTGCCGACGCATCTACAGTCGGTCAATCTGTCGGTCGGCATCGTCGCCATGCCGAAGGACGGCAGCGACCCGGTGCAGCTTCTGCGGCGCTCCAACCTGGCGCTCCAGCATGCGCGCGCCAGCGGTATCGGCAACTGGTCGGTGTTCCACCCTGATATGGGGCAGGTCGCCGACTACCGGCAATGGATCGAATCCGAGCTGCATACCGCCTTCCTGCGCGGCGATTTCGATCTCCACTACCAGCCGCAGCTCGACCTCCTGAAAGGCAAGATCATCGGCTACGAGGCGCTGATCCGCTGGCGGCATCCGGAGCGTGGCATGATCGCGCCGATGGAATTCATCCCGATCGCCGAGGAAACCGGCATGATCCTGCCGATCGGCGAGTGGGTGCTCAACCGCGCCTGCAGCGACGCGCGGCATTTTCCGGACGATTGCCTCGTCGCCGTCAACATTTCTCCGGTCCAATTCATGGCCAGGGATTTCGTCGGCAAGGTGCAGGAAGTGATCCGCTCGACCGGCATCAAGCCGGAGCGGCTGGAGCTCGAAGTCACCGAGACGGCCATGATGCAGGACCGCGAGCGCGCGGCCGCCATCCTGAAGCAGCTTTCCGAGATGGGCATTTCGGTCGCTGTCGACGATTTCGGCACCGGCTATTCCAATCTCAGCTATCTGATCGATTTCCCGTTCCAGAAGCTGAAGATCGACCGCTCCTTCGTCAGCCGCATCGACACCGACTCCAGCTCGGGTGCGGTCGTCTCGACGATCGTCGGGCTGTCGCGGGCGCTCGGCGTGGACACCATCGCCGAGGGTGTCGAGACGGAAAACCAGGCGACGCTGCTGCGCGCTGCAGGCTGCGAGGCCATGCAGGGTTTCCTGTTCGGGAGGCCGGCGCCGCTGAGGATCGAGAACGGCATCACCATGCCTGGATATGCCGCGCCGCGCGCGGCCAGCGTCCACTAGACTAGCTAGTCGGCGCAGCCGACATAAGACAGTATGAACAGCTCGCTCTGACCGTCGTCGCTCATGACGCGATAGAAGCCGCCGGGATCAGCCGAGACCGGGTGCCACTGATAGCCTTGTTTGGTCAACGTGTCCGGGTCGGTCACGAACATATAGGAGCGCATCGGCCCGGCAATGGCGCCCCGCTCACCGGTCGCTGTAACGAGATCGAGCGCCATCCCGGCCTGGGGTCCGGCACCCTTCGCGAATTCGGTCTCGCCGATGCCGAAACGCTTGACGATGATAGTCTCGCCGTTCGTCGACACTTCATACGCCGCTCCGTTGGGACAGGTATCTTCGGCTAGCGCGGAGGCACTGGAGCAGGCCAGAGTCGCGAGGGCGAAAAGAAAGGATTTCATCTTGTTCCCCGGGGATGTTTCCCGTTTGTTCCGAGAACAACTAGCCGAAATTAAGGAACGCCGCTAGCGGCGCGCGATGAAAATATTGAATGCCTTGTCGCTCGCAACCTGCCGGTACTCGGAGAACACCCGGGCAAGATCACGTTCGTAGGGAAGGCCCTTGTTGGCGACGAGATAGAGCGAGCCACGACTCTTCAACGCCTTTGCCGCCACAGCAATGAGCTTGCTGCCGATCCCCGGTTCGGCCGCCCGTCCCTGATGGAAGGGCGGGTTCATGACGATGGCGTCGTAGCGGCCTTCGACCGGCTCGGCTATCAGGTCGCGCCAGAAGAAGCCAACGGGAATGTTGGCCCCGGCAAGGTTGCGGCGTGCCGCTTCGAGCGACTGGTAGTCCGCCTCATAGAGATCAACCGACGCGACATCCTTGCAGCGTGCGATCAGCTCGGCGGACAGATAGCCCCAGCCGGCACAGAAGTCGGCGACTTTGCCCGACAAACTGGCCGGCAGCGCTTCGGCCAGCAGCTTCGAGCCGGGATCGATACGGCCATGCGAGAACATCCCGGGCGCGGTCTCGAAGCGTCCGTCGATCAGTGGCCAACCGGCATACCAATCCTTGACCTGACGGGCGAACAGCTCGGCCTCTGCCGTTCGCTCGAGCCAGAAAACGACGCCGTGGTTCTTCGAGAGATGCCCTGCGAGCGGCACTGTCGTCGTGACCGGGTTGTACAGCCGCTCTGATGGCGATTCGACGGTGCCATCCGCGGCCACGATGGTCACCGACGGCCTGTGCTGGCGGGCGATTGCCGCCGCCATCCTGTCTTCGTTCTTCTCGAGCCGCTGGCGCAATGACGCGACGCCGTCGGTCTTGTCGCCGGCCATGACGATCAGCCCGTCCGGCTTCACCCTGGCGATGGCCTCGGCGAGGCGAAGCTCGTTCTCGCCGCGGTGCCTGCCCGCGAGAACGAGTGCAAGGTCGCAGCTCTCGCCCTGCAGCTCGGGCGAAGTGGCGAAACCTTCGCGCTGCAGCGCCAAGACATCAGGCCGGAAGCCTTGAACCAGGGCGAGCTCGGCATCGAACCCTTCAGGCACACGAAATCCCGGTCTGGCCCCGAGGAACAGGACGCTGGCGCCGGCGGCCGGCATGGAAAGCAAACCGGCCTCGAACGGATGCAACAAGGTCTTAAGCGCGTTCGAGATCATCGTTTCGGCTCATAACAGAAAAGGGCGCGGCCTTGCGACCGCGCCCTTCTTCCGATCCCCCAATAATAGATCAGGCAGCGGTTTCTTCGCTCGCTTCCTTCTTGTCGCGAACGAGTTCCTTGCCGGTGGTCTGGTCGACAACCTTCATGGACAGGCGCACCTTGCCGCGCTCGTCGAAGCCCATCAGCTTGACGAAAACCTTGTCGCCTTCCTTGACGACGTCGGTCGTCTTGGCGACGCGGTCACCGGCCAGCTGCGAGATATGGACGAGGCCGTCGCGTGGGCCGAAGAAGTTCACAAAGGCGCCGAAATCGGCTGTTTTGACAACCGTGCCCTCGTAGATCTCACCGACTTCCGGCTCGGCCACGATGGTGTGGATCCACTTCTTTGCCGCCTCGATCTCCTTGGCGTTGGACGAAGCGATCTTGACCGTGCCGTCATCCTCGATGTTGATCTTGGCGCCGGTCTTCTCAACGATCTCGCGGATGACCTTGCCGCCCGAGCCGATGACGTCGCGGATCTTGTCGGTCGGGATGTGCATGACCTCGATGCGCGGCGCGAACTCGCCGAGCTCGGAGCGGGCGCCGGACAGCGCCTTGCCCATCTCGCCGAGGATGTGCACGCGGCCGTCCTTGGCCTGGCTCAGCGCCACCTGCATGATTTCTTCGGTGATGCCCTCGATCTTGATGTCCATCTGCAGCGAGGTGATGCCGGCCGTCGTGCCAGCCACCTTGAAGTCCATGTCGCCGAGATGATCCTCGTCGCCGAGGATGTCGGACAGCACGGCGAAGCGCTCGCCTTCCTTGATCAGGCCCATGGCAATGCCGGCAACCGGCTTGGCCAGCGGAACGCCGGCGTCCATCAGCGCTAGCGAGGTGCCGCAAACCGTGGCCATCGACGACGAGCCGTTGGACTCGGTGATCTCCGAGACGACGCGCAGCGTATAGGGGAACGCCTCGACGGCAGGCAGCATCGGACGGATAGCGCGCCAAGCGAGCTTGCCGTGGCCGATTTCGCGGCGGCCCGGCGAACCCATGCGGCCGGTCTCGCCGACCGAATAGGGCGGGAAGTTGTAGTGGAGGAGGAAGGTCTCCTTGTACATGCCGGTCAGCGCGTCGACATACTGCTCGTCCTCGCCGGTGCCGAGCGTGGCGACGACAATCGCCTGCGTCTCGCCGCGGGTGAACAGCGCCGAGCCGTGGGTGCGCGGCAGGATGCCGACTTCCGAGACGATCGGGCGGACCGTCTTCAGGTCGCGGCCGTCGATGCGGGAGCCGGTGTCGAGGATGTTCCAGCGGACGATCTTGGCTTGCAGTTCCTTGAACACGGTGGCGACCTGCTCGCTCGACCACTTCGGCGCATCCTCGCCCTGCGGCGCGAAAGCGGCCTTGACCTTGGCCTTGACGGCGTCGACTGCGGTATAGCGGGCCTGCTTGTCGGTGATCTTGTAGGCCTCGCGCAACTCGGTCTCAGCGATCTTGAGCATCTCGGCTTCGAGCTCGCCGTAGTTCGGCGCCTTGAAATCGCGCGGGTCCTTGGCGGCAACTTCGGCGAGCTTGATGATCGCGTCGATCACCGGCTGGAAGCCTCTGTGGCCGAACATGACCGCGCCGAGCATGGTCGCCTCGTCCAGTTCCTTGGCTTCCGACTCGACCATCAGCACCGCGTCGCCGGTTCCGGCGACGACCAGGTCGAGCTTCGATTCCGGCATCTCGTCGACATGCGGGTTGAGAACGTACTGGCCGTTGATGTAGCCGACGCGAGCGCCGCCAACCGGGCCCATGAAGGGGACGCCCGACAGCGTCAGCGCGGCGCTGGTGGCGACGATCGAGACGATGTCCGGATCATTCTCCAGATCGTGCTGCATGACGGTGACGACGACCTGGGTGTCGTTCTTGTAGCCGTCGGCAAAGAGCGGACGGATCGGGCGGTCGATGAGGCGGGAAACCAGCGTTTCCTTCTCGCTCGGACGGCCTTCGCGCTTGAAATAGCCGCCCGGGATCTTGCCGGCGGCGTAGGTCTTTTCCTGGTAGTTGACGGTCAGCGGAAAGAAGTCGAAGCCCGGCTTCGGCTCCTTCATCGAGACCACCGTCGCGAGCACGACGGTCTCGCCATAGGTGGCGAGCACGGCGCCGTCAGCCTGGCGCGCGATCTTGCCGGTTTCGAGGATGAGCGGGCGGCCTGCCCATTCGATTTCCACTTTATGGTGATTGAACATATCTTGTCCTTCATATGCGGGAAGGACCGCGCGGAATTGTTCCGGCGCGGCGTCCTTCCCCTTGGCTTCTCATCTGGCTGGCAGCACCAGCGCGATCTGTGCGCCGGCAAGCCTGGCCATTCACTGCGAGGCCGCGTCCGTCGATGTCGCCATCGCTTTGGGACGAAGCCCCGGACGAGCCACGGGCAAGACAGCTGGAGGCTCGATCGGGCGGCGCATGCTGCGCCAGGAGCCCCCGGCAATCCTGCCCCATGACTGGTCCCATGGGCAGTTCCGTGCCGACCCCTTCGGCTTTGCGGAACTGATGGGCGAACGATGGGTCCGCCCAATGCAAAAGCGGCGGACCTCCTTTCGGAGGACCGCCGATCGAGTTAACGGCGCAGACCGAGCTTGTCGATCAGCGACGAATAGCGCGACTCTTCCTTGACCTTCAAATAGTCGAGGAGGCGGCGGCGCTGGGATACGAGCTTCAGGAGACCACGGCGGGAATGGTTATCCTTCTTGTGGTCCTTGAAGTGTTCAGTCAGGTTCTTGATGCGCTCGGACAGGATGGCGACCTGGACTTCCGGCGACCCTGTGTCGCCCTTGGCAGTCGCAAATTCCGTCATCAATTCCTTCTTGCGCTCGACAGTAATCGACATCGTGCTTTTCCTTTCTGATGTTCAGGAAACGGGACGCCCACGGCCGGGATGTCGTCCAGCGGGGGCCGGTGAACAAGGCGCTCAATGCGCGATGTTGCGGGGCGTATAGTCGAAATCCCCGGCAATAGCCAGATGGATTCGTCAATTAGTTTAGCCGTCTATGGCTGCCGGCAAAACGTCACAGCCACTTCTTCCATTTGAAATA
>Ga0070665_100007359_pt1 | contig 11198 bp, 11 predicted proteins | sample KBSS13metaG_FD_65862 | JGI IMG/M metagenome (GOLD analysis project Ga0070665, IMG submission 65862) | Switchgrass rhizosphere microbial communities from Kellogg Biological Station, Michigan, USA - KBS S1-3 metaG | ecosystem: Host-associated > Plants > Roots > Rhizosphere > Soil ...
GCGAGTTCGTCAGAAAGAGGTCAGATCAACAAGCCGGAAGCCGCCTGACTCCAGTTAAAAAAAAGACCGGAAAAGGGGGAGACGTCACTCCAGCTTCTTCATGCCTTTGACTTCCTTGGTCGCATCAATGCCCGTCGCTTCGCGCACTGCTTCGAGAGCCTTGGCTGTCGCTGCCGAGGTAGTTCGGGCCAGCGGGAACCCACCAGTCCGCCATGTCCACGCCCATTGCTGCGGCCAGCTTCGTTGAAGGGTTGCGGCTCGCATCGGCCTTGCGCCCGAAACTGTCGCCGTTCTCCTGAGTCTTCGCCCGGTGATGGCAGCGACGGAGGGGAGGCCCGAGCAAGGGGAAGCATTCGTAACGCGCAGCGTTATGAACACCCTAGGGCAGGCGAAGCCGGTCGCACGGCACCGCGGGCGCAGAGTCACCGGAACAAGCGAAAGAAGCAGGAGAACGGCAGCTCCTGGAGGCCGGCGCGCCTGCAACCGCGGCGCGGCAAGCGCCTCCAGCTACCGTAGGCAGGTCTGGTCAGCGGGGGGTTCAAGGACGAAGTCCTGCGCCAGGGATGTGTAAAGCGGCCGCAGGCCCTCCCCGCCAGGGGATGAGCGCGCATGCGCGAACCTGCAGCCGCCCGACAGCGGCGCAGCCGGTTGGGGCGCCCCGGCGTTTCAGGCGCTGCAGGGCCAGCGAACATAGGTCCACGGCACCCGATGCGCATCATCGAACGGCCACCATCCAGCGAGGATCAAGAGGGACAGCACTCATACGGTGCGCGCTGTGCAGGTTTACGCTGGAACGGCGATTGCAAGAGACCAAGAATGCTCACGATAGATCAAAAGGCCAACATCCTCGCCAAGGCCGGCATCGCCGTTCCTGCGTTCCCTTCCCGCCGCCTGCCGATCCAGGAGCGACACCTCCTCATGGGCGCCCGCAAGCCGAAAGAAGAACGGGACGCGGACGCCGAACAGGCGGCAGCGGTCGTGGGTTGGAATCAGGCGGTCGAGAACTTGTACGTGACGCACGTGGCGGCGCGTGCGGCCAGGAGCCTGCGCGAAGCGCAGGAAGCGCAGCAACTCGATCGCTTGCGACGGGCCAATGGCCAGCGTGTTCAAACCGATGAGTCGACAGACACCGACTGGATCTGAGTGACGCGGCCGGCTTAGGGCGCAAATATGGACCGATGGTGCTCCGCAGTGTCCGCCATTGGATCCAACGCACCGTGCGCCGGCTGGCAGAGCGGGCGCGAAGCGCAGAAGCAGAACGAAGTTGAATGCTCGCGCCGGAGTACGCCACGCCGGCATGCGCCGGCGCGGACGCTGTTTATGGCGCGCACTCCCCTTGCGGAATCTCGAGGGGGTGATCCTGGTCCGGGAGGTCCTTCGAAAGAAGAAACTCGCAGGCCTCGCCAGCCAGCCGGGCGGCCGTGAAGATGGCACTGCGGTCGTCCCTGAGCATCCGCAGCCAGCTGTCCAGATACGCCGCATGGCCCTCGATCGTGGCGTCCACCAGGCCGCAGTGACCCAGCAGAAAGGCCGAGCCGAGTTCGGCCACCAGTTCCTCGAACGCATAAGCCGCATCGCCGAAGCGATCGCCGAACGCACGGTGCAGGCGGTCCGGATGTCCGCTCCAGTGGACCAGCTCGTGCAGGGCCGTCGCAACGAGTGCCTCGCCGCTGGTGAAGCGCCGTGGCCAGGGCAATCGGATCTCGTCGGGCTGCGTCAGGCACATGGCCCGCTCGAAGCCGTAGCGGATGGTCGCCTGGCTGCCCGCCAGGATGCGCATGGCCATCTCCATCGGTGGGCCCGGTGGCGCCGCCGGATAGCAGAGCTGGTCGATGACCTCCACCGGTAGGCCGTCGATCTGCGCGGCGTTGAACAACCAGAACGGCGTGCACAAAAGGAAGCTGCGCCCTTGTTGCGCGCGACGCGGGTCGTCGTCTGTCGCAGAGGCGTCCTCCGAAGGCGCTTCGCCCTTGAGGGCGCGTCGCTCGAAGTGCGCGCACATCACGCCCTTTTCGCTCCGGCGCACCTGGGCGCCCATGGCGGCTGCCTGCTTGTAGGTGAGCCACACGTTCGAGCTGTAGCCCGCCTCGATCACCGCGTCCCACAGCAGCAGCACGTTGGCGCCGTGGTAAGGCGCACCGGTCTTGCCGTTGCGCGGCAGGCCGCGTGAAGAAGCCCGCGTCCAGCGTTCCCGGAACACGTTGCCGCCTTTCTCGAGCATGGCGATGATCCGGTCGGTCACCGACCGCCGGACGTCGATGCGTCCGCCGCCGCGCGGCGTGATGTCATGACCCCCAACATCCTTTGCTTTGGGTGAGTCCTCGGGGGGTACGGGGGGAACGCCCGTGGCTGCTGGGTTGTTCGTGTGGCGCTGACGGGTGGATGGAAGTGCGCGCATGGCCGGGCCTTTCTGCGGCGAGTGCCGCGTTGGTTGAACATCTGCTTTCGGAGCCGCCTCGACGCATGAAGGGCGAAGCGCAAGGGCCGATGTCCAGGGGCCGCCCGCAAGCCGCAGCTGAGCGCAGCGAGGACCGGGTGAGGACGGCGGCGAAGCCCGAAGCCCTGGACAGCGGACCGTGCGAGCTATGCGTCGATCAGGAGGTGGCTTCGAACGCAGATGTGTCGCGGCACACGTCGCAGAAACCCCGCCCGGCGCGACTGCACCGGGCAGCGCAGCGGCCGCCAGGCCGCATGGCACCTCTGCCTGCGCCGAGGCATGAAGGAATCCGTCGATGCCATGGACTGCCGCGCCAGGCGCGGCCTGATCAAGGCCACCGCGCGCAGCGCGCCACGATGGGACAAGCCAGAACACCGCCGCCGGCAGTCAGGCCGGCGGCGGGGCCCTCAGGCCTGGATCCGCCCGGCCATGCGCGCCTCTTTGGAATAGACGCTCAGGCGTTGCGTGGCCCGGAAGTGCAGGTCCTGTTCGATGGGGCGATTCATCAGGCCCCGTATCTCGGACAGCGACGACAGGCGGACGCTGCCCCGTTCCGGAAGACCCAGGCCCAGGTCACAGAGCCCGACCTATGTGAAGTGAGCGGTTATGTGCTTCTTCGAGTCGTGCCACAGCGTGAGGCGGCGCTGATGGCACGACATAACTACGATGACCTGACGTCCGCGAGCATCGCGAGCAGTCGGTCAGAGACGCCGGTGAAGATCCCCTTTCGGATCGAGGGAGCCGAACCGGCATCCAGGATCTCCAGCTTGTGCACCGGATCGACGCGCAAGTAGATTTCGGTGCTCTGAATGCTGCTGTGCCCCAGCCAGAGTGCCACACGACGGATATCGCCGGTCGCTTCCAGCGTGTGGATCGCGCAGGTGTGTCGCAGCACATGCGGGCTCACGCGCTTGCGCGCGAGCGACGGCGCTTTGCGCGCGGCGCCTTCCACGTGCGCCGCCAAGCGGCTGGCGAAGCCATGACGGGTCATTGGCTCGCCGCGCTGGTTCAGGAACAGCGCATCGACACCGTCGTTCGGACGTATGTGCAGCCAGTCCCGCAGCACGGCGCGGGTCTCTTTCCAGAGGGGCAGCACGCGCTGGCGCCGGCCCTTACCCAGGATGTGCACGGTGTCCAGACCTGGCTGGGCGAGATCGTCTAGGCGCAGCGACGTCAGTTCCGACACCCGAAGACCCGCTGCGTACGCCAAGTGGAGCATCGCGCGGTCGCGCAGACCCGACGCGCTGTGACCGTCCGGCGCATCGAGGACCGCCTGCAGTTCATCTCGCGAGAGGTATGCCACCAGAGGCTGCACGACACGCTTGCTCGGGATCGCATGGACTTGCATGGACTGGCTGAGACACGCGGGCGCGCGGTATTCCAGGTATCGAAAGAACGACTTGAAAGCGGCCAGCCGCGCGTTGCGCGTGCGTGCCTTGTTCGCGCGGTCCGTCTCGATGTGGTTCAGGAAGTCCAAGATCAGCTCGGCGCCGAGCTGCTCCAGTGCGAGCTCGCTCGGCTTCACCTTGAGCCGTTGGGCGGCGTAGCAGACCAGCAATTGGAAGCTGTAGGCGTAGCTGTCGGTCGTGTGGCGACTTGCGCCGCGGTCACGAGGTAGATACTCCAGCAGGAAGCTGCTTAGGTGGGGCGCGAGCGCTGTCATGATCTGCGCCTCGCTGCCAATGCTTCGGCCACTAATGCGATCTGGCGGGTGATCACCGGCGTCGCTTCAAGGTACCAGTACGTGTCCGAGACGCATGCGTGGCCAAGATAGGTGCTCAAGGCCAGCATGTGGCGGTCGATGGCGCCGCGGTCGCTACCGCATTGCTCGAGTGAGCGCACGGCGAAGCTGTGCCTCAGGTCGTGCAGCCTCGGGCCTGGGCCCGAGGCGCTACGCAGGCAGCACTCCTTGGCCAGCTTGACGAAGGTGCGGGTCACCGTCTCACGATCGGGTGGCTTGCCGTTGGATAGCACGAAGATGTGCGGATCGGCGCCTCCGATGCGCGCGCGCAGCCTGAGGTAGGCCGAAAGGGCGCTCTGTGTGCTGGAGGCGAGCGGAACCAGCCGGGACTTGCGAAACTTGGTCTCGCGGATCACGAGTCCGTCCTGACCGAGATCGGCACGCACCAGTGAGATCGCCTCGGACACACGTAGGCCTGTGGCGGCCAGGAGGCCGATCAGGTAGTAGTACGTGTAGGGCGTCAGAGACGCCGTGGGCGGCAGCCGCAATGCGGCGCGCATGATTCGCTCGATGTCCTCCGACGCGAGGATGTGTGGCGGTGGCCGCATCCGCTTCGCCTTGCCGAAGACGTCGCGTGGCGGGATCTCATGGCGATCGTCCTCGGCATGCAGGCCGATCGCAAAATTGCGCGCCACCCGATACCACTCGGCCGAGCGCTCCCGCGACGCTGCCCTGCCCGCCCACTCGATGACACGCGCTGCGCTAAGGAACTCATCGCCGTCGGCGAAAGCTGCGAAGCGCTCAAGGATGAAGGCTTGGTCGATGAAAGAGTAGCCCAGGGCGCGCTTGATCGCGACATAGCGATCGACGTGATCACTCATCGGCATGTCACACCTCCGATCCACGGCTGAACGACGTGCGCGAGCATCCGCGTGTCGACCTTGGCATAGATGGTGGTCGTGTCCATGCTGCGATGCCTCAGCAGCGCGCCGACGGCCTCGAGGGTTGAGCCAGATCGAAGGAGGTGCGTCGCCGCAGAATGCCGCAGCAAGTACGCGCCACGCAGGCTTGTGTTCCTGACCCCGGCTCGAGTCAGTGCTGCGCGCACGATGCCAGTGATCACGCTGCCGTGAGCGAGTGGTTCAAATGGCGCGATCGTGCGCAGAAAGACGTGGTCCGCGCGAACGCGCGGCCGAGTTTGCTCGATGTAAGCCGCGACGGCGTCGCCGACATCCTGCGGAAGCGGCAGCGCTACCTCCCGGGCCGACTTGCCAGCGACCTTGATGAGGGCGTTGTTCCAGTCGATATCACTCAAATGCAAATGGATGACATCGCCGGCTCGCAACGCCAGGCGCGCGAGCATCAGCAAGATCGCGTGGTCCCTCATGCCACGTGCGGTCGTCAGATCGCAAGAAGCAATGACACGCTCGACGTCGTCCTGAAGGATGTAGCGCGGCAGCGTGGACAGTCGCCAGTTTGGCACTCTCGGAATGGCATCGACCAGGGCCGGTGCACATTGACCGGTCGCTGCCAGGTACCGAAAGTACATTCGAAGCGCACTCGTCGTCGACCGCGCGCCCTGCCGGGAGCCGGCGGTCGCTTGGCGCAAGATCGTATTGCGCACCATCGATGCGTCGTACTGGCTTGGATCGGAACCGAGCTCCGGAAGCACCCGGCGCAGCAGGCGCAGGTGCTTGACCATGGTCTGTTCGCCAGTGCCACGATGGCGGCGCATCCACTCCTCGAACTCAGCAAGCGGCAGGGCCGGTTCACCTCGGGTCTTGGCGAAAGCGCCGGCCACGACGCCCGTCGTGGCCAGGTAGCGGACGAAGCGGGTTACGCGCTGCGTGCAGTGCGTCCCTCGTTGCGCGCCGAGGGTGAAAGCGCCTGGGCAGAGGCAGTCGTGGCGGTCGAACTGCCGGACCACGTCCTCGTCGGCCGCATCCAATGCGATGCGCTGCTGGCACAGCCAGGACACGAAGTGCGTGCAGCTGCGCCTGTAGTGGGCCACCGTACCCGGCTTGAGACCTTCAGCTGCCACAAAGGCGCTGAAGGCGTCCACGCGCTGTAGCGCCGCGGCGCGGTCCGTGGGATTGCAGATATGACCCTGCTGCTCCAGAAAGCCGACAAACCGCAGGATCCGACCCTTGAGGAGTCGGCCGCTGCTGCATAGATAACGTTCACCGTGCGGGCGTGGACAGTGGCAAACGTGCTTGAGGAACAGCCGGATTGCGTCGGCATCGACGTCGTGCAGTTGGACGCGCTGCTGGTGAAGCCAGACCAGGAAATGCTTCGCCGGGCCGGAATAGTTGGCGACGGAGCCCTCACTCATGCCATCGTCCCGCAGGTGCGCGAGGAACGCTGGAACGTAGGGTTCGAAAAGGCTCCGTTCAGGCGCCTCGGGCGCACACGGTCTTCTTGCAGTGAATGCTGGCATGTTGCACTCCATAAGGATTGAGGGGCCAGCAGCTTGCGCGTTATGCAGCTTGATGTCCGCCGCCAACCTCCTCATGGCGGCGCTGGACGAGCCGCTCTCAACATAACCGTGTGCTTCACATAGGTCGGGTTATGTGGAGCTCCACATAACCCGAAGGCCACGTCCTGCGCCTCGGGATCGATCTCTGTCAGTAGCCAGGTCGCATCCGCATCGGGCGTGAAAAGCTTGACCACCGGCAACGGATCGAAGTCCTGACCCTTCTCCACGCACGCCCGCGCCTCCCGGCCGTTGGCCATCAGCAGCTCGAACTGGTCGTCGGTGATGAATGGGAAGTTGGAAGCCATGACGTTCTCCTTGAATGGATGAAGGGCGGGATTGCCCGTGACCGTCGACGGCACGCCGCAGCGCAAGCGGTCAAGGTTCGAAGACGGCGCAGGCCGCAAGCGCCGGCGGCGCGCAGACCTTGACGGCGAGCACGGCGTGGCAGGCTGGAGGGAACAGCAAACCGCCCTGCCCTGCACCCGCGTCTTCAGGCGCCCTTTGGCAGAAGCTCGGACAGCAGCAGTCGCTCCGAATTCAGGTCATTCCCATGTGCGCCACTCGTTGTAGTCCACCTAGGTATCGGCGCCAGCTCTGGCGAGCGGGCATAGGCTGTATGAACGGCTCAAACCAGACCAATGCGCGGCGCCAGCCGACACGATGCAGCGCTTGATCCCACGAAAATCTGGCCGTGGTCCACTTTGTATTCACCGCCCTGGCAGCCGTTGGCGCTGCCGCCGTATTTGCCTTGACGATCCCGGTCGCGGCGACCGCGGCGGACTGGGAATTGCCTCCTAGCGCCGGGCTGTCATCGGTTCGATGAAGGGCGCGCGTCGCGCGCCGCTCTGCGCGGCCGCTCTGGGCAACTCGACAAGTTTGTTTACTGATTTCGTGGTCTGCCGCGGCCACGCTGACCCAGCGCGCACACGCACTGCGCTCACGGCCACGCAGAGAAAGGGGCCGAAGCCCCCAGGGCATCACAGCAGCCCGCGTTCCGCCAGCGACAGCGACGTGCCGCCGGCCACGATGATGTGGTCCACCACCCGCACGTCCAGCATCGACAGCGCGGTTTTCAGTGTCTGTGTCAGCAGCTCGTCCGCACGCGACGGTTCGACGCTTCCGCTCGGGTGGTTGTGCGACAGGATCACGGCCGCCGCGTCGTGATGCAGCGCGCGCTTGAGCACCTCGCGCGGATAGACACTGGTCTGCGTCAGCGTGCCGCGAAACAGCTCCTCGAATGCAATGAGCGCATGCTGCGCATCGAGGTACAGCACCGCGAAGCTCTCGTGGGGTTGACCCGCGAAGTGCAGCTTCAGGTAGTCCTTCACCGCCTGCGGCGAATCGAACACCGAACGGCTGGCCAGTTCTTCCACGAGCAGTTCCTGCGCCAGCGCCAGCCCGGTCACCAGCCGATGAAAGCCCGGTGACGTCGACTGCCGTGCGACGTACGTCAGTTTCTGCAGAGAACGTCCATGGGCTTCGTAAAGTGCGTCGGCCTCGGCGCCAAAGAAGGGACGAAGGGCATCGACGATGCGTTGCTGGCGAACGGTCAGCTCGGAAGATGCGGTCATGGTGAACTCCTGTGGAACGACACAGGCGGGATTGCCTGCGTGGCCCCAAGCGCCTTGCCGCAGCGCAGCGCTCAAGGCCGCCGCAGGCGCGCGGCACGCGCCGAGCACGCGAAGCGCGCGCAGGGCCTTGAACGCGAGAACGGTTAGGTAGCGTCAGGCCACTCAGGCAAGCCCACCCCGCCCTCACCAGAAGTCACGAATGCCTTCGTCCCCGCTCCCGGCTCAGGGTTGTGCAAGTCGGCCGCACGCCGTCCAAAAAGGACGAGTGGGACGGTGCCCAACGTGGCGCATCACGAGCGGCGCGACAACGGACGTTCATGCGAAGTCCAGACAAAAAAATCCCCGAGGCCGAGACCTCGGGGATTGAAATCCACGAATGTGGGTGGAGGAGACAACCTGACGCCCTCAACGAGTGCGCAAAAGACGGATGCAGCGGGCGAATGATCGAGTGAATGCAAGGCGCATGCCGTCGCCACTTGATCGATGGCTGGGGCGTCGCCAACGCAAAGGCACGGGGGCCGTCTGCGACTCCTGCAGTTGCCGTGATGACCAGTTCTCGAGGCGACAAAGTTCGACCTGAAAGCCCCGCTTCGTCGGCGCTTCATCCAGCTACATCGAGGTCTGGATGTGCGTCCGGCTCAATTGTTCCCCGCAGTGCTGGAGACAGTTGAAAGTCGGGGAAAGTCTTCGCGACGCGGAGACAATGCCTGAGTGGCGTTTCGCTCCACCCGGGGCCGTAAGGTGGGTCAGCAGCACGGCCACGTTTCAACGACCTGCGCGGCGACAGGCCCCCGGCTCAAGTCGTGCCAATCAACCGTCACGCCACAGCCCGCAAGGGCGCCGCGCTCGCTTGAACAAGGAATCATCCTGACCGAGAGGATTGCTGCGGGGGATGGTGCTCACTGACGCAGAAGCGACCACAGCGTCCACAGCAACAGCGCCAGCGCAAATGCACCCAGCAGATTGCGCCGCCAACCCACCGCACGGCGCTCGCTTTCGTACTTCCGGTACAGGGCCAGGTTTTCACGCTGAGTGGTTCGGCGCCAGAACTCGTCATGACGGTCATCATCTGCCATGGTTCGAGCCTAACCGACATGACCGCCGCGGCGCTGTCGTTTTCGGGGGCCAGGCATCCGGCAACAGAGCGCGGCCAAGCAGGTTGTACGACACTTCATCCTAACGCTTGGAGCCACGCGTGAGCTAACCGACTCCTCCTGCGGTGCGTGCCCTGAACCCGCAACACCAGCGAGCGGATCGAAGCCCGCAGGATGTGCAGCGTCCGTTCTGAATCAGAAAGGGGTCTCGGTTTGATGGACAGTGAAGCATTGACGCCGGCAGCGGCTTCGTCGGCATCGGAGCTTGCCGCGCGCCAGGAGGCGCGATTGCCCGTGGCAACCCGGCGTGCGGGGGAGAAGGTCAAGACCTTGCAACCCGACAAGGCTGCCGATCTGCTCGTGAGAGCGGCGCAGCGTGCGACCACGGTCGCGCAGCGCGTCACATGGCTTCACAAGGCGGCAACCGCATGGGGCGAGCCCATTGCGGCCGTCGCCGCATGCCGCAAGGGGTGTGCACACTGCTGCCACATTCCGGTCACCATCAGCAGCAAGGAAGCCGAGCTCATTTCCCGTGCGACGCGGCGTCAACCGCAAGTGCCGCCTCGTCCTGTGCGCCTCCAGGACCTGAACGCGTTGGACAACGCGACAGCTGCATCGGCGAAGCTGCAGCGCTGGGGCACCGGCACCGCGTGTTCTTTCCTGGTCGATGATGTTTGCGCGATCTATGCATCCCGCCCGATGGCCTGCCGGGTGTTGTTCAACCTGGACGATGACGATCTGCTCTGCCAACACGGCGCACCCCGGCCGGCGGACGTACCGTATGCGGATTCCAGAATGATCCGCGCGCTGGCATGGGCCGCCCAGCCCGCTGAGACGTTCGCGGACATCCGCGACTTCTTTCCACCGGATCTGCGAACCTGACGCTGTCGAGACGAACCCCGACCCGCCATCGGATCGCGCTGTCCGCGTCAGAGCAGCCGGCGCTCAGAAAAGCCCGGCACCTCGCGCCGTGTCCAGCATCGAGCGGGACAGGGCAGCGAACTGGGCATCGAGATCCGCGGACGGCGGCGCGACCGACGTCGCGGTCCACACCAGGCGCTTACTGTTCACGTCCGTCACACGGCCGTTGGCCGCGAAGCCGGTGGCCCCACCGCCACTGCCCAGCGGAACGCTCAAGCCCACACCGGCGGCGCCACCTCCACCCAAGCTGAAGCCACCCAGGCCAAGCGAGACACCCGATTCCGCGCTGCGGGTCGCCGGCGTGAGCGTCATCGTGAACACAGCCTTTGCCGCGAGTGACGCGGCAGTGGCAACCAGTTGGCCATCCAGCTCACGGTCATTGAGCAGCACGGTGCCCGCTGGCACCGTGACCGGGTTGGCGCCGTTGGCTTCCACTTCACGGTACAGCTGCGCCTGGCAAATCTGGCGCAGCGCGGTGTCGTAGGCATCACACGCGACGAGCACCTTTTCACCGCGAAGAAAACCGGACTGCTGCCCGATCGCCGGATCGATCCACTGCGTTTCGCGCTGCGGTGTCGATGAGCACGCCACGAGGGCCAGCGCAGCAAGTGCAAGGCAAGCGCCTGGGCGCGATAGGAGGGGAAGCGTCTTCATGAGAGACATGGTCCATGGCCTCGTCCGGCACGGCGAAGGAACATGCAAGAAGTGCGCGTAGGAAGGGCGCCTGCGCCAATCCGCAGCGCGGGGCGCATCGAGCGAAACAGAAGGCTGCCTCAGGGTTTGAAGCCGAGCACGCGCATGGGTTCGGACAGCGTCTGCCGGGTCCTCCAGTAATCCGCCCAAGGGTCGAGCGTCTGGAACGACAGATGCTCGCGCGCCGTGGCGATCGTCCACTGCGCGCCGCTCTTGAGCTTTGGCAAAGCATCCCAGGACACCGGCATCGAGACGCCGAGGCGGGGCGCGCCCGCGCCGAGAACGCAGCCGCGGTGGTGGCGCCGTGGCCATTGCGCAGGTAGTC
>Ga0070665_100007361_pt1 | contig 11196 bp, 8 predicted proteins | sample KBSS13metaG_FD_65862 | JGI IMG/M metagenome (GOLD analysis project Ga0070665, IMG submission 65862) | Switchgrass rhizosphere microbial communities from Kellogg Biological Station, Michigan, USA - KBS S1-3 metaG | ecosystem: Host-associated > Plants > Roots > Rhizosphere > Soil ...
CTCAAGTTGAAGATCGGCCCCGACGGCACGCTGCAAGCGCCCAAGGGCAAGCTGCCGGCGCCGGTCAAGGCCGAGTTCGACAAGATGAGCCCGATCACCTTCACCACCTTGTCGGTGGATGAGTCGGGCACCACGGCAACCGGCACACTCAAGCCGTCGCTGCCGCTGCTGCCCGTGTTGGACGTGGCGCTGGACCCGCAAGGCTTCCGCGTCGGCAAGGCGTTAGACCCCGCCAAGATCAAGCCGCCGTTCCCGGGCGTGAAGGTCACCGAGGCCAGCATCATGATGGAGCTGGCGCCCGCGTTCAAACCGGTGGGCACGTTGTCCTTCGAGTTCGGCGGCAGCGCCAAGAAGGTGGCCGACCTGAAGCTCACCGCCAGCGCGGACGACGCCGGCCTCGTGCTCAAGGGCGACCTGTTCATCTACATCCCCGGCGTGGACCAGGCCAAGGGCAATGTGACCTACCAGGCGGGGCAGTGGAGTGGCAGCGCGCACATCGAGGCCACTCAGCTGAAGATGCCCTTCGTGAAGGGCGGCGCCATCGACGTGAGTTTGAAGGGCGGAAAGCTCGACGCGGGCGGCAAGGTCAATCTGGAGCTGCCCGGCAAGAACGACGCCACGCTCGAGGTCTTCTACACGCAGAGCCGATGGATCTTCAAAGGCCGTGGGCGCATCGCCACCAAGAGCAAGTACCTCAAGCCCATCGAGGCGACGATCCTCGTGCAAGACGATTTGTTCCGCGCCACGGGCTCAACGGGTATCGCGTTCTCAGGTCTGGATGGCACGGTGGCCGCCACCTACGAGAACAGGGCCGGCAAGGAAAGGGTCTACGGCAAGGGCAATATCAAGATCGCCAAGGGCCGCGCGAACGGCTCCATCGACGTCGAACTGCACGCCAACGAAACCCTCACTGGCAAGGGCAAGCTCAGCTACGAAATCAAGAAGGACATGGTGGCCACGGCCGGCATCACCATCGACGACAAGCAGAAGATTACCTTCGACGGCGAACTGGGCTTCCCCGACATCACCCTGTTCCCGCGCTTCCCGAAGAAGGAGGAGCTGCACACCATCTTCAGCGCCTCGGGCAATATCCCGATCCCCGGCGCGTCCATCGGTCCGATCGGCCTGAAGGTCAAGCTCTACGGCAGCCTGGGCTATTACTACTATGTCGGCCCCGGTGTGCTCACGGCCATCAAGGCCACCGTCAAGTTCAGCCCATTCGAGCCTGACCCGGACTTCGCGTTCTCGCTCAAGGCGAAGGCCAGCATCCCCGCTGGCGGCGGCATCGCCGGCACGGTGGGTGCCGACGCGGTGCTCGATGCGCTGGTGGCCGAAGTGGGCGGCGGCTTGAGCGTGGAGGCCAAGGCGGGGCTTGAAGGCAAGGCCGAGCTCGGTGGCGAAATCGCCTACAGCAAAGACCGTTTCAGCGTCGACGCCAGCGCCTACATCGGCGGCAGCGTGGTGTTGGCCGCCGCACTCAAGGCGCGCGTGTACGCCGAGGCCGGCGTCTGGAAATTCAAGGTGCGCACCCAGAAAACCTGGACGCTTCTGGGCGGCAAGTTCGACACCGGCTTGCAACTCGGCGTGCGCATGCCGCTGCACTACGACAGCGTGGAAGGCTTCCGCATGCCCCAGTTGTCCGACATCAAGCCCGAGCCGGCCGAGCTCAAGATTGAGCCCGGCAAGATGCTCGGCAAGCTGTTCGGCGACACCACGCCCGAGGAGAAAGAGGCATGACCGGCTTCACCCGTTCACCCAAGCTGCTCAAGGGCGGCATCATCATGATCGACCCCATCAGCGGCGCCGTGCAGCGCGTTATTGCCCTTCAGTACAACCCCGACCTGTTGACGCGCTCCCTAACGCCCCAAGGCACCGGCACCACCACCTCGGTCAGCGAGCCGCTGCGCCTCAAAGGCCCGCCGATCGAGACCATCAAGCTCGACGCCGAGATCGACGCGACCGACCAGCTGGCCGCGCCCGACCAGCACGCCAGCGTGCTCGAAGTCGGCCTGCACCCGCAACTCGCCGCGCTGGAGACGATGGTCTACCCCGACAGCGCCGTGCTCATCCGCAACAATACGCTCGCCAGCATCGGCACGCTGGAGATCGCGCCGGTGCAGGCACCGCTGCCGCTGTTCGTCTGGAGCAAGGAACGCGTGGTGCCGGTGCGCATCACCGATTTCTCGATCGTGGAGGAGGCCTTCGACTCGAACCTGAACCCCATCCGCGCGAAGGTCACGCTGGGCGTGCGCGTGCTGAACATCAACGACCTGGGCTTCGGCAGCAAGGCCGGGCACCTCTACATGGTCTATCACCAGGGCCGTGAGCGGCTGGCGAAGAAGGCGTCAAGCGCGTCGCTGGCCAGTCTCGGCCTGAGTTCACTGTTCTAGGCAGTTATGACCACTGACAACCGCTACCCACCCAACAGCCGCTACGCCGCGACCGAGACGGCTGAACTGACGCAAGCCGATGGCAGCCGCGTCGTCTACCTGCGCCGCCGTTTTGTGCCCGACCCGGCGCGCTTCGTCACCTTGCAGGAATACCGTGTGGTGGAGGGCGACCACGTTGACCGCATGGCTGCGGCAGTGCTGGGCGACCCGGAGCAGTTCTGGCGTTTACCCGACGCGAATGGCGATCTGGACCCGCGGGATCTCGAAGAAGTCGGCCGCCGCATCCGCCTCACATTGCCCAATGGAATGGGAGGCACCGGCAATGCTTAAAGGCATGCACGTCACCCTGCTCGTCGGCCCGGCGCTGCCCATTCCTGTGCCGAAGCCGGTGATGGAAGCTTTGCAGAGCTTCCAGGTAACGTCTTCGGCCGGCTCGCGCAGCGGCTTCCAGATCGCATTCGCCATCGAGAACCGCTCGCCGCTGCACACGCTCCTGGTGCTGGCCGGCGGGCAGGTGCCCTGGCTGCGCGTGTTGATCGTGCTGACCGTCAACGGCCTGCCCAGCGTGCTGATGGACGGCCTGATCACCAAGCAGGAAATCACCGGCTCCAACGAACCGGGCGCGAGCACGCTGACCATCACCGGCGAGGACCTGTCCGTCGCCATGGACCAGCAGCAATTCAACGGCCTGCCGTACCCGGCCATGCCGGCCGAAGCGCGAGTGGCGCTGATCGTCGCCAAGTACGCGATGTTCGGCATGGTGCCGCTGGTGATCCCTCAGGTGTTCAGCGACGTGCCGGTGCCGGTCGAAAAAATCCCCACCCACCAGGGCACCGATCTGGCCTACATCGAGAAGCTCGCCAAGGACGCCGGCCACGTATTCTACATCGTCCCCGGCCCCGCGCCCGGCATGAACATCGCCTACTGGGGCCCGGAGATCAAAATCGGCCTGCCGCAGCCAGCGTTGAGCCTGGGCATGGATTCGCACAGCAACGTGGACGCGCTGTCCTTCAGCATCGACCACGCCAAGAAGGCCATGCCCATCGTTTTCATCCAGAACGCGCTGACCAAGTTCCCGATCCCGCTGCCCATCCCCGACATCAGCCTGCTCAACCCGCCGCTCGGGCTGCTGCAACCTCTGCCCAAGTCCATCAATCTGATGAGCGACACCGCCAAGCTCTCGCCAATGGCCGCGCTGTCCAAGGGCATGGCCGCCGCCGCAGGCTCGGCCGATGTGGTCACTGCCACCGGGTCTGTCGACGTATTGCGTTACGGCACCGTGCTCAAGGCTCGCGAGATGGTCGGCGTGCGCGGCGCGGGCATCGCCTTCGACGGGCTGTACTACGTCAAGACCGTCAGCAGCAGCTTCAAGCCGGGTGAGTTCAAGCAGAACTTCACCTTGACGCGCAATGGATTGATTTCAACTCTTCCCCTGGTGCCACCATGAGTTCAGAAGGCAGGTATTACGGCAAGTACCGCGGTGTGGTGCTGAACAACATCGACCCGATGCAGATGGGCCGCGTGCAGGTGCAGGTGCCGGACGTGATGGGCGTCGGCCTGTCCAGTTGGGCCATGGCCTGTGTGCCTTTCACCGGCAAGCAGTCGGGGGTGTATTGCGTGCCGCAGATCGGGGCGGGCGTGTGGGTCGAGTTCGAGCAGGGCGACCCGGATCACCCGGTGTGGGTTGGCGGTTTCTGGGGCAGCGTGGCGGACGTGCCGGCGCTGGCGCTCGCGGGCCTGCCCGTGTCGCCCAGCATCGTCCTGCAGACCGGCAACCAGAACACGCTGATGATCTCCGACCTGCCGGGGCCCACCGGCGGCATCCTGCTCAAAACCACGGCCGGTGCGCTGATCTCCATCAACGAGATCGGCATCACCATCAGCAACGGGCAGGGCGCCACGATCATGCTGACCGGGCCGACCGTGAACATCAATGCTGGCGCGTTGACCGTGATCTAGGAAGCAAGGAGCGACGAACCATGCCGGGTTTCATCGTTCACGTCGGCGCCACCGTCCTGTGCTCGCACGGCGGCCAGGCCACGCCCACCGTGCCGTTCCCGCGCGTGACGGTCTCGGGCCAGCCGGTGGTCACCATCGCTGGACCCTGCGTTGTGGCCGGCTGCTCCATGCCGCCGCCGATCGCCGGCAACGGCCCCTGCGTCACCGGCCAATGGCTGGTCGGCACCACGCGCGTGCTCGCGGGCGGGCAGCCGCTGGTGGTGCAGTCCAGCAGCTCGGTGTGTGCGCCCACAGGCACGCCCATGATCATCGCCGTGACGCAAGTGCGCGCCTCGGCCATGTGAGAGACCAAGACCATGGCCCTCGACTTCCCCTTCCGCATTGACCCGCGCGGCCGCAGCGCCGAAGTGGTGGCCGATGCGCACATCCGCGAAATGATCGAGCAGGTGCTGTTCACCGTGCCCGGCGAGCGGGTGAATCGGCCGGATTTCGGCTGCGGCCTGCTGCAACTGGTGTTCGCGCCGAACAGCGATGCGCTGGCGGCTGCCGTGCAGTCCACCGTTCAAGGTTCGCTTCAACAATGGCTGGGCGAGTTGATCGAGGTCGAAGCCGTGCAGGTCGACCATTCTGACTCGCTGCTGGCGGTGACGGTGCAGTACATCGTGCGCCGCGACCGCGAACGCCAACTCGCCACCTTCACGCGGGTGCTGCCATGAGTTCCATGAAGCGTCAGACCCGCTCCGACAACCCGCGACGCATCCAGCTGCTGCGGGACATGAGTCCGCCCACGCTCAACGGCATCGACTACCTCGAAGTCACGTCCAATGACCAGCGCAGTCTCAAGCTCGTGTTCGTGCATCCGGTCGCGGGCATCACCCGCGCCAACTGCCGGATCGACGGCGGCGTGCGTATCCGCGGCATCCAGGTGCTGACGGCCACGGCCAGCGGCAATGAGCTGAACATCACCGTCGACCAGGCGGGCGATTTCTCCTGGTACGACTTCGTGCTGTTCGACCCGGCCGCGCCAGACTTCGCGCCGGACAAGATCGACCCGGTGCTTGCCAGCGTGCGCTTCAGCTTCAAGGCCCAGTGCCCCTCGGAGTTCGATTGCGAGACCGACCACAACTGCCCGCCCGCCTCATTGCCCGAGCCGCTGCTGGACTACCTCGCCAAGGACTACGCGAGCTTCCGTCGCCTGATGCTGGACCGCATGAGCCAGCTGATCCCCGGCGGCGCCGAGAGTCATCCGGCGGACTTCTCGGTCGCGCTGGTGGAAATGCTCGCGCATGTGGGCGACCTGCTCAGCTACCGGCAGGACGCTGTTGCCACCGAGGCCTACCTGGGCACCGCCCGGCGCCGCATCTCGCTGCGCCGGCACGCGCGATTGCTGGACTACGTCGTGCACGAGGGCTGCAACAGCCGCGCCTACGTCTGCCTGAAAGTGAAACCCGCGGCCGACGGCAAGACGCTACCAGCCCGCGCCGCGCTGCTCACCCGTGGCGAAGACCCGGCCGAAGTCGTGCTGAGCGCCACCGACTTCGAGCGCCAGGCCGACGCCGAAACGCTGGTCTTCGAGACCCTGCACGACCTGACCCTGCAAGCCGCCCACAACCGCATCGCCGTACACGCCTGGGGCAACCCGAACTACTGCCTGCCTCGCGGTGCGACGGAAGCGGCTCTGGTTGATGACCCGAAGCTTGCACTGACCAAAGGCATGGTCCTGATCGCCGAAGAGGTGCTCAGCGCCACCACCGGCCGCGCCGTGGAAGCCGACCGCCGTCACCGTTGCGCGCTGCGCCTCATCAGCGTGGAAGCCGGCAAGGACGAACTGACCGGCGTCGACCTGCAACTGGTGCGTTGGCATGCCGATGACGCGCTGCCGTTCCCGCTGTGCGTGACCGCTGAGTTCGAGCAAGGCGGCGCCACCGAGTTGCGCCAGATCGCGGTGATGCGCGGCAACACCGTCCTGGCCGACCAGGGCCTCACTCGCGCCGCCGAATCCATGCTGCCGCCGCTGGTGCCGTTCGGCAAGCCGTACCGCCCGCGGCTGAAGGAGAGCGGCATCGCCTATGCCGAGGTCTACAAGCACCAGACAGCGCTGGACCACGGCTGGTCCGCGGCCCGCGCCCTGCAGCAGGACCCGCGCCGCGCCACGCCCGCGAACATGCAGCTGCAGACCGACGACCCCGCACAGTTCGGCGACCAGAACCTGGCCGGCGCGCTGCCCTGGACCCCACAGCGCGACCTGCTGGCCAGCGACCGCTTCGCGCAGGAATTCGTCGTCGAAACCGAGGCCGACGGCAGCGCGCTGCTGCGCTTCGGCGACAACCGTTTCGGCCTGCAGCCGGATGAAGGCGTGCACCTGCTCGCCAGCTATCGCCAGGGCGGTGGCGCCGCGGGCAATGTCGGGTCCGACAGCATCACTCGGCTGGTGTCAGAAGACACCAACATCGCCCCGTTCGTTCTGGCCGTTAGAAACCCGCTGCCCGCGCAGGGCGGTGCCGACCCCGAATCGGCCGACGCTGTCAAGCTGCAAGCGCCCGAAGCTTTCCGCACCCAGGAGCGCGCGGTCACCGAGGACGACTACGCCCGCATGGCCGAGCGCCACCCGCAGGTCCAGCGTGCATCGGCCCGCCTGCGCTGGACGGGCAGCTGGTACACCATGTTCGTCAGCATCGATCGCAAGGGCGGTGCGCCGCTGGACGACGAGTTCCGCGCGCTGATGCTGGCGCACCTGGATCGCTACCGTCTCGCCGGCTACGACCTCGACCTGCGCGACCCGGCCTTCGTGCCGCTGGACATCGAACTGGGCATCTGTGTGTTGCCGGGCTACATGGCCGCGGCCGTCAAGCACAGCTTGTTGCTGCGTCTGTCCAACGGGTTAGATGCTCAGGGCCAGCCGGCCTTCTTCCATCCGGACCACTTCAGCTTCGGCACCGGCTTGGCGCTGTCCGCGCTGGTGGAGGCGGCGCAGGCGGTGACAGGCGTTGCCTCGGTCGACGTGATCCGCTTCCAGCGCTGGGGCCGAACGCCAAACAAGGAACGCGATGAAGGCCTGATCCCCGCCGCACCACTGGAGGTGCTGCGCTTGGACAACGACCCGAACTTCCCTGAAAACGGCCGGCTGACGCCGCACATGCGAGGTGGCTCGTGAATACGACGGACGACGCCACCTGCGGCTGCTGCGCCGGCGTGACCGCGCTGACACCGGTCGATGAACTGAACCCGCCCGGCCAAACCGAGCTGCGCTACCGCGTCGGTACGCAAGCGCGCTTCATGGAGACCCAGCTTGCGCGCCTGGCCACCGTACCCGAGTTGCAAGCGCTCACCACCCGCGACCGCGGAGACCCGGCGCTGGCGTTGCTGGACGCCTGGGCCAGCGTGCTGGATGTGCTGAGCTTCTACCAGGAGCGCATCGTCGTTGAGGGTTATCTGCGCACCGCCACCGAGCGCCGCTCGGTCCTCGAGTTGGCGCGGGCCATCGGATACGAGTTGCGCCCCGGCGTCGCGGCATCCACCTTCCTTGCCTTCACTTTGGAAACCTCGCCCGGCGCACCGGCCCAGGCGCGCATCGACGCCGGCACCAAGACGCAAAGCGTGCCGGCGCAGGACGAAGAGCCGCAGGTGTTCGAGACGCTGGCAACGCTGCTGGCCCGCGCCGCCTGGAATGCGATCGAGGTGCTGAGCCATGAGGCGGTGCCGCCGCACTGGGGTGGCAACACGCTGTACCTGAAGGGCCAGTCCACACGGCTTGCGCCGGGCGACGCGCTGCTGGTGATCGGCGACGAGCGGCGCCTTGACCCGGGTAACGAGAACTGGGACTTCCGCCGCGTTGCGCGCGTGCAGGTGATGCCGCCGCTGCAGCCCAGCGCGGACCCGCTGGCGGGCACGACGGTCGTCACGCTGGACCGGCCGCTGGGGTCCTTCACCCCGCATGTGGACCCGGCGCAGGTTGCGCCCCGCTGCTTCGCGCTGCGTACCAAGGCCGCGCTGTTCGGCCATGCCGCCGCCGACTGGCGCACGATGCCGCGCAGCCTGCGGGCGAGCTACCAGGGCGTGGACAGCGACGAAGACGAATTGGCCAAGATCAGCAAGCAAGGGCAGTGGCCGAACTTCAGCATCGCAGGCGTGTCGGGTGCCGGCGCAAACGTGATCAACCTCGACGCCAGCTACCCCAAGATCGCGCGCGGCAGCTGGGTCGTGCTGTCGATCCCCGAGTACGACGAGGTGTACGAAGTGCTCGAAACCCGCGAAGACGCCCGCGCGATGTTCTCGCTGGCCGGCAAGAGCACGCGCCTGACGCTCAGCGGCGAGCGACTGCGCGAGCGCTTCGACGAGCGGCTGCGCGACACCTCGGTCTATGCGGAGTCCGTCGAATTCAGCTGGTCTACGCGGCCGCGCTCGGGCTTGATCAGTGGCCACATCATTGCGCTGGCCGCCGTGGAGCCCGATCTGGCCGCCGGCCGCTGGCTCGCCTTCAGCGGGCACATGCTGGCGGACGATCCCGCTAACGCCGATGTTCGGAGGCGCCTGCGCGCCGGCGATCACCTGGCTGCGGTGGAAATTTCCAAGGACGAGGCCAGCGCCGCCATCACCTTCACCGACGGCGAACGCCTGATCGCCGCTTTGCAACGCGTGAGCGAGGTGGTGCAACTGACTCGCAACGACACGATCGGCGACCCGGTCCGCGGCCACTCGCAACTGATCCTCGCCACCGACCTGCAGCACGCTTATCTGCCGCTCACGCTGCGCATCAACGCCAACGTGGCCACCGCCAGCCACGGCGACAGCAAGCAGATGCGCGTGCAGCCCGAGGTGCTGGGCAGCGGGAACGGCAGCGCGGCCTTCCAGCGCTTCCAGCTGCGACAGAAGCCTTTGACCTATGTGTCAGCGCCCACGTCTACGGGCACCGAGGCGGCGCTGGACGTGCGTGTGGACGGCGTGCGTTGGCACGAGGCCGCGCGCAGCCTGGAACTGGGCGCGAACGACAGCGCCTACCTCGTGCGCCGTGCCGATGACGGTACGGTCACGCTCGCCTTTGGCGACGGCACGCACGGCCGGCGCTTGCCCAGCGGGCAGCTGAATGTGCAGGCGCGCTACCGCGTGGGCATCGGCAGCGCGGGCAATCTGCCCGGCGGGCAGATCAGCATGCTGCTGGATCGCGCCTTGGGCGTGAAGGATGTCGTGAACCCGGTGCCTGCCGCGGGCGGCGCCGACCCCGCAGCGCTGGCCGATGCGCGCCGAAATGCGCCGCTGACGGTGCTGGCGCTGGACCGCATCGTGTCGCTGCGCGACTTCGAGGACTACGCTGCAGCGTTTGCCGGCGTGGGCAAGGCGCAGGCTGTGTGGCTGTGGGACGGCGAAGGCCGGTTGGTGCACCTGACCGTGATCGGGCTGGACGGCGCCGACATCGACAAGGGCTCCGCGCTGTATCGCACTCTGGTGGCGTCGATCGACAGTGTCAGGCCTGCACACCAGGCGCTGCGGGTGGAGCCGGGCGTGATGCTGAGATTCGGCCTGACGGCGCGCGTTCGCATTCACCCCGACTACGCAGCCGAAGTGGTGCTGCCGGCCGTGCGCGCCGCGCTGGCGACGGCTTTCGGCTTCCTGTCGCGCGCTTACGGCCAATCACTTTCGGGCAGCGAAGTGTTGAGCGTCATCCAGCGCGTGGCCGGCATCGAACGCGTGGACCTCGACAGCCTGCGACTTCATCCCGGCTCCGCCGTCGCGGGCCCCGACGGCCGCCTGCGCGCCCGCGGCGCTCGCTGGCAAGGCACGCAGATCGAACCGGCGCAACTGCTCTTGATTGACCCCGCCGACGTGGTGTTGACGGAGTTGAGCTCATGAACACCCTCGACACCGACTTCCTCTTCTCCCGGCTGCCCGCCTTCTACCAGCAGCGGGACGCCGAGCAAGGAGGTGCCCTGCGTGCGCTGCTGAGCGTGATCGCCGAGCAGGGCGCGGTGCTGGACGACGACATCTCGCGCCTGTACGACAACTGGTTCATCGAGACCTGCGACGACTGGCTGGTGCCTTACATCGGCGACCTGCTCGGCGTGCGTGGCCTGCATTCGGTGACCGGTACGCAGGCTTTCGGCCAGCGGGCCCACGTGGCTAACACCTTGGCGCTACGGCGACGCAAGGGCACGCTGCCGGTGCTGGAACAGCTGGCGATGGACACGACCGGTTGGCGCGCCCATGCAGTGGAGTTTTTCCAGTTGCTGGGCACCACGCAGCACCTGAACCACCGGCGCCTGTTCAACGTCCGCACGCCCGACCTGCGCCACGCCGCGCAATTGGAACGCACCGACGGGCCTTTCGACCGCAGCGCGCACACGGCCGAGATTCGGGGCGTGCCGGCAGGGCGCTACAACATCCCGAACATCGGCATCCACATATGGCGCTTGCAGGCCTACCCGGTGCAGCGCGGCACCGCGTGCGCCGTGACCACGCTGCCGGGCTTATTCACCTTCGACCCGCTGGGCCGCGATCCGCTCGATGCCCAGCTCTACAACCGCCCGCGCACCGAAGGGCAGATCACCGATCTGGCCCGGCCGATCAACGTGCCGGAGCCGCTGTCTCGGCGCATTATCCATGACGAGTTGACGGCGCTGCGCGATGCGCTGGCAGCCGGGCGCGATCCTGTGCTCACCTACTTCGCGCCCGACGCCGGCGGGCCGGTGCTGCGCATCTGGGTCGATGGCGCCGAGGTGCCCGCCGAGAAGTTGATTGTTTGCAATCTCTCGCCGCTGCCGAGCGTGGTCCCGATTGAGTGGCGGCGCCCGCCCGCGGGCATGGTCGGCTTTGACCCGCTGTTGGGCCGCATTGCACTGCCTGTGGGCCAGGC
>Ga0070665_100007364_pt1 | contig 11193 bp, 11 predicted proteins | sample KBSS13metaG_FD_65862 | JGI IMG/M metagenome (GOLD analysis project Ga0070665, IMG submission 65862) | Switchgrass rhizosphere microbial communities from Kellogg Biological Station, Michigan, USA - KBS S1-3 metaG | ecosystem: Host-associated > Plants > Roots > Rhizosphere > Soil ...
GGTCTGGCCGGTGCGCTTGCGCTGGGTGGTTGCGCCTATGATGACGGCTATTATGGCGGGATGAGCGTGGGCACCGGCTATTATGGCGGCGGCTATTATGACGGCTACGGTCCTGCTGGCTATTACAGCCCCGGCCTTTATAGCGGCTGGTATGATGGCTTCTATTATCCCGGCAGCGGCTATTATGTGTACAATCGCAACGGCCAGCGCCATCGCTGGAACGATGGGCAACGCCGCTATTGGGAGGGCCGTCGGGAAGCACACCGTGGCGAAGGTCGCGGCAACTGGGACAAAGGTGCGCCCCGGCCGTCATGGCGGGATCGCGCCAATGCCGGAGCGCCCAATCGCTCGAACGAAGGCCGTTGGAATGGCAATCGCAGCGGGCGGTGGAATGGAAATCAAGGCGCGGCGCCTGGCGCCACCCAGCCGCCCCGGCCAGGAAGAGGACAGGATATGACGACACCACGGCCCGCTTGGTCGCCCGGCGCAACGACACCCCGCGCATGGTCCGACGGCGGTGTGCGATCCGATGGCTCGCGCTCGCGGCGGGACGGCTGGCGGGGTCGGCGCGACTGATGCGGGTTCGGTCAGGCGCGGTCCTTTGCTTCAGTCTGCTGTTCCTCTCGGCCTGTGATGGCCGGGAGGAAAGCGCGATCGATAATATCGCCAACGGCGCCAATGCGTCGCAGGTCGAAAACAACGTCCGGGCCGAGGCGCAGGCGGCGCTGGAGCCGCTGACGCCTCCGGCCCCCGGCACGCCGGGCGGCCTGCCCGCCACGCAGGATCCGCTGGAGGAGGACTCCGTCGATCCGAAAGGCGCGCAGGGCGCCGCGCAGGTGGTGCAGGGCTATTACGGGCTGCTGGAGGAAAAGCGCTACGACGATGCGCAGGATCTGTGGGACGACAGCAGCGCGATCGGTGCGGAAGACGATGCCCATTTCGCTGCCCGTTTTCGCAGCTTCAGCGAGGTCCATGCTAATATCGGCGCGCCCGGTCCGGTGGAAGGCGCGGCCGGTTCCCTGTTCGTGACGGTGCCGGTGCAGGTCTATGGACGGATCGCCGCGAACGGCAAGCCCTGGTATCGGCTGCGGCAGGTGACGCTGCGGCGGGTCAATGATGTGCCTGGGTCCAGCGAGGCGGATCGCCGCTGGCATATCGAATCCATCGGCGCCTATGAGGCCCCCGTGCAGGACGGGACGGAGGCGGGCAATGGCATAGCAGCCATTTCGGCTACGGATGGATTGCTGAGGACGGCGAAACCGTAGTTCGCCGTCCTCGATGTTTTGGCGTCCAGTCTTGGGAGCCGGCCTTAGGAGATGGTCGCCTTGACGATCTTGCCGGGGGTCTTGGGCGGCTCGCCCTTGGGCAGCGCGTCGACATGCTCCATGCCCGACGTCACTTCACCCCAGACGGTGTACTGACCGTCCAGGAAGGTGGCGTCGTCGAAGCAGATGAAGAACTGGCTGTTGGCGCTGTTCGGGTTCATCGCGCGGGCCATGGAGCAGACGCCGCGGACATGCGGTTCGCGGCTGAATTCCGCCTTCAGGTCGGGCAGCTTCGACCCGCCCATGCCAGTGCCGGTCGGATCGCCGCCCTGCGCCATGAAGCCGGGGATGACGCGGTGGAACACGACGCCGTCGTAGAAACCGTCCTTCACCAGTTGGGTGATGCGCTCGACATGGCCGGGGGCCAGATCGGGGCGCAGTTTGATGACGACATCGCCACCGCTGTCGAGATTAAGGGTCAGGGTTTCGTCGCTCACAGGAAAATCCTCTCTTGGCGGGAAAAAACGGGAATGAACGACCATATAGAGCGTTGATGGCGGGATGGAAGCGCCCGATGACATGCTTCTGCCATTGCAATTGTGACGAGCATCGGCAAAAGCAGCCAGATGTTACAGGAACCGGACAGTAGGGGACGCGATGAGCGAACGAGCCGATGCGGCCGAACCCCGGCTGCCCGAAGAGGATATTGACGACGCGATCCTTGAACAGGCTGGCGTCGAACAGCTTGGCGTGGAACAGGCCGAATCCCGCCATGACGAGGATGACCGGCTGAAGCATGAATTTGTCGACGCGGTGCTGGACGCGGTCGAGGATGGCGATCGCGACAAGGCGCGCGAGCTGGTGTCGCCCCTGCACCCCGCCGACATCGCCGACCTGCTGGAGCTTACCCCGTCCGACCGGCGTGGCGAAGTGGCCGCCGCACTGGGCGATCTGGTCGGCGCGGAAGTTCTGTCCGAACTGAACGATTATGTCCGCGACGACCTGATCGGTGATCTGCTCCCGCAGCAGGTGGCCGAATTCGCCGCCGAACTCGACACCGACGACGCCGTCGCCATCATCGAGGATATGGAGGAGGCCGACCAGCAGGCCGTCCTCGACGCGATGGAGCCGGAAGACCGCGCCGCCATCGAAAGCGCGCTGTCCTACCCGGAGGAATCCGCCGGTCGCCTGATGCAGCGCGATCTGGTCGCGGTGCCCGAACATATGACGGTCGGTCAGGTGATCGACTATCTGCGCGACAATCGCGACCTGACCAGCGATTTCTGGGAAATCTTCGTCGTCGATGAAGCGCATCGGCCGATCGGCACCTGCCAGCTAAGCTGGGTGCTGACCTGCCCGCGCTCTGTCGCCATGTCGGACCTGATGAAGCGCGAACAGACGCTGATCCCGGTCGACATGGATCAGGAAGAGGTCGCGCTGCGCTTCCAGAAATATGCGCTGATTTCCGCCGCGGTGGTGGATGCCAGCGGGCGTCTGGCGGGCATGATCACCGTCGACGACATCGTCCACATCATCTCCGAAGAAGCGGGCGAGGACATATTGCGCCTGTCGGGCGCGGGTGAGGGCGACATCAACCAGCCGATCCTGCAGACGGTGCGTACCCGCCTGCAATGGTTGGTGGTCAATCTGGGCACGGCGATCCTGGCCGCGTCGGTGGTGGGCTTCTTTCAGGAAACCATTTCCAAATATGTCGTGCTGGCCGTGCTGATGCCGATCGTGTCGGGCATGGGCGGCAATGCGGGGACGCAGACCATGGCGGTCGCGGTGCGGGCGCTGGCCACCAACCAGCTCACCAGTTCCAACACCATGCGCCAGATCGTGCGCGAATTTCGCATCGCCAGCGCCAACGGCACGGCGCTGGGCATATTGATCGGCGTCGCGGTGGGCACGATCTACGGCAATCACGATCTGGGGATCGTCATCGCCATGGCCATGCTGATCAACAATCTGGTGGCGGGGCTGGCGGGCATATTGGTGCCGGTGACGCTAGATCGGTTCAACATCGACCCGGCCGTATCGTCCGCCGTGTTCGTGACGACGATGACCGACGTGATGGGTTTCTTCTCCTTTCTGGGGCTGGCGACGCTCTGGGGGCTTTAACGGTCCCGCCTGCGCGCCCATCTTCGTCGCCATGCCGCTGCACATCACCAAGATCGCTTTTCAGAGCGAAAGCCCCGCCACGCTGAAAGCCTGGCTGGAAAGCCATTCGGACGAAGCGCGGCTGACCACCCGCTATCTGCCCAAGCGGATCGAGGAAATGGCTGGCGGGTCGCTATACTGGATTCACGGCCATCAACTGGTGGGGCGCAGCCCGATCCTGGGTTTTCAGGAGACGGGGCAGGGGCGTTACTGGATCAGGCTGGAACCGCGCCTGATCCCGGTGCGGGCGCACCCCAAGCGTGCCCATCAGGGCTGGCGCTATCTGGATGACAAGGATGCGCCGCCAGACCTGGGCGCGGGCGAGGCGAATGATCTGGACGCGATGCCGCCCGCGATGATCGGGGAGCTGGCGAAGCTGGGTTTGCTCTGATTTCTTTTTAGGTCAGCGCCCTCATCTGCGCCCCGATCTGCCGCAGATCGTCGATGAAGCGCACCCTTTCCTCGGCCTTGCGCGCTTCGTCGGGAATGCGCAGCAGATAGCTGGGATGCACCGTGATCCAGCCTTGCGCCCCACTGTCGAGCGCGATGGGTGCGCCGCGAACCCGGCTGATCGTCACCGCCTTGCCCATCAGCGCGCGCCCCGCCGTCGCGCCCAGCGCCACCACGATGCGCGGCCGGATCAGCTCCAGTTCTTGCCCCAGCCACCAGCGGCAGGCCTGTATTTCCGACGTTTCGGGCGTCTGGTGGACGCGCCGCTTGCCGCGTCGTTCGAATTTGAAATGTTTGACCGCATTGGTGACATAGGCGCTGGCGCGGTCGATCCCTGCTTCCTTCAGCGCCTGATCGAACAATTGCCCCGCGGGACCGACAAAGGGGCGTCCGGCCATATCCTCCTGATCGCCCGGCTGCTCGCCCACGAAAACGAGGGGCGCGTCCAGCGGGCCTTCGCCAAAGACGGTCTGGGTCGCGTCGCGATGCAGCGGGCAACGCGTGCAGGCCATCGCTTGCTCCCGCAACGCCTGCCATGCGGCGGCTGTGTCGATCGGGAGCGCGGGCAGTTTGGGCGCTTTGGGCGGCGTGGCGATCATGGCCGCCTCCCGCGCCTGCGCCCTGGCCACAAGATCTGGGATGAGCGCGGCTTCAGGCAGGTTGCGCCAATATTTGCGGGGCATTTCCGACAGCATGGCGCCGACCTTGAGCCGCGCGGGGTTGAAGATCGCCGCATAATAGCCCTTCCACACATCCTCCACCGGATCGTCCGTCGGCGCGTCGCTGCGGCTGGCGCCCGGCCCTTCGCTCAACCCCTCGCCGTCCCAATGGATGCTGACGTCGGGCGTCAGGATCGACCAGCGCATCGAGGTGAAGCGCCGGACGAAGAAAGCCGCATTGGCGCGGACGATATGATGGTCCGGCTCGAACCAGGCGATGAAGCGTGGTCCGTCCGCATCCGCCAGTTCGCGAAAGCGGACGAAGGCCCGCATTTTGTGGATGTCGCGCCGCACCGCCTTGGCGAGCGTTTCGACGCGGCGGACCAGCGGACCGGCGCGATCCTCCAGAGCGGCGGGCCGGTCACGCAGTTGGACCAGCAGGGCATAGAGCGATGCGAAACGTTCGGGATCGCGATGCAGGATTGCGGTCTGCGCGAGGTCGACGAAGGCGCGCGGCACAGCGAAGGGCGTGGCCGCAGGCAGCGGCGGGGCAGAGGCGGATGCGAACAGGTCCATCGCCTCGTCCCCCACCTGCCAGACAATGTCTGCGGGCGGCACATCCGCCATGGCAAAGGCCCGCGCCGCATCTCGCCAACCGTCGAAATCATCGGGGCTGCTCAGTCTTGCGCGATACATGCTGTTCTACTGCATGAGAGGAGCGGTCGGTTGGTCAACCTCCCCTCTCCACCCTTAAACGCCGCTAAATCCTCTACGCCTATTCTTCCACCTCCGCTCGCGCCAATTCGGCAGGCTTGCGCTTGGCGAACAGGGCGGCGAGTTTCTTTTCCTCCTCGTCGGTCAATTCCTTGGACGCGTCGGGGAACATTTCCTCTTCCTCCTCCTCGATATGATGGAGGTAGCGCTTCTTCATCTCCGCGAACTTGCGGCGCCAGGCATCGCCATTGAACTTCAGCCCCTCCAGCTCCTCCAGATAGTCGTCGATCTCCTTATGCTCGGACACGCTATGCTGCGCATCCTCGCGCAGGTCGGGGCGGGCGAGCATCGTCGCGTAGAGCGTCTCCTCTTCCGCGGCGGCATGGGCGGTCACTTCGACGCGGAACTGATCGAACAGCTTTTCCAGCCGTTCGGGATCGTCCTTCGCGTCCGCCATCTTCGCGAACAGTTGGCGATGGGCGTCATGATCCTGCTTCAGGCGATCGAAAATACTGGCGTTGGCCATGGGTTTGCTCCTCTTCATTCGAGGGGAACAACGATGGATGACGCCATTAGGCTCCGGGATCAGCCGAACAGCGCGCGAAAGATGATCGAGACGGGAATCCAGAGCAGGCCGCCGATGATGCTGGCCGACCAGAGTTGCAGCAGATCGCGGCGAAAACGCAGCGCCAGCCCATGCGCGGACAGGCCGCTGCGATCGAGCATGTCCCAGCGCCGCTCCAGCCCCCGCGCCGCCACGGCGAAGCCGCCGATGGCGATGATGATGCCCAGATGCAGCAGCAGCGATCCGCCCATCTTCGCGACGATGAAAATCTGCAACACGCAAAAAACGACCAGAGCGACGGCCAGATGCGTGCTCATCCGCTTGGCGAGACCGCTCCGGTCGCCATGCGTTGCACCATCCTTCCACCGCGTCGCCAAATGCCTGATCCTTTTCGCTGCTAGTCGAATCAAAACATGAAGCGACGAACCGATCAACGGCAAAATGCGTTCGTTTCATCGAAACAGCTCAAATTGTTCGGTGCGCGGCGCGATTTGCGGTCGCAGGTCGAGCCGGTCGGCCAATTCGACAGGCCGCCAGTCGCTGGCGATCAGAAAGGGGCGCAGCTTGGCGATGGATCGGGTCAGCTTCGCCACATCGTCCAGCCGCAGCCGCCGATGCCGTCGGCTCGACAGGATGCGATCCACCGCCTTCACTCCCAGTCCCGGAACGCGCAGCAGCATTTCGCGGGGCGCGCGGTTGACGTCGACGGGAAAGCTGTCCCGCTGGCGCAGCGCCCAGGCGAGTTTGGGATCGATGTCGAGCGGCAGGCAGCCGGTGTCGGGATCGGTGGCGCTTTCCAATTCTCGCGCCGAATAGCCATAAAAGCGCAACATCCAGTCCGACTGATAGAGCCGATGCTCGCGCATCAGCGGCGGACGCTGGAGCGGCAGCACCGCGCTGGGCGAGGGGATGGGGGAAAAGGCGCTATAATAGACGCGGCGCAGGCCGTGGCGGTCGTAAAGCGAACTGGCGCGCTGGATGATCGCGCGGTCATCCGCCGCGTCCGCGCCGACGATCATCTGGGTGGACTGGCCCGCGGGCGCGAAGCGCGGCGCATGGACATAGCGTCGGCGCGCGTCGGCGCCGTCCTCGATCGCCGTGCGCAGGCCCGCCATCGCCCCTTCGATCCGGGTGGCGTCCTTTTCCGGCGCGAGCCGCTTCAGGCCCTGCTGCGTCGGCAGTTCGACGTTGATCGACAGCCGGTCGGCGTGAAGCCCGGCCTGATGCGTCAGTTCCGGGTCGGCGTCGGGAATGGTCTTCAGATGGATATAGCCGCGAAAATCATGATCTTCCCGCAACGATCGGGCGACCTCGACCATCTGTTCCATCGTATAATCGGACGAGCGGATGATGCCGGAGGACAGAAACAGCCCCTCGATATAGTTGCGCCGGTAGAAGCTGAGCGTCAGGTCCACCACTTCCGTCGCGGTAAAGCGGGCGCGGCGCACATCGCTGGATTTACGATTGATGCAATAATGGCAGTCGAAGATGCAGCTATTCGTCAGCAGTATCTTGAGCAGCGAGATGCAGCGGCCATCGGGCGCATAGGCATGGCATATGCCCATGCCCTCGGTCGATCCGATGCCGCCCTTGCGCCCCGATGCGCTGTCCCGCTTCGACGTGCCGGACGAGGCGCAGGATGCGTCATATTTGGCGGCGTCGGCCAAAATCTCCAGTTTCTGACGGGTGGTGAGCGTTGCCATAATTGTTCATGATATGTTCCGAGCCCCCCCTCTTGTCCATATCCTGGATCAATCTTCGGCTGGATCGGCGTCCAGCACCTGCCGGACCTTTGTCGCAAGCTGGTCCAGCGTAAAGGGCTTTGGGATGAACGACACGCCCGGATCGAGCATGCCGTTATGGACGATGGCGTTACGGGTATAGCCGGTGGTGTAGAGGATTTTGAGGTGGGGCCGGTCCTGCCGTGCGCGGTCGGCCAATATTCGCCCGTTGATGCCGGGCATGACGATGTCGGTGAACAGCATATCGATCCGTGGCTGGATGGTCAGCATTTCCAGCGCCTGCTCGCCATCCGAAGCCTGTACGATGGTGTAGCCCAGCTCGCAAAGCGAATCGACCGACATGTGGCGGACGCGCTCCTCATCCTCGACCACCAGGATGATTTCCTCGCCACGGGCGCGGGGGAGCGTGTTGGAGGAGGCCGGCGCCGGATCGACCATGGCTTCGGCGCCATAATGGCGGGGCAGGTAGATTTTGATGACCGTGCCCTCACCCGGTTCGGAATAGATTTTCACATGGCCGCGCGATTGCTTGATGAAGCCGAAAACTTGGCTCAGCCCCAGCCCCGTGCCCTTGCCGACGCCCTTGGTGGTGAAGAAGGGATCGAAGGCCCGCTCCACCACTTCGGCCGGCATGCCGCTGCCGTTGTCGGTGACGGACACCATGACATATTGCCCCGCCGCGACATCGCGATGGGCGGCGACATAGGCGTCATCCAGATGGGCATTGGCGGTTTCAATGGTCAACCGCCCGCCGGTCGGCATGGCGTCGCGCGAATTGACGCACAGGTTGATGATGGCCGATTCGAGCTGGCTGGCGTCGATGCTGGCCCGCCACAGCCCGCCCGCCAGCACGGTTTCGACCCGGATGCCTTCTCCTATCGTCCGACGCAGCAGTTCGGACATGCCGCCTACCAGCTTGTTGACGTCGGTCGGCTGGGGATCGAGCGGTTGCTGCCGCGAAAAGGCAAGCAGTCGCGACGTCAGTTGCGCGGCGCGCTGTGCGCCTTCCGCCGCATTGTCTATGCCCTTGGCGATGCGGGGATCGGCATCGCCGGTCAGCCGCCGCCGCGCCATGTCGAGCGAGCCGATGACGATCGCCAGCATATTGTTGAAGTCATGGGCGATGCCGCCGGTCAACTGGCCGATCGATTCCATCTTCTGCATCTGGCGCAATTGGGCCTCTGCCGCTTCGCGGTCCGCCGCTTCCTCGATCAACCGCCGATTGGCGTCGCTCAGCGCCCGCTCGCTCTCATTGGCTTCCGCAACCCGGCGATAGGCGGTGCGCAGCGCCATGACGCCCAGCGCCGTGATCAGCATGGCGCACACCGCCATGCCGATCGACACCATCGTGCTCAGACGATTGTCGTTGATCGTCCGCCATTTGAGCAGTTGCGCCTCACGCGCGCGCATGGCCGCGACGACCGCGCGGATATGGGCCATCGTGGTCATCCCTGCGTTGAAATCGCCCGGCGCGATGATGTCGCCGCGCCGCCGCCGCTCGATGCCCGTGCGCATCAGGAACATGCGATCGTCCAGCAGCGCCTCCAACTGTTCTACCGACTGCACCTGCGCGCGGTTGTCGCGCACTTCCGCCCGCAACAGGGCCAGCTCGCCCCGCCACTGGGAGCGGAAGGCATCATAGGGCCCCAGGAAACTGTCGCGCCGGGTCAGCATGAAGCCGCGCTGGGCGCTTTCCGCTTCCTGCGCATGGAGCAGCAGCGTCGACAACTGATTTTCGACCCGCAACGTGTGCTGGACCCAGCTATTGACCCGCTGCTGCACCGCGTAGAGCCAATAGGTGCTGCCAACCGCGACCACCAGAATCAGCAGCGCCAGCAACAGCAGGATGATGGATCGTTCCGGGCGGATCGCGGGCATAGGGCGGCAAGATGCTGAAATTAGGGATGATGATCAAGCGCCAACCGATCCAGTTTGCTGGTCGGCCCGCTTTCATTCTCGCCAGCCAGGGTCTTTGCGATCGATCAGCCGGACCATCGCGGCGAAATCCGGCACGCCCGGCCCGACCGGCAGTTGCACGCCAGACAGGTCGCGCTGATGCACGGCGATGACTTCCGGCGGGATGTCGATGGGCGTGCCAGCCGCGCCGGTCGCTACCTGAATCTCGCATGCGCGCTGGAGCAGCCATTGCGTCAGAAAGGTTTCGGGCAATGTCCTGCCCATCACCAGCGTGCCATGGTTGCGCAACATCATCACCCGCCGGTCGCCCAGATTCCCGATCAGCCTTTCGCCTTCCGCCGGGCGAATCGTGATGCCTTCGAAATCATGATAGGCGATTCGGCCGATGAAGGCGGCGGCGTAGAAATTGGTGGGACGCAACCCCTCCTGCGTGGCGCTGACCGCCATGCCTGCGGTGGTGTGCGCGTGCATGATGCAATGCGCGTCGTGAAGGTGCCGGTGAAAGACGCTATGCTGCGTAAATCCGGCGCGGTTGACGGGATGGGTGCTGCCGTCCAGCACATGGCCGTCGATATCGACCTTCACCAGGTTCGATGCCGTCACTTCACTGTACAGCAGGCCGAAGGGATTGATAAGAAAGGCATTTTCTTCATCCGGCACGCGCAGGGTGATGTGGTTGTAGATCAGTTCCGACCAGCCCAGATGATCGAAAATCCGGTAACAGGCGGCCAATTGCTGGCGGGCCTCCCATTCTTGCGTGGAGAATGCAGGTTTTCGGGCCGTGCTTGCCATGGCGATCCTTCTCCTTGTCTATCGCGCCACTATCCGCTTTGCGCCGTGCCGTGTCGAGAGGCGCGGCTTTTGGGTTGAATTTGCCCGACTCTGCTGATAGGGCGCGCCCCACTACGACGCAGGGCGACCTGCGGCGACTCACCGCTATTTTATTCGGGTGGCCCGTCGGGAAGGGTTTGTTCCTGACGTTTCATCTGTTTTCGACTGGAGTTTGACTGGCTTATGCAAATCATCGTTCGCGACAACAATGTCGACCAGGCCCTGCGCGCGCTCAAGAAGAAGCTGCAGCGTGAGGGCGTGTATCGCGAGATGAAGCTGCGCCGTCACTACGAGAAGCCGTCGGAAAAGCGCGCCCGCGAAAAGGCTGCGGCTGTTCGTCGCGCCCGTAAGCTGGAGCGCAAGCGCGCCGAGCGTGACGGCGTTCGTTAAGAACTGCCTTTAATTGAGGGCGATCGGTCAGATCGCTCCCGATCTCCTGCTGAAAAATCTGCGCGCGCCCAGGTGCGAGGCCCAACTGCGAGGCATTGTCCATGTCCACGACAGCCGTTCCCCTTCGTTCTATCGCCAAGGGGTCGCTGACGCGGCTCTGGATCGGTGTCGCCGCAGTGGCGCTGGCCGCTGGCGGTCTTGCCTGGGCGGGGCAGCAGGGCGTCGAGCCGTCGCCCGCCACCTATCTGGCGCAGAATGCGCATGCCGATGGCGTGGTGACGACCGAATCGGGCCTGCAGATCAAGGTGCTGGAAGAAGGCGCCGGTCCCAGCCCGACGCCTACGGACGTGGCGCTGGTCGGCTACAAGGGCACGCTGCTGGACGGCACGGTGTTCGATGAGAATCCGCAGACCGCGATGCCGGTCGATGGCGTGGTTCCCGGCTTCTCCGAAGGCCTGCAGAAGATGAAGAAGGGCGGCAAGTACCGCCTGTGGATCCCG
>Ga0070665_100007365_pt1 | contig 11193 bp, 6 predicted proteins | sample KBSS13metaG_FD_65862 | JGI IMG/M metagenome (GOLD analysis project Ga0070665, IMG submission 65862) | Switchgrass rhizosphere microbial communities from Kellogg Biological Station, Michigan, USA - KBS S1-3 metaG | ecosystem: Host-associated > Plants > Roots > Rhizosphere > Soil ...
TTCGATACGCCGCTCGAGAATGCGACGAGCGATTACCTCGACTGTCTGCGTGCGGTGTACGCGACGGCGGACTACGTGACGGTGAATGTCTCGTCGCCGAACACGCCGGGGTTGCGGGACCTGCAAGGTGAAGAATCACTCGACGAGCTACTGGGTGATCTCGTCAATGAGCGGGAGAAGCTCAGCGGAGTGCATGGCAAGCGTGTTCCGCTGCTGGTGAAGATTGCGCCCGATCTCGATGCCGAAGGTGTGCAGTCGATTGCGCGCGTGCTGTTGCGATCGGGGTTCGACGGTGTCGTCGCGACCAACACGACCATCGCCCGGCCGGCGTCGTTGCGCTCGCGGCACGCCCAGGAGAAAGGCGGCCTCAGCGGTGCGCCGGTTCACGAGCCGAGCATGCGGGTCATTCGAATGCTCCGTGAACACCTCGGCAAGGCGTTCCCCATCGTGGGTGTCGGAGGAATTGCGAGCCCGGCGGACGCCGCCGCAACGAGAGCGGCCGGTGCGGAGCTCATTCAGCTCTACACCGGCCTCATTTTCGAAGGGCCCGCGCTGATGGCGAGCCTCATTCGCGCGGACAGTCAGCCGGGCGGCGGCCCCAGAAGCCCTCAATCGCCGGGCGGCTAAGAGCGACGGCGCACCAGCGACCCAACGCCAGCCAGCCCCGACAACAGCAACCACGCCGCCGCTGGCACCGGCACCGCCGGCGCACCCGCCACCGAAATCGACCCGCCATTCAGCGCGTCGAACGACAGGGCCTGGCCACTCGCGTTGCCCAGCGCATTCACGCCCAGCGTGAGCGAGCTCGTGCCCGCACTCAGCGCGTTGAACGTGATCGTGAACAGCGTGAACGCATCCGGCTGAAGCGTCTCCAGATCCGCAACGGACTCGAACGACGATTCGAACGGATTCACGACACCCGTCCCGGTGATGTAGTCCTGAATCAGGCTGGGCACCCCCGTCACGCTGAGCCCCGTCCCGAACACGATGCTGCTGAACGACAGCACCGACGAGTCGAACGACAGGTTCAGGTCGTAGTCGCCCAGCGTCTGCGCCGCGCCGACCAGATCCGACGCCACGACGTCGACGGACACCGTGCCGCCGACATTCACCGTCGAGCTCTGCGGCACGACGGACAGCGTGAACGCGTCGGCCGCAGGCACCAGCCCCACGCTCAGTAACACGGCCGCAGAAAGCATCGGGATCGACTTACGCATGGAGAAAACCTCATTGATCATTGGAGCGTCCCTCACTGAACCGCGCAGCCGCTGCGCGTGCAGATCGTGCTGGCGAAGCGGACGTCGGTCAGGTCGATGCGACCGTCGCCGTTCGCGTCACGCGGATCGAAGGGCCCGTTGGGATTGGTGTTGCGCGCGGCCGTGATCGCATTGATGTCGTTGCGATCGACATCGCCGTCGCCATCGACGTCGCCCGCCTTCGGGATCGTGAGCCGCACGATGTCCGGATCGTGATCCGAGCTCTGCACGGCGAACTCGGCGTTCGCATGCACTACATCGAGCACGGGTAGCGCGTGGTTCGCCAGCGCGTTGCTCACCAGCGTGTGATCGAGCACCTGCGAGTTACCTTCGAACACGTACGAGTACTGTTCGTTGGCCGGCAGCGTGTCGATGAGGTCGTTCAGCACATTCCCGTCCTTGAGGATGCTGAGCGTGTCCGAGAACTGAAAGTCGTTCAGGTCACCCAGCACCATGACATTCGCATTCGCGTCGACCGCCAGGATGTTCTTCACGAACCCGTTCACGAGCGCCGCCTGCTGATGCCGCTGGATCTCGGAGCTGCGCACCGGCGGCTGGGCATGCCCCATCAGCGGATCGTCGCCCCCCTTCGAGTTGAAGTGGTTCGCGATCAGGAACAGCTTGCGGCCGTTGTAGGTGAACTCACCGGCCAGCGGCTTGCGGCTCGCATTCCACGCAGTGTTCGTCGGAGCGATGCGACCCGGGCTCGCCGAGAGCTGCGGCACGCCGCCGACGTTGTTCACCGTGGTGTTCGAGGTAGACGTGCCACCCGCGCGATCCGTGAAGCTCACGCGCGCCGGATTGAACATGAACGCGACGCGGATGTTGCCGCCCGGTTCACCGCCATCCTGATCGTTCACCGGGTTGATGCTGCGAACCTGGTACGTCGGCCCGCCCGCGGTCTGGATCGCGGTGAGCAGCGTGTTGAACGTCTGGGTCGCATCGACCACGCCGTTGTCCGTCGCGCCGTTGTTGTCCTGCACTTCCATGAGCGCCACGATGTCCGGCGAATGCAGGTTGTTCACGATCTGGGAGGCGAGCCCAGCGAACTTCGACGCCGGATTGGTCGCCGCGAGATTCTCGACGTTGTACGACGCCACTGTCAGGTTCGACGGGCCGTTCGTGATCGCCGTGGTCTCGGCCGTGAGGCTGTTGCTGGTGACGGCGGTGGTCGTCGTCGGGCTCAGCATGAAGTTGTCGAAGTTGTAATCGACGATCGCATTGAACGAGGCGAGCGTCGCGCCGACGTTCACCGACGGCTGGGGCGCCAGGTCATCGGTGATGATGATGCGATCCGGATTGAAGTCCGTCGCGCTGATCACGATGCCGCCGCGGGGCGTGCGCACCGTCGAGTTGGCACCGTTGTCCGCGAGCAGCGGCGTTTCGCCGAACGAGTTCGTCGGACCCACCGCCACCGGATTGTTCACACGGACCAGCATGCCTTCGAGGCTCTCGAAGAAGTCGATGCCATCGGTCGTCGCGTCGAACGTGCCGCTGTTTTCGACGTCACCCGTCGCGTCGTCGTCGAAGACGACCGTCGGCGGCTGGCGGCCTCCGGCACCGATCACCACCGGGGCAGGCAGCGGATTGCCGCTGCTCACGGTCACGACCACCGGGTTCCCCGAAATTTCCGTGGTTGTGAGGTTCGCGAGCCCGTCGCTTCCGCCGGGGCGGAACTCCTGCACCGAGCCGGTCACCTTGACCGAGTCGCCGACCGCCACCGACGGCGCGCTGCTCGTGAAGACGAAGATGCCTTCAGAGGTTGCGACGTCCGCATCCGGATTCGGATCCTGCATGTAGAAGCCGTTGCTCTTCTTGCCGGTGACGATGCCCGGCACGCCGTTCACGGACTGACCGTTCATCGGCGAGAGGTGCGCGCGGCCCTGGATGTCGTGGATGCGCACGGCGCCCGAAGGCGGCGCGACGTTGACGCCGATCGTGCAGGTCGCGGTCTGCGGCGTCGTGTCCGAGTTCGTGAACGTCACCGTCACCGGGTAGTTGCCGGCCGCCGCGGAGCTGGAAACCAGCAGCTGCGTGGTGAGCGTCGAACCCGAGGTCACCGCGCCGAGCGTGATGCCCGAAACTGGTGAGCTGGTGATCGCCGCGGAAGTGACGAAGCCATCCGCGTCGCTCGCGCTGAGATTCGCCGCGCCGCCCGTGCCGAGCTCGACCGCGAAGTTCGCGGGACAGCTCGCGATGACGGGCGCGTTGCCAGGCTGCCCGCCGCAGGGGGCGAGCGGCGTGGACGTGTTACGCGCCACCGGATCGGTGGCGGTGAAATCCGCGCCGTTGTTGTCCGTGTCCGTGCAGCCCGCATTGAGGCGCGAGATCGACTTCGTGGTGCTGGCGCCGGCCGCCGTCGCGCCACCTTCCGAGAAGTTCGCGCCGCCGTAGCCGACGAGATCGACGATCTGCGCAGTCTGCTCCGCGTTACAGGGATTCGAGCCGCCGTTGCACGCGAGGCCCGCCGCAGTGTTCGCGAGCACGACTTTGCCCGCGGTACCCGAGAGATCAGGCCGCGTCCCGGACGCGTCGGAGGCGGGAAGCGGAGCGCCGGCACCGGTAGCGCCCGCGGCGAGCTTCACGAGGTAGTACTGCCCCGGCTGCAAGATTCCCGAAAGGGCGACGACACCATTGGTGCTGAAGTTGCCCGTTCCCGTTGAACTGCCGTACTGGACCGACCAACCCGACAAACTGACCGGGCTCGCGCTGCGATTGAACAGCTCGACGAAATCGTTCTGATAGATCGCGCCGCCGTTGCCACCCGCGCCGTACACTTGGCTGATGACGACATTGCCCGCGGCATGAGCGCTGCACGCTCCCGCGATCAGCACACAGCCCGCCACCCATCGTGATTTCATCATCTGGTCCTCTCCCGTCCATCGCGAAACGAATCCGCGCAATAAGCCCGCGTGACGTGAATAAAGGATTACAACTTTCTGAAGTCGCACTCACATGCCGGAGCTGAAAGAGAGTCGTACTGCTCTCGGCGTCGCGTGGATGCGCGCCTTGCATCAAGTGCTCGACTCGAAGCCGCTCATTCTCGAAGACGAGCCCATCGTGAAATTGCTCGGTCGCGACCATGTGGAGCGCGCGAGCAAGGCGACCGAACGCTTCCAGGCGTCGGGCGCGCGCATGCTTCGCTCGCACGTGGTGCTGCGCTCACGCTTCACTGAGGATCGGCTCGAGCAGGCGCTGGGTCGTGGCGAGCTCGCCAACGCACGCTACTTCGCCGGCCGCGCCGACGCGCTGCCGCCGCCGCGCAAAACGAGCCTGCTCAGCGCGATCGTTTAGCCAGTAGCGCCTGGTGCGCGATCCCGGCATGGTCGGTAAAGAAGCCATCGATGCCCGTCGCCAGATACGCATCGATCTCTGCCGCGAGATCACCCACCTGCGTCGGATCGGCTGACGAGCGAAGGTTCGTCGGCAGGAAATAGTTCTCGGCCCGGAACGTCCACGGATGCACGCCCAGACCGGCGGCGTGCGCATCCTTCACGAGCGAGGTCGGCGCGGCCAACACGCCCGACGCGTCACGCGGAATGACCAGCGCCTTGTTGGGCCCGATCGCATTCGCGTACTCGGCAATGGCCGCCAGCCCCGTCGGTGCAATCAAATCCGCATACGTCCGCGCGTCACCCGCAGCGACAAAGTCATACGGCGCACCGGAGGCTTCGATGAGCTGCACCATCGGCACCTTCGTGCGCTTCCGCAGCCGCTGCAGATTTCCGACTTCGAAGGACTGAATGAATACCGCCGCGTTGCGCCCTTCGTAGCCGTGCTTCGCGAGCGTCTGGAGCAAAGGCCTATCCATGCGCAACCCACAGCCATCGAAGTACGTCGGGTGCTTGGTCTCCGGATAAACGCCGATGCGGGCCGGCTTCGGTGCCCCAAGCTTGCGCGCGGCCACGGCGCGTTGCTCATCGAGAGCGCGAATCAGGCCGAGAATCTCGTCGAAGGTGGGGATCTCGAACTGGCCGTCGTAGCGAGTGTTGGCCGGCCTAAGCTCCGGAATGCGCTCGCGAGCCCGCAAAGTCTTCAGCTCAGCCAGCGTGAAGTCTTCGGTGAACCAGCCCTCGACAGCGGTGCCATCGATCGTCTTTACCGTCTTGCGGCGGGCAAACTCCTTGCGGGAGCCCACGTCCGTCGTGCCCCCGATCTCGTTCTCATGACGCGCCACCAAAACCCCGTCTTTCGTCATGACGAGATCGGGCTCGGCATAGTCCGCGCCCTGCTGTATGGCCATGAAGTACGAGGTCAGTGTGTGCTCCGGCACATACCCACTTGCACCACGATGGCCTATGAGGAGCGGTTTCTTGCTAGGCATATGGGCGTCGCACTCTACCCGAACGGTGAGGCCCGAGCCTGCGACCACCGCCACCGCGATGAACTGGCGGCGATTCATTAACAGCGACTTATCCACAAGCAAGGCACACCTTGCCGCAGGCATGCCGTTTGCTGCGCTCAACCCCGTGCTGACGGAACAAGACATCTATCTCTTCCGCGAAGGCACGCACTTCCGCGCATACGAAAAGCTCGGTGCCCACCCGGTTCAGGGCGCCGCCGCAGGTATTGGCGAAAAAGGGGGTGCGGGCACTCACTTCGCGGTCTGGGCGCCGAATGCCCAACGTGTAGCTGTAGTCGGGGACTTTAACGGCTGGCGCCCGGACGCGCACCCGTTGACGCCGCGGCCCGACAGCTCGGGCATCTGGACGACCTTTGTCCCGGGCGTGAAGCAGGGCGCGCTCTACAAGTACCACATCGAATCCGGCCATCGCGGCTACACGGTTCAGAAGGCCGACCCCTATGGGTATCGCTGCGAAGTGCCGCCACGCACGGCCTCAGTTGTATGGGACTTGTCATACGAATGGCATGACGCCGAATGGATGAAGGGCCGCGCGAAGCGCAATGCGCTCGACGCACCCACATCCGTGTACGAAGTGCACATCGGCTCATGGCGGCGCGTGCCTCACGAGCACAACCGGCCGCTGGGCTATCGCGAGCTCGCGCATCAGCTTGGCGACTACGTCACCGAGATGGGCTTCACGCACGTCGAGTTCCTGCCGGTGATGGAGCATCCGTTCTACGGCTCATGGGGCTATCAGGTGACGGGCTACTTCGCGCCCACCTCACGCTATGGCACGCCGCAGGACTTCATGTATCTCGTCGATCACCTGCACCAGCGTGGCATCGGCGTGATCCTCGACTGGGTGCCCTCGCACTTTCCGAGCGACGAGCATGGGCTCGCGTTCTTCGATGGCACTCACCTGTATGAGCACGAGGATCCGCGGCAGGGCTTCCACCCGGAATGGAACAGCTCGATCTTCAACTATGGCCGCGCGGAAGTCCGCAACTTCCTCGGCAGCAGCGCGCTCTTCTGGCTCGACCGCTACCACATCGACGGGCTGCGCGTGGACGCGGTGGCCTCGATGCTGTACCTCGACTATGCGCGCAAGCAGGGAGAATGGATCCCGAACAAGCACGGGGGCCATGAGAATCTCGACGCGGTCGAGTTCCTGCGTAGCCTGAACCTCGCCGTGTACCGCGATTATGCGGACACGCAGACCATCGCCGAGGAGTCGACGGCGTGGCCGAGCGTGTCGCGGCCGGTCTATCTCGGTGGGCTCGGCTTCGGCCTCAAATGGAACATGGGCTGGATGCACGACACGCTGAAGTACTTCCAGACCGACGCGATCTATCGGAAGTACGAGCACAACAAGCTCACCTTCGGGCTGCTCTACGCCTTCACGGAGAACTTCGTGCTGCCGCTATCGCACGACGAGGTCGTGCACGGCAAGGGCTCGCTGGTCGGCAAAATGCACGGCGACGAGTGGCAGCAGTTCGCGAACCTGCGGCTGCTGCTCGGCTACATGTGGGGCCACGTCGGCAAGAAGCTGCTCTTCATGGGCGGCGAGTTCGGGCAGAGGCGCGAGTGGACACATGAAGACGCGCTCGAGTGGTATGTGCTGCAGTACCCGCTTCACGATGGCGTGAGGAAGTGGATGCGCGATGTGAATGCGCTCTATCGCAGCACGCCAGCTCTCTATAAGCACGACTTCAGCTTTGAAGGGTTCGAGTGGGTCGACTGTAACGACACCGAGTCGAGCACGCTGGCGTGGCTGCGCAAGGGCAGCGGGTCGGCTGACGATGTGGTGCTCGTCGTCTGCAACTTCACGCCGGTGCCGCGCGATAACTTCCGCGTGGGCGTGCCGCGCGGTGGGTTGTGGCGTGAGCGGTTGAACAGCGATGCGCAGGAGTACGGTGGCGGCGGGATCGGCAATTTCGGCGCGGTCGAAGCGGCGCCTTTGCCCGCGCACGGACGCAATCACTCACTGACGCTACGGTTGCCCCCGTTGGCGGTGCTATTTCTGACACCAGCGCCATGAGCAAGGCGCGTGTAGTCATCGAGAACATCACTCCGCAGGTCGACTGTGGAAAATTTCCTGCGAAGCGGGTCGTCGGCGAGGCGGTGATCGTCGAAGCCGACGTGTTCACTGACGGTCATGACGTCGTGAGCTGCGTCCTGCTGTATCGCGCGGAAAGCGCGACCAAGTGGGAACAGCTTCCCATGTCCCCGCTCCACAACGATCGCTGGATCGCGCGCTTCACGCCGAAGGCGATGGGCCGCTATCTCTACACGGTGCGCGCATGGGTGGACCACCTCGCCACGTGGAAGCGCGATCTCGCGAAGAAGCAGGCCGCCGGGCAGGACGTCACGATCGACCTCCTCCGGGGCAAGCAGCTCGAAAAGGAAGGCCTGGACGAAGAAATCGTCGTCCAGCACGAGCCGCCGCTGACGATCGAAGTCGACCGCGAGCGCGCCCGCTTTTCGACCTGGTACGAGCTGTTCCCGCGTTCAGCGGGCACGACGCCCGGCAAGCACGGCACATTCAAAGACGTTGAAGCCCGCCTGCCCTACATCGCGTCGATGTGCTTCGACGTGCTGTATCTGCCGCCCATCCACCCGATCGGCGTCACTGAGCGCAAGGGCCTCAACAACACGCCCGGCGCCAAGAAAGGCGATGTCGGCAGCCCCTGGGCGATCGGTGGCGAAGCCGGCGGCCACAAAGGCATTCACCCCGAGCTCGGCACGCTCGAGGACTTCCGCCATCTGGTTGCCGCCGCACAGAATCACGGCATGGAGATCGCGCTGGACATCGCGTTCCAGGCGAGCCCCGATCACCCGTACGTGAAGGAACACCCCGAGTGGTTCCTCAAGCGTCCGGACGGCACGATCCAGTACGCCGAGAATCCGCCGAAGAAGTACCAGGACATCTACCCGTTCCACTTCGAAAGCGAATCGTGGCAACCGCTGTGGCACGAGCTCAAGAGCGTTTTCGAGTTCTGGATCGAGCAAGGCGTGCGTATCTTCCGCGTCGACAATCCACACACCAAGCCCTTCGGGCTGTGGCAGTGGATCATCACCGAAGTGAAACGCGAGCATCCGGACGTGCTGTTTCTCTCGGAAGCGTTCACGCGCCCGAAAGTGATGTATCGCCTCGCGAAAGGCGGCTTCACGCAGTCCTACACCTACTTCACGTGGCGTAACACGAAATACGAGATCACCCAGTACTTCACGGAGCTTTCGAAGCCGCCGGTGAGCGACTTCTTCCGCCCGAATCTCTGGCCGAACACGCCGGACATCTTGCCGGAGTTCCTGCAGTTCAGCGGCCGCGCCGGCTTTGCGCTGCGCCTCGTGCTCGCCGCGACGCTAGGGGCGAGCTACGGCATCTACGGCCCCGCGTACGAGTTACAGGAGCACCTGCCGATCAAACCTGGAGCGGAGGAGTATCTCGACAGCGAGAAGTACCAGCTTCGCAGCTGGAATCTCGACCGCCCCGACACCTTGCGCGACCTGATCGCCCGCATCAATCGCATCCGCCGCGAGAATGCTCCGCTGCAGAGCAACCGAGGCCTGAAATTCCACGAGATCGATAACGAGTCGCTGATCGCCTACAGCAAGACGAGCGAGGATGGCTCGGATGCGGTACTGGTCATCGTGAACCTGGACCCGCATCATGCGCACTCGGGCTGGTTGTCGCTCGAGCTCGCTGATCTCGGCGTCGGCACGGAGAAACCGTTCCAGGTGCATGACCTGCTCTCCGGTGCCCGCTACCTCTGGCAGGGCGCGCGCAACTACGTCTCGCTGGACCCCGCGCACTCGCCGGCACACATCTTCCGGATCCGCCGCCGAGTTCGTACGGAGCGTGACTTCGACTACTTCCTGTAACGGGCGCCCATGACTGACGCTCTCTGGTACAAAGACGCTGTCATCTACGAAGTGCACGTGCGTGCGTTCTTCGACAGCAACGACGACGGCATCGGCGATTTTGCGGGGTTGATCCGCAAACTGGATTACATCCAGGAGCTCGGCGTCAACACGATCTGGCTGCTGCCCTTCTACCCTTCGCCGGGCAAGGACGACGGCTACGACATCGCCGACTACCGCAACATCCACCCGTCGTACGGCACGCGCGAGGACTTCAAGGCGTTTGTCGACGAGGCGCATCGACGGGACCTGCGCGTCATCACCGAGCTGGTCATCAATCACACCTCGGACCAGCATCCGTGGTTCGCCGCCGCGCGCAAGGCGCCGATCGGGCACAAGAAGCGCAATTACTACGTGTGGAGCGACGATCCCAATCGCTACGCCGGCACGCGCATCATTTTCTCCGACACCGAAGTGTCCAACTGGACGCTCGACCCGGTTTCGAAGCAGTACTACTGGCACCGCTTCTTCAGCCACCAGCCCGACCTGAACTTCGACAACCCGCACGTGGTGCGGCTCGTCGAGCGCATCATGAATTTCTGGCTGGACCAGGGCGTCGACGGGATGCGGCTCGACGCCATCCCCTACCTCATCGAGCGCGAAGGCACGAGCAACGAGAACCTGCGCGAGACGCACGAAGTGGTGAAGCGCATGCGTGCGGCGCTCGACAAGCGCTATCCCGACCGCATGTTCCTCGGCGAAGCCAACATGTGGCCGGAAGACGTGCGCGATTACTTCGCGGACGGTGATGAGTGCCACATGGCTTATCACTTCCCGCTGATGCCGCGCATGTACATGGCCATCGCGCAGGAAGACCGCCATCCGATCGTCGAGATCATCGATCAGACGCCGGACATTCCGGAGAACTGCCAGTGGGCCATTTTCCTGCGTAATCACGATGAGCTGACGCTGGAGATGGTGACCAGTCGCGAGCGCGACTACATGTACAAGATGTACGCCGCGGACTCGCGGGCGCGCCTGAACCTCGGCATCCGCCGCCGCCTCGCGCCGCTGATGGACAACGACGTCGAGCGCATCAAGCTGATGAACAGCATGCTGCTGTCGATGCCGGGCTCGCCGATCATCTATTACGGCGATGAGATCGGGATGGGGGACAACTTCTTCCTCGGCGATCGCAACGGGGTGCGCACGCCCATGCAGTGGAGCCCGGATCGGAACGCCGGGTTCTCGCGGGCCGATCCGCAGCGGCTGTATCTGCCGCCGATCATGGATCCGATCTATGGCTTCGAAGCCGTGAACGTCGAGGCGCAGACGCGCGATCGCTCCTCGCTGCTCAACTGGATGAAGCGCATGCTTCAGACGCGCAAGCAGTCGCAGGCGTTCGGGCGCGGCACGATGAAGTTCATCCGGCCGGGCAATCGCAAGGTTCTCGTGTATCTGCGCGAATACGGCGAGGACACGATTCTCTGCGTGGCGAACCTTGCGCGCTCGGCGCAGCCGGTGGAGCTGGATCTGTCGTCGTTCAAGGGAACGGTGCCGATCGAGTTGCTGGGGCGCACGCCGTTCCCGCCGGTGGGCGATCTGCCTTACTTCATTACGCTGCCGGGGTATGGGTTTTACTGGTTCAAGCTGAGCCGCGAGGTCGAGGCGCCCGCCTGGCACGAAGAGCGGCTGCCGCGCGATGACCTGCCGATGCTCGTGCTCATGGAT
>Ga0070665_100007366_pt1 | contig 11191 bp, 6 predicted proteins | sample KBSS13metaG_FD_65862 | JGI IMG/M metagenome (GOLD analysis project Ga0070665, IMG submission 65862) | Switchgrass rhizosphere microbial communities from Kellogg Biological Station, Michigan, USA - KBS S1-3 metaG | ecosystem: Host-associated > Plants > Roots > Rhizosphere > Soil ...
TGAGGTCTTCGCGCGGCACCCCGTTTTCTTCGCGGTATAAGCCATGTCGCTTCACGAGTCCGCCAAGTGAAAATTGCTTCCGAAACTGGGACTGAATCCTCCGCTTTTGTAGCTGGAAAACCCTCGCTGGCATGGCTGGAAGAGTTCGTTCCCCGTCGCCTTCTGCTCGGCGGACACTTCCAGACCATTGCCGGAAATTTCCTTCCACGCAAGTACTCGCTGCCCACGGCGGAAAAGATCTACGTTCAAGTGGACGCTGCAACCGGGAGCCAGGTTCTCTGCCTTTGCCATTGGCAGCCGGAGCAGGTTCGCAGCCGCCGCCTGACGGTTGTTCTGGTCCACGGACTCGAAGGTTCTTCGGAATCGCAGTATGTCCTGGGAAACTCCGCCCGCGCCTGGGCCGCCGGATGCAATGTGGTGCGGATGAACATGCGCAATTGCGGCGGAACAGATCATCTCTCGCCAACGCTCTACCACTCGGGCCTCTCCGGCGATGTTGAAGCGGTGATCGAACACGTAGTCGAACAGCATGGGCTCACGGCTGTCGCGCTCATCGGCTACTCCATGGGAGGCAATCTCGTTTTCAAATTGGCGGGAGAGCGCGGCCAATCCATTCCGGAGCTTAAGGCAGTGGTCGGCGTTTCTCCGGCCATGGATCTGGCTGCGTCTGCGCGTGAATTGCATCGGCCGTGGAACAGGGCTTACGAGTGGAAGTTTCTGCGAGGGCTCAAGAATCGCTATCGCCGGAAGATCAGTCTGTTTCCGCATATCTATTCTCTCCAGCGGCTGGAAGGCATCCGCTCTCTGTGGGATTTCGACGACAGAATCACCGCTTTCTATTCCGGCTTCGAGAGCGCGGAGGACTACTACTATCGCGCCGCAAGCACGCGTGTCGCGCAGGGAATCGCCGTGCCCACGCTGGCCATTCACTCCGTGGACGATCCCTTCATTCGCATGTTGCCCGAAACCCGTGACGTTCTGCTGGCCAACCCTCACGTGACGCTGGTTGAAACGCAGCGCGGAGGCCATTGCGCCTTCCTGGCCGACGCGCGTGGATACGATGGCTACTGGGCAGAGCGCGCTCTTCTCGCATTTCTGATGCACTCCTGCCAGATTGAAGGCACTGCATTGTAAAGGCTGGCGCCTCGACTTGATTGCGGGAGACACGTCAGGCATTTTCGATTTTGCCGAGGTAGGATCGGCGGACTTGAGAAGCTCGTTGGTTACAATGGGAGAGCGGTAAAGAATGCCCCACGTAGCCGGGGCGAGTAGCTCAATTGGATAGAGCACCGGCCTTCTAAGCCGGGGGTTGTGGGTTCGATCCCCGCCTCGCCCACCACCTTACAAATCAATAACTTACACGGACTCCCGTCCTGCTAGAAATTCTAAGGCCGGGGGTCAATTCCTGCAACTCAAAGCGCATCCTGTTTTTCATTAAATATTCTCCTAGAAAGTAGGAGGATTGCTATGAGTCTGACAAAACGGATTATGGAACACCAACAGGACCAGCGGAGGGCCGCAACGGACATCGCTGTCAAGTCGAACGTATTGGCCCGCTGTGAAGATCACGACGAGGTGTATGACCCGCTGAACGGCGATAACGTTCCGGCTTACAAGCTCGGCAATTTTCTACTCTCCTTAGGCGAGTTGAACGGCATTTTTTCGGACAGCCGGGAAATGACAGATTCCATCAAGGCGGTAATAGAAGACGCAGGGATGAAATGTCACGCATGTGGCAAGATACGGGGTGAATAGACCTCTCCCGTTCAAACTGAGAGTCTCATAATCACCCGCTCATACACACCGCGCGGTATTCGTATGCTTCGATAGCTACGCTTGTGCATGGACTCGGGACGTTCAATGATGAGCGTGCCCTTTTCCGATTCAAACATTCTCGTTATAGTTTGACGGGAGTAGCCCGTCAGGGCGGCAACCTCGGCAACTGTGTACACCTGTTTCTCATCCATTGTTGTTTGCTTCTGCATTACCACAAGCCTTTAGGCCCCGTAGTGGAGCGATTTAACCGCCTATTTTCCAAGCGGAGCTAGACCCCCGTGTCATCACTCACCACGTCAAAGGGAACGTCCAGAGCTTTAAAGTGTTGTTCGCCACATCGCACTTTGTCCGCTTCTGTCGTTCGCAGCTTTAGATAATCCTTGGTGCTTTTCGTCTCTCGGACCAGATAGAGAGTCTCATCCGCATGCTTCACAATCGCCCAATCTGGGTTGTATTTGCCCACTGGGGTGTCAATCTCGAATCCGCCTGGCAACTTGAAGAAGAGCCGTATGTCGGTACGCTCATTCAGGCGCTTTGCAAATTCTCGCTCCACCTCTGAGTCGTACACCACGTACTCATAAACGGAGCGCTTCACCTGGATTGCGGTGAGGTAGTTGATAATCTCCTCCTGTTTGAACAGTTCCATCTGCCATTCAAAATCAGGATCACCGTCGGAGATGCGTTCGTACTTGATTCCATCCACAATCAGCCTATGCAGCTCCGCCTTGAGGGTGGCGGCAACCGCATCCATGAAGCGTTGTGGGTTGAGGAAGAAGTCCGGCAGGCGGCCAGACCCTTTCAGAATCCTCACCAAAGTGGAGCGGGTCAACTCCGTTTGGCCTTGCAGGTACGCAAGCAAATCCGGCAGCGATCCGCTATATGCAATCCGCTCAGTACTAACCACGCGGGCTTCGCCTCTCACTCCGCCTCGTGTCAACAGCAATTCTGCCGTTGTGAAGTGAACCTCAACCTGATCGATCTTGCGCATTAGGCGAACGGCGCTCACGGCACGCCTGACCAGCTCGTCTGTGTCAAACTCTACGCGGTAGGTCGTTCGCGGCTTGATGCGATTCCAAAGCTCTTGGAAGTCGGGACTGGCAACCACTTCTTTGCGGAGCACGTTCTTGCGTTCATCCCGTTCCTGCCGGATGTGGCGCTCCATCTGGTATGTGGCGAGTACGTCAATCACCGCTGCTTCATGCTGCTGGTAGGCCTCAGGCAGTTGCAAGGTAAAGCCGGTGCGCTTGGGGTCAAATCTCGGCTGGATTCGGCCATCGGCGGCAAGGAAGCCACGTGTCACAAGCTCATTCCATATCGTCAGGGACTCGTCCCGGCCCAACGGCATCTCGTGTTCATCGACGACTGCCGCAATCTTCGCGAATGCATGTATTGGAACCTTGCCGAAGGTCACGCCGCAGTCTTCTTCGTATTCCTCTTGCAGCGCCCGGGCAAAATCCTCGTAGCTCTCGTTTGCCACCACGTAGAGCTTGTTCACCGCTTCATCAAAGACGCGCTGCCCATCTTGGTTTACCGGCAAGCGCAGCCCGCGCCCAATCTCCTGCCGTTTCTTTGTGGCGCTCTGTGTCTCATTCAACGTGCAAATCTGGAAGACGTTCGGATTGTCCCAGCCCTCGCGCAAAGCAGAATGGCTAAAGATGAACCGGAGTGGCGTATCTAAAGAGAGCAGCGTCTCTTTGTCTTTCATAATCAGGTTGTAGGTATCGTCATCGGCCTGAGTCGAGCCGCTCGTATCCTTCAGGACGTGTTTCTTGTCTTCCGAAAAGTACCCTTTGTGCAGACTGTCAACCGGGAGTTTCAACCACTCAAGGGATTGATATTTTGGCTCATCGGCCAACTCCGCCAGCGCCTTCTCAAAGACCACGGCAAACTTTCCCTTGCCCGTTTCATTACCCTCGTATGCACGATAATTCGCCACGCGGTCAATAAAGAACAGGCTCAACACCTTCAGGCCAAGTGCCCGTACTTGAAGCTCTTTATCCAAATGCTTCTTCACCGTTTTGCGAATCTGTGACTGCCAAATCTCATCTCGCACACCGCCTTGCTCCTGCCCAAGCGAAAGCACAATGCCGCTGTCAAAGCGGATGAACTCGGCTCCGGGCGTAGCGTCAATCTCACTGACGATAAACCCGTCTCGATAAGCCGCGCGGTTGTCGCTCAACTCATACAAGTCGCTGCCATTCTTCACCGTGAGGGACTTTTCTTTTGGGCCGTTCGGGGTTTGCACCTGAAAGCGCAATTTCGCCTTCACGCCGTTCTTGTATTCAATCTTCTCCACGCGCAGATAGGCATTATTCTGGCTGCCCGGTGTCGTGGCGCTGTCCACCACAATCTGCTTCACCAGACGCAGCTCGTAAGCGCGGATGGGGTCAAGCCGATACACAAGGTTATAGGGATTGCGGTGGGTTGCCGAATACCGCAAGGTGCAAAGCGGATTCAGAGCTTTGATTGCTTCCTGAGACTTCGGCGTGTTGTCCACGCTCTGAGGCTCATCCAGTATCACGATTGGATTTGTTGCCTGCACAAACTCAATCGGCTGCCGCCCGCTCAGTTTGTCACTCTCTTTGTAAATCACGTTTGACTTGCGCTCGTCTTCGCTGTCTGTGAAGTTCTTGCGGAAAGCGTCAATGTTAATAATAAGAATTTCAACGTTGTTGCTGGTGGCAAACTGGCGCAACCGGCTCACCCTCTTGCTGTCATACACAAACGATTGCGGCTCCAGGTTGTAGAGCGCCTTGAAATGCTCCCCTGTAATGTCGATGTTCTTGAGCACACCTTCGCGGATAGCAACGCTCGGCACCACAATGATGAACTTGCGAAGGCCGTACCGCGTAGCAAGCTCATAGATCGTGCGCAGATAGACGTATGTCTTACCCGTGCCAGTCTCCATCTCCACGGAAAAATGCGGACAGAGTCTTCCCGCCAGTGGCCACGCCTCCAGCGGCGCGTCTCTGGCTGCGGCGTCAATCTCATTGCGCTCCTGAATGACGCGGGTGTTCTTGCGTAGCAGCTCGTCACTCAGCAGCAGTTGATTCCCAACCCCAACCTCCGTCTGCACCTGCCCGGTGAAAAGCCCACTGTCCCCTTGCTGGTACACAACCGAGTATTCCGGCTGCTGCAAGGGCTGCCCTTCAAAGATGTCCACCACGGCTGCCACCGCATCGAGTTGGTATTGTTGCTGTGCGTCAAACTGAATCTTCATTGTCAATCGCCGTGAACTTTCAGATCGTCTGGAACTTGGTTACGCCTTTGGACTTCATGATGAGCACGGCGTTAGTTTTCAACTGGTCGTTTCCGGCGAAGCCCTCATCCAGGCAGACCACGCGCTCCGGCTTCAAATCGGCTATGCCTTTGATAGCTTCATGGGTGAGTTGCAGGTCAAGGCAGATGAGCATTGCACCGTTCGCAACGCTGTGGACCGCTTTCCCTTCAATGCCGAATATTTCTACCGGAGTCGTGAGGGGGAAGCCGCTCTTAAGCAGAATCTCGTAGAGCAAATCTTCGCTGGAGCGGCCCTTCTGAATATGGTCGATGTGCAATTCAAGTTGCTGCCCAAGGGCATCGGGTGTCGTTGTCTCGGTGGCGGCGTTCCAAATGTTGAAGTTGGATGTCGCCAGCTTCAAAACCCGAAAGCCTTCTTGGTGTGCATCACTCAATGCGAGCTTGCCTTCGCGCTCTTTCTGATGAAGTTGGATGACGCGGCGCACTCGCTCCTTCGTCACATCGGCTATTGTTTTGAATCCAGCCTGCCATGCGAGTGTGTCAGTCCAAGTTCCGTCCTCTTTTTGTACCCTAGTTGGCTCAGGAAGCTGCGTAAGAATGAATCGTCTATTTAGTTTGGTTTCATTGTTGAGGTCCAAAACTGCTGCGCCTGCTGTTCCGCTACCGGCGAAAAAGTCGAGAATGAGGTCGCCATCATCACTACCGATTAAGATGCACTTTCTTATAAGTCCAAGGGGCTTTGGATGTTCGAAGTACTCAGCTAACCCAAGCTCACCGAGTTCCATTGTCCCTTTTTCACTTATCACTTCGGTTTCGGTCCAGAGAGACTTAGCTTTGGTTGTGCTCTTTCGAGACCGCTCATATATATTCCAACCTCCATCTCTTTTTTCTCTCGCCAAAACCATCGGGGTGCTACCGATGAGGTCCTCGGTCCTTATTTTCTCTTTGCTCCATCGCCAGCAGCCGTCCTTTCCCTCGCTATTCTTGGGTAGTATCTCAATCGAGTACTCTTGGCTTTGTTCAAGCGACACTTTTGAATATCCGGTTTCGTCCAGGGTCTCTGGGGCCGCATAGATTGGAAAAAACAGGTTCGGTCGGTTTGTGCGGTCAAATTTTGGATTGCGATTCCGAAGCTCCCATAGATCGAAAGGTCCCTTCGAATCAGCAAACGGCAATCCCTCTCCAGGCTTTTCCAGTTCGTTAAGAGAAACATCTGGCGTGCGCGAGTAAATCAAAAGGTATTCATGAGTTTTGGCAACCTCTTTGTAGGTTTGGCCGCGCTTGTTGGCCTGAATTATTGTTGTCGATACAAAGCAATCTTCTCCGAAAATCTCGTCACAAATTCGGCGCAGATTTTCCACTTCTGAATCATCGATGCTAATGAAGATAACCCCTGTATCGTTCAACAGATTTTTGGCAAGGTAAAGGCGCGGATACATCATATTCAGCCACTTTGAGTGAAAACGCCCGTCAGTTTCGAGGTTGTTCGAAAAGCGGCGGCCTTCGCTGTCCACCTGCCCCGTGTACTCCAGATATGTCTGCAAGCTCTCCGAGTAGTTGTCTGGATAGATGAAGTCGTTGCCGGTGTTGTAGGGCGGGTCAATGTAGATCATCTTGACCTTTCCCTGATACGACTTCTGCAAGAGCTTGAGCACCTCCAGATTGTCCCCTTCGATAATCAGATTCTCCGTCTCATCGAAGTTGACGCTCTCTTCCCGCACCGGGAGCAGCGTGCCAAGGCTGGGTCTCTGGATGGCCTTAAAGCAATCCGTCTTTCCCGGCCAGTTCATGCCGTAGCGTTCTTTACCCACGTCTACCGACTCGCCCAACGCCAGTCGCAGCCGGTCAAAGTCAACCTTGCCGCCCTCCGTCCGCACCTCCGGAAGGAGCCGCAGCAGTTCCGCCTGCTTTTCGGCAGCAATATCCAGGGAAGCCAAGTCCAGCTTTTCCGGTTCCAAATGGTTCACACTCGTGTTTTCTGGCATGTTCGCTCTCTCGTCTTAGTAAACGCACCAGCGTACCAGGAATAAATCCTGCCGCTCTGCTTGTTGTTGCAACCGGTGGCTGGTCTCATCCAGCAGCCTATCCTTGCTCGCGTCAATCGTGGCACAAGCCTCTTTGTAGGCGAGCAGTGCCTCCGTGTGGCGCGCCTCCTGCTGGCGCACACGCTGCTGCATTTGCAGCTTCTCTGGGAGGTTTGGAGCCAGCCGCGCATCTCGCTTCCCAAGCCGGATGTCCTCTTCCAACTCTTCGACCGCAGCTTTTAGAGATTTTCGTTGATCCTCCGCCCAGCGGTCGAGTTTTTCCATCTCCACCTCGAACCATTTGCCGTTTGTGACAGAAAGCTGTTGGGTGATGGCTCCCTGCTCTATATCCATACGCGCCCGGAGTACAGACTCAGCCATCGGCAATACCGATTGGTGGACTGTCGCAGGCAGGTCAAAGAGCCGCTTGCAAGCCGCAGCCTCCAGCGGTGTGCCATTCTCTTGAGTTGCGGCAAAGAGCAAATGGTCCTCGGTGTCGAACGTCCTAATCGTGAGTTGAGAGCACATCAGCCAACCCTGCCGCCCCACCAACTCGTCCAGAATGGCAACGCGTTTCCCGCTGCCGGAGTAGTCGAAGCGAACCTCAACCGGGGGCGTGTCGAGAGCCTTGCAATGGTCCAAGATTCGTTGCGCTAGCGGATGCCCCACGCGATAGGTGTTGGCATCCTCCACCCTCTTGCCCATTCGATACGGGCCGGGATTGATGGGTTCATCTGCAAACGGGTTATGCAGCAGCGCGAAAGCATGGCCGGACGGCTCAAATCGTGCATAAGGCTCCAGAAAGAATTGGGTTGCCTTCCAGAGCCACGCCTCAAAGCGATTGAGCGAATCGGCGCTGGCAATCCGTACCCGTTCGATCACTTCTTGGTCGAAGTTGTTGAGCAGTTGCTCCCGTGCCTCGGTGCGCTTTTCCCCAATCTCGCTCTCCAGTTCCTGCTGGAGCTGGTCAAACTCCAATGAGATTTGCTGAGGAGTGCGGCAACGCTGATAAATGCCGATGATGCGCTTTTCAAAATCCACGCCGGACTCAATTGCCCCGAGCACTTCATCACTTGCGCCGAAGATACCGTTGAAGAGTTTGAATTTCTCATCAAGCAACTGGTAGACCCGCTGGTCCGCCGCGTTGCTTTTGTTGAGGAAGTTAACCACCACCACATCGAACTTTTGCCCGTAGCGATGGCACCGCCCGATGCGCTGCTCAATTCGTTGCGGGTTCCAAGGCAGATCGTAGTTCACCACTAGATTGCAGAATTGCAAGTTGATGCCCTCCGCTGCCGCCTCCGTTGCAATCATGATGGAGGCTTCATCCCGGAAGTAGTCCACCAGCGCAGCGCGTTTGTCTGCCGTGGGGGAGCCGGTAACGCGGTCCGTCCCGGAATGGCGTTCAACCCATTGCTTGTAAATCTGTTGGGACTTCGGGTCAGTATTGGAGCCGTTGAAGAGCACAACCTTCCCGGCAAATTGCGTCTGCTCAAGAATCTGAAAGAGGTACTCTTGCGTGCGGCGCGATTCGGTGAAGATGAGGGCTTTCTGCTGTAGCGATGATTCAGCCGCTCCGCCTCTCTGCCCCTTCTGAGCGTCCACAGCTGCCGCAAATCCCTTGCGCAGCGCCGTGAGTAGGACTTCGCCCTTGGAGTTTTTCTGGATGCTCCGGGCGAGGGTATGAAACTCCCGAAGTGTATCCATTTCCTGCTTCATCTCCTGGAGCTGTTGAGCGGAGAGCTGGACGGAGGCCGGGCCTTGCGTCTCTTCGCTGTCTTCGTCATCCTCCGCCCACTCGTCCTCAATCTCTGGCAGCAGCTCAAAATTGTCTGTCAATTGATCCGTGGGAACCTGTACCTGCTCCGAGGCCTCTCTGGCTGCCTGGAGCTTATTGGCTAGCCCTTGCAGCGTATCTGAGATGGCATAGGTGGAAGAGGCCAGCAGCTTCCTGAGTATCAGCGTCATGAGCTGACGCTGGCTTGCAGGTAGTGCGTAGAGAGTTGGGCGCTGGAGGTAATCCGATACCAGATCGTAGAGCCGTTGCTCATCGGCGCTCGGCACAAACTCCTGCACAATAGCATGGCGGGTTGTGTACGGGACGTACTCCAAAACCTGCTTGCGCAGCGTCCGCTGGCAAACGGGCTGGAGGCGCTGCTTCAATTCGACAAAATCACCGTCACTCACCAGCCGGGTGAATTGGGAGCGAAAGCTCTTCAAATCGCCAAAGGTGTATTCGTCAATGATACTCACCAGACCGAACAGCTCCAGAAGAGAATTTTGAAGCGGGGTTGCTGTGAGCAGCACCTTCTTGAAAGGCTCAACGGCCTGTTTGATGGCCTGAGCCACCTTGTTGCTCTGCTTGTAGACGTTTCGGAGCCGGTGGGCTTCGTCAATGACAACCAGTTCCCAACCTGATTGCCGGACATAAGGTTCCCTGGAGCGGGCAAACTGGAAGGAACAGATAATCACGCCGTCTTGCTGGAAGGGATTGAGGTTCCCGCGCTTGACGGCTTCGTTGAAGGTCCGGGTTTCCAGGATCATGGAAGGGAGAAAAAACTTGTCTGCCAGTTCTTGGCTCCACTGCTTCCGCAAATTGGCTGGGCAGATCACCAGCAAACGGCGGCGGCGCTCTGCCCACCGCTGTGCCAACAGTATTCCGGCTTCAATCGTCTTTCCGAGTCCCACCTCATCAGCAAGAATCGCCCCTTTGGACAGGGGTGAGCGGAAGGCGAACAGAGCGGCCTCGATCTGGTGGGGATTTAGATCAACCTGAGCATCTGAAAGTGCGCTCGCCAGTTTGTCCACGCTCTCAGAGCTGGAGCGCTTGGTCAGTTCGTATGCGAAGTACTTTGCATGGTACGGGGTCATCTTCATTGCAGGTCATTCACCCAAAAAATGCCGCACCTTGCGTGGCCGCGAGTTTTCGCTCCGATTTATTGTGAGAAACGCTTCGCGATATTTATACAACCGATGCCCTTGTTTTCTCCCGGCGCAAGGGATGTGTTCCGGCTCACAACTCAGCTAAGTGTCTATGGGATATTATCTCTGCAAACAAAGGAATATCTATGACACTTTTGGATGTGGCGCTCGATTGCGTGCGACGTGGATGGTATGTGTTCCCATGTGTGCCCCGCGCCAAGCGACCACTTGGCGGCCTTGTGCCCAATGGCGTTCTTGATGCGAGCAATGATGAGGCGCAAATCCGGACGTGGTGGAAAGCGAAGCCGGACGCTAACGTTGCGATTGCATGCGGGCCAAGCGGCTTGTCCGTGGTGGATTGTGACCACGGCAACTCGACAGAAGCGGATGCACGCGCCTGGATGCGGCGGGCCGGGCTGCCAGAGACACACACAGTACACACGGGCCGCCGCGTTAACCCCAAGGATGGCACGCCAGAGTACGGCGTACAGCTTTACTATGCGGACAGAATGGCGAGCGTAGGCGAGTTTTCGCTTGGTGGGGGCACCGGGCAAGTCAAAAGTCTTGGCGGCTATGTAATGGCTGCCGGAAGCGTCCACCCGGACAGTGGTGAAGTCTATGAGGTAATGACAGACGCGCCGATTGCGCCGCTGCCGGAGGTGGTTCGCTCACTCAAGACAGAACGCCAGCCCGCAGAAGATGACGGACAGCCCATTACAGAAAATCGCAACATTCGGCTCACCAGCATTGCGGGGAAACTGCGCAACGCGGGTCTGTCGGCGTCGATAATGGAAACGGCGCTGCTCGAATTGAACGCGGAAAGATGTTTCCCGCCGCTTGATGATGAGGAAGTTCAACGAATAGCTGCGAATGTTGGCCGATACGCGCTGCCGGAGCCAGAGGTAGAAGTCACCATAGGTGGGAAAATCCCCGTCCCGAAAGAGCCCTTGGATTGGCGATCCCGCTACATGACGGAGGACCAGTATCTAAACGTCAAGCCCCCAGAGTTTCTGATTGACGGATTCCTCGTAAAGAAGTCAATTACCATGCTTGGCGGTCCGGTCGCTCAAAGGAAGAGCATAATTGCGTTGAATATCGCACACGCCCTATGTACTGGTGAGCCGCTTTTCGGGTACTTCGATGTGGCGGAGAAACCCACGCGGACCGTGTACCTCTGCCCGGAAATGGGCGCGGCGTCCTTCGTGAAGCGCGTCAAGCAAATCGGACTT
>Ga0070665_100007371_pt1 | contig 11189 bp, 11 predicted proteins | sample KBSS13metaG_FD_65862 | JGI IMG/M metagenome (GOLD analysis project Ga0070665, IMG submission 65862) | Switchgrass rhizosphere microbial communities from Kellogg Biological Station, Michigan, USA - KBS S1-3 metaG | ecosystem: Host-associated > Plants > Roots > Rhizosphere > Soil ...
AAAGCGGAAGGGCGACGAGGGTGAGTAGGACGGCGAGCGAAATGACGCGACGGAGTTTCATCGCGCGGCAGGATAGCACCGTTAACCCAATTTTTACGACGTTGAGCGCTGTTGACGGTTTCCCGCAGCCAAGATTCGGCATCAAAAAAAGGAGCCGTGCCACTGCTATGATGTTTATGCGTGAGCCGAGCCCAGATTACCAGGCATGAGGGAGCGAGAAACGTGAAATCAGTCAGTCGCGCACTGGGATTATGGGCATTGTGCGTGGTTTTCAGTGGGGCGGTTCATGCGGGACAAGAAACGTCTTCAGCCCCGTCTGCCGCAAGCCCTGCGTCGCAGCCAGCTGCACCGCAAACTAATGCCACGATTACCGGCAGGATTGTTGATCCGACGGGAGTCGGCGTGGCGAGCGCAACGATCCAGTTGACCGGCGCCGATCCGGCGACGAGTCAGCAGGCGACAACCGATAACGATGGGCGCTTTACGTTTGCCCACGCGCCGACAGGACCGATTCATTTGACGATGGGTGCTGATGGTTTTGCCGCTCAGCAATTTGACGGGAATCTGCAATCGGGTCAGACGCTGGAAGTCCCGCAGATTACGCTGGCACTTGCTACGGTGAACACGGAGGTGAAGGTCGTTCCTCCGCAGGTGATTGCCGAGCAGCAGATCAAGGAAGCAGAAAAGCAGAAGGCGCTGGGTTTCATCCCTAACTATTACGTGAGCTACGTTCCGGACGCGGTGGCGCTCAATCCGCGGCAAAAATTTGAGCTAGCGTGGAAGTCGACGGTCAATCCGGTTACTTTCGGCATTACCGGCGTAGTCGCAGGAATCCAGCAGGCGCGGAACGATTTCAGTGGCTATGGGCAGGGCGCAGACGGCTACGCGAAACGTTATGGCGCGGCTTATGCGGATGGTGCGATCGGTACAATGATCGGCGGATTCATTTTGCCTTCGCTATTCAAGCAGGATCCTCGGTACTTTTACAAAGGAACGGGCACCAAAAAATCGCGGCTGATGTACGCGCTGGCGAACGCAGTGATCTGCAAGGGTGACAACGGACATTGGCAGGCAAATTATTCCGGCATGATAGGCGCGGTCGCCGCGGCAGGAATTTCGAATGCTTACTATCCCTCCCAGGATCGCGGCGCGGACCTTGTGTTCCAGAATGCGCTGATTGGAATCGGGGCCACGGCGGCAGCCAACGTACTGCAGGAGTTTGTAATTCGCAAGTTCACTCCGAATCTTCCTGCCCATGATCCCGGGGGCAATGGGGGCGGCGTCGGCGGCAAAACGCACACGCTGGTCGGGAAGGCTTTTGGCGTGTTCGGGGTGCGTTACAGAGACGGTGACTAACGAACGAGAAGCCTGAAAATTGCCTGCGCAGTTTGTGAGCGGTTAAAACGAAATCGAAGGCAAGAACGCCCCGGCCGGTTCGTTGTAAAGCCCCAAACTCATCAGTGTCATAGGCTCCACAACACGCAGGCCGTTGCTGAGGCACCAGCGGAACAGTTCTGTATTACGCGTGGGCAGCAGGAATCCGGGGCCAGCAAACTCCGAGGCGGCACTGAGCAGCGCTTCGAGACCGTGATTGCTCTCCGCCACCGCGTGGCCGAAGAAACCGACGACCGTGGCGTAGGCAGTCAATCGGCCGTTGTGCTCGACTACTCGAGCCCATCCCTCCTGAATGGCATCGGACAATTCGCCCGAGCGATGGTGGCCGTGCACTCTCTGGCAGAGCGCGTTGCAACCTTCGAGATCCTGAGGCGTTGCCGCACGGACGGTATATCCGGCCGGTACTTTGCCGATTACAGAGCCCTGCATCACAACGAGCGGTTCCCGAATATCAAAGCCAAGTTTGGCGTAAAGAGACATCGAGCGGCTGTGAAACGCAGCCTGCACCAAACGTACGCCAGCAAAATTCTTCTCGGACGCTCGATCCATTACGGCCTGCATGAGCTGGCGTCCGGCGCGGGAATTCTGTGCCGAAGGCGCAACCGTGATGGGGCCGACTCCAGCGATGGGCGTGCGCTCGTCGAGACAGTTGCTCCCGATAACCCTGCCGTTTTGTTCCGCCACAATACAGTAGAAGCCCGGATGGGCAAACATCATAGATATCACGTGTTTGGCAACGTCGGGGGCGGGGAAGTCCGGCGGAAAGTTGTGCTGCGCGTTGATGGTGGTGAATGCGTCGTAGCAGATTTGCGCGCAGGCATCGACGTCGGCGGGTGTAGCGCGGCGAATGACAACTGGACTCGGTGCCGCGGCTGATGCAGTCATGGTTCACTCCGGTGCTACGGTTTCTAGCGACAAATTATATGTCCCAGAGCAGCCCGCGGGGCCAGCAAATCTTCCTGTACAATATTTGGTTCGCAGTGAGCTGAGGAGACGAATAGAAATGTCCACGAAGATTGCAAAAGTGCACGCGCGGCAGGTGATTGATTCGCGCGGAAATCCGACCGTTGAGGCTGATGTGATTCTGGAGGGTGGAGCGATTGGGCGCGGCGCCGTTCCGAGCGGGGCATCGACTGGTGAGCACGAAGCTTTGGAGCTTCGCGACGGTGACAAGAGCAAATATCTGGGCAAGGGCGTTCTGAAAGCAGTTGCCAATGTGAACGGCGAAATCGCCAAGGCTGTGGCGGGATTTGACGCCACCGACCAGCGCGGGCTCGATCACAAAATGATCATGTTGGACAACACGCCGACTAAGTCGCGGTTGGGAGCTAACGCGATTCTGGCGGTTTCGATGGCGGGAGCGCGCGCGGCAGCAGAGGCAACTAAACAGCCGCTCTACAAATATTTGTCGAAGTATTCGAGCGACCGCAGCGCGAACCTGTTGCCCGTTCCGATGATGAACATTCTGAACGGCGGCGCGCACGCAGACAGCTCCGTCGACTTTCAGGAATTCATGGTCATGCCTACCGGAGCGCCTAGTTTTTCCGAGGCGTTGCGCTGGGGCGTTGAAATTTTCCACGCGCTCAAAGCATCGCTGAAGAAGCGCGGCTATAACACTGCAGTCGGCGACGAGGGTGGTTTCGCGCCCAGCTGTAAGTCCAACGAAGAAGCAATCCAGATCGTGGTCGAAGCGATTGGCGCGGCCGGATACAAACCGGGCGAGCAAGTGAGCATCGCGCTTGATCCGGCATCCAGCGAGTTCTATGACAAGGCCAGCGGGAAATACGTTTTCAAGAAGTCAGATAAGAGCTCGCATTCTTCCGACGAGATGGCCGCGTATTGGACAGGGTGGACCGAGAAATATCCCATCGTTTCGATCGAAGATGGGATGGCGGAAGACGATTGGGCCGGGTGGAAGGCTTTGACGCAATCAGTCGGCACAAAATCGTCGAAAAGGAAGATTCAGCTGGTCGGGGACGATCTGTTTGTGACCAACACCGAACGCCTCTCGCGCGGCATCAATGACGGCATCGCGAATGCGATTCTCATCAAGCTGAACCAGATCGGCAGCGTAACGGAAACGATTGACGCGATTGAACTGGCGCGCAAGGCCGGCTACAACTCCATCATTTCTCACCGCTCGGGCGAAACGGAAGACACGTTCATCGCCGATCTGGCAGTTGCCACGGGCGCGGGGCAGATCAAGACAGGCTCGGCTTCGCGAACGGATCGCATTGCGAAATACAACCAGCTGATGCGCATCGAAGAGGAACTTGGTGGGGCGGCTCGCTTCCCCGGCAAGGCAATTTTCTCCTAAGCATCAAACATGGCGAGCGCAGGCGCGATATCAGGATTTCGCGAACGGTTCGGCGAACCAGCAGATATGGACGCACTCGTCGCACTTATCAACGTCGCGTTTCGTCCTGAACAGATCGCCATCCAAGGCGACCGCATCAATGCGGCAAAACTGCAGCCATTTTTTACAACCGGCAAGTTCCTCATGCTGGAAGACGGCGAGGGACTAGCCGGTTGCGTTTACGCGGAAGTGCGGGGCGAACGCGGCTACATCGGGTTGCTTTCTCTGCGCCCGAAGCTGAAGGGGCTCGGCCTCGGCAGGCGGCTCATGACGCTCGCGGAAAAACAACTCGCCGAGGCTGGTTGTACGGTAGCGGACCTGCGCACGATCAGCGCGCGCAGCGACCTCGTGCCAATGTACAAACATCTTGGCTACGAGGAAACGGGAACGACTCCGATGCCGCCAGAAATCCCGCTGAAAATCCCCTGCCACTTCATTAACATGTCGAAGTCGCTGTGGACTCGAAGCCGCAGAAGTAGAGACTGGGCTGCGCGGAGCAAACGATGAAAACAGCTGTTCTAATTTTTGCAGCGATGATCGTGAGCACACCGTCATTTGCGCAGAACGCGGCGGCTCCTTCCACGACCAACAAGGCTCCGACCTCACAGGAAATCGTGGACCGGATTAAGGCTCACGTCGGCATACCGTGGATGGCGCAGACGCGGGACACGTTCAAGGCGGGCGATCCGCAGACTCCTGTGAGGGGCATCGCCGTGTCGATGATGGCCACGATGTACGTATTGCAGCGAGCGGCTGCGAATGGGCAAAACCTGATCATCACGCACGAGCCCACGTTCTACGATGATCCCGACAAGGCTGAAACCGTTGCGCAAGGCGAGCAAGATCCCGTGCTGGCGGAGAAGCGCGCCTTCATCGAGAAGCATCACCTGGTTATCTGGCGCTTCCACGATCATCAGCACCGCATGCAACTCGACCAGGTGGAACAGGGAAATGCGCGCAAGCTGGGCTGGGAAAAATACCGTGATCCGGCAAACCAATACTTGTTCACGCTGCCGGAAACTACAGTGGGAAAACTTGCCGAGGAAGTGAGAACGAAATTTGGCGCTGCCGCGGTGCGGATTGTAGGAGATCGCGAGATGAGAGTGACGCGAGTCGGACTGAGTCCAGGCTTTGGCGGAGCGAAGAAAGAAATTGCAGCGCTGGAAATGCCGGACTTGCAGGTTTTGCTGGTGGGCGAAACGCGCGAGTGGGAAACGGTCGAATACGTCGCTGACGCGGTGAGTCAGGGGCGTCACAAGGCGCTGATTGTGTTAAGTCACGTGCCGTCGGAGCAGTCGGGCTCAGAGGAATGCGTTCGCTGGCTGAAGACTTTCGTGAGCGAAGTGCCGGTGGAGTTCGTTGCGACACCCGATCCCTTCAAAGAAGGCGCGCTTTTGGCGAAGCCGTAAGGGATAGCACACTTCGCCAACTCTTTCGCGCTAGCCTGCATCCACTGCACTAGGATAGGGATGGGTCCAGCCATGCTCCGCCGCTATTTGTTCATCGCAATTTTCTTCGCCTCGATCGCTATCGCCGCGAATTCGCCTTGGGATAAGCCGCCCGAACAATGGACGCAAGCGGATGTATTCCGCATCCTGCGTGACTCGCCGTGGAGCCCTGCCAAATTCGCAATTGAATCCGAATACAAACAGCGCTATGCAGATCCACAGTCACGCGTCGCGGTCGATACGCCTGCTCAGGCTCAGAGCGCCGTTGTGCGTGGTATTACCGTTTCGCGCGCTCATCCGTTGCCGGCCGTCACGGTCACTTGGTGGTCATCGCGGACGATGCGTCTGGCGGAGAACAAGCGGCTCGAATCGCGATCAGGAGCGGCGGCGGCAAACAGACAAATCGATACTGCCCCACTTCCAGATTACGTTCTGGCTGTTGAAGGCGACGAGCCGCTGCGCATTCTCCGCGATGCCCGTGAGGATCTGCACGACACGGTTTTCCTCGAGTTGGAAAACGGAGGAACGCTGGACTTCACTACGGTCAATTTTCCCGATGAGGCGAATGCCGAGACGCTACGGACAGAATTCCACTTTGCGCGCTTGCTCAACGGTGAGCCAGCGATCGATCCGGAATCGGAAAGGGTGATCTTCCATTGCCGGGCCAATGCGAAAAAAGAAATGTCCGGCCGCGACAATTCCTTGTCGTTCCGCGTCGAATTCAGCCCACGCGCGATGAAAGCCCAGGGAAAGCCCGATCTGTGATTAAAAGCGAAGCGTGTTTCAGGCTAGCGCCGCTTCGATCTTCTGGATCGCGGCAGCTTTCGCCGCGGGGGCGAGATCGGGCTTGCCTTGATTCTCAGCATGAATGAACGTCACATCGGTTAAGCCGATAAATCCGAGAACGCGCCGCAAATACGGCTCCTGAAAATCGAGCTCGGCCAAAGGTGTTCCCGGCGTATAAGCGCCGCCGCGCGAGGTCAGGACATAGACTTTCTTGCCGGATAGTAGGCCCTTCGGTCCCGATTGGCCAAAGGAAAACGTCTTTCCGGCGCGAACCAACTGATCGAGCCATGCCTTGAGCCGGCCGGAGGTGGAAAAATTGTGCATCGGATCGCCGATGACGATTACCTCCGCGGATTCGGCTTCCGCGATAACCGCGTCGGAGAATTTAAGAGCCTCGCGGTGGTTGTCACTATGCTGCTGCGGATTCGAAAAGGCTCCCTCAATCCAATCGTTGTTGATCAGAGGGATCGAAGATTTGGCCAAATCGCGGTGAATCACCTCGCCTTGCGGAAACTGTTTCTTCCAGTTGGCCACGAAGTGGGCGGTGAGTTGGCGTGAGATGGAGTCGCGCCTCGGGCTAGCATCTACTTGCAAGAGTTTCATGTGAATGTCCTCCAAGCGCTTTTATTGAGATGAGAAGAAGCTCCTAAGGTTACATTAAATAACTACTAGTAAAAGGGAAGTAGGCACTTTAAAATAACCAAATTATGGTTGGGAAACCGGCGTCCGCGGATCAAAAGCCGAAGGGACCGAGCTGCGGTGAAGCATCTATCCCTTGTGCTATCAATTGTTTATTAGGAACCTTGACCAAACCCTGGATCATGCAAATCCTGTGGGTTCTAGGAAACGATGGTCCTACGCGCTTCGGCGCTCTGCGAAGAAAGGTTGAGGGAATTTCCGCCCGAGTACTCGCTGAACGACTCAAACATCTGGAAGAGCGGGGCTTCGTCTTCCGCAACTATGAGCCGAAGATTCCGCCTGCTGTCACTTACGGACTGACGAACCGCATGGCGGAAATGGAACCAGTGCTAAAGCAAATGGCGGAGTTGGGGCAGAAGTGGTTTGAGGAAGATGTGCGCGCGGGGCGGATTCCTGATCGCGAGATTCACGAATGGCCGATAAGCCAGGAGCATTTAGCAAAGCCGGCATCAAAGGACCCGCCGGCAACGGTCCGCAGGCCCTGAACGCAAGAACATGCCGAAATTCTCCAAACATATTTTCATTTGTATGAATCAACGAGAGCCCGGCCATCCTCGGGGTTGCTGTGATCCGGCGGGACAAGGTGAGCTGCAGCGACTGTTCAAGGTCAAGTTGGCGCAGCGCGGCATCGAGCTGGTGCGCGCCAACAAGGCCGGGTGTCTCGATCAGTGCGAGCTGGGACCGACAGTCGCGGTCTATCCCGAAGGCGTGTTCTACGGCGGCGTTCGTCCCGAGGATGTGGATGAAATCATCGATTCGCACGTTGTTAACGATCGGCCGGTTGAACGGTTACGCATTCGCGACGAAATCTTAAATACCACACATAAGAAGTCCGACTGAGCACAGGCCACGAGAAAGATTTCGTTGCCGCCCTTTTGCAATCTAGCCGCTTCGTGCAAAATACCTGTTCGCTCAGGGGGACAATGTGTCAGTAACCATACGCCGTGTCTTGATTCTTGCCGCCGTAGCTAGTTCGGCTCTGCTTCTAAATCGTTTCACCACTGCCGATGAGCCGGTACTCACCGGCTTCTCAGCGGAATCGTCGCGCGCCGAGCGGCAGTGGGAGGAAAAATTCAAGGCCATTCCTAGTCCGCAACTGATGCGCGACTACATGCAGCGCCTCTCGGCGCGGCCGCACAGCGTCGGCACGCCTTATGACAAAGACAATGCGGAATGGCTGCTCGCCAAGTTCAAAGAGTTTGGCCTGGACGCGCACATCGAGACGTTTGACGTGCTGTTTCCGACGCCGAAGGAGCGCGCCGTCGAATTAGTCGAGGGCGGCCCGAAATTTACCGCGAAGTTGCAAGAGCCGGCCGTTGCGGAGGATCCGACGTCCAATCAGCAAAACGAGCAGCTTCCCACTTACAACGCATATTCGATTGACGGCGATGTGAACGCGCCCCTTGTCTTTGTGAATTATGGGATCCCCGAGGATTATGAACAGCTTGCGCGACTTGGCGTTTCTGTTAAGGGCGCGATTGTGATTGCCAAGTACGGTCGTTCCTGGCGCGGCATCAAGCCGAAAGTCGCTGCTGAGCACGGCGCCGTCGGTTGTCTGATCTACTCTGATCCAAACGAAGACGGCTTCAAGGCGGGAGAAACATTTCCCGCCGGGGCCTGGCGTCCGCGGGATGGTGTGCAGCGGGGCAGCGTCGCTGATGATCCCATCTATCCAGGCGATCCGCTTACTCCCGGCGTCGGCGCGACCAAGGATGCCAAACGTCTCGATCTGAAAGATGTTTCGGTGCTCACCAAGATCCCAGTCCTGCCGATTTCTTACGGCGATGCGGAACCGCTTCTCGCAGCTATTACGGGCCAGGTTGCCCCTCGCACTTGGCGCGGCGGGCTCGGCATCACGTATCGCGTTGGCCCCGGCGCCGCAAAAGTTCATCTGAAAGTGAAGTCGGACTGGAATCTGAAAACCATCTACGACGTGATTGGCAAAATTCCCGGCACAACCGCTGCCGATCAATGGATTATTCGCGGCAATCACCACGACGCGTGGGTGAATGGCGCGCAGGATCCCATCTCCGGCTTGATCGCCGTGATGGAAGAAGCCCGCGCCATGGGCGAGCTGGTCAAGCAGGGCTGGAAGCCGAAGCGCACGGTCATTTTCTGCGCGTGGGACGCGGAAGAGCCTGGGCTCATCGGCTCTACCGAATGGGCTGAACAGCACGCCGACGAACTCAAGCAGCATGCCGTCGTCTACATCAATTCCGATGTGAACGGCCGCGGCTACTTCGGGGCGGAAGGCTCACACACTCTGGAAAAGTTCATCAACGATGTCGCGCGAGACGTTCAGGACCCCGAAACGAAGCTTTCCGTTTGGAAACGCGCGCAGCTTCGCCAGATCGGTCGTCCGGACGACATCACTGAACGTCAGGAAGCTCGTTCGCGAACGGATTTGCGCATTGGCGCGCTCGGCTCTGGGTCCGATTACGGCGCTTTTCTGCAGCATGATGGGGTGGCCGCGCTCAATCTTGGCTTCGGTGGCGAAGATGGCGGTGGCATCTACCATTCCATCTATGACGATTTTTATTGGTTCACGCACTTCAGCGACACGGATTTCGTCTATGGACGCGCGCTCGCGCAAGTCGCAGGAACTGCGATCATGCGGCTCGCCGATGCAGACCTGTTGCCGTTCGAATATACGAACTTCGCCGACACGATGCAGGCCTACGTGAAAGAACTGAAGACGCTTGCACAGAAATCCCGCGAAGAGATCGTTGAAAGGAATCGCGAACTCGACGAAGGTGTTTTCGCGGCGATGACCGATCCGCGGGTAAAGTCGGTTCCCCCGCCACGCGAAGTTGTTCCACCGTTTTTGAATTTCGCGCCACTCGACAACGCGACGGACGCGCTTAACCGCGCCGCAGCAGAGTATCGCAAGGCGCTCGACAAAGCCGTCGCCAATGGCGGCGCAGCGCTCGCAAAGGCTTCGCTTGCGGAAGTGAACCAGTCACTGATGCAAAGCGAACATCAGCTCACGCTCGAACAGGGCCTTCCCGGGCGACCGTGGTTCAAGCATTTCGTGGACGCGCCCGGCCAGTACACTGGATACGAAGCGAAAACGCTTCCTGCGGTCCGCGAGCCAATCGAACAAAAACAGTGGAAGGATGTCGACGCGCAGATTGCCGTGACCGCGCGCGTTCTCGAAACGGAAGCCGCGCACATTCTCTCAGTTGCGCAAAAACTCGACAGTGCTGTCGGCAAGTAACCGGGCCGATATTTAAACGAGGCAGCCATTCCGCTCTACAACCTTGCCATCGTCGGATTCGGGAATGTTGGTCGCGCGCTGCTTCGTTTGCTCATTGCTAAAGAAACGGAACTACGCCGACGCTATGACGTTCGCTGGCGCCTCACTGGAGTTGCAACTCGCCGCGCTGGCTGGGTCGCCGATCCGGAAGGGTTGAATCCTCTCGCACTGCTCAATGGCCATTGGCCCCAGCGCACACATCTGGAAGTTCTACCGAACGTTGCCGAATGGCTCGACCGCTCTCGAGCCGACGTCTTCTTCGAAACCAGTTCGCTTGAGCCGCAAAGCGGCCAACCCGCCATCGATCATCTCAAAGCTGCGCTGAACCAGGGTGCCCACGCGATTTCTGCGAACAAGGGGCCGGTCGTTCACGCATACGCCGAGTTGGTGTCGCTTGCTCACGAACGTGGTAAGAGTTTTCTCTGCGAGTCCACGGTGATGGATGGCGTCCCCATTTTTTCGCTGTTTCCCGCCGGGCTGCCCGCTGTCGAGCTACGCAGTTTTTCCGGCGTACTGAATTCCACGACTAACGTTGTTCTTACAGAAGTCGAAAAAGGATTGTCCTTCGAAGAAGCCATTCGCCGCGCTCAGACGCTCGGCATAGCCGAAACCGATCCTTCGAATGATCTGGACGGCTGGGACGCGGCGGTGAAAGTCGTCGCGCTAACAACGGTATTGATGGGAGTTCCGGTGAAGCTTGATCACGTCAAGCGCGCCGGGCTGCGCGACCTCAGCGCTGAAAAAATCCGCAGTGTCCGCGCCGCAGGCATGCGCTACAAACTTGTGTGCCGCGCCGAGCGCCGCGGTTCCGGCGTCGAATGCATGGTCCGCCCCGAGCTGCTTCTCGCCAGCGATCCGCTGGCTAGTCTCGAAGGCACCAGCTCCGCCATCCGCTTTGACCTCGACGTCTTCAGCTTTTCCATTGTCGAACACAATCCCGGAATCGAAGCCACGGCCTACGGCCTGCTCGCCGACTTTCTCCGAGCTGTGAATCCCGCTTAAACTTCGCTAAGTCGAGTTGATCTCCTGAACTGGCTTGCGTATTCCGGCGTTGGAATCGAGGGATCGCAGCGCTCATCGCGTATCGGCTGATCGGCCACCAATCGCAGCGGCACAATGCCCGCCCAGACGTTCAAGGCGTAATCCTCCGCGTCGTCTTCTACACCGCCGACGCGAATTTTTGCCGACACTTCATGCAACGGCAGCCGCAAAATGCTCGTCGCCTTCAGCTCCTTCTCGTTTGGCTGCC
>Ga0070665_100007375_pt1 | contig 11186 bp, 10 predicted proteins | sample KBSS13metaG_FD_65862 | JGI IMG/M metagenome (GOLD analysis project Ga0070665, IMG submission 65862) | Switchgrass rhizosphere microbial communities from Kellogg Biological Station, Michigan, USA - KBS S1-3 metaG | ecosystem: Host-associated > Plants > Roots > Rhizosphere > Soil ...
CCGCGGTCGCCCCGGCCATGTCGAAGGGCTCGGGGCTGGCGGCCGTCACCCTTATGTCGGCTTCGGGCGGATCCTGTGTCTGGGCCGCCAGACCGATCGGGGCGGTCACGGCGAGAGTGGCAAGGAGGAGAAGGCCGGGATTTCTGGAAATGACATTCATGAGGCTATTCCTTTGAACGAGAACATCGGGCCTGCAGAAGCAGGTTCCCCCCCGACCGCCGCTCCAGGATGGCGCGACGGGCCCTTCCATCCAGCGTCACATCATGCGCGGCATAGCCGCACCCGAAGGCGGGATGGATGCCCGGCCCGTGTTCGGATTAACCTTTCTCCCAGATGAACAGGTCCGGCGGTGCCGGTCGTCGCAGCGTTCGTTCGAGCGGATTGCGGGACGAAACCACATATCGCGATGACGGGGCGCCTGCGCGTGAACCAGGAATGGCCGGGTCGCGCGCTGCCCTCGGCAGGTCAGTCCGTCCCCAGCCTAAGCCGGCTCCACCGTCAGCAAGGTCCCGTCCGCGGCCACGATCCGCACCTTCGCGCCGCTCGGCGCGTCCGGCCCGGTCGCGTTCCAGACGCCGTCGCCGACGCGGACCCGGCCCCGGCCACTCTCGATCGCGCTCTCGACCGTGACGGTCTGGCCGATCAGGCGGCTGGCGCGGATGTTGAGATTGGGGTCGGCGCTCTCGACGGGATTGCGGGCATAATATTGGCGGCCGACGAAGACGGTGACGAAGGCGAGGGCCACGAACAGGACGAGCTGCCAGGCGAGGGTCAGCGGCACGAAGGCCGTGACCAGAGCGGTGATCCAGGCGGCGATCGCCACCCAGACGAGAAAGATGCCGGGCATAAGGATCTCGAGAATGCCGAGCAGGGCGCCGGCGCCCACCCACCACCAGTGATCGGCGAGGTTCTGCAGCCATTCGGGCATTACTGGCCTCCCTCGAACGGGCCGCGGCGCGGGGCCGGGGCGGGCGGGGGCGCCTTGCCGCCGCCGCCGCTATTGCCACCACCGCCGCTGATCGCCTCCTTCGCCAGCTCGCCGATGCCGCCGAGCGTGCCCATGAGCTGTGTCGCCTCGACCGGGAAGAGGATGGTCTTGGCGTTGGGCGAGGTCGCGAACAGGCCGATCGCCTCCACATATTTCTGGGCGATGAAATAGTTGATCGCCTGGGGCGAGCCCTGCTCGATCGCCACCGAGACCAGTTCGGTCGCCTTGGCCTCGGCCTCGGCGGCGCGCTCGCGGGCCTCGGCGTCGCGGAAAGCGGCCTCGCGGCGGCCCTCGGCCTCGAGGATCTGGGACTGTTTCTGGCCCTCGGCGCGCAGGATCTCGGACGCGCGCATGCCCTCGGCTTCGAGGATGTTGGCGCGCTTCTCGCGCTCCGCCTTCATCTGCCGGCCCATGGCGTTGACGATGTCGCCGGGCGGGCGGATGTCCTTGATCTCGACGCGGGTGATCTTGACGCCCCAGGCCTCGGTCGCCTGGTCGACGACGATCAGCAGCCGGGCATTGATGTCGTCGCGCTTGGAGAGGGTCTCGTCGAGGTCCATCGAGCCCATCACCGTGCGCAGGTTGGTCGTGGTGAGCTGCATGATCGCGGTATAGAGGTCGCTGACCTCATAGGCGGCCTTGGCCGCGTCCAGCACCTGAAAGAAGACCACGCCATCGGTGGAGACCATGGCATTGTCCTTGGTGATGATTTCCTGGCCAGGAATGTCGAGCACCTGCTCCATCATGTTCACGCGCCGGCCGACGCGGTAGAAGAAAGGCGGAAAGAAGTTCAGGCCCGGCTTCGCGACTGTGGTGAAGCGGCCGAAATATTCGATCGTATATTCATAGCCCTGACGGACGATCTTCACGCCCGCAAAGAGATAGAGCAGACCAAGGGCAACAACGATTCCGATTACGCCGGTCATGGCTTCACTCCCCTCGCTTGACCACGCGCATCATGTCGATAAACCGGCCTTCCTCCAAGCGGAATGTTGGGCATGGACACGATCGACCTTCGCACCTGCCGTAGCCTGCTCTTCCTCCCGGCTTCCAATTCGCGCGCGATCGAAAAAGCGCGCGCGCTTCCCGCCGATCTGATCATCCTCGACCTCGAGGACAGCGTGCGCGAGGAGGACAAGGCCGAGGGGCGCCGGCTCGCTCTCGAGACCGGCAAGGCGGCGTTCGGCGGCCGCCCCGTCGCGATCCGGGTGAACCAGACCGGCACCCGCCATTTCGGCGAGGACATTACGGCGGTCCGCCACACCGATGTCGATTATGTCGTCCTGGCCAAGGCCGAGAGCCGGAAGGACGTGCATGATGCGGTCGGGTTGATGAGCCGCCCGGTGCTGGCGATGATCGAGACGCCCACCGCGATCATCGACGCCGCCGCCATCGCTACTTTGTCCGCCGGCCTGATCGCCGGCACCAACGATCTCTCCGCGGCGCTCAGCCTGCCGGCGCAGAAGGAGAGGGAAGGTCTGGTCTATGCGCTGCAGCGCGTCGTCCTTGCCGCCCGCGCCGCTGGTGTCCCGGCCTTTGACGGCGTCTATAACCGGCTGGAGGCCGATGCGGGGCTGGAGGCGGAGTGCCGGCAGGGCCGCGCCTGGGGCTTTGACGGCAAGTCGGTGATCCATCCCAGCCAGATCGAGACGGCCAACCGCCTCTTCGGCCCGACCGAGGAGGAACTGGCCGAGGCACGGCGGCTCGTCGCCGCGGCCACGGGCGGGGCCGAGCGGCACGAGGGCAAGATGATCGAGGCGATGCACGTCGAGACCGCCCAGCGGCTGATCGCCAAGGCCCGCGCCTGAAAGCCTGAGAGCTCCGGCCGAATCGCTTGCGCGCCCGCTTTGCGCTCCTTAAGCAGCGCCATGTTCAAGGGCCTCCTCCGCGCCGCCGCGCTCCTTCCGCTCGCTCTCGCCACCCCGCTCGCCGCCCAGGCGCCGTCGCCCGTGACCTCGGCCGACCTGCTGCGCCACATCAGGCCGCTGGCCAGCGACGAGTTCCAGGGCCGCGCCCCCGGTACCGAGGGCGAGCGCCTCACCACCGCATATATCGTTGAGCAGTTCCAGGCCCGGGGCCTGCAACCGGCTGGCGAGAACGGAACCTGGTTCCAGAAGATGCGCCTCGCCACCCGCCAGCCGCAGACCGCCACCGTCCGCTGGACAGGCGTGCAGCCGGGCCAGCTGACCGGCGACGAGCTCGTCGTCACCGGGCGCGAGGCGCGCGAGACCCTGGCCAATGCGCCCATCGTCTTCGCTGCCCATGGCGCGCGCATGCCCGATCGCGGCATCGACCAGCTGGCCGGCGCCGACGTGCGCGGGGCGGTCGTGCTCATCCTCTTCGACGGCCCGGAGGTCGAGGGCTTTCCGCCCATCGCCGAGCGCGTGCGCACCGTCGCCGCCGCGGGCGCCGCCGCGGTGATCGTGATCGTCGGCCCCGAAGTCCCTTGGGACCAGGTTCGTGGCGTCATCCGCCGCGGCGCGCTGCGCCCCGATGACACGAGCGTGCCGCGTTTCTCCGCGGTCATGCCGCTCGCCTCGGCCCAGCGCCTGATCACCGGCGCCGGCGGCAATGTGGACCGGCTCATGAACGAGCAGCCCGGCTCCTCCTTCCGCGCGGTGACGCTCACCGGGCGGGCCTCGCTTGACGCGACCACCAATGTGAGCCGGGTCGAGACCAACAATGTTGTCGGCCGGCTGCGTGGCAGCGGCACCACTGGCGAGAATGTCATGTTGCTCGCCCATTGGGACCATCTCGGCCTGTGCCGGGCCGAGGGCACGCCCGACCGGATCTGCAACGGCGCCGTCGACAATGCGAGCGGCATCGCCGCCTTGATCGAGATTGCCGGCCAGCTCTCGCGCGGCGACCGTCCGGTGCGCGACGTGATCTTCCTCGCCACCACCGCCGAGGAAGTCGGCCTGGTGGGCGCCGGCTATTTCGCCGATCACCCGACCGTGCCGCTGAACTCGATCCTCGCCGCGATCAACATGGACACGATCGCCATCGCCCCCGCGGGCACGCCGGTTGCGATCATGCGAAGCGGTGTCGCGGGACTCGACGCGCTCGTCGCCTCGACCGTCACGTCCGAGGGCCGGACCCTCGACCCCGACGACGAGGCCGCGGCTCTGGTCCGCCGGCAGGATGGCTGGGCGCTCGCCCAGCGCGGCGTTCCGACTTTGATGATCGGCGGCTCCTTCTCCAACATGCAGCTGCTCGGCCGCTTCCTTCAGAACGGCCGCTATCACGCTCCGGATGACCAGGCCGACGGCCAGCTCGTGCTGGACGGCGCGGTCGAGGACACCAATCTCACCATCGCCATCGTCCGCCGCCTGGCCGACCCGACCGTCTATCAGCGGCCGCAACCGGCCCCGCAGCAAAGGCCCGCCCAATGACCGCCGACATCCCTCTCGGCCTGACCTTCGACGATGTGCTGCTGAAGCCGGCGGCCTCGTCCATCGTGCCCAGCCAGGCCGACACGAAGAGCCGGCTGACCCGCGACATCACGCTGAACATCCCGATCCTCTCTTCGGCCATGGACACGGTCACCGAGGCGGAGATGGCGATCGTGATGGCGCAGCTCGGCGGAATCGGCGTTCTGCATCGCAATATGGACGTGGAGACGCAGGCCGCCGCGGTGCGGAGCGTGAAGCGCTACGAAAGCGGCATGGTCGTCAACCCGATCACCATCCGCCCCGACCAGACCCTTGCGGACGCCCAGGCCTTGATGGAGCGGCACAAGATTTCCGGCATCCCGGTCACCGAGCCGGACGGACGCCTGGTCGGCATCCTCACCAACCGCGACGTCCGCTTCGCCGGCAATCCGCGCCAGCCCGTTTCGGAACTGATGACCCACGAAAATCTCGTCACCGTCGGCCCCGGCGTCAGCCAGGAGGAGGCGAGGCGACTGCTCCATCAGCGGCGGATCGAGAAATTGCTGGTTGTGGACGAGGCGCAGCGCTGCATCGGCCTGATCACGGTCAAGGATATCGAGAAGGCCGTCGCGTATCCGAGCGCCACCAAGGATTCGAACGGCCGGCTGCGCGTCGCCGCCGCGACCACCGTCGGCGACAAGGGCTTCGAGCGCAGCCAGGCGCTGATCGACGCCGAGTGCGACCTGATCGTCATCGACACCGCTCATGGCCACAATGTCGACGTGGCCGCTGCGGTCGAGCGGATCCGCAAGCAGTCCAACTCGGTCCAGATCGTCGCCGGCAATGTCGCGACGGGCGAGGCGACCCGCGCCCTGATCGCCGCCGGCGCGGACGCGGTGAAGGTCGGGATCGGCCCGGGCTCGATCTGCACGACCCGCGTCGTCGCCGGCGTTGGCGTGCCGCAGCTGACCGCGATCATGGACAGCGCCGAGGCCGCGCGCGAGACCGGCACGCCAGTCATCGCCGATGGCGGCCTCCGCACCTCGGGCGATGTCGCCAAGGCGCTCGCCGCCGGCGCCTCGGCAGTGATGATCGGCTCGCTGCTGGCCGGGACCGAAGAGGCGCCGGGCGAGACCTTCCTCTATCAGGGCCGCGCCTACAAATCCTATCGCGGCATGGGCTCGCTGGGCGCGATGGCCCGCGGCTCGGCCGACCGCTATTTTCAGCAGGACATCAAGGACCAGCTGAAGCTCGTGCCCGAGGGGATCGAGGGTCAGGTCGCCTATAAGGGCCATGCCGCGGACGTCGTCCATCAGCTGGTCGGCGGCGTGAAGGCGGCGATGGGCTATACCGGCGCCGCGACGATCGCCGATCTGCAGAAGGCCGAGTTCGTCCGCATCACCAATGCGGGCCTGCGCGAGAGCCATGTCCACGACGTCACCATCACCCGTGAAGCACCCAATTATCCGCTACGCTAGGACCCAGATATGACCCCCCAGGCCCGCCTGCAGGCCGCGATCGAGCTGGTCGACGAGATCATCGCCTCGGCGCGCGAGGGCGGGGCCGCAGCCGACACGCTCATCGCCCGCTATTTCAAGACCCGGCGCTATGCCGGCGCCAAGGACCGGCGCGCCGTGCGCGAGCTCGTCTTCCGCGCCGTGCGCCGGGCGGGGCCGAGGCCCGGCTCCGGGCGGGCCGCCTTGCTCGGGCTGAAGGAGCAAAGGCCGCTCTTCGACGGCTCGCCGCACGGCCCCGCTATCGTGCAGGGCAACGAGCCTGCGGCGGAAGCCGGGATCGCGCCCCACTGGCTGCTGAAACGCCTCGATCCGCTGCTGGAGCGCACCGAGCTGCCGGCTCTGCTCGAACGCGCGCCGCTGGACGTGCGCGTGAACCGGCTGACCGACCGCCCCGGCGTCGAGGCCGAGCCGACCCCGCATTCCCCGATCGGGCTCCGCTTTCCGGAAGGCACGCAGGTGGAGCAGCTCGCCGCATGGCAGGCCGGGCAGATCGAGGTTCAGGATGAGGGCAGCCAGCTCATCTGCCTTGCCTGCGAGGCCGGGCCCGGCATGACGGTGGTGGACCTGTGCGCCGGCGCCGGTGGCAAGGCGCTCGCGCTGGCCGCCGAGATGGGAAATTGGGGCCGGCTGATCGCCGCCGATACGGACCGCGGCCGTCTCCAGCGGCTGCCGCAGCGGGCCGAGCGGGCCGGCGTGACCATCGTCGAAAGCCGCCTGCTGGATCCGGGCGAGGAGACCGAAGCGCTCGCCGATCTGGTCGGCCAGGCCGATCTCGTGCTCGTCGACGCGCCCTGCTCGGGAACCGGCACCTGGCGGCGCAACCCGGAGACCCGCTGGCGCGCGACGCCGGACCGGCTGAAACGGCTGACCGAGCTTCAGGCACGCCTGCTCGATCTGGCCGCGACCCTGCTGAAGCCGGGGGGAACGCTGGTTTATGCGGTCTGTTCGCTGCTTCATGAGGAGGGCAGGGACCAGGCCGCCGCTTTGTCCGCCCGTTCATCGCTGGTTCCGGCGCCGGTGCCGATAAAGGCGGGCCGGGCCGCCGGGTCCGGGACGTTGCTGACTCCCGGGCATGACGGGACGGACGGCTTTTTCGTCGCACGCTGGCAGGCGCCATGCTAAAGCCCGGCGCGACAGGGATGATGGAGTATTTGATGCGTTTTACGCCGATCGCAATTTCGCTGGGGATCGCCGCGGCCACGATCGCGAGCGCCGGCAACAGCCAGCGCCCCGACGATCAGGTGAATCCGCGCTCCGCCGAGCTCGTCACCCAGGCGCAGAACCGCACCGCCGCCGGTCAATATGAGCAGGCCACCGACCTGCTCGAGACCGCGCTCGCCGTCGATCCCGGCAACCGCAACGCCTATATCCAGCTCGCCCGCGTCGCCCAGGCCCAGCGCCTGCCCGGCAAGGCGATCGGCTATTATGCCGACGCGCTCCGCCTCGAGCCCAATGACCTGAACGCCCTCGCCGGCCAAGGCGAGGCCTATGTGCAGCGCGGCGCCGTCGACCGTGCGCGCGCGAACCTCACGCGCCTCCAGGGCCTCTGCGCGCAGCCCTGCCCGCAGGCGACCCAGCTCGCCGGCGTGATCCAGCGCGGCCCGCCCGCCGAGGTGCTCGCCTCGCAGCGGCCCGAGCAGGGCGCCCCGCCGGCCACCGCCCCCGCGACCCCGGCGCCGCGGCCGAACTAGAGCAGGCGCGCGACCGCCACGAAGTCGTCGACGGCGAGCGTTTCCGCGCGCCGCTCGGAGTCGATGCCGAGCGCCTCCAGCGCCTCGACCGCACCTGGCACGCCGGCCAGCGACCGCCGCAGCATCTTCCGCCGCTGGCCGAAGGCAGCGGCGGTGAGTTTCTCCAGCGTCGCCGCCTTCACGCCGTCCGGCTGTGCGCCCGGCACGATGTGCACCACCGCGGACATCACCTTGGGCGGCGGCACGAAGGCGGAGCGGTGGACCTTCATTGCCAGTTTTGCCTCGCTTCGCCATTGGGCGAGGATCGACAGGCGGCCATAGGCCTCGCCATCCGGCTTCGCGACGATCCGCTCGGCAACCTCCTGCTGGAACATCAGGGTCAGCGATTTCCAGGCGGGCGGCCAGACCTCGCCGCCGAGCCAGCGGACCAGCAAGGCGGTGCCGACATTATAGGGCAGGTTGGCGACGATATGGGCGCCGGCGGGCGGGTCGACCGCCAGCGCATCCCCCTCGATCACCTCCAGCCGCCCGCCCGAAGCCTCCGAAAGCTCGGCCAGAGGGACGAGGCAGCGCCGGTCGCGCTCCACCGCCACGACGCGGGCGCCGGCACGGAGCAAGGCGCGGGTCAGGCCACCCGGCCCGGGCCCGACCTCATAGACCAGCTCCCCGTCCAGCGGCCCGGGCACGCGCGCGATCCGGTCCAGCAATTGCTCGTCGAGCAGGAAATTCTGGCCGAGCGCCTTGGACGCGCTGAGCCCGTGCCGCGCGATCACGTCTCTCAAGGGTGGCAAGCCGCCGGGGCGCAGCGCCGGCAGGTCTGACGGGCTCACGCTTCGGCGAGCCGGCGCGCGCAGTCTCCGGCGGTGCGGATGGCGGCGATCATCGCGCCGGGGTCGGCGAGGTTCTTGCCGGCGATGTCGAAGGCGGTGCCATGATCGGGCGAGGTGCGCACGATCGGCAGCCCGAGCGTGCAGTTGATCCCCTCGTCGAAATGAAGGGTCTTCAGCGGGATCAGGGCCTGGTCGTGATACATGCAGAGCGCGGCGTCGTAATTGCGGCGGCGCCGTTCGTGGAACATGATGTCGGGCGGATGCGGGCCGCTCACGTCATAGCCCTCCTCGCGCAGGCGCTCGACGGCGGGGACGACGACATCCACCTCCTCGCGGCCCAGCGCGCCATTCTCGCCGGCATGGGGGTTGAGCCCGGCCACCGCGAGGCGGGGATTGTCGATGCCGAACTGGCGCTGCAGGCCCTTGATCGCGACCCGCGCCTTCAGGATGATCCGCTCGATGGTGAGCTGCCCCGGCACGCTGCGCAGCGGGATGTGCGTGGTCACCGGGATCACCTTCAGCGTCGGCCCGGCGAGCATCATCGCGACCAGGTCGGTGCCGATGCCGCAGCGCTCGGCGACGAACTCGGTCTGGCCGGGATGGACAAAGCCGATCGCGTAGAGCTGGGCCTTGGAGACCGGGCCGGTGACGAGGCCGCAGGCCGCGCCGGAGCGGGTCAGGCCGACCGCGAATTCCAGCGAATCGAGCGAGTTGCGGGCGCCCTCCAGATCGGGCTGGCCCGGCACCACGATCGTGTCCGATTTGACCCTGAGGATCGGCAGTCCCTCGTCATAGACGCCCGCGGCGTCATGCGGGTCCTCGACCTCGACGACCGGCCCGTCCCAGACCGCCCGCACCGCCGAGACGCTGCCGACGGCGAGGAAGGGCGGCACCTGCTCCTCGCGGCGCCGCTCCCAGCTTTTCGCGATGACTTCAGGCCCGATCCCCGCCGGGTCGCCGAGTGAAACGGCGAGCGGCGTTGTCGCCTGCTCAACGATAGTCGATCACCGCATCGCGGCGGAGATCGCGCAGGTAACGCTGCGCGCGGCGCTGCACACGCTGCTGCTCCATCTGGCTGAGGATCTGCTCGGCATTGGGCTCCGACTGCTCGGGCGGGTCTTCGCGGCCGCACATGACGAGCACGCTGATCCGCTCCGGCGAGCCGAAGGCCTGGGTGGCCTGGCCGACGCCGAGGTTGAGCAGCATCTGCTGGAGCGCCTGCGGCAGCTCGCGGACCCGGACCTGGTCGTTGGAGATCAGCTCTGCGCCCATCCGCTGCGCCGTGGCCGCCGCATTGCCGCAGCCGCCCATGCGCTGGGCCGCCGCGCCGAGCTCCGCGCCGCGCGCGTCGGACTGCGCCTGGGTGCTGCCCGCCGGCATCGTGATCGAGAGCTGCATCAGGCTCATCACCGCGTCGCGCGGATCGGTGGTCAGCACCCGGCGGGAGTCCACCAGCGCGATGATCGAATAGCCGCCCGGAATCGGGATTGCGTCGCTGACCGCACCGATCGGCATCTGGGTGACGAGGCCGGCAAGTTCCGCCGGCAGCTGGTCCGGCTGGACCCAGCCAAGTTCGCCGCCGAGCGGCGCCGTGCTGGCCTCGGAATATTGGCGGGCCATGACCTGGAAGGGCGCGCCCTGACGGATCTGCTGGACGAGCCGGGTGGCATTGGCCTGCACCTCGGCCGCGGTCTCCGGGGTCGAGGACATGTAGATTTCCGCGACCCGATATTCCTGCTGGCCGCGGCGGGCCAGCAGGCGCGTCATCACCGCGCGGACCTCGTCCTCACCCACGGTGACGAACGGATCGATGTTGCGGCGCTGCACCCGGGTCCAGCTGAGCTCGCCCCGGATCTGCCGCTTCAGCGTCCGTTCGGAAGCGCCGATCGAGCGCAGATAGGTGACGAAGCCCTGCGGCGTCTGCCGGGCCTGGCCGGCGAAACGCTGGAAATATTGCTCGACCTCCTGCTCGGAGACGGTCATGTCCTGCTGCTGCGCCGCCTGGATCTGCAGCGACTCGTCGATCAGGTTGCGCAGCACCTGGGCGCGGAACCGCTCCATCTCGCCCGGCGGCAGCTGGATCTGGTTGGTCACGATCAGCAGGTTGGCCCGCTGGTCCACATCGCTGCCCGTGATCACGTCGCCATTGACGATCGCGGTCGCCTTGCGGACGCCTGACTCGGTCTGGCCGACGAACTGGACGTTGCTGGGAATGTTGAGATTGCCGCCGGCGGGCTGTCCGCCGCCCTGGGCCGCCACCGCCGAAGCAACCGGCGCGATCAACAAAATCGCCGCCCTTGCGAACCTACCGAGCTTCATCATTCCTCCAGTGAAAGCAGGCATATGACCTGCATCGTCCTTGCTGAACCGCAGCTTAGCGGTCGTCTCCCAGCCCCCGTCGGGGCGTTCTTAGCGTCCCAAATTCCGAAGCGCCACCCGAATGAGGAAAGAGTTGCCGCGCTTCGCGTCACCACTGTCTTCATAATCCCGGCGCCAGGTGACGCCAAGTTCGATGCAGTCGTCGTCGTAGAGGATGCCGAGCCGGTGGCGGATCGGGGTAAAGCCGTCGGCGACCGAGAGCGGATCCTCCTGCATGCTGGTCAGGTCGATGACCGCCGAGCCGAAGATCGACCAGTAGCGCGCGAAGCTGACCCGGCCGCCGAAGCGGATTTCCTCGCGGTCGCGCAGATCCTCGATCGAGGGATCGATGTCCCGGTCGAGCCGCAAATAGCCGATCGTCGCGTAGGTGCGCCGTCCGCCGATCGTCGCGTCGATCTCGTTGCGGCGCA
>Ga0070665_100007377_pt1 | contig 11185 bp, 6 predicted proteins | sample KBSS13metaG_FD_65862 | JGI IMG/M metagenome (GOLD analysis project Ga0070665, IMG submission 65862) | Switchgrass rhizosphere microbial communities from Kellogg Biological Station, Michigan, USA - KBS S1-3 metaG | ecosystem: Host-associated > Plants > Roots > Rhizosphere > Soil ...
AGTCGGGCGGGTCCTGCGTGAAGCTCATGCCGCGGTCGTGCATGAAGCCGCCACCGGCGATCTCGAAGCGCGGCGAGGGGTGCTGAACGACGGGGCCCTCATGGCCGGTCATCGTCTTGGCCTCGACGCTGTCGGGGCCGAAGATGTCGATGATGCTCGCGGTGCCCGGAGTCGCGCCCGGCAGCGTGGCGGGATCGGCCGTCGCGACCTGCGTCGCCGGCTTGTCGTCGGACTTCGAGTCGTCGCGCTTGTCGTCCGACTTCTTCGAGTCGTCCGACTTCCGCGAGTCGTCCGAGTTGTCCGAGCGGCGGTCGTCATCGCGGTCGTCGCGCTCTTCGCGGCGCGCGCGGTGGTGGCGGCGGCTGTTGCTGTGGTGCCGGCTGTGGTGCCGGCTGTGGTGCGAACGGTCTTCGTTGTTGCTGTTCGCGCAATCGTCGTCGTCGTCATCGTCGTCGTCGTCGCCGTCGCAGTTCGACACCGACGGCTTCTCCGGAGCGTCGACCTTCGAGCCGAGTGCCGGCTGCGACGTGCGGATGTCCGGCAGGTCGAGGCCCTTCGGCGGCGTCGAGGCGTCGTCGTCGACCCAGTTGAGGAGGTCGTCGAGGTCCTTGCCGAGCTTGTTGGTCGAGGCGTCGCTGATCACGCCCTTGTCGCTGATCTTCACCGACACGGTGTCGATCTGGCGGCCGGTCGACGCGTCGCGAACCGCGACGGTCATCGTGTGGGCGCGCATGCCTTCGGGGTCGACCCAGCCTTCGATGACCGCATCGACGCCGGCCGACTTCGCGGCCGACGACCACTGGAGCGGGCCGCGGCCGAGGCTGGCCATTTTCGCCTGTTCCCAGCGCTTCGTCGGGACGAGGTCGTACTGTTCGCCGAGGACGTTGACGACCGCGCCGCGGCCCGCGTCAGCGAGCAAGCGTGGGCCGTCGAAATCGAGGACGGCGATGTGGCGCGGCCGGGCGTCGGCGCTCGCGGCGAGGGCGAGCAGGGCAGCGAAGGAAAGGTGGTGGATGCGCATGGGGTCGACTCCTCTGGGACCGGAGAGAGAGCGAGCTGGGTTAAGGATTCGTTCGTAAGCTCAGTGCGGCGTCGGGCCGCTGTAGCCCGTGTAGTTGTTGTGGCAGGCGCCGTTGGCGCTGTAGCACCACGACGACGCACCGCCGCACGACGTGTTCTTGTTGCTGGCGATCGTGTCCATCGTGACGGAGCCGGGCTGGCTATCGACGACGCAGCAACCGATCTCGCGAGCCTCGCAGTAGTCGAGCGCGGCGTTGTGCGAGACGTTGATCTGCTGGGCCCACGACAGGTGGTCGAAGTCGCCGATCTCGGTGAGCTTGGCGTTGTTCGTGATCGCGAGCGTGCCCTCGACCATGAAGCCGGTGCCGAGCGTGTTGTTGGAGTTCGTACCGGCGGTGATCACGCCGGCGAGCGTGGTGAGTGACGGGTTGGTGTCGATCGTGATGCCGCCGTGCATGAACTGCATCGCGGTCCAGCTGCCGAGCGAGGTCAGCGCGGCGTTGTTCTGGATGGTGAGTTCACCGGTGACCGACTGGAGCGCCGTGAGCTCGAGCGTGGTGGCCGCGCTGTTGCCCGACACCGTGAGGCCGCCTTCGAGGCGCACCGCGTTCGAGAGGTCGATGTCCGTCAGCTTGACGTTGTTCTCGATCTCGACCGCGCCGATGACGCAGCGGACCTGGTTGAGCGCGCCCATGTCGGCGAGCACCGAGTTGCCGCTGAGCGTGACCGCGTTGAGGTACGTGCCGCAGGTGCTGTCGGTCGGCAGCGACAGGTTCGACACGTCCGTGAGCTTGGTGTTCATCTCGATGTCGATCGAGCCGGACACCGCGAGCGGGTTCGGCGTGTCGATCGTCTTGAGCGCGCTGCTCGTGATGACGAGGTCCTTCACGCCGCGCAGGTCACCGAGCTTGGACAGCGTGGTCACCGTGCTCTCCACCGTGAGCTTGCCGCTCAGCGTCCAGCACGCGTCCGGCAGGCCGGTCACCGCGGCACCGGTGAAGTCGATGTCGCCGGTCTTCGCGATGATGTTGCTTTCGTCGCAGCTCGGGTCGCCCGAGCCAGTGCCGGCGTCGGGACCAGCGCCATGGCCGCGGCCGGGCTCACCGCCGATTGGCGCGCAGCCAATCGCGAGCGTGGTGGCGAGCAGAGCAGTGGAGGTGATGGTGCGCATGTCTGTCTCCTTCAGCAGACGTCGTGCCACGGGTACAACGTAGTGGTTCTCGCGGGTTACGCTGTAAACCACAGGAGTGGGGACCGCACTCTGCATCCCTCGGGATGCGATCCCCAGCTCAGCGTTCGTGCGACTTGACGTCGACGCCGTACTGCTCGAGCAGGAAGCCACTGAGGTACTGCAACTGCGCGACAGCGATGTGGTAATCGGCGATCGCGCGGCCGTACTTGAGGCGCGCCTCGGTCAGATCCTTCTGCCGGGCGAGCACCTTGAAGTTGTCTTCCTTGCCAGCGATGAACTGCAGCCGGGTGGCGCGGACGTTCTCTTCCGAGATCTCCATCGCCTTCTTGCCGAGCTCGACGCGCTTCTTGGCGGTCTGGACCTGCTTGGCGGCGAGCGTGGTCTGGCTCTCGATCTGACGAAGCGTATCGTCTCGATCGATCGCGATCCGGCGGCGTTTGGCCACGGCCGCGTCTTCCGAGCGCTTGGCGGCGCCCGATAGATCGAACGACATGTTGAGGCTCGCGCCGAGCTGATAGCCGTCACGGACGGCGCCGAGCGAGCTGGCGACGTCGTCGGCGTTGCCGACGTACGCGGCCGAGATCGACGCGTCGATCTGGGGCTTGGCCTGGTCGTGGGCCTGATCGACGTCGAGGTCGGCGAGCCGCTCCTCGATCGCGATCGTGGCGAGCTTGCGGTTCGAGGTCCGGCTCTTTTCGAGGATCTGGCCGACGTCGAAGTCCTCGTCGACAATGGAGAAATCGTCCGCGGGGTGCAGCACGACGTCGCGCTTCTTCAGATCGAGGCCGACCTTCTGCCGGAGGTCCATGGACTTCTTCTCCATGTCGTTCTCGGCCTGGAGCTCGTCGTCCTGGCGCGTCATCAGCTCGTAGGTCACCGGGTTGAGCGCCGGCGGCTGGGCCAGACCTGCGCGAATTTGCTCGTGAGTTAGCTGTTCCTGCTTCTTGGCGAGCTCGAGCGCCTGGACGCGGACGTCGACCTCGTAGGTCGAGTACGCGAGCTCCCAGTACCCCGTGACGATGTCCCGGATCGTGTCCTCGGCGGCGATCTGGGCCTTCACCGTCGCGTCGGTCTCCTGGAGGTCCGCCTTCTTGATCTCGAGCTCGGAGACCGAGCCAAACCCGCGGCCGAGGCTCTGTTTATAGGTGAAGCCGACCGAGGTCTGCGTGTTGAACGACTCCTCGGGCGGAGCGTCGCTGCCCGCGGCTGCACCGATCGTGGTGTCCGTGAGCGCGTACTCGGTGTGCTGCTGCTGGATGCCGGCGTTGATCGTGAACTGACCGCCGATCGGCAACGCGCGGCCGATGCCGAACTGGCCGCCGAGGGTGTCCTGCTCGACGACGCCGAACTGGGGCACTTCGATCTGATCGCCGGTGCCCATCGCGTTGCCGGTGAGGTTCGCGGTGAACGTCCACCCCATGATGTGGCGGGCGGCGGCGGCGTTATGGACGGCGACGGTCCGATCGACGCGGGCGCGCGCGAGGTCCGGAGAGACGCGAACCGCGATCAAGATGAGGTCCTCGAGCTTGACGGGCAGCATCGACTTCGCCTCGCCGCTCGTCAGGTCGTCGTCGGCCGCGGCCGCGTCCGCATCCCCGCCCGGTGGCGTCGCTCCGGGCTGCGCGCTCGCGATGGCGGCACCCAGGAGACAAGCGAGGATGATCGGGCTCTTCATGATCGAGCACGCTACAGCACCCGCCATGCCGATCGATAAGTCGCCGAGTCCTCGTGAAGACAGACGGACGAACACCTGGGGACTCGACTACCGCGGGTTACGAATATGTGCCCCCACCCCCGGTTTCCCGCCAGATTCTGCTCGCACGTCAATTACTTAGAGGTGATGGGGGCGTGGCAACTCGCTTGCAAAATCGTCCTTCGCGATGCGCAGCCAACAATCCAGTGTCGAGATGTCGACCACGCGGAAGGCCGTGCAATCGAAGTGGGGCCAGGCGGTGGACGCACCCACGTTCCTGCCTACGGACGAGACGCTCGACGTCGTCAGCCAGCACCTCGGTCGCACGGACAGCGCGCCGCACCGGCCCACGCTGCGTGACGGTCAGCAGCCGCAGCCGCAGAAGCGCGTGAAGTCCGACTCGGTCGTGACCAGCGCGCCGCGTCCCTCGAAGCTGCGCACCGAGCCCGCGTCGCGCCCCGCGCCGCTGCCGGAGCCGCCGAGCGCGCCCCGCCACAAGCACCGCGATCATAAGGACGAGCCGAAGGTCGTCGCCGCCCCGCAGGAGAAGCAGGCGCGCGCGGCGTCGAGCCCGTTCAGCGAGCAGTCGCAGCCCTCGAGCTCGAAGTCGCACTCGCACTCGAGCTCGAAGCCCTCGCACTCGAGCTCGAAGCCGTCGCACTCGCACTCGAGCTCGAAGCCGTCGGCGTCGCAGCCGTCGGCGCGCGGCTCGCAGCCCGGTGCGGCGCAGGCCCAGGCCCAGGCCCAGGCCCAGGCGCAGGCCCAGGCCCAGGCCTACGCGCAGGCGCAGGCCCAAGCGGCGGCGCAGGCCCAGGCGGCGGCGCAGGCCCAGGCGCAGCGCCCGTCGGCGCCGGAGCTGCCGGGTGGTGGCGCGCCGTTCGTGCAGTTCCCGAACGGCGGCGCGTCGTTCGACCCGCTCCAGATTCCGTTGCCGGCCGAGCTCGCTCCGCAGATCTACGCCTGGCTTCGCCGCCTCGCGCTGCAGGCCGACCTCGCGGGCGCGGATCGTCTGCTCCGCGACGCGCTCGCCGAGCTGACCAGCTCGCTGTCGGTCAGCATCATCTATGCGGGTCCCGAAGGCTTCTACTCGCTCGGCAACGACGACGAGGTGCCGAAGGAGACCCAGCCGCTGATCGCCGTCGGTCAGGCGCGCCGCGCGCTCGCCTCGACGCACAGCGCGCTCGTCCCGATCGTCACGGGCGCCGAGACCATCGCGGTGATCCAGCTGCAGCGCAACGCGCGGCAGCCGGCGTTCGGCCCGCCCGACTACATCGCGATGGCCGCGTTCGGTCGCGAAGCGACGAGCGTGATGCACCACCTCGTCGTCGAGCACCTCCAGCGCAAGGGCGAGCTCGCCCGCGACAAGGGCTCGCTGTACCGCCCCGAGGCGCTCGATGCCCACCGCAAGCGTGGCACCGAGGGCGTCGCGGCCGACCTGTCGCCGCGCTGGGTGCGCGCCGCGTACCCGACGCTGCTCGTCTCGCTCGCGATCGCGCTCGCGTTCGCGACCTTCACCAAGGTCCCGACCTACTCGACCGCGCACGGCATCGTCGTCTACCCCGGCCAGACCGTGGTCGCGCCGGCGCAGGGCACGATCGCCGAGATCTACGTCGAGAAGGATCAGCCCGTGAAGAAGGGCGACCAGCTCGTCAAGATCAGCTCGACGAACGAGGATGCCGAGCTGCTCCGCGCGAAGTCGGAAGCCGACTCCGCGGTCGCGCAGTACCTCATCGACGCGAACGACGAGTCGGTTCGCAAGAGCCTCGTGGGTGCGCTCGCCGCGAAGCGCCAGGCGCAGGTTCGCGTCGACGAGCGCATCATCCGCGCCCCGCGCGACGGCCGCGTCACGGAGTTCCACACCGAGCTGAACCGTCCGGTCAACCTCGGCGATCAGATCCTCGAGGTCGCGGATCCCAACGCGCTGCCCGAGCTCGAGCTGTTCTTCCCCGGTAACGACCTGCCGCGGCTCCAGCACGGCGTCAAGGAAGTCCAGGTCGCGCTCGACGGCTATCCCGAGAAGCACCGCCAGATGGCGACGATCTTCAAGATCGACCCGACCACCATGGGCGCCACCGAAGCGAGCCGCATGCTCGGCCCCAACCACGCCGGCATCATCCCCGTCGGCACCAACGGCGGCGGCGGCAGCTTCGCGCTGGTTCGCGCCGAGCTCGACAAGGACACGTTCGACTACAAGGGCGAGACCCTGTCGTTCACCTCCGGTATGGCGGTCACGAGCGAAGCGAAGCTCGAGTCGAAGCGCTTCATCGTGACCCTGCTGCCCGATCTCGATCACCTCACGAAGGATTGAAGATGAGCGAGACCACCAACACCAACACCAGCAACACCAGCACGAAGACCTCGATCACCGAGTCGTTTCCGGCGCTGAAGGCGCTCGGGTTCGCACGCAAGAAGCGCGCGGTCCCGTTCGTCCAGCAGCTCGAGTGGACGGACTGTGGCGCGGCGTCGCTGTGCATGGTGATGCGGTACCACGGCAAAGAGGTGAAGCTCGCCGAGGTTCGCGAGGCGATGGGCATCGGCCGCGACGGCGTCAGCGCCAAGTCGATCCTCGACACCGCCGAGCGCTACGGCCTCGCCGGCCGCGGCATCAAGGTCGACATCTCGCAGATCAAGCTGCTGAAGACCGGCACGATCCTGCACTGGGAGTTCAACCACTTCCTGGTGTTCGAACGGCTCGTCAAGGGCGGCGTTCGCGTCGTCGATCCCGCGACCGGCCCGCGTGACGTCAAGCTCGCGGACTTCGCGAAGGCGTTCACCGGCGTCGCGATCGAGCTGACGCTCACCCCGCGGTTCACCAAGCAGAAGTTCGAGAAGGGCCGCCTCAAGCGCTACGTCGACGAGCTGCTCTCCGAGAAGGGCCTGTTCTCGCGCATCATCGTGCTCTCGCTCGCGCTGCGCCTCATCGCGCTCGCGATGCCGCTGCTCACCGGCATGATCGTCGATCACGTCGTCCAGCGCGCGGACTACAAGCTGCTCTACGTGTGCCTCGCCGCGATCGGCGGCATGACGGCGTTCAACATCATCGCCGACGTCGTCCGCTCGTTCGTGCTGCTCCACCTGCGCATCGCGCTCGACACGCGCATGACGCTCGGCTTCCTCGATCACATGATCTCGCTGCCGTACTCGTTCTTCCAGCGGCGCTCGACCGGTGACTTGATGATGCGCGTCGACTCGAACGGCACGGTCCGCGAGATCGTCACCAGCAAGTCGATGTCGGCCATCATCGACGGTTTGTTCGTGCTGCTCTACGCGGCCATCATCTTCTACGTCAACGCGACGCTCGGCATCGTCACCGTCCTCATGTCGTTCGCCGACGCGCTCGTGTTCCTCTGCGCTCGCCCGATCTACCACCGCCTGCTCGCCGCCGACCTCGACAAGCAGGCGAAGGCGCACAGCTACATGGTGCAGCTGCTCGGCGGTATGGAGACCCTCAAGTGCGCCGGCGCCGAGCGCCTCGGCCTCGAGAAGTGGTCGAATCTCTACACCGACGAGCTCAACGTGAAGATGCAGCGCGCGCGCATCAGCTCGTACGTCGACTCGATCCGCACCGCGGTCACGTCGGCGGGCCCGATGCTGATCCTCACCATCGGCGCGACGTCGGTGATGTCCGGCAAGATGACGCTGGGCATGATGCTCGCGATGAACCAGCTCGCGAACAGCCTGTTCGGCCCGCTGTCGGCCCTCGTCGCCAGCGCGCTCGAGCTCCAGCTGGTCCAGAGCCACATGGACCGCATCGACGACGTGCTCCAGACGCCGGTCGAGCAGGATCGCGACGCGGTCGTCGCGCCGCCCCGCCTCCGCGGCCACGTGACGGTCAAGAACCTGTCGTTCAAGTACAGCGAGCAGGCGCCGATGGTCGTCCAGAACGTCTCGCTCGACATCCCGCCGGGCTCGTCGGTCGCGCTCGTCGGCCCGTCGGGCTCGGGCAAGTCGACGCTCCTGAATCTGCTCTCGGGCCTCCACAAGCCGAACACCGGTGAGATCGCGTACGACAACAAGTCGCTCCACGAGATGGACCTGCGCGGCGTCCGCCAGCAGATCGGCATCATCCCGCAGCACCCGTTCATCTTCGGCGGCACGATGCGCGAGAACATCGCCCTCGCCTCGCCCGGCGCCACGCTCGACCGCATCCAGCAGGCCGCGAAGGTCGCGTGCCTCCACGACGACGTGTCGGAGATGCCGATGAACTACGACACCGTCATCTCGGACGGTGGTGGCTCGCTCTCGGGTGGTCAGCGCCAGCGCGTCGCGATTGCCCGCGCGGTGCTCCGCAACCCGACCCTGATGCTGCTCGACGAGGCCACCTCGGCCCTCGACAACTCGACCGAGAAGAAGGTCATTGCCGGCCTCGAGACGCTGCGCTGCACGCGCATCACCGTCGCGCACCGGCTCTCGACCGTCCGCAACTGCGATCTCATCGTCGTCATGGAGAAGGGCAAGATCGTCGAGCAGGGCAATCACGCTCAGCTCCTCGCCAACAACGGTCTCTACGCCCAGCTGCTCGCCGCCTCGCAATCCACCCCCAACGGTCCGGAGATTCCCTATGAAGCTGCACACGCTCTTCGTAATGCCGCTCCTTCTGGCAGCAGCATGCGCGTCGCACGAGCAGGCGCGGTCGGCGAGTGACACGACGAAGCACACCGACGTGACCAAGGCGGCGACGGACTCGCACACCGTGGATTGCGTCGGCGTCATCACCTCGGCCGAGTCGCAGGCGATCTCGCCGCTCTCGGACGGCGCCGTGATGAAGGTGCTCGTCAAGGACGGCGACTTCGTTCGCGCGGGCGACCTGATCGCGCAGCTCGACACGGCCGATCTCAAGGACCAGCTCGCGAAGGTCGAAGGCGACCGCGCCCGCGCCGCCGGTGACGCCGGCCGGGCCTACGCCGAGGCCGCGAACGCCGAGCGCAAGGCCTCGCTGATGCGCCGCATGGCGGCCGCGGGAGTGTCGTCGGAGTCCGAGTATCGCGACGCCGTGGCGACCGCGAGCGGCGCCGGCGCCGGCGGGGCGTCCGCAGCCGGTGCGATGAAGGCGGCCGATGCGCAGATCAAGGAGACGCAGCGTCTCATCACGGCCGCCGACCTGAAGGCGCCGATGGACGGCATCGTGTCCGCCATCAAGTTCCACGCCGGTGAGGTCCCCCACAAGGGCGTGACCCTGGCCCGCGTGTTCAACCCGGCCAAGCTACAGGCCAAGTTCGCGCTGCCGCGCGGTAAGTCCGACCTCGTCAAGAAGGGCGACCACGTCGAGCTCGTCTACGAGGGCGATCGCCGCGTCGGCGCGACGGTTTCGGACATCATCGACACCCACGACGTGGCGATCGACTTTCTCACGGTCGTCGCCGAGCTCGACAAGAACGCACCCCGCGGTTCGGACCTCCAGGTCGGCGTCCGCGGCGTTGTCCACATCGCTGATAAAGGAGGCGCCCGATGAGCGTGGTAAGATCTGAGGAAGCCGTGGAAGGTCAGGATCTCGAGACTCCCACCTGGGTCACCTCCTATCAGGGCATGCCGCGCACGGTTAACGTGCGCCGCTGCCGGTTGAACGTCGTCGCCGGCGTCGACCAGGGCAAGATCATCGAGCTCGCTGCTCAGACGATCCAGATCGGCCGCACCGGTGCCGATCTGAACCTGGCCGACGGCAAGGTGTCGGGCTTGCACTGCGAGCTCCGGCTCACGCCCGAGGGCTATCGCCTGCGCGATCTCGGCTCGACGAACGGGACGTACGTCAAAGGCGTGCGGATCGTCGACGGGTTCATCGCACCGGGCTCGACGATCCAGGTCGGCAAGAGCGCGGTCGTGTTCGAGCCGATGGACGACGCGGTGGCGATGCCACTGTGGAACGAGCCGCGCCTCCAACAGCTGATCGGCGGCAGCGCCGCGATGCGCCACCTGTTCGAGCTGATCAATCGGTTCGCGCAGTCCGACGCGACGGTGCTGATCCAGGCCGAGACCGGCGCGGGCAAGGAGCTCGTCGCCGACGCGATCCACCAGTGCTCGCCGCGCCGCGCGGAGCCGTTCGTCGTGCTCGACTGCTCGGCGATTCCCGAGCAGCTGTTCGAAGCGCAGCTGTTCGGCCACGAGGTCGGCGCGTTCACCGGCGCGATCAAGTCGACGGCCGGCGTGTTCGAGCTCGCGCACGGCGGCACGCTGTTCCTCGACGAAATCGGCGAGCTCCCGCTCGACGTCCAGGCCAAGCTCCTGCGCGCGGTGGAGACCCGGCGCGTGCGCCGGCTCGGCGGCTCGAAGCTGTTCGCGTCGGACGTCCGCATCGTCGCGGCGACGAACCGCGACCTCGCGGCCGAGGTCAACCGCGGCAACTTCCGCGCGGACCTCTACTACCGGCTCGCGGTCGCCAAGCTCAGCATCCCCGCGCTGCGCGAGCGCCGCGAGGACCTGCCGCTGCTCGTCCAGCACTTCCTGCGTCAGCTGAGCGTGTCGTCGGGCAACCCCGACCCGCGCCTGCCCGATGACTTCATGGCTCGCGCGCAGCGCCACACGTGGCCGGGCAACGTCCGCGAGCTGCGCAACGCCGTCGAGCGCGCCGTGCTCCTGCCGAACCACCCGACGCTCGGCTTCGAAGCGCCGCCCAAGAAGGAAGGCGACGGGTTCGCGCACATCGACATCGAGGTGCCGTTCAAGGTGGCCAAGCAGAAGCTGGTCGACGAGTTCGATCGCCGCTACCTGCAGGAGCTGCTCGAAGCGCACGACGGCAACATCTCGGCCGCGGCGCGCGCCGCCGGCATCGAGCGCATGTCGATCTACAAGATGATTCGCCGCCTCGGCCTCGACAAGGACGCGGAGAACGGCCGCGCGCCGACCGCCGACGAGGAAGACGGCGACGACTCGTCCTTCGCCGACTAACGTCGGTTGCGGTCGCCGTCGCAGCGCTCGTCGTCGAGCGAGATCGTGTACGTCGACGTCCTGCCCGGCTCCACGGTGACACGGCAGCTGAACGTGCCGTCGTCATCCTTGATGTGAGCCGTGTAGTCACCGGGCGAGAGATGGAACACCGCGCCCGGTGCCGACCGGCGCTGACCGTTGATCGTGATGTCCGCGTAGCCGTTGTCGAGCTCCATGCGGAGCTGCTCGGTGCGGCCCGTCGGGACGTCGACGTTCTCCGGCTTGGCGTGGTTGCCACCCGACGCGGCCGCGATGCCTTGTGCGTTGCGCCGGTGGTGGTCGGGCTTCGCCGCCGAGCCGGCCTTCGCATCGACGAGCGGTCCGGTCGCGCTGTCGGAGCCGGTCGCGGCCGAGCCGCT
>Ga0070665_100007379_pt1 | contig 11185 bp, 9 predicted proteins | sample KBSS13metaG_FD_65862 | JGI IMG/M metagenome (GOLD analysis project Ga0070665, IMG submission 65862) | Switchgrass rhizosphere microbial communities from Kellogg Biological Station, Michigan, USA - KBS S1-3 metaG | ecosystem: Host-associated > Plants > Roots > Rhizosphere > Soil ...
AGAGAGAAACCTGAAGAGCGAGCTTGCTGGAAGCTTTGATGAAGTTCGAGCAGCGGCGAAGAAGACCTGGACTGAACACCTGGATCGCGCGAAGGTTGAGGGTGGTACTGACGTGCAGCGGAAGACGTTCTACTCGTGCATGTACCGCGCGCTGCTATTTCCGCGCACGTGGCACGAGATCGATGCAAGCGGAAAGCCGGTGCACTACAGCGCATTCAACGGCAAGCTGGAGCCGGGTCTAATGTACGCGGACCACGGCTATTGGGATGTGTATCGCGCCTGGTATCCGTGGATGTCGGTGATGTTTCCGGAGCGGCTCGGCGAGATTCTGCAAGCTTGGGTCAACGCGTACCGCGAGGGCGGATGGATGCCGCAGTTTCCTGCACCGGGATATCGCGCTTGTATGACTGGAAGTCTGATCGACGCAGTATTCGCCGACGGCGTGATGAAGGATATTTCCGGCTTTGACATGCAGATCGCATACGAGGGATTGAAGAAGCATGCGACTGAGCCAGGAAATGCGGACAAGGGCTACGGGCGCAGAGGCATCGAGGACTATCTGAAGCTGGGATATGTCGCAGAGGACCACACGCACCAGTCGACTGCCGAAACGGTGGATTCGGCATATGGCGACTTCTGCATCGCGCAGATCGCAGAGAAGCTGGGACATAAGGAAGACGCGGAGATGTTCCGCCAGCGTTCGCATAACTGGCGGAAGCTCTTCGACGCGAAGACGAATTTTCTGCGCGGAAAGAACTCTGACGGCAGCTGGGTGACACATAATGGCGAGCCGTTCGATCCGGTGAGGTGGGGCTCGCCCTATGTGGAGGGCGCGGCATGGCAGCATCGCTGGGATGTGCCACACGAGCCGGAGGAGCTCTTCAAAGCAATGGGCGGCGATGCCGTTTCAGCAGCGGAGTTGGAAAAGATGGTGACGATGCCAGCGACATTCGATGTCGGCTCCTATGGGCAAGAGATCCACGAGATGTCGGAGATGGCTGCGCGCAAATTCGGGCAGTATGCGCACAGCAATCAGCCAGTGCACCACCTCCTTTATCTGTTTGCGCTTGCGGGTAAGCCCGAACGTACACGGTATTGGACACGCCGGGTGATGGAGGATCTGTATTCGCCGGATGAGTTTGCGGGCGACGAGGACACCGGTGCGATGGCCGCTTGGTTCCTAATGAGTGCAGCAGGCTTTTATCCCGTGTGTCCAGGCAAGCCGGAGTATGTACTGGGTGCGCCACTTTTCGAAAAGATGACATTGACGCTAGCGGGTGAAAAGAAGCTCGTAATCACGGCGAAGCCGGGTGCGCGCGGATCAGTTACGGTGAACGGGAAGGCGTTCGCGAAGACGGTAATCTCGCATGTAGAACTGCTCGGTGCAGGGAGGATGGAGTTCTCATAACGCACGGTCGGGCGAAGGTTGCGGCCTGATTATAGGCCGACTTCAGTAATTGCTCTGGATATAATGACCGCCAAGTGAGCGGAGGGTAAATGCGGTCGTCGCTGATCATCACCCTCGTGGTGTGTCTCTCGCTCACTTCGTGCAAAAAGCCTGAACTGCGGCCGCAGCCCAGGCTGTCACCCAGTCCAATGAATTTGCGACCTGGCTCGGGTGCAGTTTCGCTAGAGATGCCGCCGGGTGCTACCTCGATGAATTTCAAGGGTAGCCTTGAGGCGAACAAAGAGGCGCAGTTTGTGGTAGGTGCGGAGCAAGGGGCCGTGTTCATGGCACACGCTCTGACGCCAGAGCATGATCTGGATATCGCCGTATACCGCGCCGATACGGGCGGGCGGATCACGGATGAACAGCCATCGAATCCGGCGTTCTTTATGGCTCGACTCCCGGCCACGCTGGGCTATCTGGTGCTGTTGAGGAGCACCGGAGATGCGACGCCGTACACGTTGGAGATTGAGGTTCCGTTCCGGCAGTTCTTCGATCAGACAAGGTCGGTTGAGGTCACAAACTCGGCGCCTGCGAATGCTGTGATTGAGTATCTCGCGCCGCCGAGCAAAGCGATTTCGGCCGAGCTGACAAATGCGATGCCGGGCGCCTATCTGACGGTTCGTGCATTGGGCGGAAAGCAGCTCCTTAGGGCTGAGGAAAACAAGCACACGTTTAGCGGCGGCCCGGATAGAGAGGGCGAGGGCGTTGTCATCAGCGTGAACCAAGGGGCTACCGAAGGCAGCTTCACGTTGAAAGTTGCGGAGAAGTGAGATCGGCGGGATTGTTTTGAGGTAAGTGCGATGCGTGCTTTGCTTTGTGTGATGACGATCATGCTCGTGGCGGCTACGGTACTGGGGCAGGACTATCGGTCGCTGGAGGGGACGACGGTGACCGCAAAGATAGACATGCCGGCGTCGCGAGAGGGCATGGATATTCACCCCGGAATGGAATCTGCGCTCGATCTACATAAGGCTGCGGAGCGAATCAAACAATACGGAGTCGCGGTACATGCGGGGCAGTCGGCTCTGATCACGAGCGTGGTCGTGAAACCGCATGACGTTGAGGTGCTTCTGGGTGGCGGAGGCTACGGCACGTTCACAGATTCGATGATGCTCGCCGACGAGACGCCTCCGATTCCCTACCGGGCTGAAACCCGGCGCGAGAAAGATCTTATGGAGCAGCTGAAGTACACAAACGACTATTGGGAGCGCGAACGCATCCGGCGAGAGCTGGATGAGATGGAACGGCAGCACCATCGCACCGACCAGAAAGTGCAGACCAGCGAGCAACAGGTAGAGCAGCAGAAGCGGTCGGCCGCAGGCAGCCGATTCAACATACGTTACGACGGCGCGATGCCCGAAGACGCCGCGACCAGGAGCCGAATCGTTGCGGCTTTGAGCAATTACGTCGAGTTTGAACGGACGCCGGGCGAACAACAGGGCGGGTTAGGAAGGTGGTCATTGACAGACATGGCACGGCGCGGCAGACCTGAAGACAGCCCGATGCCCGCACTGCGCAAGGGGCTAACGGTACAGCAAGTAGCGCAGATTCTTGGACCGGCCTCGAGGGTGGAAGACAGAAGCGACGGTGCCCTGGAGATCGATTTTCGTGAGTACAACCGTGACGGACGGCGCGTGACCGCGGAGTTTGTGGGTGGCGTAGTGGTAAATTACACGGTCACACCGCAATAACAGTGCGGCGGCGAAATATGGCGCAAGCAATTTCTCGGAAAGAGGTCGGCGCAATAGACTTGTATTCAAACTCGAAAACGCCAAAAAAAGGAACCTGCGCACTGCGCTGTCAATGAAAGCTTCCACGATTGAGTTTCGTTTTCGTTACCTGATCCACGCAGTAGTGTATTGCCTCGGCTTTACAACGCCGTGGAATGGGTGGCTACACCTAGATACGGTGCGCACCTGGCAGTGGCTGGCATCGTGGCCGGCACGAGCAGGTTGGATGAGCTTCAGCGCCTCAACCAATGCCGTGCTGCTCATGGGAATCTTGTTTGCACTGGCCGGTGCGGCGCTGCGCACTTGGGGAGCGGCTTATCTGGGCTCGGGTGTTGTGCAGGACTCGTCGATGCATGGCGACCGTATCGTAGCGGCCGGGCCCTATCGCTACATGCGAAACCCGCTTTACCTGGGAACGTTCCTTCACACCATTGCACTCGCGCTGCTGATGATGCCGAGTGGGGCCTTGTTCACAATCATCGTCATCGGATCGCTTCAGTTGCGACTCATGTTCGCGGAGGAATTCTTTCTAGCGGCAAAGCTGGGTGAGCCATACCGCGCATACTGTGCGGCCGTTCCCAGAATCGTTCCTTCGCTTCGGGCGCGAGTTGCTCAGTCGGCTGTGCAGCCTGCGTGGGGAGTGGCGCTTTTAGGCGAGATCTATATGTGGGGCGTTGTGGCGTCGTTTGTGGCGTTCGGATGGAAGTACAACGCCTTCTTGATCATCCAGGGAGTCGTAGTTTCGCTCGGAGTATCCCTCGTAGCGCGCGCTTTTGTGCCGAAGCCGAACACCGCCTAGACGCCGGTATATCCGGTGTTCCGATGAGGTTCTCCGCGTCTGACGTGACCACGGTGAAGGACCATCCTACATGCGGAGAGCCCGCGTGGCTTCGTCTTAGCGACGAAGGTGCGGGCTCTTCCATTCTGCTCTCTCGCCGCAGCGCTGCGCACGGAGGCGCTCTGCGTATGGGGAGGGCTTTACCTTGCGCTACCGAAGTTACTTCTTCGGCGGAGCGATGGTGTCCTTGGCGACCTTGGCGACGCGGAACTTCACGACGGTCTTGGCCTTGATCTTGATGGTCTCGCCGGTCTGGGGGTTGCGGCCCAGGCGTGCCTTGCGCTCAGCCTTTACAAGCTTGCCGATGCCGGGGATGGTGAATTCGCCGTTCTTCTTGGTCTCCTTGACGGCCGTCTCGGCCAGCAGGTCGAGGAAGCCCGCTGTCTGCTTGTTGGTCAGCTCGAGCTTCTCCGCCAGTTGGCGAACCAGTGCTGTCTTGGTCAATCCCTTTGCCATGTGTTGCTCCTTCTTGCGTTCTTATTTTGTGAAAGCAGGTTTAATGCCTCGCCCATTCTGGACATCATCGGCTTCGCTGTGATACAAACTCGCGAATCGTCAATGTTCATGCGGGTGCGGAGAAACCGTACCGCAATTCACCTTCATCCTTTCCGAACGCTTTGTCAACCGGATTTGTTCGGTTTCCACAGGTTTTTTACGGTTTTTTCCTGTTTTTGTGGTTCGACAGAGTAAAAATGGCCGATTTTCGGCGAAACTAAGCAAAATTTGCTGATTAGAAGAGCGGTTTGCGCTGCTTCTTTGCGGCCAGTGGAGCGTTGAGAAACGCGACCAGCGACGCCGAAACCTCGAAGCGTTTGAGTATCTCGCGAAGCAGCGTAGGCTTCGTTGCAATATCGGCGGGGAGCTTCGCGATAAGTCCCCACTGGCGATTGAGCAGCAGATCGATCGCTGGCGAATCGGGCACGAATCCTTTGGGTGGGCGCGTGAGCTTATGTCCGTCTGTCTCGCCCATCAGCGAGCGGATTTTTTTCTGTGTGAGGATGCGCCGCATCTCTTCGTGGTGTTGCTCGATGTGCCGGCGGATAGCGAGGAGTTGTTCGCGCTCAGGCATGAAGACGCCGGCGGCTATGGTGATCTGTTCTGCACCGAGATCGAAGTAGAAGCCTCCGCCAGATGTCTTCTCGAGGCCCTCGCGTGCCCACCATATGCTCTGGTGGATCTTGTAGGGTCGCTTGTCGGAGGAGAATCGGATGTCGCGGTAGATGCGCATCATGGCCTTCTGCGGAGGCCGCACATTCTCAGGCGCGAAGCGAAGCATGGCTTCGTTGATGGCGATTGCGAGCGCGATGGTAGGGGCTTTGATCTCGCGCTCGTAGACGTCCTTGCGTGCGTTGAACCACTCGCGATCGTTGTGGCGCTTGAGGCCGCGGAAGAACTTGAGCGCTTGTACGCTGTAGTGGGGAGTCGATGCTGCCATGTTGATTATCCTAAACGGCGGTGCTGACAGCAGATGTCAGCAGGGCTTTGCGGATCGAGAGATTTTGAGGCGCGCTGTGAACGCGAGCGCGCCTATCTATACCTAGCTTCGCGACCTATCTTCGCGATGAAGTTTGGCGTATACACGCTCCATGGAAGATATTCAGAATGTTTTAGAACTTGTCCGCGACCGGCTGGCTGGATTTCTTCGCCAGACCCTTGATACCACTGAAACTCTGGCAGTCCTCTCGAATCTCAGAGATGGTGACGGGACAGTCCCCTCTATTGCGGAAAATAAAGTCGTGCTTTCGCTGGTCAACATCGAACAGAGTACGAGCCAGTCCGTTCCAGTGCGCGGCGGGCCACCCACCGGCCCGGGTGTACGATTTCCGCCTCTCGTTTTGACGAACCTTTACGTGCTTATACTGGCCAACTTTATGGGCGAGAATTATCCGACTGGGCTCGGGCTGATATCGAGGGTCATCGGTTTCATGCAGGACAATCCGGTCCTGAACCACTCCAGCCTGCCCGGCCTCGACGCGGCGATCGACAGCTTATCGTTCGAGTTCGTCAATCTTGACGCTTCTCAGTGGAGTCTCTATTTGAAAATGGCCGGTGCGACCTATTTACCCGCGGCGATGTACCGGGTGCGCATCGCTCCCCACCGGTAAAGTCAGGCCAATGCGATCTCGAGTGCAGTGACACTGGCGGGCGGGAAGGTGTGGATGAGCCTGCCGCCACCAGGCTGCATGGTTGAAGCAGTGCGAGGTTCGACGGCCTTGGGGTTTGCGAAGTCGTTATGCACGTGGACGTCTTTCTCTGCGAGGACGGTTCCCTTCGCGGAGGAGACGGAGGCTCCGCGGACGGAGATCTCAGTGGTCATCGCATCAGTGAGGTGCGGGTTGACGACGGTGAGGTTGAGGGTCTTGCCGTTGTTCGAAAGCGAGGCGGAGCCGCTGAGGCCGGCGAGCGTCCTGACCGGAGGAAGCTGGCCGATGTAGCTGTTGCCGCCGACCTGGCTGGGCGTGTCGCCAAGCGGGTTGTTGATGGACGGAGCCATGAAGTCCGCTCGGATGGCCTGTGCGCCCTGGTGCGGGAGATACATCCTGAAGACGTGGTAGGTGGGCGTGACGCAGAACTTGTCGCCCTGCGCGAGCATGAGCGAGTGAATGCAGTTGATGGACTGCGCGACGGCGGCGACGCCCACCTTGTCTGCATGGCGATGGAAGATGTCGAAGGTGATGCCGGTGAGCAGAGCGTCACGCATAGTGGACTGCTGCGAGAGGTTGTACTCGGGGGCGAGCTCGGTGCCTTTGCCGTACCACGCGCCCCACTCGTCAACGACGAGTTTGACGCCGAAGCCGGCGGAGCGGCCGTTGGCGCGTTCATTTGGGACAGCGCCCGTAGCAGCGTTCCATGCATCGACGATGACTTTATCCATGAGGCTCCCACGGGTGAGCAGATCGTAGAACTCGGCGTCATCGAACTTGAGTGCATCTCCGGCGGCGAAGGCCTTCGGGCTGCCGGAGGTGTAGTAGTGGATGGAGAGTCCCCAGAGATGGCGGCGCTCGGGGTTTGCGAAGAGCGCTTTGAAGAGGCGGCTGGTCCAGTCGATGTCGTCGCCATTCGGACCGACGGCGACGAAGCGCGGCGGAGTTTTGCTGTAACTCGGGGTCCACGCAGTATAGCGGCGGAACTCGGCGGCGTACTCCTCGGGAGTCATGGTTCCACCGCAGCCCCAGCTCTCGTTGCCAACTCCCCACAGGTCGACGTTGAAGGGCTCGCGGTCACCGTTAGCTGCACGCATCGCAGCCAGTGCGTTGGGGGCAGCTGGTGCGGCGGAGTTGGAGGCGATGTCGCCAGCGGGCGCGTTGCAGTACTCAATCTGCTGATAAAAGTCGCGCGCCGGCTGGGTACGCAGATTGGCGGCAAGGTAAGGCTTGCATCCGATAGCGCGACAGGTCTGCATGAACTCGTGCAGGCCGTAAGCATTGTTGTCCTGCTGACCCCAGAAGGCGGTGCGGGCGGCCCGCTTGGCGCGTGGGCCGATACCATCGCGCCAGTCATAAGAATCGGCGAAGCAGCCTCCGGGCCAGCGCAGTACTGGAGCCTTGACGGCCTTCATGGTGTCGATGAAGTCCTTGCGGATGCCGTTGACGTTCGCGATCTTCGAGTTTTCGCCAACCCACACACCGTCGTAGATAACCCCGCCGAGGTGTTCGATGAAGTGGGAGTAGATTTCAGGTGAGATGGTTCCGAGGGGCTCTGAGGGAAGGACCTCGATGCGCGCATCCGTGTGGGTTGTGGCCTGGGCGAGCAAAGGAGCGTTGCGCAGCGCAGTGGCGGCCGCGGCGAGCGTGGAGGACTTAAGGAAGGATCGGCGGGACGAGTGGGCTCGTGTCATTGGAAACTGTTCTCCCATTGAAGGAAACGTTATACATCACCAAGCGTAGATGGGACTATGGCGAGCGGTTTCGACAAGACTTCGGCAGGCTTCAAAAACCTGCATGCCATGTTTGTCGCAATCATCGACGTCGGGCCAGTTCTAGGGTTTCGCGCTGACGAAGAGGCTGCGATTGGGCTGCGGGCCCATGGTGAAGGCAAGTGTGCCTCCCTTCACGATCACGTCGTGCGAGATGCGCGGCTTAGTAAGCGGCTTGCCGTTGAGCTGCACGGACTGGATGTAGATGTTCTGCGCGCTGACATTCTTCGCGACGACGGTGAACTTCGTGCCTCCTGGCAGGTTGAGTGTAGCCGAGGGGAAGAGCGGCGTGCCGATCCAGTACTCGGGAATGCCGGGCGCAACGGGATAGAAGCCGAGCGAAGAAAAGATCCACCAGGCGGCCATCTGTCCAGCGTCGTCGTTGCCGGGAACCCCGGATGGTGTGTCGTTGTAGACGTTAACAAGCGCGGCGATGCGCTCCTGCGTCTTCCACGCCGCGCCGGCTTCGTCGTAGAGATAGGGAATCTGATGGCCGGGCTCGTTGCCGGGGTCGTAGAGGTTCTTCGCAAAGAGACCGTCAAGCTTGGCGACGAAGCTCTCCGAGCCACCGAGCGCGATCATCAGACCGGGAACATCCTGGGGGACGTAGAAGGTGTATTGGTAGGCGTTGGACTCGGTGATGTAGGGCACCCACTTGTCGTAGATGAAGGGCGTGATCCATGAGCCGTCCTGGTGGCGGCCGCGTGCAAGCTTCGTCTCGGGGTCGATGACATTCTTCCAGCTGCCGCCGCGTTTGGCGAGCGCGGCTGCGTCGTCGTTGTGCCCGAGCGCGGCGGCGAGGCGCGCGATGATAGCGTCATCGAAGGCGTACTCAAGCGTGCGCGAGACCTGCTCGCCATGATGGAAGGCCTCGGCGACAGGGTCTTCCAGCGGAATATAGCCGTACTTGGTGTAGGACTGAAGCGCACGTCGGCCGAGGCCGTCCTTGTACTGCTCGAACGGTGGCGTATCGAATGCGTTCTGTCGAATCAGCTTCCAGGCACCGGGGACGTCGAAGTTGCGCAAACCCTTCATGTAACCGTCGGTGATGACGACGCCGGTGTGGTCGCCAATCATCTCGGAGGTGTAGCTGTTCCACGCCGGAAAGATGGGCAGATAGCCACCCTGCTCACCTTTGAGGACGAGCGACTGCATCATCTCCTGGTAGCGTTCCGGCTGCAACAGAGTCATCAGCGGGAACTGTGCGCGGTAGATGTCCCAGAGAGAGAAGTCGTCGTAGTAGGTACCCTTGCCGAGCTTTTCGGCCCGGCCATTGGCGAAGCGCGGGTAAGAGCCGTCCGCGTCGCTGACGATGCGAGGCAGCATCATCGCGTGATACAGGGAGGTGTACAAGGTGCGGCGTTGCGCTGGTGTACCGCCACTAATGGCGAGTGCGTTCAGCGAAGTCGTCCAGACACGTGTGGACTTCGCGCGCAGAGCGGCGAAGTCCCACGAGGGAATCTCGGTGTCAAGATTGTGGCGAGCAGCTTCGATAGAGGTGAAGGAAGTTCCGGTCTTGAAGAGAAGCACCCGCGCGGCCGGAACCGTGAAGCGAATATAGGCTCCCATGTGCTCGCAAGAGGTGCTCTTCAACTCGGGCTCGGTGGTGGTGCTCTTGTCACACCATGTGCCCGATTCGGTTGCGGCCGTGTTGAAGCGGATGACGAAGTAGCCTTTGAAGCCCGCAGGTTTTCCGTTGCCCTGGTAGATGCGATAGACGGGGTTGTAGCCGGTGATCTCTTTGTGCGCGAGATCGACCTTGATCCAGCCGTCCTTCATGCGAGCGTTGTTCTCAACGATGAGATTGGCAGTGCCCGTCTTCGAGTAGGTGACGCGCAGGATTCCGGCGCGGACACCGCCGGTCATCTCGACGGACTCGTCGTACGAGGGCAGCTTGACGGAGTAGAAAGCGGGCTGGGCTACCTCATCAGTGTGGGAGAAGGCTGCGGCGCGGGCGTCAGGCTCGGCGTGAACATCGCCCGTAGTGGGCATCAAGGTAACGGAGCCGTAGTCCTGCGTGCAGCTTCCGCTCATCCAGTGACTGGCGCGAAAACCAGTGAGCTTCATATCGGCGAAGTAGTAGGGCGCGATGCACTTCTTCTCCGTGGAGCGCGTCTCGGGGATGAAGTTGGTCATCGCGTAGGGTTCGCCGACGGCGGGCGTCGTCTGCCCTTCGTGCGCTGTGCCGATGTGCGGATCGACGAGCGAGTAGGGCATTTGTGCGAGAGACGGGACGGCGGAGAGCACAAAGAGAGCGAAGGTTCGCGTGTGAGAGTTCATCGACGGCAATGATAGTAGATGCGGCTCATAGGTGGACCGAGCATCTGGCGACTACTGGAGTTTGCGAAGAAAGGCGAGCATCGCCGCGTTGAATAGAGCGGGTCTTTGTAGCGGAGCAAAGTGACTGACTCCAGTAAGATGCACGTATTCTGCGTGTGGGATGGTGCAGGCAAGATAGTCTGCGTGCTCGCGTGTGATGAACTCATCGTGCTCGCTGTGAACGATCGTGACCGGGACCCTGACCTGCTCGAGATCAGTAGCGGTGTAGTTGGGTTGCGTGGTCATCATGACCGAAAGCGCCTGATGGAATGCTGTGAAGTCGTCCGGCGTGGCGGAAAGCTGCGCGTAGTCCATGGCGTGACGACCCAGGCAGCGTTGGAGGATCGGAGAGAGCTCGGCGATCTTCTTCGCCCCATTGGCGTCGACGTTGCAGGCAAAGAAGAAAACGCCGGAGACGTGCTCAGGAGCTTTCATGGCAATGGTGAGCGCAATCACGGCACCGTCACTCCAGCCAATGAACGCGGCCGTCTGGATGTCCAGTTGATCCATAACGGCGAGGACGTCAGCTGCCATGCGCTGGTAGGTGAACGGGAGCTCGTCGCGGGTGCTGCGGCCATGACCACGACTATCGATTAGGACGGGACGGAATCCGTTACCGATCAGCCCAGGAACTTGATAACCCCAGTTGCCGCTGTGGCCGTTGCCACCATGCAGAAGGATGACTGGCGAGCCTGTACCAAAGGTTGCATACCAGATGCGTGCGTTGTCGTGCTCGACGTAGCCCTGCTCGTTGGCGGCAGGCAAGGGCGCGGCACCCACAGCCGCGAATCGCTCAAGGTCGTCATCGCGAAATTCAGTGTCTGACATTCGTTTATAGATGCACGTGGCGGTTGGCGTCGCTTCGTTTCGAATGCTCGAAATGACTCTTAAAACTCGATGCCGCGCTGGGCGAGGATCCCCTTCTGGTAGGC
>Ga0070665_100007382_pt1 | contig 11184 bp, 12 predicted proteins | sample KBSS13metaG_FD_65862 | JGI IMG/M metagenome (GOLD analysis project Ga0070665, IMG submission 65862) | Switchgrass rhizosphere microbial communities from Kellogg Biological Station, Michigan, USA - KBS S1-3 metaG | ecosystem: Host-associated > Plants > Roots > Rhizosphere > Soil ...
GGCGTCGGTGTCGATCCGCTGTCGCGGCGAGAGCTGTGGCGCATGGTCAGCGAGCTGGTCGACAGCGGCGTGACGGTGCTGTGGTCGACGGCGTATCTGGAAGAGGCCGAGCGCTGCTCGCGCATCTGGCTGCTCGATCGCGGCAAGCTGCTTCACGATGGCGCGCCTGGAGAGTTGAGCGAGCGCATGCGCGGGCGCGTGTTCCGCCGCCGCGGCGGGTCGGGGCAGTCGCGGCAGCTTGCCGAGAACGAGATGACGCATGAAGGCGTCATCGACGCGGTCATTCAGGGATCGAGCGTGCGCATCGTGGCGACAGCGGAGCATGCGCGCGAGCTCGCGAATGGCGAATACGAAGCGGTGGCGCCGCGGCTCGAAGATGCGTACGTGGAGTTACTTGGCGGCTCGCCGAAAGGCGAGAGCCTGTTGGCGCGCGGCTGGCCGTCGCCGCACGCGCGCGACGCCGACGCGGCAAACACGTCATCGCCGCCTGCAGTCGATGCCACGCCTTCGTCGCACGACACCCGCGAAACGCTCGTCTCCAGCCGCGGTCTCACCAAACGCTTCGGCACCTTCGTCGCCGCCGATCACGTCAATTTCGAAGTGCACGCCGGCGAAATCTACGGCCTGCTGGGCCCGAACGGCGCCGGCAAGTCCACCACCTTCCGTATGCTGTGCGGCCTGCTCAAGCCCACCGAAGGCGACGCGAGCGTCGCCGGCGTAAACCTGCTGCACGCCCCGGGCCGCGCGCGAGCGCGCCTCGGCTACATGGCGCAAAAGTTCTCTCTCTACGGCGCGCTCTCCGTCGCCCAGAACCTCGACTACTTCGCCGACATCTACGGCCTCAGCCGCACGCGCAAACGCGAGCGCGTGCAGGCCATGGTCGACACCTTCGCGCTCGAGCCGCACCTCGGCTCGAACGCCGCACTCTTGCCGCTCGGCTTCAAGCAACGCCTCGCGCTAGCGTGCGCAACGCTCCACGCCCCCGCAGTGCTATTCCTCGATGAACCGACAAGCGGCGTCGACCCGCTGATGCGCCGTGAGTTCTGGCACCACATCAACGCACTCACCGCGCGCGGTGTCGCGATCGTCGTCACCACTCACTTCATGGAAGAAGCCGAGTACTGCGACCGCATCGGTCTCATCTGGAGCGGCCGCAAGATCGCCGAAGGCTCGCCGGATCAGCTGAAGGCGAGCGTCGCGAGCCCCGACCGCGGCGAACCTACCCTGGAAGAAACCTTCATCGCGCTGATCGAGCGGGAGGCCGCATGACTCCCGGCCATTCATGGCGCGCCTGGTGGCGCCAGCTCTATGCGGTGATGCTGAAGGAGGGCAAACAGGTCACGCGCGATCCGTCGAGCTGGATCATCGCGGTGTTCCTGCCGCTCACGTTCCTGTTCCTGTTCGGCTATGGCCTGTCGCTCGACACCACGGTCGTGAAGATCGCGCTGGTGCGAGAGGATTCGAGCCAGGATGCCCGCGCCTTCGCCGCGCGGCTCCAGGACTCCAAGTGGTTCCTCGTCGTCGATGCGCCCAATCGTCAGGCCGGCAAGGACCTGCTGCGCGATCAGGCCGTGAAGGCCACGGTGATCATTCCTGGGGAGTTCGGGCGGCAGCTGTTCTCCGACGCAGATCCCGCCCAGGTGCAGGTCCTTGTCGACGGCGCCGAGCCCAACACGGCGAACTTCGTTCGAGGCTACGTCAGCGCCATCTGGTCCACCTTCCTGGCCGAGCGAGGCGTGACGGGCACGAGCACCAGCGCGCCGATCACCGTCGAGCCGCGCTACTGGTTCAACGCGAACGCCGAAAGCCGCTGGTTCCTGATCCCCGGCTCGATCACTGTCATCATGACGCTGATCGGTACGCTGCTCACCGCGCTCGTCGTCGCCCGCGAGTGGGAGCGCGGCACACTGGAAGCGCTCTACGCCACGCCGCTCACACGCGGTCAGATTCTCCTCGGCAAGACAGTGCCGTACTTCCTGCTCGCGATGATCTCGACGCTCGTGTGCGTGCTGACCGCACTCGTGCTGTTCCATTTGCCGCTGCGGGGCTCGATGCTGACGCTCGGGCTCGTCGCCGCGGTGTTCCTCGTGCCGGCGCTGGGGCAGGGGCTGCTGATCTCAGTGACGATGCGCAGCCAACTCGCGGCCGCGCAGCTCGGACTCATGACCGGTTACCTGCCGGCGATCATGCTTTCCGGATTCCTCTTCGACATCCATTCCATGCCGGCAGTGTTGCGCGCGGTGACGCTGATCGTCCCGGCGCGCTACATGAACGTGTCGCTGCAGACGATTTTCCTCGCGGGCGATGTCTGGTCCGTGCTGATCCCGAACATGCTGCTCATGCTCGCGGTCGGCGGGGTGTTCTTCGGTATTACGTGGCGCAAGCTGCGCAAGCGTGTGGATTGACGATGCTGCAAAGACTCCTCGCCATCATCCGCAAAGAGCTCATCGGCATGCTTCGCGATCGCCGCGCGCGCATGTCGCTCATCATTCCGCCGGTCATTCAGCTCCTGATCTTCGCGCAGGCGGCGACCATGGAAGTGAAGAACATCGAGCTCGCGATCGTCGATCTCGATCGCGGCCCGGTGTCCGCTGAGATCGTGCAGCGGCTGCGTGGCTCGCCGAGCTTTGAAAGCCTGCCCCTGTACCCCAGCGTCGCCGCCGCACGCGAGCACGTGGAGCGCGAGCAGGTGATCGGCATCCTCGTGCTTCCGAGCGGCATGTCCGCGGATATCGCTGCGGGCCGTCCGACAACCACGCAGCTGCTGCTGGACGGGCGGCGCTCGAACGCGGCCGGCATCACGACGCAGTACGTCAGCGGCATTGTGCAGAACGTCGGCGTCGAGCTTGCGAACAAAGTGCGGCCTTCAATGAGCGCCGCGCGTCCGGACGTCGTCATCAACAACTGGTTCAACCCGAACCTCGACTACAAGTGGTTCATCCTGCCGAACCTGGTGGGTAACCTGAGCCTCGGTGTCGCACTGATGCTGACGGCGCTGTCCGTGAGTCGCGAAAGAGAGCTGGGCACGTTCGATCAGACGCTCGTTTCGCCCGCGACGCCATTCGAGATCGCGCTCGGGAAGTTGCTGCCGCCGCTGCTCGTCGCGTGCGTGCAGACATCGTTGTACCTGGTGCTCGTCACGCAGCTATATGGCGTGCCGTTCAGGGGCAGTATTCCGCTGTTCTACGCGTCCGTGCTGACGTTTGCGGCGGCTTGCGCGGGTATTGGCCTGTTCATCTCATCCATTGCGCAGACCCAGCAGCAGGCGTTCCTCGGCGCCTTCGCCGTGCTACTGCCTTTCGCGCTGCTGTCCGGGTTCGCGACGCCCGTGGAGAACATGCCGTTCTGGCTGCAGTTCGTCACCGGCATCAATCCGCTGGCCCACATGCTCAGGTTGATGCAGGGCCTTTTCCTGAAAGATGCCTCGGCGCTATCGCTCGTGCATCTGCTGGGCAAGCTCGGGCTGATCGCGCTCGTGACGGTGACGAGCTCGATCTTCCTGTTCCAGCGGCGGGCGTCCTGAGGCGGTTTTGCCGATTCGCGAAATCTCTTACCTCCGCGGTTTTGTCCGGCTCCTGCAATACTCCTCTCCGTGCCTGGTGGGAGTGACTTTGGGTACGCCTCTGGCCCCCCTGCTGCAGTCGTCCCGCGTCGGTTGCTCCCGCCAGGCAGCACCCGCCCTCAGCGTTTCGGAGGCGGCGCCGCTGTTTCGCCCGACGAGCTGCCGGCCCTGCGCAGATAGATGTTGCCGTTGAACGTGCGCATCTCGATTTCCGGCCCGCCGCCGTTCACCGAACCGTAGACCATCTTGTTCACGTCGATACGATAGCGGCCGTTCTTGCGGCGTGTGTCCTCGATCGTCGGTTCGCTGGTTCGCGGCAGCATCTGCAGCTCGAAATCCGTGAACGCGCTGCCGTTGTCGGTGCGCAGCTTGAAGTTTGCTTTCACGCTGGGCGGCAGCGTGACGTCCACCACGCCGTTGAGAGACGTGAACGCCATGGGCTTGTCCGAGGCGATGCGATTGAGCGTTGCCAGCACCCGCCCGTTCACCGTGTGAGCCACGACCGCGCCGCTCACATCGCTGAGCTCGACCTCCCCGTTGACGTTGCTGATCTCGAGCTCGCCCTCGACGCCCGTGACTTCGATGCTGCCGTTGTTCACCGTCGAAAGCTCGAGGTTCGTCTTCTTCGGCACCTGGATTTCCAGGCGCACGGAGCGCTGCGGAGGCGCGCTGATTTCCACGCGATTGTCCTTCTCCTCGACGCTGATGCTGGCCGACGTCGTGAGCCGTCGCAGGCCGCGCGCTTCTTCGGGTATCGGGCGTTCCTTCGTGGAGCCGCCGTGCATTTCCACGATCACGTCTTTGATGTCGCGGCCGGTCACCGTGATGCTGCCGGTGATCAGCGATACCTGGACCGAGCCAGGTCGCGACGGATCGCTGAGCGGAACGGTGACGCGATCGCTTTCCTGCGCGAGAGCGATCCCGCTGCAGGCGGAAAGGGCGAGGCAGGCGAGCGAAGCTCGGAGCAGTTTCATTGGAGGTCTTTCCAGTCCGGGTCAGTGAGAACGACGCAGCACGCGCACGTCGCCGTTCATCGTTTCCAGGGTCAGCTCGGGCCCGCCGCCGCCGGCGCGCACCGAGGTGAAGCCGCTCGAGCGATAGACGAACTTGCCGTTTTCCCGCCGCATCGACACGTTGATGGGCTGTTGGACGGGCTCGACTTCGAAGTCCGTGAACAGGCCGCCGTTGAAGGTTTTCATGCGCAGGTCGGCCGCGAGCTGCGCGGGCATTTCGAGCACCACGTCGCCGTTGAGCGTCTTGAACCGCGAGGCGGAGCGCGGCGCGTTGGCGAACGTCGCGGTCACACGGCCGTTGATCGTCGTCGCCTCGCCCGAGCCGCCGACGTCATCCATCGTGATGCGGCCGTTGATGGTGCGGATCGAGTAATCACCGCGCGTGCCGCTGACGACGATGTTGCCGTCGTTGATGGTGCACAGGTCGAGGCGGGTGTTTTTCGGCACGCGGATCGTGAAGTCATAGCGCACGTCCCACGCCCGGCGATCCCAGTGGGTGTTGCGTCGATCGTTTATTTCGCCGCACGTCGGCTCGTCGCCGTATCTCACGACGAGACGGATGCGGTCGGATTTGTCGGCGGTGTCCAGCTTCGCCTCGCGATCGGCGGCTTCGCGGTCGCTGCGGCTCCAGGATTCGAGGCTGCGGTCGACGAGCACTTCGACGTCCGTGCCGTCGTAGGCTTCGACCGTGATGTTGCCGGTGACGGCGCGGACTTCGAGGGTGTGCTCGCCGGAGCCGGCGAACTGAAGCGTGTAGCGCGAGGAGGTGGTGTCGCGGAGGTCGGCCGCGCGGGCACCGTCGGGGCCGGTAGCGGCTACGGCCGCGAACAACGCGCCCAGATTGAAAACCAGAGTAGTGAGTTTCATGCCGCCTCCAGATGATTGATGCCCCAGCTCGCCCGCGCACGCACGGCTTCATTGGCCTCGTCGTCGCGTGACAGCCTGCGGAGCGCTTCGAGTGCTTCGCGATCCTGCGTTTCCACTACGAAATCGATGAGTGCCATTTGCACGAGCGGCGACTCCTGCGTGTCGAGTGCGCGCACGGCGGCGCTGCGAACGACTTCGCGCTCGGCGAAGCGCTTCAGCGCGTCGATGCTGGCGAGGCGGACGTTGACGTTCGCGTCGTGCATCAGGGTGTCGATGAGCGCGGACACCACTTCGTTGCCGGGCTGATCGAGCTGGCTGCTCCAGCTCACGCCCTTGAGGCGCTCGGTGACGGACTGCTGCTGCATGAGAGAGAGGGTCACCATCTGGCGCAGATCGCGGACTTCGTCGCGGAGGGCGGTGACATCGGAGGCGCGCGTTATCGGCGCTGGCGTCGACATTTGGCGCCCAACCTGAATGCCGACGATCACCAGAATCGCCGCGGCCGCAGCCTGCAGAAGCGGGCGCACCGCCCGATGGCGCCGCATCCAGCGACTCGCCCGCCCGCGCGCCGCCGGAAGCGCAGATCGAAGTGGGGGTTCGTGCGTCGGCGCGACCGCGAAGCGCGGCGTGCGCGCATCCGCTGCGCCACCGGAGCCTTCGCTCGCAATGCCGGGCTCTCGCATCGCTTCGCCCATCATCGCGTCGAAGCGCGACCGCATGGCCTGGGCATCGGGCGCAGCCGAGCGCAAGTGCGCCAGCCGCTCCCACATATCGCGGGCGCCTTCCAGTTCTTCACGGCAGGCCGCACACGAGCGGGCGTGGCTCTCCAGCGCCTGCCGGTCGGCGTCAGACAGCGTGCCGGCTAGATAGTCGGCAAGCTTCGCGGAGGTGTCTTCACATCGCATGGTGGCGTCTCTGAGATTCGCAAAAAGATTTCGCGCAGCTCTTTCAGCGCGCGGTGAATGCGCACTTTCACCGCGCCGACATCGATGCCGAGCAGCTCGGCGATCGCTTCGTGTTTCAGGCCCTGGTAGCGGGCGAGGACGATCAGCTCGCGGCGGTCTTCGCGCAGGCTCATGAGCGCAGTCTGCAACCGAGCCGACTGGTGCTCCTGCTCGAGCTGTCCCTCCGGGCCGGGGGTGGCATCGGGACTGTCCATCGCTTCCTCCGTCAACGGCCCGACCGAGTCACGGCCGCTGTAGTAGTCCGCCCGCGCATTGCGGGCGATGCGAAAGACCCAGGTTTCGAAGCGTGCGCCGTCGCGCCAGGTGGCGCGGTACTTGAGAATCCGCAGGAAGACCTCCTGCACGAGGTCTTCGGCCGTATGCCGATTCCCCGTCATCCGATTGAGGAAATCGAATAACGACAGGTGATAGCGGTCGAAGAGGGGTCCCAGCTGGGCCAGGTCTCCCTCGCGCACGGCTTGCATCAGGGCCTCGTCGTTCACTGTCATTACCCTGATTACCGACGAAGGCCGAAAAAGTTACAGCCGGGCGGTCAGTTCTCCGTGTCGCCGACCTGCAGGGTGGCCTGCACGTCGAACTTCTTCCCGTCCCGCCAGACGGTGACCTTCACGGTGCTGCCTGGTTTGTAGTCGTCGAGCTCGGCGAGGAGCCGGGCCACGCTGTCGATAGGCTTGCCGTTGATCGCCGTGATCACGTCCCCCGGAACGACACGCCCGCGCGGACCCTGCCGGACCCCCTGCAGGCCGGCTTTGGCGCCGGCGCTTCCCCGCGGCACGCGCGCGACGGCGGCGCCGGTGACGCCCAGTCGCCGGGCGATGACCTGGCTCAGCGTCTCGTCCGTCTCGATGCCCAGGCTCGGCGGCGCGTAGTGACCGGTGTCGATGAGCTGCGCGACCACGCGGTTCACCGTGTCCACCGGCACCGCGAAGCCCACGCCGGCACTCGCGCCCGATGGGCTGTAGATGGCCGTGTTGATGCCGATCAACCGTCCGGCGCTGTCGAGCAGCGGCCCGCCGGAATTGCCGGGATTGATCGCCGCATCCGTTTGCACGAGATGCTGGATGACCACCCCATCGTCGCCCGTGAGCGAACGATCCAGCGCCGACACGATGCCCGTCGTGAGCGTCCAGTCGAGCCCGAACGGATTGCCAATCGCGAAAACCTTTTGCCCCACCTGCAGATCCCGGCTCGTGCCCACCGGAATGGGGGCGGGCGGATTCGACGGGATGGTGATCTTCAGCACCGCGATGTCGTGCGCCTCGCTCAGGCCCACGAGCTCGGCGGGGTAGTCGCGCCCGTCGTTGAGCCGCACGTTTGCGCTGGCCGCGCCGCTCACCACGTGCAGGTTGGTGACGATGTGCCCCTTCTCGTCCCAGAAGAATCCCGAGCCGGTGCCGCGGGGCACGGTCATGACGTTGCGCGTCCAGAAGTTCAGCACGCGCTCGCTGGTGGAGATGTAGACCACCGAAGCCTTGGAGCTCTCGAAGAGCGCGATATTGGCTTTTTCTTCGGCGGTGAGCGGCCCGCGCGGCACGACGGGCCGCAAGCCGGCGTAGGCCAGCGCGGCGTTGAGAGTGAGAACGAGCGCAAGCAGTCGAGGCAGCAGTGACACGGGATCATCTTCCGAGCATCGGGACAGACCCCGAAGCCTGATTTCCGGGCCGGCGCTTTTCAAGCGCGGCGTGCGGCCTCCGCGGTCCGCGGCCGTTTCGGCGGCCACAGGATCGTTCCGCGGCAGCGGCGCGCCCCGCAGCGGCAGGCGTAGATGTCGTCCACGTTGGGCGGATCGTCGTCCTCGCGCCCGATGTTGTACTCGAAGCCCAGCTCGTCACCCGCCCGGATGGCCCGGATCGCAACGATGAACACCCGTCCGCGCCGGATCTGCGGCTCGCAGTTGGGATCGCAGCGATGGTTGATGTAGCGGGTGTCGTTCCCCTGGTGTCGCGCATCGATGACCGTGCGCGAGCTCACCGTGAACAGGAACGTGTGACTGTCGTTGAAGTCGCGATGGCGATAGCGCCAGTTCGCTTCGGCGTGGCTGATGCGCTCACCGACGTATTCGTCGATGACTTCGCCCTTGCGGATCGCGCGGGTCGCGAAGACGCCCAGGCCATGGACTTTCGAGCGGCGGACGACGATGGCGGGTTCGACGGGGACGCGGAGCGGAGTCGGCATGAACGGGGCGGGCTCGAACGAAACGGGGCGCGCATGGTACCCGGAACATGCGCGCCGGCGTATGTCGCCGATGTGACGCGACGTGCCGGCTCAGTGCACCCTGGCCTCGCGCGCCGGCACGTCGACCCGGCGATAATCCGCGGGAATCAGGAACAGCCCCGCATCCGGCTCGCCGTGCACGATGTTCTCCACCTGCATCCCAAACTCGCCCGCGATCGACGTCGTGCCGGTCCGCGCGACGATCAGCGACAGCTCGGGGCTGAACCACTGATCCACCGTCACCACGATGGGTTTCTCATTGCCGACCACGCCGATCGGCAGCGTGTATTGCCGACGCTGCCCGGTCGCACGCAGGCCGTCGAACGACTTCTCCCCGAGCGCGGCCGGCTTCGACCACCCCTGATCGGTACCGCTGTACACACGCCCCGCGAACACGAACGACACCGGCGGCTCGGTTTTCAACGGCGCCGCCGCGGGTGCCGCGCCACCGTGAAAAATCATCGCCGTCTTCGACTGCGCCCGTAGCTCGATGCGATCGCCGCTCAGCGGATCGTTGATCGTGATCTGCACCGGCTCCATGCGCGGATTACGGGCAAGCACTTCCGCCGGCGTATCGCGCTCGACGCGCGTGCGACCCTTGCCGTCGCGATACAGCCGCTCGGTCGTGCCGCGATCGATCCGATTCCCGCCGATGAAGTTTCGCGCGCCCTGATAGGTGCGCACGCCGGAGAACGGCTCACCGACGATACTCATGAGAGAGGGCTGTTGCGTTTGCCGGCCCTGAGCCAGCGCAGCCTGCAAACCACCGAAACCTATGACGCCACAGATCGCGACGAGGATGATTTTCATGGTGGGCGACTCCCTTCTTGCTGGCATTTTGCCTTGATTTCGCGGCGGTTTGCTCGAAAGAATACTGAAAGCTTCGGCCGAGGAGAGGTCCCCATGGCTCGTGACACAAGCGCCGCCCGTGCAGGCACGTTCAACATCGGCGGCAAGCTGCCGGTCCATCGCCTGGGGTTCGGCGCCATGCGCATCACCGGCCGTGGCATCTGGGGTGAGCCGGCGGATCGCGCCGAAGCGCTGCGTACGCTGCGCAGACTGCCGGACGTCGGTGTCAATTTCATCGACACGGCCGACTCGTACGGCCCGAACGTCTCGGAAGAGTTGATTCGCGAGGCCCTGCACCCATACAACGGCATCGTCGTCGCCACCAAGGCGGGCCTGGCGCGCACCGGGCCGGACCGCTGGATCCCGCTGGGGCGTCCGGAATACCTGATCCAGCAGGCCTATGCGAGTTGCCGGCGCCTCGGGGTCGAGCGCATTGATCTGTGGCAATTGCACCGCATTGATCCGAAGGTGCCACGCGGGGAGCAGTTCGACGCCGTGAAAAAGCTGCTCGACGACGGAGTCATTCGTTGCGCGGGGCTGAGCGAGGTGTCGGTGCAGGAGATCGAAGCCGCGTCCCGCGTGTTCAAAGTGTCGACCGTGCAGAACCGCTACAACCTCGTCGATCGCGATAGTGAAGCCGTACTAGACCACTGCGCGAAGCATGGGATTGGATTCATTCCCTGGTATCCGCTGGCAGCCGGTGGGCTGCTCGCGCCGGACTCGCCGCTCACGAGGATCGCGAAGGCGCACGGCGCTTCGCCGAGTCAGGTCGCGCTCGCCTGGACGCTGAAACGCAGCCCGGTGATGCTCCCGATCCCCGGCACGTCGAAGGTGGCGCACCTGGAAGAGAATGTCGGCGCGGCCGACGTCGCGCTCAGCGACGCCGAGTTCGCGGCCCTGAACCGATTGTCCTGAAGACTATTTGGAGGAGCTCGTCATGGCGGAAGAACGTGCAATGCTGGCCGGAGGCTGTTTCTGGGGTGTTCAGGAACTGGTGCGCAAGCTGCCCGGCGTCATCCGGACGCGTGTCGGCTATTCGGGCGGCGATGTGAAGAACGCGACGTATCGCAACCACGGCACGCATGCCGAAGCGATCGAGATCATTTTCGATCCGGCGAAGATCAGTTACCGCCAGCTGCTGGAGTTCTTCTTCCAGATCCACGACCCGACGACGAAGAACCGGCAGGGCAACGACATCGGCGCGAGCTATCGCTCGGCCATCTACTACACGAGCCCGCAGCAGGAAGAGATCGCGGAAGACACCATCGCGGATGTCGAGGCGTCAGGGTTGTGGCCCGGCAAGGTCGTGACGCAGGTCGAGCCGGTGGGTGATTTCTGGGAGGCGGAGCCAGAGCACCAGGATTATCTGCAGCGCTACCCGGATGGGTACACCTGCCACTTCGTGCGACCGGGCTGGCGACTGCCGGTTCGCAAGGCCGCCGGGCAGTAGCCCGGCGATCCCTTTCAGCGCGTAAGGATCAGACCCAGCGCGAGCGATGCGCGCTGGGCAGCGGCTTCAGCCGTTCCTGCACCGGCACAGTCAGCGCTTTCTCGAGTTGCTCGGGGAGGGCGACGGCGGTGTCCTCGATCTGCGGGGACACTTCGTCGTTCGCGGCGGGGGGCAGTGAATCGGTGTGGGCCTGAAGGACAGCGGTCAGGAACATGAGCGGTCTCCACAAAAGCGTGCACGCATACTGATGTGGATCGCGCCCCC
>Ga0070665_100007383_pt1 | contig 11183 bp, 10 predicted proteins | sample KBSS13metaG_FD_65862 | JGI IMG/M metagenome (GOLD analysis project Ga0070665, IMG submission 65862) | Switchgrass rhizosphere microbial communities from Kellogg Biological Station, Michigan, USA - KBS S1-3 metaG | ecosystem: Host-associated > Plants > Roots > Rhizosphere > Soil ...
TGTTCCACCAGGGCCGGTTCGGCCGCTCGGTGCCGAGCGAGCCGTAGCCGCCGAGCGGCGGCTCAGCCGCGGCGAAGCCGGGTCCAGGCCATCAGGCCGAGCGCCCCACCGCCAGCACGGCGGCGAGGCGCGGTTTGCCGCGGAGTCCGGCATCAAGTTCGAATCCGGCCACTTCGCCGGTGACCCCCGCCGCGGGCGCGAGTTCGGCCATCAGGCCGGGCGTGGCTTACCGTCCTGGAAGGCTTGCCAGACGCGCCGGAACACCGGCCCGGGGGCACCGCCGCCGAAAGGCACGCCGTCGACCCGGGTGACCGCCAGCACTTCCTTGGAGGACGACGACAGCCACATCTCCTCGGCGGACAGCGCCTCGTCGCGCGTCACCTTGCGCACCTCGAACGGCACGCCGGCGGACCGGGCGAACTCGAGCGTCGCGTCGTAGGTGATGCCGGGCAGGATCAGATGGTCCTTGGGCGGCGCCACCACGGTGCCGCCGCGGACCACCAGAACGTTCGAGGCGGACGCTTCCGTCAGCAGGCCGTCGCGGAACATCACCGTCTCGACGGCGCCGCCGTCCACGGCGAGCTGGCGCATCAGCACGTTGCCGACGAGCGACGTGGTCTTCAAGTCGCACCGCTGCCAGCGGTTGTCGTCAGCGGTGACGACCGCCACGCCGCGCTCGACCTGCTCGCGCGACGGCAGCGGCAGCGGGTTGCTCATCATGAACACGGTGGGGGAGACGCCGGCCGGGAACGCATGGTCGCGCTTCGCCACGCCGCGCGTCACCTGCAGGTAGAGCGCCTGGTCGGCGATCGGCTGCCTTTGCGCCAGCGCGCCGATCAGCGCCTCCCACTGCTGCGCCGTGTGCGGATTCGCGAGGCGGATGCCGTCGAGGCTGTGCTGGAGCCGCGCCAGGTGCTGCGCCATGCGGAACGGCTGGCGCGCGTAGATGGGCACGACCTCGTACACGCCGTCGCCATAGATGAAGCCGCGGTCGAGGACGGGAATGCGCGCTTCCGCGAGCGGCAGGAACTCGCCGTTCAGGTAGACGATCTGGTCGGGCTCAGCCATCCGTGGACTCCGCGAGGAAAAGGATCGGGACCGGTCACTGCTTGAACCACAGCCGGACGGTGTCGGCCGCGCGGCCGAAGAAGCCGCCGATCGGCACCTCCTCCAGTGCGATCAGCGGGAACTCGGCCATCGGCTTGCCTTCGAGCGACACCTTCACCACGCCGACGCGCTGGCCGCTCGCGACGGGCGCCACCAGCGGCTCCTGCGCTTCGAGGGTGAGCGCGAGGCCGGCGGCCTTGCCCTTCGGCAGCGTGAGGTAGCGGTCGGCGAGGAAGCCCGCCGGGACGTCGGGTTTCGCGCCCTTCCACACCCGGAGCGTCGACACGGGCTTGCCGGATTGGTAGAGCGCGACGGTGTCGAACGACTGGAAGCCCCAGTTCAGGAGCTTCTGCGCCTCCGCCGCGCGCGCGCCGTCCGAGCTCGCGCCCAGCACCACCGCGAGGAGCCGCCGGTCGCCGCGCTTGCCCGACGCCACCAGGCACCATCCGGCGGCGTCGGTGTGCCCGGTCTTCATGCCGTCGACGTACGGGTCGGTCCACAGCAGCCGGTTGCGGTTCGGCTGCGCGATCTTGTTGTAGCGGAATTCCTTCTCGGAGTAGATCGGGTAGTACTCCGGATAGTCGCGGATCACAGCGCCCGCGAGCGCCGCGAGATCGGCGGCCGTCGAGTAATGCTGCGGGTCCGACAGTCCGGTCACGTTGACGAAGTGCGTGCCCTTGAGGCCGAGCCGCGCGGCCTCGGCGTTCATCTTCTCGACGAACGCCGCCTCGCTGCCCGCGACGAGCTCCGCGAGCGCGATCGACGCGTCGTTGCCCGATTGCACGATCATGCCGTGGACGAGATCGTCGACGGACACCGGCTTGCGCGGCTCGATGAACATCCGCGAGCCTTCCGCTTTCCACGCCTTCTGGGAGACGTTGACCATCTGCGACGGCGCGATCGCCTTGGCGCGGAGCGCGCCGAACACGACATAGGCGGTCATCAGCTTGGTGAGCGAGGCCGGGTCGCGGCGCGCGTCGGGCTCGGCCATCGCGAGCGTCTGCCCCGAGAGCGTGTCGACGAGCACGTACGCCGCCGCGGCGATCGATGGCGCGGCCGGCGCGGGCGACTGCGCCAGCACCGGGGCGGACAGGAGGGAAAGCGCGGCGAACCACGCCGCGAGCTGCATGAAAGGGCGCATGAACACCGCGCTGAAACATCTGATTATACTGGCCCGCATGTCCCCGACCCTTCGTAATCCGACCGTTCACTCCGCGCGCCGCGCCCTCGCGATCGCCGCGCTCGCGCTCGGTTGCGCGGCATCCTACACGCCGCTAGCGCGCGCGCACGATGCCGATCCCGAGGAGCAGGCGCTCTCGTCGCTGATCGACGCCGAGCTCGCGTTCGCCCGCCTGGGCTTGGAGCAGGGAATCCGCGCCGCGTTCCTCGCGAGCTTCGCGCCGGACGGCGTCGCATTCGAGCCCGCCCCCGTGCGCCTGGTCGAGGTGTGGACCGCGCGGCCCGCGGCGCCGAACCCGAAGGCGCTGAAGCTCGAGTGGCATCCGGCGCAGGCGGGCGTGGCGCGGAGCCTCGACTTCGGCTACTCGACCGGGCCGTTCAAGCTGACCGACACGACGCGCGACGTGCCGCCCCGCCACGGCGTGTTCTTTTCCGTATGGCAGCGCGACGGGGCAGGCCCGTGGAAGGTGATCCTCGACATGGGTGTCGCGGTGCCGGAGCCGGCGGACTTCGTCGCGCTCGGCGCGGCGCCGCGGCCGCGCTTCAAGGGCAGCGGCGACGCCGTCGCGCAGCGCAAGGCGCTGCTGTCGCGCGAGACGCGCCGGCTCGCCACGGGCGGCGCCGCGGCCACCGCCGGCACGTACGCCGACCTCCTCGCGCCGGACGTGCGGCTGCAGCGCGACGGCATGCCGGTCGTCGCCGGCCGCGCGGCCGTCGCCAAGGCCGTGCGCGACCGCGCAGCGCGCCTCGTGTGGACGCCGCAGGACGTGCGCGTCGCCGCTTCCGGCGACATGGCGGTGAGCTACGGCAAATACCGCGAGATCGCGCGCTCCGGCAAGACGCAGGACGGTTACTACACGCACCTGTGGCTCCGCGACCCGGGAGGACGCTGGCGCATCGCCTACGACATCGCGCTGGCCGCGACGTGACGCTGTGATGACAGTGGAATAAGCGCGGCCCGCCGGTTGTTTGTCCTCGGACTACAGGCGGGACGAGCGCGTCCCGCCTACCGGAAAAGGAGTGCGTCATGATCCTGCGTCCGTCCGGCCGCCGCGCCGCTTCAGTCCTGCCATCCCAGGTCCCGCTGCTCGCCCCGCTTCTTGCCCTGCTGTTCGCGCTCGTCGCGCTGCCCGCGCAAGCCGCGTTCCACCTGTTCCGCATCTCCGAGGTGTATTCGAACGCCGACGGCACGCTGCAATACGTGGTGATCCGCGAGGCAACGGGCACCAACGGCGAGGACCAGTGGTTCAACAACCAGCTCGAGGCTACCAACGCGGCAGGGGTCAAGAAGGAGTTGACGTTCACCAAGAACCTGCCGTCGCCGCAGACGGCGAGCCGCAGCGTCCTGATCGCCACGGCGGGCATGGCCGCGCTCGGGCTCGCGCCGGACTACACGATTCCGGACCGCTTCATCCCCACCGACGGCGGCAAGCTCCAGTACGCGGGCTTCACCGACCAGATCACGCTGCCGGTGCTGCCGACCGACGGCGCCACGGCGATCGATCGCAATGGCGCGCACGTCACGCCGGCGCCCAGGAACTTCGCGAACGCGACGATCGGCATCAGCGCCACCCCCGTCACCAGCGTCGAGTTCTTCAATCCTGCGCTCAATCACTATTTCATCAGCGCGCTCGCCCCGGACATCGACGCGCTCGACACCGGCCGCATCGCCGGCTGGACCCGCACGGGGCTGTCGTTCAAGGTGCATCCGAGCGCCGCGTCGGGCGGCGCGGGCGTCAGCCCGGTGTGCCGGATCCTGATCCCGCCGCCGGCCGATTCGCACTTCTTCTCCGCGTCGCCGCAGGAATGCGCGGAGACGCTCGCCAAGTTCCCGTTCATGATCAAGGAGACCGACGACGCGTTCTTCATCGCGCTTCCGGTCACGGCGGGCCCCACGGCGGGGACGTGTCCCGCGAGCACCGTGCCCGTCTATCGCGTGTTCAACAACCGCACCGACGGCAACCACCGCTACACCACCGACCGCGCGATCCGCGACATGATGGTCGCGCAGGGCGGCGTAGCGGAAGGCTACGGCAACGACGCCGTGATCATGTGCGCGCCCGCGGCGACGATCGTGCTCGCGGTGGTGACGCCGCCGCCGGTGACGCCGCCGCCCGCGCCGCCGCCGCCGGCCTGCTACTACCCGCCCTGCTACGACGGCGGCTGACCCGCGGTGCCGCGGCCGCTACGGCGCGGCGAACGTGAAGTCCACCTCGGGCTTGCGCCCGGCGACGACGTCGGCGAGCGCCTTGCCCGAGCCGCACGCCATCGTCCAGCCGAGCGTGCCATGGCCGGTGTCCAGCCACAGGTTGCGGTAGCGCGTGCGGCCGATCAGCGGCACGTTGCCCGGCGTGGCCGGTCGCAGCCCGGCCCAGAACTGCACGTTGGCGCGATCGCCGGCGTCCGGGAAGAGCTCGAACGTGCGCCGCGCGAGCGCTTCGCAGCGCAGGCGGTTCAGATCCGTGTTCCAGCCGGCGAGCTCCGCGGTGCCCGCCACGCGCAGCCGATCGCCGAGGCGCGTCATCACGATCTTCCATTCGAGGTCGGTCAGCGACACCACGGGCGCGCCCTGGTGCTCGCCCACGGTGATCGTCGCGGAATAGCCCTTGGCGGGGTAGACGTTGCAAGGGATGCCGAGGCCCGCGAGCAGCAGCGGCGTGTAGCTGCCGAGCGCCGCCACGTAGCCGTCGGCGACGAGGTCCTCCGGCACGTGCTCCTCGTCGAAGACGCGCACGCCGCGCACCGCGTCGCCGTCGGTCATGATCGAGTCGACGTGGATGCCGTAGCGGAAGCGCACGCCGCGCGCCGCGGCGAGCGCTGCGAGCGCGACGGTGAACTTGTGCGCGTCGCCCTGCTCGTCCGTCGCCGTGTAGATGCCCCCGGCGAGGCGCCGACGGCACTGCGCGAGCGCGGGCTCGATCGCGACGCATTCGTCGACGGTCTTCACGTCCCGGTCGCAGCCGTACTGGCGCATCAGGTCGGCCGACGCCACGCCGTGCGCGAATTCCTTCGGGTCCGTATAGAACGTGAGGATGCCGCGGGCGAGCTCGTCGTAGCGGAGTCCCGTCTCGCGGCGCAGCGCCTGCAGGCAATCGCGCGAATAGAGCGCGAGGTTGAGGCACTGGATCGTGTTGTGGCGCGTGCGCGACGGCAGGCACTCGTACAGGAACGTGAGTCCCCACGCCCACTGCCGCCAATCGGCGCGCAGGCGGAACAGCAGCGGCGCGTCCGCCTGGCCCAGCCACTGCAGGATCTTGAGCGGCGCTTCGGGATTCGCCCACGGCTCGGCGTACGACGCCGAGATCTGTCCGCCGTTGGCGAAGGACGTCTCCAGCGCCACGCCCGGCTGCCGGTCGACGACCGTCACCTCGTGTCCGTCGCCGGCGAGATACCACGCGGCGGTGACGCCGATCACGCCGCCGCCCAGCACGACGAGCTTCACGGGGCGGCGGCCTCGGCCGGAACGGCGCCGTCGGCGTCCGCCGCGGCGGCCTCCTCGACCGGAATGCAGCTGCAGAAGAGGTTGCGGTCGCCGTAGACGTTGTCGACCCGCGCCACCGGCGGCCAGTATTTCGCGTCGCGCGCGACGCCCGCCGGATAGGCGGCTGCGGTGCGCGAGTACGCGTGCGGCCACGCGTCGGCGGTGACGAGCGCCGCGGGATGCGGCGCGTGCTTCAGCGGATTGTCGGCGCGGTCCGCCGCGCCGGTCTCGATGGCGCCGATCTCGCCGCGGATCGCGATCATCGCGTCGACGAAGCGGTCGAGCTCGGCGAGCGACTCGCTTTCCGTGGGCTCCACCATCAGCGTGCCGGCGACCGGGAAGCTCATCGTCGGCGCGTGGAAGCCGTAGTCGATGAGCCGCTTCGCGACGTCCTCCGCCTCGATGCCGGACGTGGCCTTCAGCGGCCGCAGGTCGAGGATGCACTCGTGCGCGACCAGACCGCCGGGCCCGCTGTAGAGCACCGGATAGTGCGGCGCGAGCCGCCGCGCGACGTAGTTGGCGGCGAGGATCGCCGATTCCGTCGCGGCGGTGAGGCCCTCGCCGCCCATCATCGCGATGTACATCCACGAGATCGGCAGGATCGAGGCCGAGCCGTACGGCGCGGCGCTCACCGGCCCGATGCGCGTCGTGCCCGGGAACGCCTCGCGCGGCACCCAGGCGTCGCCTTGCGGGAGGGCCAGGTGGCGATGGCTCGGCAAATACGGCGCGAGGTGCGCCTTGCAGGCGACCGGGCCGACGCCCGGCCCGCCGCCGCCGTGCGGGATGCAGAACGTCTTGTGCAGGTTGAGGTGCGACACGTCGGCGCCGAAGTGCCCCGGCGCCGCGAGGCCCACCAGCGCGTTCAGGTTCGCGCCGTCGACGTACACCTGGCCGCCGTGCGCGTGGACGATGTCGCAGATCTCGACGATGCCTGCCTCGAACACGCCGTGCGTCGACGGGTACGTGACCATGATCGCGGCGAGGTCGTGCGCGTGCGCCTTCGCCTGCCGCGCGAGGTCGGCGAGGTCGACGTTGCCGCGCTCGTCGCAGGCGACGACGACGACGCGCATGCCGGCCATCTGCGCCGACGCGGGATTGGTGCCGTGCGCGGAGGCGGGAATCAGGCAGACGTCGCGGTGCGCGTCGCCGCGCTGGCGGTGGTAGGCCTCGATCATCAGCAGGCCGGCGTATTCGCCCTGCGAGCCCGCGTTGGGCTGCAGCGACACGGCGTCGTAGCCGGTGGCGGCGCAGAGCATCCTCTCGAGGTCGGCGACGAGCTCGCGATAGCCGTCGGCCTGGTGCGCCGGCGCGAACGGATGGAGCGCGCCGAACGCGGGCCACGTCACCGGCACCATCTCGGACGTGGCGTTCAGCTTCATCGTGCACGAGCCCAGCGGGATCATCGAGCGGTCGAGCGCGAGGTCGCGGTCGGCGAGCGCGCGCAGGTACCGGAGCATCGCCGTCTCGGAGCGGTGCCGGTGGAACACCGGATGCGTGAGGTACGCCGACGTGCGGACGAGCCGCGCCGGCAGCGCGTCGTCGACGGTGGCGTCGAGCGCGTCGACGGTGAACGGCGCATCGCTGCCGGCGACGACGCGCCACAGCAGCGCGACGTCGGCGCGCGTCGTCGTCTCGTCGAGCGACACGCCGAGCGTGTCGGCGTCGATCCGCCGCAGGTTGACGCCGGCGGCCTCGGCGCGCGCCACCGCCGCGACGGTGCCGCTCCCGGTCGCGAGCGTCAGCGTGTCGAAGAACGCGCCGGTGACGACGCGCACGCCGAGGCGCTCGAAGCCGGCGCGCAGGATGGCGGTCAGCCGGTGCACGCGCCGGGCGATGGCGGCGAGGCCGTCCGGCCCGTGATACACGGCGTACATGCTCGCCATCACCGCGAGCAGCACCTGCGCCGTGCAGATGTTCGACGTCGCCTTCTCGCGGCGGATGTGCTGCTCGCGCGTCTGCAGCGCCAGCCGGTACGCCGGCGCGCCCTGCGCGTCGACCGTCACGCCGACGAGCCGGCCAGGGAGCGAGCGCTTGTACGCGTCGCGCGTCGCGAGGAAGCCCGCGTGCGGGCCGCCGTAGCCCATCGGCACGCCGAAGCGCTGCGACGAGCCGACGACGGCGTCGGCGCCCCATTCGCCGGGCGGGCGCAGCAGCGTCAGCGCCAGCAGGTCGGCGGCGGCGACGACGAGGCCGCCCTTCTCGTGGACGGCGGCGGCGAGCGCCGCGTAGTCGCGGACGTCGCCGTCGGCGCCCGGATACTGGAGCAGCACGCCGAAGGCGTCCGCCCCGGCGGCGTCGTCGGCGGGGCCCACGACGACCTCGATGCCGAGCGCGCCGGCACGCGTGCGCACCACGTCGATCGTCTGCGGCAGCACGTCGGCCGCGACGAAGAAGCGAGGGCTCGCGTGCCGGCCCATCCGCTGGCACAGGGTCATCGCCTCGGCTGCCGCGGTGGCCTCGTCCAGCATCGACGCGTTCGCGATCGCCATGCCGGTGAGATCGCACACCATCGTCTGGAAATTGACGAGCGCCTCGAGGCGGCCCTGCGAGATCTCGGGCTGGTACGGCGTGTAGGCCGTGTACCAAGCCGGGTTCTCGAGGATGTTGCGCTGGATGACGCCCGGCGTGTGCGTGCCGTAGTACCCCTGGCCGATGAACGACCGGGCGACGACGTTGCGCGCCGCGAGCTCGGCGAGGCGCGCGAGCGCCTCGGGCTCGGACATCGGCGCCGGCAGCGGCAGCGGCGCGCGCTCGCGGATGGCCGCGGGCACGAGCGCGTCGATCAGCGCCGCGCGCGACGCGAACCCCAGCACGCGGAGCATCGCCGCCTGGTCGGCCGGCGACGTGCCGATGTGCCGGCCGACGAAAGCGTCGTGCGCCTCGAGCGTCGTGAGCGCGGGTCCGTTCACGCGTCCTCGGCGGTCTTCGAGTACGCGGCGGCGTCCATGAGGCCATCGATCGCGCCCGCGTCGGCGGGCCGCATCTTCCACAGCCAGTTCGCGTAGGCGTCGGCGTTGATCTGCTCGGGCGCGTCGCGGACGGCGTCGTTGGCGCCCGTCACCTCGCCGGCGAGCGGCGCGTACACGTCGCTCGCCGCCTTCACCGATTCGACGACGCCGCAGGCCTCGCCGGCCGCGAGCGTGCGGCCGACGGCCGGAAGCTCGATGAACACGAGATCGCCGAGCGCCGCCTGCGCGTGGTCGGTGATGCCGATGGTGACGGTGCCGTCCGCTTCGGCGCGGACCCACTCGTGGCTGTCGGTGTACTTGAGATCGGTCGGGACGTTCATCGCGGTTCCTCGGGAAAGTCGTTCAGGGTCGGTCGACGAGCGCCTTGCCATGGCGCACGAACGGCGGCTTCACCACGCGCGCCGCCACGCGCTTGTCGCGGATCTCGACGTCGACGAGGTCGCCGGCGGCCACGCCGGCCGGCACCCGCGCGAGCGCGATCGACCGGCCGAGCGTGGGCGAGAACGTGCCGCTCGTGATCTCGCCGGCGCCGGCGGCCGTGTGCACCGGCTGGTGCGCGCGCAGGACGCCGCCCGCGCCTTGCTGCAGGAGGCCGACGAGCTGGCGCCGGGGCGGCGCGCCGGCGAGCGCGGCCTTGCCGACGAACTCGCGCGGACTCGCGAGATCGACGGTCCAGGCCAGGCCGGCCTCCAGCGGCGACGTCGTCTCGTCCATGTCCTGGCCGTAGAGGTTCATGCCCGCTTCGAGGCGCAGCGTGTCGCGCGCGCCGAGGCCGCAGGGCAGCACGCCCGCGGCGGCGAGCGCGCGCCACGCCGCGGGCGCGCGCCCGGCGGGAAGCATCAGCTCGAAGCCGTCCTCGCCGGTGTAGCCCGTGCGCGCGACGAACATCGCGCCGCCGACGGCGCTGTCGACCGGCACGGCGTTGAATGGAGCGAGCCCGGCGGTGGGCGCGGCGGTTTCCGGCAGCGCCTGCCATGTCCTGGCGCGCGCGTTGGGGCCCTGGACGGCGATCATCGCGAGATCGCCGCGCGGCGTGATGGCGACCGTCGGCGCGAGGCGGGCCCGCAGCGCGTCGAGCCAGGCGAGATCCTTGTCGGTGGTCGCCGCGTTCACGACGACACGGAAGTCGTCGCCGCCGATCCAGTACACGATGAGGTCGTCGAGCACGCCGCCGTCCTCGCGCAGCAGGCACGAGTAGAGCGCCTTGCCCGGTGCCTTGAGCTTGTCGACGTTGTTGGCGAGCGCCGTGCGGAGGAACGCGCGCGCGCCGTCGCCTTGCACGTCGACCGCGCGCATGTGCGAGACGTCGAACATGCCGGCGTCGCCGCGCACCGCGTTGTGCTCGTCGATCTGGGAGCCGTAGTTGACGGGCAGCGCCCAGCCGCCGAAATCCACCATGCGCGCGCCGGCGGCGCGGTGGACGGCATCGAGCGGCGTGGTCTTGGGCACGTTCTCTCCGGCAGGAACGAAAAAGGGCGGCGCGGACTGCTCCGCGTCGCCCCATCTGTCCTTTTACCTGAGAGATTTGCCAGCGCCGCCGGTGTTCGTCGCCGGCCGCGCAGCGTGCCCCTTCGGTGGGCCCGCGCGCCGCCATCGCGCCGCGTGAGCCGCTCTCCAGATTGTCCTCGTTCCCCGCAGTCCTTTTGCCTGAGCGATTTCGGGATTACGCCTTCGGCGGCGCCGGCATCGCAGTGCGGCGCGCTCTCCAGCGAGGAACGAGGCGAAGGTTAGCAGGGGGCGCGCGGCCGGTCAAAGCGCCCTGCGCGGGGCTGCGCGCCTTCGCGCTGTCGCGTCACTTCTTCTGCGCGAGAATCCAGTCGACGAGGCTCTTGATGTCCGCGTCCGGCACGGTGACGTTCGGCGGCATCGGCACCGGGCCCCAGACGCCCGAGCCGCCTTCCTTCACCTTCTTCACGAGCTTGGCCGCGGCGCCGGCGTCGCCCTTGTACTTGGCGGCGACCTCCTGGTACGACGGGCCGACGATCTTCTTGTCGAGGGCGTGGCATGCCGAGCAGCCGTCCTTTTTCATCATCGCTTCACCGGCGGCATTGTCCATCGCGGCGTGCGCGGTGCCGGCGGCAAGAGCGGTGGCGGCGATGATCGATGCGAGTGCGAATTTCATGATTTCTCCGTGGCTCGAGGCTCGAAAAAGCCGGCCGATGGTACCCGAAGGGCCATCGCGGCGCCAGTCGACGAGACCGTCCTGAACGGCCGGCGCGGCGTGGCCGTTGACGCGCGCTCAGCGGCCCTGTGCGAGCGCGCGCAGGATGTCGTCCACCGACGCGACGGGCGGCAGGCACGTGGTTCCGCGGCAGACCCAGCCGACCGCGCCGCGCGCGGGCCGGAGGCCCTTGACGAGCGGCGGCGGCGGCGCGTCGACAGGGCCGAGGTCGAACACGCGCACGCCCGGGCGGAACTTCGCCTCCAGCGCCTCCTGCCAAGCGGCG
>Ga0070665_100007385_pt1 | contig 11182 bp, 10 predicted proteins | sample KBSS13metaG_FD_65862 | JGI IMG/M metagenome (GOLD analysis project Ga0070665, IMG submission 65862) | Switchgrass rhizosphere microbial communities from Kellogg Biological Station, Michigan, USA - KBS S1-3 metaG | ecosystem: Host-associated > Plants > Roots > Rhizosphere > Soil ...
CGATCGCATCCGCATCCACGCCGGGCGGACGCGCGACCACGAACGCGGTGACGGCGCTGCCCCATTTCGGGTCCGGCAGCCCGACCACGGCGGCTTCCTGCACGCCGGGGCATCGATAGAGCACTTCCTCGACTTCGCGCGGATAGATGTTCTCGCCGCCGGACACGATCAGGTCGTCGACGCGCCCGCGGAAATAGAAGAACCCGTCGTCGTCCTTGCTGACGAGATCGCCCGTGTAGAGCCAGCCGTCGCGGAGCTTCTTCGCCGTCTCGACCGGATTGTTCCAGTAGCCCCACATGACCTGGGGGCCGCGCACGATGAGTTGCCCGATGTCGCCGGGAGCCGCCGTGTCGTCGGGAGATGCATCGTCCTCGGCTCGATGGGAGACCACGCGGCACGAGCTGATCAAGGTCGGCTTGCCGCAGGAACCGAGATGCGACAGCGCCTGCTCCGGATGCAACAGCAGCGCAAGGCTGGCCTCGGTCATGCCGTAGCCGTTGAAGATACTGGGGCAGAACTCGCGGATGACGCGCTCCATGGTCGCGGCGGCAATCGCTGCACCGCCCGTCGTGATCATGCGCAGGCTTTTCACATCGTAATCGCCGAACTGCGGGTGATGGAGCATCTCCTGGATCTGCGTGGGCACGGCGAATAGCGTCGTCACGCGCTCGGCCTCGATCGTCTCGAGCGTCTTGATCGCCGTGTAGTGCCCCAGCACGACATTGGTGCCGCCCACCATCATGTGCGGGATGAAGAACGCCTGCATGCCGCCGACGTGGTAGAGCGGGGCGATGTGCAGGGCGATATCCGTGTGGCGCAAGCCATACTCCATCACGCAGTTCATCGCGATCGCGACGTCGTTGATGTGCGTGTGCATCACGCCCTTGGGCCGACCCGTCGTCCCCGACGTGTAGACCAGCGCGGACAGGTGACTCGATGAAGGGACCGGGCGCGGCGCGAAATCGTCGACCGTCTGGTCCGCGATGGTATCGAAGTGATGGTGCCCAGGGGGAACGTTCGCGGGATCGTAGGCGCACGAAATGTAGTCGTGCACGCTGCGGATACGCTTCTGGACCTCGAGCACGTTCGGCGTCAGGTAGCGGCCATAAACGAGCACGCGCGCGCCCGAGTCCTGCAGCACGACCAGCGCCTCGCCGGCGGCGAGACGGAAATTGAGCGGCACGGCCACCGCGCCCAGGATCTGGCACGCAAAGTAGGTCGTGACCGAATTCTCCGACGTCGTGACGTAGAACGCGACGCGATCGCTCGGGCGCACGCCGAGATCGGAGAGCCCCTTGGCGAAGCGGCGCACGCGCGCATGCCACTCGCGATAGGTCCAGCGGCGGTCCTCGAAGATCAGCGCGGTGTGGTCCGGGTACCGTTCCGCGGCCTGGATGAAAATGGAGGCGATGTCCATGATTCGTGGATCTGCTTCGGAGCCTCAGAGTCCGGGCTTCAGCCCCGGAAGGTCCGCGCAGGCGATCAGGTAGCGCGCCATCTCGGAGGTTCCGCCGACGATCGGCAGTGCACGCGCGTCGCGATAGATCTGTTCGGCGCGCCCGTACTCCTTGGTGAGGCCATCGCCCCCCAGGATCTGCACGGTGCGGTCGGCGCAGAACGTCGCGGTCTCGGTGGCGACCAGCTTGGCCATCGCGGCGGGCTTCGCGAGCTCGCGCCGGTCCACGCCGGCGTCGTAGAGTTTCGCGGCGCGATAGGTGAGAAGCTCCGCGGCGTCGATCCGCCAGCTCATTTCCGCGATGTCGCTCCAGATCAGCTCCTTGGCGCCGAGCTTCGCACCAAACGCCTCGCGCTGCTGCGCATGGGCGGTCGCGATGGCGAAGGCGCTCCGCGCCACGCCGAGCGCCGATCCGCCGAGGATGATCCGCTCGAAATTGAACATCCCGACCATGATGCGCGAGCCCGCATTGACCGCGCCGAGCAGGTTGGCCGCCGGCACGCGGCAGGCGTCGAAGGCGACTTCGCCGACGACGCATCCGCGCCGGCCCATGAAGGTATAGCGGCGGGGAAACGACAGGCCGGCGGTTCCGCTCGGCACGACGACGGCACTCAGGCCCTTGCCCGGCGCCGCGCTGGGATCGGTGACGCCGTAGACGATGTAGACGTCGGCTACGCCGGCATTCGAGATGTAGCGCTTGAGGCCGGTGATCACCCATTCGTCGCGCGTGGCATCGAGATCGATTCGCGTCGCGATGGCGGACGTGTCGGACCCGGCGGCGGGCTCGGTCACGCAGATCGCGCCGACCGACCGGCCGTCGACGATGCCGGACAGATAGCGCTCGCGGACCGCCGCGCCGGCATGGCGATGCAGCGGGTAGGCGCAGGACAGCGCGGTCGCGATCGTCGTCTCGAACGCGTAGTTGAGGGCGCTCGCTTCTTCCGACAGGATCGTTGCGTGAGTGAGGCCGGGATGCTCGAGGCTGCCGCGATAGAGATCTTGAAACATCATGCGCAGGTAGCCGGCGGCACCGAGCGCGGCGACCACCGCCTTGATCGCGTTCCAGTCGTCGTGATTCTCGATGGCGGCCGCGCGCGGCGCGAGCTCGCGCGCGAGGAAGCCGCGAATCTCCTCGCGAAACGCCCGGTCGGCCGCGTCGAGCATGAAGTCGCGCATCAAATCGCCCTAAGCCGGCAGCCGCGCGCCTTCGGCGGCGATGCGCGCGACTTCCCGCTGCAACAGCGGCACGTTGGCGTCCCGCAGGGTCGGCAGCAGGTAACGGGCGCGACGCACGTCCGCGTAGTCGACGTCGGCCTGCACCAGATCCTCGTCGTTTCCGCTCGCCTGCGCGAGAATACGTCCGCGGGCATCGAGAATCCGCGAGCCGCCCCAGAACGTGAGCTCGCCTTCGCGGCCCACTCGGTTGGCCATGGCGATGGGAAGCCCGTAGGTAAGCGCGTGGAAACGCAGGTTGACGTCCCAGCCACCCGGATTGTCGAAATCCGAGCCCACGGTTTCCAGCGCAGAGCTGATCGGCGCCAGCAGCACGGTGACGCCCTGCAGCGCCGCGAGGTGCACCAGCGCAGGATTCCACAGGTCGGCGCACACCAGCACGCCCGCGCGCCAGTCGGATCCGAGGACAATGGTGCCGACGCTCTGCCCCTGCGCGAAATGCTTGCCGTCCTCCAGGCGACCGTACGTGGCCAGGTTGATCTTGCGATGCACGGCGATGATCGAACCGCCGCGCACGACGAATGCCGTGTTGTAGAACTGCGCGGCGGGGCCTTCCTCGATCGCGCCGAACACCGTGCAAATCGGGCCCGACGCCCGCGCGATCTCGGCAATCGCGGGGTCGTCGCGCCGCAGCGCAAGACGCAGGGTGTCCGGTCCGGCCGAGTGCCCCGTGAGCGAGAGCTCGGGAAACACGAGCACCTCGGCGCCTTGGCCGCGCGCGGCCTCGATGACGTCCAGGTGCTTGCGCCGATTGGCCGCAACGTCGCCCAGCACCGAGTTGATCTGCGCGACCGCGAGGGCGAGGGCGAGCGACATGGACGTCAGCGGGCCTGGGGTGGCGTCTAGGCTCAGATCAGGCCCTGCTCCTTCAGGAAGGTCTTCGCGACGTCCTCCACCGTTTTCTTGTCGACGTCGACGCTCGCGTTGAGACGCGCCATCGTCGCATCGTCGAGCTTGGCCGACAGGGCGTTCAGATACTCCGCAAGCTTGGGATTGGCGTCGAGCGTCTGCTTGCGCACGACCGGCGTCAGCGCGTAGTTGGGGAAAAAGCCCTTGTCGTCCTTCAGCACGACGAAGTTGAAGGCCGGAACGCGGCCATCGGTGGCGAAGACCAGACCGACGTCGACCTGCCGGTCCTTGAGCGCCTGGTACACGAGGCCGGTGTCCATTCGCTTCACGCTTTCTCGCGGAAATTCGAAGCCGTACGCCTGCTCGAGCGGCTTCAGGCCGTCGGGACGCGCGTAGAACTCGGCGTTGCTAGCGAACGTGAGCTTGGCGCCGCCTTTGACTTTCGCGGCGAGGTCGCTGATCGTGACGATGCCTGCTTTTTTGGCATCGTCCTGGTTCATCGCGAGCGAATAGGTGTTGTTCGCCTTCGACGGATTGAGCCACACCAGTCCCTTGGCGGCATCGAGCTCCTTCACCTTCGCGTAGGTGTCGGCGGCGGACATCCGATCGTTGACCTTGTTGTACGTGATGAGCGATGTCCCCGTGTATTCCCAGTACACGTCGATCTGGCCGCTTTCCTGCGCCTGGCGCAGCACGGCGCTGCCCATGCCGGCCTTGACGTCGGGCTTGAAGCCCTTCGCCTGCAGGAGCTGCGCGGTCATCTGCGACATGATCTGCTGCTCGGTGAAGTTCTTCCCGCCGACGACGATGTTCTGCGCCGCCGCCGGCGATGCGAAGTTCACGAGCAGCGCGCTCGTGAGAAACGCGAGGGTTCGGATCGATTTCATTTACCGCCTCCATTGATGACGTTGTGCCGCCGTACGGGAGCGAATGCTCTCATCGCAGCGGATTGACACCGCGCGGAACCACCCAGAATGCCAGTGCGCCGATCGCGAAATCGACGAGCACCGCCAGCAACGCCGTGGGTATGGCCCCCGCCAGCATCATGCCCGGTTCGTTCAGGTCGATGCCGGTGAAAATGAGCTCGCCCAGGCCGCCACCGCCGATGAGAAAGGCCAGCGGGGCGGTGCCGACGTTGATGGCGAGGGCGGTGCGGATGCCCGCGAACGTGACGAACATCGCGTTCGGCACCTCGACGCCCGCAAGGATCTGGCGCGGCCGCATGCCCATGCCGGTTGCCGCTTCAATGAAATGCGCCGGCACGCCGAGCACGCCAGCATAGGTGTTGCGCACGATGGGCAAGAGCGACGCCGCCCAGAGACCGAAGATCGCGGGCACGACGCCGATGCCCAGGAATGTCATCGCCAGCGCGATCACAGCGAGCGTTGGTATCGTGCTGCCCAGGTTCAGCGCCTGCATGATCGTCTCGGCGGCGCGCCGCATGCGCGGGCGCGACAGCCACAGACCCAGCGGAACGCCGACCGCGATCGCCAGCCCTCCGGAGATCGCGACCAGCTTCATGTGCTGCTGGCTCAGGAAGACGATGTCGCTGCGATACTTGCCGATCTGGTCGATGAGTCCCGAGCGCTGCGTGGCGATGCCGAGCGCGAACACCACGACGAACATGGACGCATACAGCCACCGACCCCAGATTCCCTTGCGGAGCGTCATTCAGCGGGGCGGGGCGTCGGCCCGCGGTAGGTTTCCCCGAGCAGGCGCGTGATGCCGCGCTGGGTCACGAAGCCGGCGAACGCACCGTCGCGATCCACGCACGCGAGCCAGCGGACATCGTGCATGAACATGGTGGACACGGCGGCGCGGAGGTCTTCCTCGACCCGAACGGTCGCCGGCAGCGGCAGGCCGTGCTCGCCGACGGGACCCGAGCGATCGCGCACGGTGTCGGCGTCGACGTAGCCATGCGGCCGGCCGGCGGCATCGACGATCACCATGAATTCCTGTCCGTGATCGTCCATCATCGCAAGCGCCTGCGCGACGGGCTCCCCGAGTCCGATCCGCGGAGCGTTCGCAAGCATCGCCGCGCCCACCTTTACGAGGCGCAGCCGCTTCAGCGTCCGGTCGGTGCCGACGAACTCCGCGATGAAGCGGCTGGCCGGATGCGCGAGGATGTTGTCGGGACTGTCGAACTGCTCGAGCTTGCCCGCGCGGAAGATCGCGATCTTGTCGGCCATCTTTACCGCCTCGTCGATGTCATGGCTCACGAACATGACGGTCTTGCGCAGGCGCCGATGCATCTTGAGGAACTCGTCCTGGATCACCTCGCGATTGATCGGATCGATCGCACCGAACGGCTCGTCCATCAGGAGCACCGGCGGATCCGCCGCGAGCGCGCGGGCGACGCCGACGCGCTGCTGCTGGCCACCCGACAGCTCTTTCGGATAGCGCTTGAGGAAGATTGCCGGGTCCAGGTTGATCGTGGCGAGGAGCTCGCTCGCCCGCGCGCGGGCCTTGCCGGGGTCCCAGCCGAGCAGCTTGGGCACCACGCACACGTTCTCCTCGACCGTCATGTTGGGAAAGAGACCGATCTGCTGGATCACGTAGCCGATGGTGCGCCGGAGCTCCACCGGATCGTATCGATCGGTGTCCTTCCCGTTCAGGTAGATCTTGCCGGATGTCGGCTCGACGAGTCGATTGATCATCTTGAGCGTGGTCGTCTTGCCGCAGCCCGACGGGCCGAGGAGCACGCAGATCTCGCCATCGCCGACATCCATGTTGATGCTGTCCGCCGCGATGACCGTGCCTGCGGGCGTCTCGAACGCCTTCGTCAGCTTGTCGAGCTTGATCACGCGGCTACCTTGGGGCCGACCCGGCGCAGATGCCAGCGCGCCGGACGGATTCCGACGGGCGTCAACCGGTATTGCAGCCAGAGCAGCAGATAGTCGGCGACGATCGCGAGCAGGCTCACCGCCAGCGCGCCCGTAACGAGCTGCCGCGAATCGGTCTGCGAGATGCCGCGGCTGATGAAGGCGCCGAGACCGCCGGCACCGATGTATGTTGCGATCGCCGTGATGCCGATGTTGATCACGACGGCGATGCGAACGCCAGCCATGATGACGGGTACCGCGAGGGGCAGCTCGACCTGCCGCAGCCGATCGATCGCCGACATGCCCATGCCGCGCGCCGCTTCGCGCAGCGCGGGATCGACGTTGCTGATCGCGGTGTACGTGTTGCGGATGATCGGCAGCTGCGAATAGAGCAGGACCGCGATCACCGCCGGAAGGTAGCCGATGCCCTGTCCGATCAGCGACAGAACCGGAATCATCAGGCCGAACAGCGCGATCGACGGAATCGTCATGATCATCGCTGCGACGTAAAGCACGATGTCGGCGGCGCGCTTGTTCTGCGTGATCGCGATGCCGATCGGCACGCCCGTCAGCACCGCCAGGCTGACGGCGACGCCGACAATCGAGACGTGCTCGAGCGTGCGCTGGCCGATCGCAGGCAGGTTGTGCAGGATGAACGCGAGCGTTTCCATCGAGTCCCCGGGGCGGATCATGGGCTGTCCGCCTCCCCGAAGGATAATCGCCCGTTCCGCGGGCAAATGTTCCAGATGCGACATCGGGTGGCCCGCGCCGGACGCGTCGGCAACGACCGCGCCCGGCGGCCCGCAGGAGCATGGGCGCGGGCTCGGCGTCGCGCCGGCGCTAAATCGCGTCGCATGCCGACGCGTCGCATTTGCGGGAAGGTGGGATAGTTCGAACGCCCGTTTCCGCCAGGATGCCTGCCCCCATGACGCCGCCGAAATCATCCACCGTTCCCTTGATGCAACGCCTCGACGCCGGTCCCGTGATCTGCGCCGAAGGCTACGTTTTCGAACTCGAGCGCCGCGGTTACCTGCAGGCGGGCGCATTCGTGCCGGAGGTGGTACTGGAGCACCCCGAGGCGGTCACGCAGCTTCATCGCGATTTCGTCCACGCGGGATCGGATGTGGTCGAGGCCCTCACGTACTACGCCCATCGGGAAAAGCTTCGGGTCATCGGGCGTGAGCAGGATCTCGAGCCCATCAATCGTCGCGCCCTGGAGCTTGCCAAGGCGGTCGCGCGGGAGAGTGGAGCGCTCTTCGCCGGCGATATCTGCAACACCAACGTCTACAACCCCGACGATCCCGCCACGCACAAGGCCGTGCGGGCGATGTTCGAGGAACAGGTCGGATGGGCCGTCGACGCGGGCGTCGATTTCGTGATCGGCGAGACGTTCAGCTACGCGCAGGAAGCGCTGATCGCGCTCGACGTGGTGAAAAGGGCAGGGCAGGTGGCCGTCATCACGCTTGCCATGCACCAGGCCGACGTGACGCGCGAGAACTGGACGGTGGCCGACGCCTGCAAGCGCCTGGCCGATGCGGGTGCGGACGTCGTCGGCTTGAACTGCATTCGCGGACCGGCGACGATGATGCCCCTCCTGCGCGAGATCCGCGCCGTCGTGAAGACGCACATGGCCGCCTTGCCGGTGCCGTTTCGCACGCACGACCACCAGCCGTCGTTCCAGTCGCTGCGCGATGACAAGTGGGATGCCGGACCCGGCGGCCGCCCGTTTCCGGTTGCGCTGGATCCCTTCACTTGCAACCGTTTCGAGATCGCCGAATTCGGGCGCGAGGCGGCGGCGATGGACATCCGTTATCTTGGCGTGTGCTGCGGCGCCGGTCCGCATCACATCCGCGCGCTCGCCGAAGCGGTGGGCAAGCGCCCGCCCGCCAGCAAATACTCCCCCGACATGTCGAAGCACGCATTCCTGGGATCGCACGAGCGTATTCCCCAGGTACAGAAGGATTACGCGGAGAAGCTTTGAAGCGCTATTCCGGGCGCCCCGGCACCCGCTCGTCGACGTCGTAGTAGTCGCCCGCGCTCGATACGTAGATCTGCAGCGTGGTGGAGAGCCCGGTGGGTGCATCGAGCGTACCGGCGGCGATCGACACCGTGTCGCGTCCCGCGGCTTCCCAGAACAGGCTGCCGCCGCATTCGGCACAGAATCCGCGCCGCGCGAGGTCGGACGACGCGTACCAGCGAAGCCCGCGCGCCTCGATCAGTCGCAGGTCCGATTTCGCGGCTGCCGTGTAAGCCCCGATGTGGCCATGCGTGCGGCGGCACATCGCGCAATGGCAAAGGACGACATCGCGTAGCGGCCCGGTCACTTCGAAGCGCACGGCGCCGCACAGGCAGGCGCCGGCGGCACGGGGCGCGTCGGTGCGCTCTTCCGTCGGGGCGATCTTCAACCTCGATGTCCTCCGGCGTTCACGCGGGCTGGCGTTCGTGATGCCCGGCGCGCGGTTTCTCCCGCGCCGTTGACGAGCACGGCCGCGCGCTCGTCGCTGGGCTTGCGCCCATACAGCGTGCGATAGCAGCGGCTGAAGTGGGACGCGGAGGCAAAGCCGCAGGCTACCGCCACGTCGAGGATGGGCTTCGTCGTTTGCAGCAGCATTGCACGTGCCCGGTCGAGGCGCAGCTTGAGGTAGTAGTGACTCGGGCTCGCGCGCAGGTACTTCGCGAACAGCCGCTCCAGCTGTCGCGCCGACAGCGCGACATCGGCGGCGATCTCGCGCACCGGCCGCGGCTCGTCGCTTGCCGCCTCCATGATCCCGATCGCGGCGATCAGCTTGTCGTTGGCGACGCCGAGACGGCTTTGCACCGCCATCCGCTGCGGATCCTGCGTGCCGCGGATGCGCGGGTGGATGAACTGCTCCGATACGTCGTTGGCGAGCGCGCGTCCGTCGCGCTCGGTGATGAGCTGCAGCATCATGTCGAGCGCGGCCGTTCCACCCGAGCATGTGGTGCGGTTGCCGTCGACGACGAAGATGTCGGTCGTGGTGCGTACGCGTGGAAATTCCTCCGCGAAAGCGGCGAGGCTCTCCCAGTGGAGCGCGCACCGGCGACCGTCCAGCAATCCCGCACGCGCCAGCACATAGGCCCCGAGACTGATGCCGCCGACGGTGGTGCCCCGACGCGCCAGGCCGCGAAGCCATTTGGCCACGACCGCATCGCCGGGGCCCGCGTCACGCGTCCCCGCGCAGACGAGCACCAGGTCGAGCGATGCGCCTTCGTCGATGGGGCCGTGCACGGCGATGTCGACGCAGTTGCTCGCACGCACCGGACGCCCGTCGCGCGAGTAGAGGCGCCAGTCGAAGAGTTTCTCGCCCCGCAGGCGATTGGCGGAGCGCAATGGCTCGATGGCGGAGGCGAACGCCATCATCGGAAATTCCGGAACGAGGAAAAAACCGACCACGTAGGGCGGCACGCGCACGCGGCGCGCCGGTCGCGCGGGCGACGGGTCAGGCGATTTGCGGACGCGGCGTGTCGTGGCTGTCGGGGGCATGCGGCGATGTTACCGCGGCCGCGGCAGGTCTTCGGCCTGCGTGACGTCGACCGCCCGGTGCACGAATCTCACCGACCGCGCAGGAGCACCACCACCGCGCCGCCGCCGCCCGCATGCCGCGACGCTTCGCAATACGCGAGGACATCGTCGAAATGCGCAAGCCAGCGTCGCACCTTGCCTTTCAGCACGGGTTCGCGATTGGGCGAGGTGAGTCCCTTGCCGTGAATCACGCGCACGCAGCGGAGTCCGCGCGACCGGGCCTCGACCAGGAAGTCGACCAGCGCATCGTGGGCCTCGGTGGTGGTCATCCCGTGCAAATCGAGTTCCGCCTGCACGACCCATCTTCCGCGCCGCAGTCCCGTCAGGACGTCGGTGCCGAGCCCGCGGCGAAGAAACGTCTGCTCGCCTTCGATCTCCTGGCCGATGTCCCAGGTCTGTGGCGCGGGCTCGAGACCGTATTTCGACGCCTCGAGCGCAGCGCGCTCGTCAGCCTGCCTCTGTCGCGGCTGCGTGGAGGGACGGGAACGCGCGATGGGGGCGCGCGGCGTCGGCGGCATGCGCGTCACGTCGGCGAACGCATGCGAGATGTCGATGTCGCCGTCCGCATGCTTTTTCGCGCCCAGCCCACGCTTGACGGAGGTGGCATGGGGCCGCGAAGGGGGCAAATGCTCGGGCGCCGGCGCGGCCTTCTGCCTTGCGGCACGCGCGGCTTCCAACAGGGCTTTCAGCTGCGAGAGCTTGGCCAACGCTCAGGCATTGGCTTCGAGAAATGCCTCGGCATCCAGCGCCGCCATGCAGCCAGTGCCCGCGGACGTCACGGCCTGCCGGTAGACATGGTCGGCGACGTCGCCGGCGGCAAACACGCCCGGCACGGAGGTCGCCGTCGCGTTGCCCTGGTTGCCGCCCTGCACGACGATGTAGCCGTTGGTCATGTCGAGCTGGCCTTCGAAGAGCTGCGTGTTGGGCGTATGACCGATCGCGATGAAGACGCCTTGCACCGGCATCTCCTGCGTCGTGCCGGTATGGCTGTCGCGGACGCGAACGCCCGTGACCCCCGATGCGTCGCCGATGACGTCGTCGAGCACGTGATTCCACAGCACGCGCATGTTGCCGCCGTTTTGGGTCTTGGCCTGGAGCCGGTCGACCAGGATCGCCTCGGCGCGGAACCGATCCCTGCGGTGCACGACCGTCACGGACTTGGCGATGTTCGACAGGTAGAGCGCTTCCTCGACCGCGGTATTGCCACCGCCGATGACGACCACGTCGTGGCCCTTGTAGAAGAATCCGTCGCAGGTCGCGCAGGCCGAGACGCCCTTGCCC
>Ga0070665_100007387_pt1 | contig 11182 bp, 11 predicted proteins | sample KBSS13metaG_FD_65862 | JGI IMG/M metagenome (GOLD analysis project Ga0070665, IMG submission 65862) | Switchgrass rhizosphere microbial communities from Kellogg Biological Station, Michigan, USA - KBS S1-3 metaG | ecosystem: Host-associated > Plants > Roots > Rhizosphere > Soil ...
TGGCCGACGGGCGGGCCGAGCGCGGGATCACCATTTGCGGGTCCGGCATTGGCGTCGCCATCGCCGCCAACCGCAACCCGGCGTGCCGCTGCGCCCAGGTCGATGAACCGCTGTCCGCGGCGCTCGGCCGGAAGCATAACGACGCCAACGCGATCGCGCTGGGCGCCCGGCTGATCGGGCCGGAGATGGCGAAAGCGTGCGTTACCGCCTTCCTTTCCACCGATTTCGAGGGCGGCCGGCACCAGCGCCGAGTCGACCAGCTTGCCAACCCTTCCGAACGGGAAACTGCCTGATGGCCACCGCCGCCGACCTTGAGCACGACCACGACTATCGCGTCCCGCACGGCTTTTTCACCAATAGCCTCGCCGACAACGATCCAGCGGTCGAAGCCGGGATCCGCGCTGAGCTGAAGCGCGAGCAGACGCAGATCGAGCTGATCGCGTCGGAAAATATCGTCAGCAAGGCGGTGCTTGAGGCCCAGGGCTCGGTCCTCACCAACAAATATGCCGAAGGTTATCCCGGCCGCCGCTACTACCAGGGCTGCGCGCCGTCGGACGTGGTCGAGACGCTCGCAATCGAGCGCGCCAAGCAATTGTTCGGCTGCGGCTTCGCCAACGTCCAGCCGCATTCGGGCGCGCAAGCCAACGGCGCGGTGATGATGGCGCTGCTGAAGCCCGGCGACACGATCATGGGCCTCAGCCTCGCCGCCGGTGGCCACCTCACCCACGGCGCGCCGCCGGCCCAGTCGGGCAAGTGGTTCAATGCGGTTCAATATGGCGTCCGCCAGGACGACCATCTGGTCGATTTCGACGAAGTCGAACGGCTGGCGAAGGAGCATCAGCCGAAGATGATCATCGCCGGCGGGTCGGCCTATCCGCGGCACTTCGACTTCGCCCGCTTCCGCGCGATCTGCGACGAGGTCGGGGCGCTGCTGATGGTCGACATGGCCCATTTCGCCGGACTGGTGGCGGCGGGCGAACATCCGACCCCGTTCGGCCACGCGCATGTCGTGACGACCACCACCCACAAGACGCTGCGCGGCCCGCGCGGCGGCATGGTCCTGACCGACGACGAGGATATTGCGAAGAAAGTGAATTCGGCCGTGTTCCCGGGCCTCCAGGGCGGGCCGCTGATGCACGTCATCGCCGCCAAGGCGGTGGCGTTCGGGGAAGCGCTCCAGCCCGAGTTCAAGGCTTATGCCAAGGCGGTGATCGCCAATGCCAGGACGCTCGCCGGCCGCCTCAAGGAGCGCGGCGCGGATCTCGTCGCCGGCGGCACCGACACGCACCTCGCGCTGGTCGACCTGCGGCCCCTCGGCCTCACCGGCAAGGACGCCGACGAAAGCCTCGAGCGCGCCGGCATCACCTGCAACAAGAACGGCGTGCCATTCGATCCCCTGCCCCCGGTCAAGACCAGCGGCATTCGTATCGGCTCGCCGGCCGGGACAACGCGTGGGTTCGGCATCGCGGAGTTTCGCGACATCGGCGACATGGTCGCCGACGTGCTCGACGGGCTCCAGGCTAATGGGCCGGAAGGCAATGACGCGGTCGAGCAGGCCGTCAACAGCCGGGTCCGTGAACTTTGCGCGCGCTTCCCTATCTATAGCTGATGCCCAAATCTAACTCATGAGATGCCCGTTTTGCGCCCATGAAGACAGCCAGGTGAAGGACAGCCGCCCGTCCGAGGACGCGGCGGCGATCCGGCGTCGGCGCCAGTGCGAAGCCTGCGGAGCGCGCTTTACGACCTTCGAGCGGGTCCAGCTGCGCGAGCTGACGGTGGTGAAGAAAGACGGCAAGCGCCAGCCGTTCGACCGCGACAAGCTCGCCCGCGCGATCGGCCACGCGACGCGCAAGCGCGAGGTCGACGCAGCCAAGATCGACCGGCTGATCAGCGGCGTCCAGCGGCAGATGGAAACGCTTGGCGACGAGGTCACGTCGGTGCGGATCGGGGAAGCGGTGATGGCCGGCCTGAAAGCGCTTGACCACGTCGCCTACATTCGCTTTGCCAGCATCTACAAGGACTTCGATGACCCCGGCGACTTCGCCGAGATCGCCGAGCGGGTCGAGAAGGAAGCGACCCCGCCGGGCCACGAAAAGCTCCTGTGAGCGCCGCCAAGCCCATCATCGTCCTTGTCCGCCCGCAGCTCGGCCAGAATATCGGCAAGGCGGCGCGGGCGATGCTCAACTTCGGCCTGACCGAACTGCGCCTGGTTACACCCCGCGACGGCTGGCCCAATCCGGACGCGGGCCCCGCGGCGAGCGGCGCGGACGTCGTGCTCGAGCAAGCGCAAGTGTTCGAGACCACCGAAGCGGCCATCGCGGATTGCTCACTCGTGTTCGCTTCGACCGTGCGCCGCCGCGACCTCGTCATGCCGGTGGTCGATCCGGAGGAAATGGCGGGCCGCATCGCGGGTTCGGCCGGACGCTCGGCGATCCTCTTCGGGCCAGAGCGCTCGGGCCTTGAGACCGAGGACGTGGCGTTGGCGCAGACGATCGTCACCGTGCCCATCAATCCCGACTTCGGGTCGCTCAACCTTGCCCAGGCGGTGATCCTGCTGGCTTACGAATGGTCGAAGCGAACCGAGCTTGCCCAGCCGCCGGCCAAGGAACTCGAGGAAGTGGCACCACATGGCGAACTCGATGGACTGATCGGCCAGCTCGACGATGAGCTGGTCGCCAAGGGCTATTTCCACCCGCCGTCGCGGACCCAGGCGACGCGCAACACGATCCGCACGATCTTCACCAAGACCGGCTGGTCGTCGCGCGAAGTGAAGGCCGTTCGTGGAATCATCCGCGCATTGGTCGATCCGGCGCGGCCGAGGGATTGACCGCGCTGGCGTCGTGTTTCAGAAGCAAACGCCTGTAATTGGGGGCTTTTCGATATCCGTGACGATCGCCACGGACTAATGTCAGCCCAAGCCTAAGGTCCGAACGGGAAGAGGGAATTTGGTATGCGAATTCTAGCATTGATTGCCTGTGCAGGTCTTGGCCTGGCGGCCGCCGCGGAGGCGAGTGACCCGAAGGACGGCGACAAGATCGTGTGCAAGCGGCAGCAGGATGCCGATACCGGTTCGCACTTCGCCGCGACCAAGAAGGTCTGCATGAAAAAGTCGGAGTGGAAAGAGGTTGAGGACCAGACCGAGCGGACCATGGACAAGATCCGCAATGGCGGCGCGGCCGGTCCGTTGAGAGGCACCTCCGGCGGCCCCGGCTGATCGCTTCGGCCGTCCCTCCAACTTGACCTCGACGGCGCCGCCCGCTAGGCGCGCCGCTCGCAATTGATCCCGCACGCCCGGTGAAGCGGTGATCGCGTCAGTCCCAACGACTGGCGGTGCGGTCCGGGCATGTGAAAGAAGCAAATTGGAGATTGCATCGTGACGAAGCGCACCAGCGCCAAATACAAACTCGACCGCCGCATGGGCGAGAACGTCTTCGGACGCCCCAAGAGCCCGGTCAACCGCCGCGAATATGGCCCCGGCCAGCACGGCCAGCGCCGCAAGAGCAAGATCAGCGACTTCGGTATCCAGCTGCGCGCCAAGCAGAAGCTCAAGGGCTATTACGGCGACATCACCGAGAAGCAGTTCAAGCGGAATTACACCGACGCGACCGCGATGAAGGGCGACGCCTCGCAGAACCTGATCGGGCTGCTCGAGCGGCGGCTCGACATGGTCGTCTACCGCGCCAAGTTCGCGCCGACGATCTGGGCCGCGCGCCAGCTGGTCAGCCACGGTCACATCCGGGTCAACGGCGGCAAGTGCAACATCGCCAGCCGCAAGGTCGATGTCGGCGACGTCGTTGAGCTGGGACCGAAGGCGCTGGAAATGGCGCTGGTGATCGAGGCGCAGAGCCTCGCCGAGCGCGACATTCCCGATTACGTGGTTCCGGACGGCACGTCGAAGATCACCTTCACGCGCGTGCCCAAGCTCGACGAAGTGCCGTATCCGGTACGGATGGAGCCGAACCTGGTGATCGAATTCTACTCGCGCTGATCGACCGATCAGGATGAGAACGAAGGGCGGCCCGTTGTGGCCGCCCTTTTCATATCGGCTCAGTGGCCGATGGTGCGTTCCAGCAATTCACCGATCCTGGTCAGCACCTGCGTGCGCGCGTCGGAATCGTCGATCGAATGATCGAGGCCCGCGAAGGTCACCAAGTCCACGGGCTTGCCGGCATGCGTCAGCGCGGCGGCCATCCGCTTGCTGTGCCGATAATCGACATTGCCATCGAGCGTCCCGTGGACGAGCAGGACCGGCGCGGCGATTTCATCGGCCCGGTTGACCGGCGAACCGTCGACGAGCTGGTCCCCCTTGCCGATTTCTTCTTTCTGTATCGCTTCCTCGCGGAAGCCCGCCGCGTCGCGCCGCAGCTGCTTGAGATCGGTGACCGGGGCGATCGCAACCACGCCCTTGTAGCGATGGTCCATGGCGGCGGATTGAAGTGCCGCGTAGCCGCCGTAGGACCAACCGACGATGGCCATTCGATTGGGATCCGCCATCCCCTGCTTGACCAGCCAATCGGCCGAATCGCGGATGTCCGACATGACTTGCCGCCAGTTCTTGAACGCATTCTCGCCGAGGAAATCCTTACCATAACCGCCCGAACCGCGATAATTGGGCTGGATGACGACGTAGCCGCGCGCGGCAAGGAATTGGCCGAGCCAGTCATACTCCCACGCATCGCGCGAAGTCGGGCCGCCATGCGGCATGACCACCGCCGGGCGCGGGCCGCTCATATCCGTGCGCTTGGTCACGTAAGCCGGAATGGACTTTCCGTCGGCCGCCGGCACGCTCACCGCCGTCATCGGTGCGAGCCCGCCACCGTCGATTGAATCGCTGGAATTCAGCACCGGGTCCATGCGGTGTGTCTTGCGGTCGAGCAGGAAATAGACGCCGGGGTCGACGTCGCTCCCGGCGTGAAGCAGGAGCTTGCCGCCATCGCGCGTGCTGCCGACAATATTGAGCAGCGGCATGTCGGGCAGCGCAGCCGACAATTGTTTTCCCAGCTGCTGCATGTCGGCACTCGTATAGACGGACCGCGCGCGGTCGTCGGTGTAGCGGTAACCGACGACGGGTTGTCCCGGACCGAGCGAAATTAGGGAGTCGATGTCGACGTTCGGATTGCTCGCCACCAGCGTTTCCGCGCCGCTGCCGTCGAGCTTCATACGGTAGAGCGCCTGGCGCCCGTTCAGCGGCTTCAGGAAGAACAGCGAGTCCGACGGCCGATCGACCGCCAAGGGCGTAAATTCGTCGCTGGCTTGCGGTAGACGGGTCCACTTCGTCGATCCGCTCGGTCGATATTCGTAGGTCGAGACGCCGGTGAACTGATAATCGAAGGTGCTCTTGGCTTCGCTCCGCAGGCGAACGGCTCCATGGCCGTCGGTCATGTAATCGAGATCGCGGGCAATCGCCTGCTCGACGACACTGACCTTGAACGGGTCGATCTGAATCCGGTCGACGCCGATGCGCTCGGGGTACCCGTCTTTTCCGGGATAGCGGCGCTGCATGATGACCGCCCCGTGCTCGTCGGGAAGCCAGTCCAGAATTTCGCCGTCGAACTGGGAGAAGGTCGTATCGATCGAATGCTCGCCAACGCCGAGGGAGCGGATCGTGCCGTCGACCGAATCCACGGCGATTGTGCGGGCGACCCCGAACACCAGATTGTCCTGCTTCACCTCGCCGCCAAAGCGGCAGATTACCCAGCGCTCATCGGCGAACCCGCACCATGACAGGCGCTCCGGCTTGCCGCTCGACTTGACCAGGAGCTTTTCGGCCTTGCTCCCGACGTCCAGCACCTTCGCCACGGTGATTCCGCCAGGTCCGGCGGCCAGGTAAACGATCTTGTCTCCATCGGGCGAAAGGTCGGGCGCGAAGGCCGACGCGCGCGCGGCGAACATCCTGGCCGCTTGATCGATCGGCATGACCGCCCCGTTGAGCGGCGCGGCCGATGCCATCAGGCCAACCGCCGACACCAGCAAATTACGCAGACTCATAGAATTTTCCTCTTGCCCGGTGTCAGTGTCCGATCGTTCGCTCCAGCAACTCGCCGACCTTGGTCAGCATCTGCGTCCGCGCGTCGGAGTCATTGAGCTGGTGGTCGAGACCGTCGAACGTCAGCAATTCGCTCTGTTTTCCGGCTGCTCGCAAGGCGGCGTCCATCTTCTGCGACTGCGAATAGAAGACGGTCGCGTCCATATTGCCATGGACCAGCAGCACCGGCGCCGCGATTGCCGCGGCGTTGCGCAGAGGCGACCCTTCCTGGATGTGCGCGCCGGTCCCGATCTCCGCGACGATCAGATCTGCATCCACATAGTGCCAGGCCTGTTCCTTCAAGAGTGCGAGGTCCGTAACGGGAGCGACCGCAATGACGGCCTTGTACAGCGACGGCTCCGTTGCTGCGGATTGCAGCGCGGCATAGCCGCCATAGGACCAGCCGAGGATCGCCATCCGCTTCGGGTCGGCAATGCCCTGCGCGGTCAGCCACTTGGCCGACGCCGTCACGTCGCCGATCGAGGTGCGCCAGCCCTTGAACCCGTTCTGATTGAGCCAGATGTCACCGAACCCGCCCGAGCCACGATACTCCGGCTGGATCACCGCGTAGCCGCGCGCCGCCAGGAACTGTGCAAGCCAGTCGAAGCCCCACACGTCGCGTGAGTCAGGGCCCCCGTGCGGCAGGACGACCGCCGGCAAGCCCTTGGCGGCCTTCCCCGGCGGAAGCGTGAGATAGGCTGGGATCGCGGTCCCATCCGATGCCGTGACGGTGATCGACTTGACGGAGGCGAGCGTCTGGCCCTCGAGTTCGGGCCGGTCGACCATTGCCGGAGTCAGGGTCTTCTTGGTCCGGTCAAAGACGAAATACCGCCCAGGATCGCTGTCACTGCCCGCATGAATCAGCAGCTTGGTGCCATCCCGGCTCGAATCGCCGAACTCGATCAGCGGCAGGGTCGGCAGCGCTTTCGCCAGCGACGCCGCGAGCGCCTTGAACTCCGGATCGAAGTAGACGGTTTCGCGCTTCTCCTCGACATAGGTGTAGCCGATGACCCGCTGGCCTTCCCCGAAGCGGACGACATCGTCGATGTCGACCCGCGGATTTTGCGCTACGAGGGTGTCCGCCGCGCTGCCGTCAAGCTTGGTCGCGTACAGGGCGTATCGGCCGCTCAGTTTCTTGAGCACGTAGAGCGAGTCGACCGAGTCATCGATCGCGCGCGGGACATAATCGCGATAGTCCCCGGAAAAGAGCGACTTCCAGTCGCGGGAGCCTTTTGCGCGATACGAATAACTGATGTGTCCAGTGAGCAGCCCGCTGTTGCGGCGATCGGCGATCCACATCAGCCGGACATTGCCTAGATCGTCCGTCATATAGCCCGCTGAATCACGCGGGGATTCCACGGTATCGCTCTTCAGCGACGTGACATTGACCCGGTCCACGCCAACGCCCTTCTTGGTGCGGATGACGAGCTTCCCGGTCGTATCGGTTTCAGGGACATAGACACGGCTGATCAGGACTTGGCCGTCAGCGCTGGCCAGCCAATCGATAATCCGGCCGTCGCTCTGCCTGAGGCCTTCGTCGTGGTTGGTCTCGGCCTGGCCGAGCAATTTGGGTTTCGAGCCGTCGGTGTCGAGTGCGACGTGGCGGCGGAAATAGACGGGATCGCCGTTATCGACCGGCCCCTGCCAGCGAACGAGCCCGCTGAAGCTGCAGACCGCGCGTGTCGCCGACGCGAAGTGGCACCAGTCGAGCGACTCCGGCCTGCCCTCCGACGTCGCCATGGTACGAAACTGCCCCGTGTCGAGGTTACCGACGACCGCACCGGTCTTACGACCAGGCCCGGGGGTGAGGTAGATGACGCTCGATCCGTCCGGTGAAAGATCGGGCGAGTCGACCGCCTCGCGCGCCCCAAACGCCTTCGCGTCCTCGGGAAGCGTATGTTGTTGGGCCATCGCGGGGGCGGCGCACGCCCAACCGATCGCCGAAGCGAGCAGCGCAGTTCTCAGGCTCATGAAATCCCCCTTTTCGGCAGGCACATAGTGCACGCGCCCGGAACGATTTCAAGGCCTCGGCTTGGCAGGTTAACGCCGGTTCGATAGGCGCGCGGCAGATGAGCAACAGTCCCCGCCCCCCGCTGCCCGAATGGGCGCCGCACGAAGCGGTGTGGATCGGCTTTCCGAGCGATCCCGAGCTGTGGCTCGGCGACCTCCAGGAAGCCGAGCGCGAAGTGGCGGCCTTCGCCGCCGCGGTCCACGCCGGCGGCCGGGGCGAAACGGTGCGGCTGGTCGCGGCGCACGACGGCGCCGCCGAGAGCGCGCGTAGGCTGGCGCCCTTCGCCGAGATCGTCGCCGAGCCGTTCGGCGATATCTGGCTGCGCGATACGGGTCCGATCGTCATGGGCGGCGGCAAGGCGCGGCGGGCGCAGGGCTTCGGCTTCAACGGCTGGGGCGGGAAGTACGAGCTCGACGGCGACCAGGACATTGGCGAGCGGCTGGCGAAGAGCGCGGGTCTCGCCTTCACCAAGGCAAGCTGGATCCTCGAGGGCGGCGCGATCGACAGCGACGGGTCCGGCACGGTCGTCACCACCGAGCAATGCCTGCTCAACCCGAACCGCAACCAGCTGACCAAGGCCGAGACCGAGGAGCGCCTGCTCGACGACCTCGGGTTTGAGCGGGTGGTGTGGCTTGGCTCCGGCCTGCTCAACGATCACACCGACGGCCACGTCGACAATCTCGCGCGGTTCGTTGCGCCAGGGCGGGTCGCCATCCCAATGGCGGCGAAGGACGACCCCAACGAGGCCGCCTACAAGGATGCCGCCAAGCGGCTCCGCGCCGCCAATCTCGACATTGTCAGCCTGCCCTCCCCCGGCCGGATCGAGGGTGATGACGGCGACATCATCCCGGCGAGCTACATGAATTTCTACATCGGCAATGCAGTGGTGGTTGTCCCGCAATATGGCGCGGCCAACGACCGTCCCGCGGTCGATGTCGTCCAGGCGCTCTTCCCCGACCGCGTTGCAATCGGCCTGCGCGCTGACCACATCCTGACTGGCGGTGGCAGCTTCCACTGCATTTCCCAGCAGGTTCCAGCATGACCAAGCTTACCGTCGCTGCGCTGCAACTGGCTTTTGGCGACGACACCGCGGCGAACATCCGCGCCGTTAGCGAGCTGGTGCGCGAGGCCGCGGGCAAGGGCGCCGAGGTGGTGCTCCCGCCCGAGCTGTTCGAAGGCCCCTATTTCTGCCGGGTCGAGGACGAGAGCCTGTTCGCGACCGCGCGGCCAACCGCCGAGCATCCCTCGGTGGTGGCGATGCAGGCGCTGGCGGCGGAACTGAAGATCTGGATCCCGACCAGCTTCTTCGAACTCGACGGGCCGCATCATTACAACAGCCTCGCGATGGTCGGGCCCGACGGCAAGGTCGCCGGGGTCTATCGCAAGAGCCACATCCCCGACGGCCCCGGCTATGAGGAAAAATTCTATTTCCGGCCCGGCAACACCGGCTTCAAGGTGTGGGGCGGCCCGCACAAGTCGACCCTCGGCGTCGGCGTCTGCTGGGACCAATGGTATCCGGAAACCGCGCGCGCGATGATGCTGATGGGCGCCGACATATTGTTCTACCCGACCGCGATCGGCACCGAGCCGCACGACCCCGACCTCGACACCTCGCGACTGTGGCGCCGGGCGATGATCGGCCACGCCGTGTCCAATGTCGTGCCGGTAGTCGCCGCCAACCGCATCGGCACCGAGCACGGCCAGCGCTTTTACGGCCACAGCTTCATCTGCGACGAGCGCGGCGACATCCAGGCCGAGTTCGGCGCGGACGACACAGGCGTGCTGGTCGCAACCCTCGACCTCGCCGCGGCGAAGAAACACCGCGCCGCCTTCGGCTTCTTCCGCGATCGCCGGCCCGAGCTTTACGGGCGATTGGTCGAGGACATCTAATCGCGCCGCAGATGGAGCAACGGATAGGGCCGACCCTCGCCATCATGATCCGACCGGCCCACCACCCGAAAGCCAAGCCGCCGATAGAAGGCGCACGCCGGCCCGTTTTGCTCATTGACGTCGACCGTCGTCGGGCGAGCGACCGTGTCCGCCAGGCAGCGTCCCAGGCCCTGTCCCTGCGCCACCGGATCGATGAACAGCGAGTCGATATTCTGGCCGGTCACACCCATGAAGGCGACCGGCACGCCGTCCAGGATAGCAACGGTCAAATCCACGCTCGCAACATATTCTGCGACAAGCGGATCGATGAGTTCGCGGTCTTCCGCCGCGAGGAACTCGTGGCTTGCGTCCAGCGCATTGCGCCACACCTGCAGCAGGGCGTCCGCGTCGCGCGCCGAATTGGGGCGAAACGCGATCACCGGAGCTGGAGCGCCTGCTCGAACACCGCTTCGAACATCGCCGCGTCGAGCCGCCGCGTGTTCTGGTTGTAGCGGCTGCAGTGATAGCTATCGATCAGCCGGCGGCGGCCCGGCAGCGCGTGCGCCGCGCCGTGCGCGAACTTGTTGCCGCCGACCGAGAGGCCGAACGACCGGCACAGGCTGTCGTGCGCCACCTTGCCTAGCGCGATGAAGGTGGTGAGGTTGGGCAGCGCAGCGATCCCCTCCATCAGGAATGGCCGGCAATTGGTCTCCTCGGCCGGCAGCGTCTTGTTCTGGGGCGGCAGGCATTTGACGGCGTTGAGGATCACCGCGCCTTTGAGCCGCAGGCCGTCGCCAGGATCCGCGCCATACGTCCCCTCCGCCAGCCCGAACTTGCCCAGCGTCGCGTAGAGCAGCTCGCCGGCATAATCGCCGGTGAATGGCCGGCCGGTGCGATTGGCGCCATGCTTCCCCGGCGCAAGCCCGATGATTGCCAGCCACGCGTCGCGGTCGCCGAACGCGGGCACCGGCGCGTTCCACCAGCCCGGATGCTCGTCGCGGCACGCCTCGCGGAACGCGACCAGCCGCGGGCAAAGCGGGCAATTGCGCGGCGCTTCGGCCTTGGGGACCGGCGACAGGTGGACGGGACTGGCGAACGACATGTCTCTCGCCTAGGCCACCCCGTGTGTCAGGCGCAACGCACCTCTACGCCATCGCCATCGGATCCAACCGTCCGCACGGTCGCCACGGACGTCCGGCGCAAGTCGTTGAAGCCGCAATTGCCGGGCTCGACGAGGCGTTCGGCCTGTTCGACGCGTCGCCGATCGTGCTCAACGC
>Ga0070665_100007388_pt1 | contig 11181 bp, 5 predicted proteins | sample KBSS13metaG_FD_65862 | JGI IMG/M metagenome (GOLD analysis project Ga0070665, IMG submission 65862) | Switchgrass rhizosphere microbial communities from Kellogg Biological Station, Michigan, USA - KBS S1-3 metaG | ecosystem: Host-associated > Plants > Roots > Rhizosphere > Soil ...
AGTTGAAGATGCTGGAGCAGAAGCTCGACAAGCTCCAGAGCCAGACCGCGGCGAACACGGCCGCCACAGCGAAAGCCAAGTCCGAAGCGAAGGCCGAGGCCAAAGCCGAAGCGCGCTCGGAGGCGAAGGCGGTCGTTGCCAACGCGAACGCGGCAATCCCGCTCAAGGGACCTGCACCCGCGTCCGGAGTCGTGGTGACGATGCCGAACAACCGGCCGACCATCTGCACCGCGGACGAACAGAACTGCATTGCGATCACCAGCCGCGTGCATTTCGACGCCGGCGGCTACGACTACCATCCCAACTCGGCGGCAACGGTTCCGCAGCGCCTCGATAATGGAGTCAACGTTCGCCGCGCGCGTATCGGCGTGGTCGGCAAATTCCTGGGAGACTGGAATTACGCGCTCGTCTACGATTTCGGCGGCGCTTCGGACGGCTTCGGCGGCACTGGCAGCGCCGGCGGCACACCCGTCGGATTCCTTCCTGGCGGCGCCGTGTCGGGCGTCGAGAACGCCTATCTGAGCTACACCGGGTTCAAACCATTCGGCGGCAAGCTTGCCATCGAAGGCGGCGTCATGGACGTGCCTTATACGATGGATGAAGCGACCAGTTCGAACGACGTCCTGTTCATGGAGCGCGCCTCTTCAAACATCACTGCTACCAATATTGCGGCCGGCGACTTTCGTTCCGCCTTCGGCGCGCGCTGGTACACCGACACGTTCTGGGCCGGTGCCTATGTGACCGGGCCGGCGACGGGGGCCATTCACTCAGCCTCAAGCGTGAACCCCAACGGCACCACCGAGCAATACGGCGTGGTCGCCCGCGCCGCTGGTCAGGTCGTCAGCGGCAAGGATTACTCGCTGCATATCGGTGGCGATGCCGAATGGCTGCTCCAGCCGCCGCACAATCTGATCGCCAACACACAGACGCTCACGCTCAGCGACCGTCCAGAGGTGCGCATCGACCCGACTGCGCTGATCTCAACCGGCGCAATCGCAGGCGTGTCCGGCGCTCAGGTCTACAGCGTCGAAGCCGCGGGGACTTACGGACCCCTGTTCTTCCAGGCCGAGTATTACTGGTACCATATCGACCGCAACGCTTTCGCCCCGCTACCGAGCCTGCAATTCCAGGGCGGCTACGCGGAAGCCGCCTGGGTCCTGACCGGCGAAACCCGCCCCTACAATTCAGCCAGTGCCTCCTACGCCCCCCTTGCCCCTGCCAATCCCTTCTCCTTGACAGGCGGTGGCTGGGGCGCATGGGAGATCGCGGCCCGGTACAGCACGATCAATCTCAACGACCAAGTTGGCGCGGCAACCGGCATTGCCGGGGGGCAGCAGACCATTTATACGCTGGCGCTGAACTGGTACATCAGCCGCAACGTCCGCTTGATGGTCAACTACCTTCACGGCGATGTCGCCAAGCAGTTGAGCCCCACCAACTTTACCGACACCGGCTCGAAGTTCAACGCGCTAGCGATGCGGACCCAGGTGACGTTCTAGAGATACCCCGCACGCCCGAGATCTTCCCCGCGAGGCATCTGCAGCATCGCTTATCCGGCAGCCGTGCTGACGCTTCGCGGGGCAACACCGTCTGCGTCGGCAGCAATAAGTTGTTCGTTTGAACTGGTTCGCCGGGCGAACTTGCAGGGTGCAGAAATCCTGTGACGCGATTGCAACTTGGATCTGAATATTGGGCCCTACTGGGCGCAACACTGGCTCTTGCTCTTGCCGATCAACTCTTGGTCACGTCATAATCCAGCGTAGTTGAGTCAGGGAGCTTGGTATGGCGAAGCTCGCTCTTGCCATAGGCATGGTTCTTACAGCTGCAGCGAGCTTGTGGAGCTCGCATGCATCGGCCGCCGACATAGCAAAGAAGGCCACTTCTGCCGCGGAATCTCTCGCGCCCCGGCCGTGCGCCGACCCCTGGGATTTTGTCTCCACGAACTGCCTGCTGACCTGGAAGGGTATCACCGTCTACGGCACGGTCGACGTTGGCTTTGGCTGGCAAAGCCACGGCGCGCCATTCGACCCACGGTCCGCAGTCTCGGCGTCGTACCTGGTGCAAAAACAGAACAGGTCGCCGCTTTGGACGCTGGCGCCCAACGCGCTCAGTAATTCCACCATTGGAATTAAGGGGACCGAACCGATCGGCGCAGACTTCTCCGTTGTATTCGCGCTGGACGCCGGATTCGATCCGTATTCCCTGCGGCTATCCGATGGACCGGGATCGGTTGCCGCGAACATGGGCGTCCCCCAGAACCAGCAAACTGCGTTCTCCGACTCCAGCCGGGCAGGCCAATGGTACAACGGCCAGGGCTTCGTGGGCATCAGTTCTCCGACTTATGGCACCTTGACCGTCTTTCGACAGAACTCGCTGACCCTCGATGCAGTCTTCGACTACGATCCGTTCGGCGGCTCTTACGCCTACTCGCCGATCGGCTTCCAGGGAATCACTTGCGGCGGCGGCAATACCGAAAACTGTAGAAACTCGACGTCGCTGAAATACAGGATCAAGGTCGGCCAATTTCGAGCGGCAGCACTTTGGCAATTCGGCGGCTACGCCCAGAACAACGCCTCCAATGGAGCATATCAATTCGGGGTTGGCGCAGATATCCCCACTTGGGGCAAGGACGTGCTCTCGGTCGACGCCATCTACAGCCATGTCAGGGACTCCGTGTCGCTCGGACTCGCGCCAGGAAGCAATGACGCCAATGGGACGCCGATACCGCCGTTCCTGCCACAGACGCTGACGGCGACGATCTCGAACAACAGCGCCGTGATGTTCGTAGGCAAGTACACGACCGGGGCGCTCAAGCTATACGCCGGCTACGAACATATTCGATACGAGGCACCGAGCAATCCGCAGACCGCCTTCACCGATATCTCCGGAGACTTTCTTTGCGAAGGCTGCGCCGCGTTCAACAACACGAATATCAACAATGCAGCTTTTGGCGTGAACGGTCTTGGCAACAGGACCATGCAAATCATGTGGCTCGGGACCAAATACGGCGTTACGGAAAATCTGGATGTGATCGCCGCGTACTACCACTACATCCAGAACTCCTTCTTCGGCACCGCGGCCGGAGGACCAGCTTTCTGCTCCAGCGCAGCGCACGCACAATGCGCCGGAACTTTCGACGCGATCTCTGCCGCCGTCGATTGGCGTTTCGCCCCGAAGTGGGATACCTACGCCGGGATCATGTTCACGCAGGTCAGTGGCGGCCTGGCCTCAGGCTTTTTTCAGCGCAACAACATCGCTCCGACAGTCGGGTTGCGCTTCCGCTTTTGAATTCCCGGACCCGCCAAGATATCCGATCGCTTCCGAGACAACGTCCGATCTCGATCGCCTTGGCTCTGCGGGGCCCATCGACTAAATTGCAATTTAGTGGTCCCTGCGGATTTCGGACCTACATCGCGTCCAGGCAGACCGCCGGTCAGGTCGCTCGCCAACCGAGCGAAAAGACCTGCGGTCGATACGCAGGAAAAGCGGATTGGCGAGTCAGCAAATGTACACTCAAAGCAAACATTCGCACGGCAGATCGACACCTGTGACAATCGCCATAATTGTCGCAGTCTTCGGGCAAGCTTTTGTTCTCCTAAGCGACTTCGGGCCGGCCAACAATTCACATGGTGGCCGCGGCGCGGCGATGGTCACGGCAGCCGCAGTATCAAGGGCTGGCGCCATCGAAATTCCGTCAGAGCCGTTCAATCGGCCAACAGCCTGACCACGCTCACATTCCGACACGTCGTCACCGTGCGAGTTGACGAGATCAAAAGGCGACACACGCGCATCGCATGCGAACGCAGATGCTCGCTAGACTGGACCTCAGTCCGGCGAAATGGATAACGCCGTGCACATATGAAAGACGGTCGGGTCACCAGATAGGAGATGATGACCCGTACCATGGTCGCAGAACCGGACCAAGCGCCGCGGACAACTGCGATGACCGTGGGCCAACTAGGGGTTCGAGAGAGACGAATTTGTCTTTGCGGTCAAGCAGTGCCCATTTCTAGCGACCGCGGGAGATCCGTCTGATGGCATTTGTCGCGTTCATGCTGAAGCGACCCTATACGGTCATCTCGGGATTGATCCTGATCGCGCTGCTCGGCGTCGGCGCCGTATCGAGGATGCCCATCGACATCTTCCCCGAGATCGACGTTCCAGTGGTGGCGGTGGTCTGGACCTATAACGGCATGTCGGCGCAGGACGTCCAGAACCGCATTCTGACGCTCCACGAACGACAACTTGCCTCGGTGGTCGATGACATCGAACGTATCGAAGCGACGAGCTATTACGGTGTCGGCGTTGAAAAGGTGTTTCTGCATCAAGGTGCTGACGTGACGCGGGCCATTGCCCAGCTCTCCAGCAGTGCCCTCGTCGTTCTGAAGTACATGCCGCCCAACATCACGCCGCCGCTCGTGCTGCGTTACGGAGCGACGGACGTCCCGATCATCCAGCTCAGCCTCTCAAGCCCGTCGCTGCCCGATTCCACCCTCAACGACCTCGGGCAGAACATCATCCGTCCCGATCTCGCGGTCGTGCATGGCGCCGAGGTTCCATATCCGTACGGCGGCAAGCCCCGTGTCATCATGGCCGACCTCGATCAGGATGCATTGAACGCGCGCGGCCTGACACCGAGCGACGTCGCCAAGGCCCTGCAACGCCAAAATATCATTCTGCCCTCCGGCGACGTGAAGATCGGCAGCAAGGACTATTCGTTGTCGATGAACAACAGTCCCGACGTGATCGAAACGATCAATCGATTTCCCATCAAACAGATCGATGGCCGCACCGTCTTCGTCCGGGATGTCGCCCACGTGCATGACGGCTACCAGGTGCAAACCAACTCCGTGGCGGTCGACGGAACTCCCGGTGCGCTGATGTCTGTACGAAAGACAGGTGGCGTTTCCACGCTTACAGTGATTGACGGAATCCGAAACAGCCTCTCCGACATCAGGCGCATGATGCCCGACGGCGTCACCATCAAGCCGATTTTCGACCAGTCCGTCTTTGTCAAAGCCGCTCTGAACAGCGTGGTGATGGGTGGCCTGATGGCCGCGGGCCTGACCGCGTTGATGATCCTGCTTTTCCTTGGCAGCTGGCGGCTTACGCTCATCATCCTGGCGACGATACCGATGGCGATCATCACCGCCATGCTGGTCATGTATGCAGGCGGCGAGACACTCAACACGATGACGCTTGGCGGTTTTGCGCTCGCGGTCGGCATCCTGGTCGACAATGGCACCGTGGTGATTGAGAATATCGAGCGGCATGTAGGCGAGAAGGAGCCTCTGGTGCCCGCGATCGTTAACGGCGCCGGCGAGGTCAGCATCCCGACGGTGCTGTCGACGATGTGCATCTGCATCGTCTTTGTCCCGATCTTCCTGCTTCAGGGGGTAGCCAAGTATCTTTTTTCCCCTCTGTCGCTCTCGGTTTGCGTTTCCCTGATCGCCAGCCTGCTGCTGTCGTTTACGCTCGTACCGCTGCTGTTTCGCGTTCTGATGCGATCGACGGTCGAGCAACATGGCGAACACGAGGCCGAGCCAGCGGCTTCGCTCATGACGCGCGTGCTCAAGCCCTTCAGGGCGATCCACAACGGTTTCGAAAAGGGCTTCTCGCGATTTCGCGATACTTACCGTAACGCACTTGCGTTCAGCGTCGCGCATTCGGCGATCACCACTGTCTTTTTCGGTGCGCTGATGGTGTGTTCCCTGGCGCTGTTCCCCTTGATTGGCCAGGACTTCTTTCCGCAGGTCGATGCCGGTCAGATGCGGCTGCATGTTCGTGCCCCGCCTGCAACTCGGATCGAGGAAACCCAGCGGCAGTTCGCGCAGGTCGAACGCGCGATCCGCAAGATCGTAGGTGACGATCAGATCGATACCATGCTCGACAATATCGGATTGCCCTACAGCGGGATCAATATCGCACTCAGCGACTCGGCGACGGTCGGGCCCATGGACGGGGAAATTCTCGTATCCCTGAAAAAGACGCATACGCCCACCGCAGCGCATGTCGCCGACCTCAGGCGCGAGTTGCCGCGGCAATTTCCCCAAATGCAATTCTTCTTTCAGGCGGCCGACATCATCGACCAGGTCCTGAACTTCGGCCAGCCCGCGCCGATCGATGTCAGAATATCCGGGCCCGATAGTGACTACAGTTTTGCACTGGCGTCAAAGATCGCCGCCGATCTCAAGCGGGTGCCGGGGATTGTCGATTCGCACGTGTTTCAGGTCCCCGACGCGCCCGCGCTCACGGTCTCGGTTGATCGCGCGATTGCACAGCAGTTCGGATTGGACCAGGGGGACATCGCTGGTAATGTCCTGGTGACGACCAACTCGAGCGCTCAGACGGCTCCGAATTTCTGGATCAGCCCCAAGAATTCCGTCAGCTATCCGTTGGTCATTCAGGCGCCGACCTACCGCCTCGATTCGACCGATGCCCTCAACACCTTGCCGGTGCTGGCGCGGAGCAACGGTCAGCAAAGTCAAATACTGATGAACGTTGCGAAACTTGGACGCGAGAAGATTCCGCTCGTGACGTCCCAACTCAATATCCGCCCGGTCTTCGACGTCAATGCCGATATCCAGGGAATCGACCTCGCCACGGCCGCGCGCGAAATCGACAAGGTCCTAGCGGCGAACCAGCCTCCTCCGGCCAAAGCGACCCAGGTGACGCTCGCGGGTCAAGTCGCCACCATGCGCGAGAGCTTCAACGGCCTGTTTTCCGGCATGGCCGTGGCCGTTATCCTCGTCTACCTGATCCTCGTGATCAACTTCCAAAGCTGGATCGATCCCCTGATTGTTCTGTCCGCCGTGCCGCTCGCGATCGGCGGCGTGATGTGGATGTTGTTCCTGACGGGGACCGACATCAGCGTGCCTGCCTTGATGGGAACGCTGATGTGCATCGGCCTCACGACCGCCAACAGCATTCTGGTCGTCACCTTTGCCAATCAGCGCATGGCGGCCGGTGACATCCCGATCGTCGCCGCAGTTACCGCCGGCTATACGCGGTTGCGGCCGGTGCTGATGACGGCCGGCGCGATGATCCTGGGGATGATCCCGATGGGCTTGGGCGTCGGCGAAGGCGGCGAGCAGAACGCGCCGCTTGCCAGGGCGGTCATTGGCGGTCTGCTATTTGCGACGTTTGCAACGTTGATTCTGGTGCCGGCCGCCTACCGATTGATGCGGCGCCCCGCGCGGACGGACGCCACGACGGACCGGTTCGCAACCGGCGAAAGTCCAACCATTCGATAGAGAGTTTTCGAGCCGAGGTATCCATGCCAGCCGATCACCCCCGACCCAACGACGAACAGCCGCCGAAGAATATGCTGGACTACGATTTCCGCACGGGATCGCGAATGAGCATACTGGCTCTCGTGCTGGCGGGCGTGCTGGTCGCGGGATTCTTCTACGTCAACGCCGAGCGGCGCTACAAGTCCAACAAGCTGGCGGCAACGACGAGGGAGGAGATGTCGCGGCCTCCACCGGTCGACGTCGTCACCGCAAAGCCGTCGCCCCTCGCCAAGCGCCTGGTCCTGCCCGGCGAGACGGCGGCTTGGCATGACAGCAAGATCTATGCCCGGGTGAACGGCTACGTCAAAAAGTGGCTCGTCGACATCGGCGACCGCGTCAGCGACGGACAGGTGCTGGCATTGATTGAAACACCTGAGCTCGATGCGCAGCTTCAGGCCGCCCGGGCCAAATTAAGTGCCGCGGACGCCGAGGTGAACGTCAAGCAGGCCAAGGACGACTTCGCCAAGAGCACGTATGAGCGTTGGCGTGGTTCGCCGGAAGGCGTCGTATCGGAACAGGAGCGCGAGTCGAAGAAAGCAGCCGCGATAGCCGCGGAATCCGAGTTGATCGCCGCCAAAGCGCAAGTCACGCTCGACAAGGCTGACGTGGACCGGCTGACGTCGCTGACGGAGTTCAAACAGGTGAAGGCCCCGTTCGGGGGCACGATTGTCGAACGGGATATCGACATCGGCGACCTCGTGACAGCCGGCAGCGGATCGGGGATGTCGGCTCTGTTTCGGGTGGCCCAGAACAGGCCGATGCGGGTGTTCGTCAACGTGCCGCAGAGCGCCGCGGACGACCTTCTGACGGACGCCCCAGAGGCCGACATTGCAATCGGGAGCGACGCGGGCCCTCATTACGAAGGCAAGGTGTCGCGCACCTCCCGTGCCATCAATCCACGCTCCAGAACCCTGCGAGTGGAAGTCGATATTCCCAATGCGGACTCGCGGCTGGTGCCGGGAATGTACGTGGAGGCGAGGTTTAGCTTGAAGAATGCCATCGGGGTCCAGATTCCCGCCGCTGCGTTGTCGTTCCGGCCATCCCCGCAAGTTGCAGTCGTTGACAACGGAAATGTAGTGGAGTTTCGTGATGTCAAAATCGGCGTGGACGACGGGAATGTCGTGCAGATCGAGTCCGGCCTGAAGGAAGGCGACAGGGTGGCACTCAATCTTTCCAGCCAAATCGTGTCCGGGATGAAGGTCGAAGCGCATGATCTCGACGCGAGCCCGCGGGAAGACAAGGGATCATAGCTTTGGCCTCGCGAGCCGCGGAATCCGGGGAAAGCCTCGCAAGAGATATGGATCTGTCGACACCCACAGATGACGGCGGTGGCACATGAGTTCACTCCTGCCCGCGCGGGTATTTCGAAGCTGGCTTCTGTGTTGCGGCGTCGCGAGCTTGTCGGCTTGCTCCGTCGGTCCTGATTTCAGTCCTCCCGAAGCGAAGCTTCCGGGACGATACATGGCAAGACCGAATACCAACGCTGCGGATTCCAGCCATGAACGCACGGCGGCCGTCGATCTCACGCAATGGTGGCGTTCGTTTCGGGATCCCCAATTGGTTTTGCTGGTCGAGCGGGCGATTGCGGCCAATCCCGATATCGCAATCGCACTTGGCCGCCTGCAACAGGCGCGCGCCCGACAATTCGTTGTGACCGGCGCGGCCCTCCCGAAAGGCGAGTTGTCGGCCGGCGCCGGATTTGGAACTGGTAGCGACAATACCCGCGGACGAGTCTCGGAGGCTCTGCACAGCGCGAGCAATACTGCCGGTTTCGATCACGTATTCGAAGCTGGAGGCTTCGATTCAGCATGGGAGCTCGATGTCTTCGGCAAGCTGCGGCGCGAGATCGAGGCTTCGCATCTGGACGCGCTTGCTGCCGCGAAGGCTCGCGATGCGGTTCTGGTGTCGATCATTGCCGATGTTGCTCGCGCGTATGTCGAGTTGCGGGGTTATCAGGCTCAGCTCGCAGCAGTTCGCAGGAACATGGAAACCGCCCAGCGCAGTTTGAAGGTCGCGCAGACCCGCTTCAACGAGGGACTCACGAATGAGCTCGATGTAACGCTGGCGCAACGCCAAGTCGCGACGTTCGAGTCCACGGTCGGGCCGCTGACGGGCCAGATCCAGTCAAGCCGGTATGTCATCGCTGGGCTGCTGGGACAGTTTCCCGAGACGCTGGTGAAAGAGCTCGGGGCGGCCGCACCCGCTCCGCGTTTTCCGGCCAAGGTTCCGATCGATCTGCCAGTCAGCCTGTTGCAGCGACGTGCGGACATCCAGCAGGCCGAATTCGAGATCGGGGCCGCGACCGCACGCGTCGGCTCTGCAACCGCCGATCTCTTTCCGCGCCTGGCCGTGACAAGTGCGCTTGGCGGCCAGGGGGGCGCGCGCGCAGCCACCGGTACGCCGATTACGTTTATCGGCGGGGTCGGTCCAGCGCTCTACTGGCCGATCCTGGATTTCGGCACTCTCGATGCTCGTGTCGAGGTGGCCGATTATCAGGCGCGCGAGGCGCTGCTTCGATACAAGGCCCGTGTGCTGAATGCCGTGCAGGAGGTCGACCAGGCGATCGCAGAATACAATGGCGAGCAGAGTCGACTCGCCAGCCTGTCCCGCGCCCGCAACGCCTCCCTGGATGCCGTGAAGCTGTCGTCAGAGCGCTATGAGCGAGGGCTGACGGATTTCCTCAACGTCCTCGATGCCGAGCGACAACAGTTCGAACTCGAGGCCCAATACGTCATTTCCCGGCGAAGGGCGGGAGTTCAATTGGTGGCGCTCTACAAGGCCTTGGGTGGCGGCTGGGAGAACTACCAAGCCATTCCGCCCGTACGGACGCCGGAGCCCGCGATCGCTGCAGCGGTGCGGGAATCCGGTAGGCTACGTCCGGCCGCCACAGATCCAGGTTCATTGCAAGTTCAACCCTGACCCGATCGCCGTTTTTTGGCTCCGCTTCATGCTCGACTACCTGCATGGGACGGTCTCCAAGCAGACGCTCCCGCCCGCGGCATTCGCGAATACGGCCTCGAATTTCGACGCCGTGGCGATGCGCACGCGGTTCGCGTTCTGAGGTCATCTCTTCCGGGAGCGGCATCCCGCTCCCGGATATTTACGCCGCGCGCTGCTTCTTCACGACCACCGGCGGCGGCGCGCAGGACAGCCGCTGCTGATGGCTCTCGCCCCACGCCTTCAAGATGTCGATCACCGGCCGCAGGCTCTCGCCGAGCTCGGAGAGGCAATACTCCACGCGCGGCGGCACCTCGGCATAGACCTTGCGGATGACGAGCTTGTCCTCCTCCAGCGCGCGCAGCTGCTTTGTCAGCATGCGCTGGGTGATGCCGGGCATCCGGCGGCGCAACTCGCCGAAGCGCTGGGTGCCGTCCTGGAGGTGGTAGAGGATCACGCCCTTCCACTTGCCGTCGATCAGATCCAGCGTGGCCTCGACCGAGCAGCCGGGACGCCGGGTAAAATCTCGCCGTTTCATGCGTGTTTTCCCAATAGTATCCAAACAGGGACTATATCCCCGAATTTACAGTACTTGCCAAATCGGGGCCAGCGGGACAGTTAGCAAGCTAGGCGCACATGACAAGCTGCGCGCCATCTGATGGAGACATGCCATGAAGGCCGTCGGCTACAAGAAATCGCTTCCGATCGAGGATCAGGACGCGCTGATCGATTTCGAGACCGCAAAACCCGAGCCCAAGGGACGCGACATCCGCGTCGCCGTGAAGGCGATCTCGGCCAATCCGGTCGATTACAAGATGCGCAAGCGCGCCGCCCCGCCCGAGGGCGAGACCAAGATCCTCGGCTATGACGCAGCCGGCGTGGTCGACGCCGTCGGCCCCGACGTCACGCTGTTCAAGCCGGGCGACGAGGTGTTTTACGCCGGCTCGATCCT
>Ga0070665_100007391_pt1 | contig 11177 bp, 7 predicted proteins | sample KBSS13metaG_FD_65862 | JGI IMG/M metagenome (GOLD analysis project Ga0070665, IMG submission 65862) | Switchgrass rhizosphere microbial communities from Kellogg Biological Station, Michigan, USA - KBS S1-3 metaG | ecosystem: Host-associated > Plants > Roots > Rhizosphere > Soil ...
CGCGAGGGAGTCCTTGATCTCCGGGTAGCGGGGCAGCAGGTTCGCGAAGACCGCCCCGTTGGTGAGGAAGACCGCCGCCACCGCGATCCGCGCCCGTCGTTCCGTGCCGGCCATCGCCGGTGAGCGTACGGCCCGGTCACCGGGGTCGGTCGGCGGTCACCAGCCAGGCCGCGGAGCCGAAGGCCACCCCATCGGGACCGCTGCGCCGCCGCAGCAGGTCCCGGAGGTCGTCGAGCGGCCGGTCCGCCGGGCGCAGCCACCCCAGCAGGTCCATGACGACGGCCTCCGTCTCGACCGGGTCGCGGCCCAGGACATGCGGCTCCCGCAGCCCGGTGATCTCGACGTCGGCGAGCCCGGCGCCGGTCAGCAGGGTGCGGATCCGATCGGGATCGGACAGTCCGAACGGGCCGGGGCCCGCCGGAGGGGCGGTCGGCTCGGCTCCGCTCATCGCGAGGGCGAGCTCCGACAACCAGGGGTTCTCGGCGAAGGCCTGCCAGGTCAGCAGCACCATCCGACCGCCGGGCCGCAGCGAGCGCGCCAGGTTGGCGAAGGCGGCCTCCGGGTCGGCGAAGAACATCGCCCCGGTGCGGCTGAGCACGCGGTCGAACACCGCCGCCGGGAACGGGTGGACCTGGGCGTCGGCCTGCAGGTAGGTGACGTCGGGCGGGGCGTCGACGCGGGCCCGGTCGAGCATCGCGCGGGACAGGTCCACCCCGAGCACGGTCCCGCCGGGGCAGCGTTCGGCGGCGGCGCGGCTGGTGGCCCCGGTCCCGCAGCCCACGTCGAGGATGTGCAGCCCCGGGCCGAGCCCGGCCGCGTCGAGGAACGCGGCGTCGTAACCGGCGGCGGTCCGCTCGAGCACCGCGGCGTGGGTGGCCCACGCGGTGCCCTGCGGGCCGTCCCAGGCGGCGAGCTGCGTGTCGTTGCCGGGTGCGATCGTGACCATCGGGGTGTCTCCTCCGGATCAGGCGGCGGTCCGGTCGGCGGACCGGGCGGCGTGGGTACGGCCTGCCGCGAGCGCGACGGCGTCGGCGAGCGCGGCGCGGGAGACCTCGGCGTCGTGGCGCCACACGACCACGCCGTCCGGGCGGACGAGCACGGCCGAGGACGGACCGAGGTGCAGGCGGCGGGCCAGCACACCTGAGGGATCTTTGATCTCCGGGACCGCCACCGGCACCGCCTGTCCCGTGGCGGCCGCCTGCCAGCGCGGATCCCGGGTGAGCAGGGTGAGTCCGGGTCCGAGCAGGTCCAGGACCGCCCGGCGTCGCCCGTCCACGCGGACCCACGCGTGCGGGACCCGCTCGCCGGGGCGGGCGGTGTGGGTGCCCGCGGGCAGCTCCTCGATCCCGGGCCCGGTCCACGGGGTCCCCGCCGAGGTGCCCGCCGACGCGACCGTGGCCGAGCGGTAGGTCCACCCCAGGTCGCCCGCGAGGCCGTCGACGGCGTGCGCGGCGGGGGAGCGGACCGAGCGGGTCGCCCGGAACCGGCCCACCGGCTCGCGCTCCTCGGCGAAGGAGGCGAGCAGCGTCGGGCCCGCCCAGCCGCGGACCGCCCAGCCGAGCCGCCAACCCAGCTCGTGGCCGTCCTGCAGGGCGGTGTTGAGGCCGTTGCCGCCCGCGGGCGTCATCCGGTGCGCGGCGTCGCCGATCAGGAACACGTCGCCGACCCGCATCGTGCCCGCCACCGAACCGCCGATTTCGAACCGCGCGCTCGCCAGCACCTCGGGCTCGAGGTCGGCGATCCCGGTCACCCGCCGCAGCAGCGCCCGGGGGCCCGCGAGCCACTCGCCTGCCGTGAGATCCCCCTGGGGCACGGGGCGGCCGTGCAGCCAACGGCCGTCGCCCGCGGGGAGGATGACGCCGCCGTCGACGTTCCAGAGGGCGTGGCGGGAGGGGGGCTCCGGGCCACGGAAGAGCACCAGCTCCCACTCGCCCCAGCCGCCGAGCTCCTCGACCTCCACACCGAGGGCGCGGCGCACCGCGCTGCGTGGCCCGTCTGCACCGACGACGTACCGGGCGCGCACGCGGGTGCCGTCGGCGAGGGTCGCCGTGCTGCCGTCCGGGGCGGTCTGTTCCAGCCCGGTGAGCGCGCAGCCGAACCTCAGCTCGACGCCGCGCCTGCGCAGCTCGGCCACGAGGACCGGCTCGAGATGGTCCTGGGGGCACGCGACGGGATGCGCCGGGCTGACCCGCAGTGACTCGCGGCGGGTCGGGAACCCGATCGACGACTCCTCGGCGACGGGCGCGGTGAGGCTGTCCGCGTTCGCGATCAGCGGATCGACGTCGATGGCGCCGGTGAGCACCTCCGCCGTCAGCCCCCATTCGCGGACGATCTCCATGGCGCGGGTGCCCAGCCCGGTCGCGCGGGGGACCGTCGAGGTCCCGCTCCGCCGCTCGACGACGAGCACGCGCGCCCCGTGGGTGACCGCGCTGATCGCGGTGGCGAGGCCCGCGGGCCCGGCGCCGACGACCAGGACGTCTGGGTGATGTGTGGTCATGGGGCAAGGGTCCGCGCGCACCGGCTCGGGGGGATCCGTACCGACTACCGAGCTTCGCGGAGGTGCTCACGCAGCTCCGCCCGCCGGGCCGCACCGGTCTTGGCCAGCAGGTTCGCGACGTGCGTCTCGACCGTCCGGCGGGAGAGCACGAGCCGGGCGGCGATCTCCGCGTTCGTGAGGCCCTCGGCGACCAGCCGCAGGACCTCGAGCTCCCGCCCGGTCACGCCGAAGGCGCGCAGCGCCGGCGGCACGGCGTGCCTGCTCCGCCGTCCGCGCACCGGTGCGCCCGCCGCCCGCAGCAGGTCCCGGCAGGTCCGCGCCTGCGCGTCGGCGCCGATCGCCTCGTGCGCGGCCAGGTCGGCGCGCAGCCAGGCGACCGGATCGCCCCACCCGTCCCGCACCGCGCGGTCCAGCACCGGCAGCCGCAGCTGGCGCCGCCACCAGGCACGGGCACCCAACAGGGCGTCGCCCTCGGCGAGGGCGGCGGTCGCGGCCGCTCCGTCGCCCGCCGCGCCGGCGTCGACGGCATCGGAGTACCGCAGGGCCGCGTGGATCGAGCGCGAGAGCCCGCCGGGATGGGTGGTGACCCGGGCGCGGGCCGCGGAGTCACCCGCGACCATCGTATGGAGGAGCACCCAGGCGCCGACCGGGGCGAGGATCGGCGTGGCCTGGTCGTCCAGGATGAGCCCGATGCGCTCGTCGAACGCGGCGAGGGCGGTGGGCAGGTCGTGCTCGACGAGCGCCCCGAGCCCGCGCACGGCCGCCGCCTGGGCCAGGTTCCCGCTGGTCGACAGGGGGGTCGCGGCGAGCAGGGCCTCGGCCCCCCGGCTGTCGCCCGCGCCCGCCCGGCAGGCGGCCAGCTGGACCCGCGCGATGTCCGCCAGTGAGGTCAGCCGCAGCCGGGTCGCCGTGTCGAGGGCCACCCGGGCGTGAACCTCCGCGGCGAGCGGACCGTCGCACATCATGACCAGGTCCGCCCGGATGATGTCTGAGGACGCCAGCTGCGCCAGCATCCCCGCCTCCGCGGCGAGCTCCCGGGCCCGGAGGAGGGTGGGGCAGGAGTCCTCGTCGAGCGCCTCCATCATCCCGGCCCCGTGCAGCGCGGCGATCCGGGCGGGCCGCAGGCCGTGTTCGGCGGCGACCTGGGCGGCCCGGCGGAACGCGGCGGTGGTCGCGGCGATGTCCGTGCGCCAGCGGGTGCGGGCGAGGACACCGAGGGCCTCGCACAGGGTGGCGGCGTCGTCGGCGGCGGCGTCCGCGGCCTGCTCGGCCAGCTCCGCCGCGGCGGCGGTGTCCCCGGCTCCGAACGCGGCGTCCGCCCGCAGGACCGCGGAGCGGGGGTCGCCGGGACGACCGGCCCGCTCGACGTACTGTTCGGCCTCCGCCCACCGCCCGGCGGTGATCGCGGTGCGGGCCAGCCGCAGGCACAGCTCGGCGTGCGCCGACCCGGTGAGCTCGTCGACGCCCGCGGCGCCGAGCGCGAGTGCCTCGGTGGCGCGGCCGGTCAGCGTCAGCGTGGCGACCCGCTCGCGCAGCACGTCGGCGGCGGTCACGGGCCCCGGTCCCGCCCGGTCCGCCTCGGCGAGGTGCTCGGCGGCGGCGCGCAGGGCGCCGCGGCTGACCTCGCGGCGGGCCAGCCGCAGCCGGAGAGCCGCGGCGGCGTCCGCGCGGCCTGCCTCGCGCAGCAGCTCGGCGGCGCGCGGGGTGTCGCCCAGGGCCTGCGCGGCTCGGGCGGCGAGGGCGGCGCGGATCGGGGCCGGCACGGCCGTGAGCACCGCCTCGCGGGTCAGGGCGTGCGACCAGCGCAAGCCGGTGTGGTCGCTGACCAGCAGGGACTCGGCCGTCGCTGCCCGCAGCGCGGCGTCGGTCGCGGGGACCGACAGGCCGGCCAGGGAGCCGGCGAGCATCCAGTCCGGTTCCTGGCCGAGGACGGCGGCGGCCTCCAGCACGGCCCGGTCCGGGACCGCCGCGAGCCGCTCGGCGACGAGCGCGGTGAGGGTCGGCGGCACCCTGTCGGGCGCCGCGAGCAGTTCCAGCACGGCGAAGGGCAGCCCGGCCGAGCGGGCGTGCAGCGCCTCGATCTCGTCCGGGAGCAGGGGTCGACCGCAGGCGGCGGCGAGGGCGGAGACACCCGCGGCGTCGAGGGGGCGGAGCGCGATCTCGCGCATCCCCGGCGCCTGCCGGAGCCGGTCCGCGACCGCGCCGGGCCGGGTCGTCGCCGCGACCGGGGCTCCCGCTCCGGCGAGGTAGTCGATCACCGCCACGGTGTCCGCGTCCGCCCAGTGCAGGTCCTCGACGACCAGCAGCGACCCGGCGAGCAACCTGCGGATCCCCTCCCCGAGCACGACGGCCTGGTCGGGTCCGGTGCCCGCCCCGGACTCCACCCCGGACTCGGGGGGCCCGGCGGATCGCAGGCGCTCCAGGGCGGGGCGGTAGGGGCCGAGGTCGATCGGGCGGCCGGGTGGCTCCTCGCCGGTCGCCGGTCCCCGGACGGAACCGGTTTCACGGTGCCGCCCGGACGGGTCGGTGGAGGCGGCCGGATCGGGCCGTGCGGGGCGGTCGGCCGCGTCCAGCCGCGCCAGGAGAGCCTCCGCGAGCGGCCGGTACACCCCGCCGCCCGGCAGCGCCCGGCCCGTCAGGACCGTGCGCCCTGCGGCCCGGGCCGCATCCACCGTCTCCCCGAGCAGCCGGGTCTTGCCGATCCCGGCCTCCCCGGTGACGAGCAGCCCGCCGGACGCGGTCACCACCCACGACCGGGCCGCGGCGAGCTCGGCCGCGCGCGCGACCAGTACCGGACTCCGGAGGACACCGTGCACGGGACCAGTGAACCGCGACCCGTGGGCACAGCGCGACAACGGATCGAGGACGCGCGCGTCCGGCCGCTCAGCGGGCCCGCACGAACGGCCGGACGATCTCGTCCACGATCCGCACGACGACCTCGTCGTCGATCGGGTCGCCGGTGATCAGGAAGCGGTGCCAGGGCACGCCCTGGCCGAGCTCGCGGGCGAACTCGACGGGGACGTCCGGGCGCAGCTCGCCGCGCTCGACCCCGGCCGCGATCAGCCGGGCCATCTCGCTCTCGCGCCGGCCGATGACGCTGTCCCGGAAGGCCTCGCGCAGCTCCGGGTCCCGTGCCGGACGACCAGCGCGAGCACCGCCCGTCGGATCGCCCCCGCCGGCTCCGCGCCGCGGCGACGACGGGCGGGGGCGGCGGCCATGGGGCGAGCGTCCGGACGGCGGGCGCGGCGGGCCCGGGCGGCGGTCACGGCGCGGGGTGCGGCGCCCCCGCGGCGGGGTGCGGGTCCGGGGGCACCCACCGCTGCACCCGGCGCATCTCCGCGGCCGCCACCGCCCCGGGGGTGAGCCGCAGCACCGCGTCCCGCAGGCCTGCGAGCAGCGGAGAGGATGCCTGCGCCACCCGTCCGACCAGGCGGGACCGGCGGTGGATCGCCGCCGTGCGCGGGCGGCGGAGGGCTTCGTAGCGGGCGAGCGCGGCATCGAGCGCGGCATCGAGGGCGGCATCGAGGGCGGCGGCGTCGCGTGCACCCTCGAGTACCCGGGTCAGGGTGGCCGCGTCCTCCAGGGCCTGGCCGCCGCCCTGGCCGAGGTCGGGGGTCATGGCGTGTGCGGCGTCGCCGAGCAGCACGCACCGCCCGCGGACGAACGACGGCGGCACCGCCGCGAGGTCGTGGACGTCGAGGCGGGTCACGGCGTCGGGGTCGGTGCCGTCGAGGATCGCCGGGATGGGGTCGTGCCAGCCGTCGAAGGAGGCCCGGACGGCGGTGACCTCGTCGTCGAACACCGTGCCGGGGGCGAGCGAGGCCACGCCGAACCAGTAGAGCCTGCCGTCGCGCAGCGGGACGTAGCCGAACCGGAGCCCCCGGCCCCAGGTCTCGCCCGCCGCGCCCGCCGGGTCCACCGGCTCGGCGGTGACCGCCCGCCACGCCGAGTAGCCCGAGTACCGCAGGCCCGGGTCGTCCGGCCACGAGGAGCGCACCGTGCTGTGGATCCCGTCCGCGGCGACGACGAGATCGGCCTGCTCGACGCCCTCCGCGTGCACGACCCGGCCGCCGTCGACCGACCGGACCGCCGTGCCCCACCGGACCTCGCCCGCGGCGGCGAGCAGGGCCTCGTGCAGCTCGGCGCGGTGTACGACGCCCAGCCCCGCGGTCGCGGAGGCCGGGAGCGGGCACAGCCACCGCCCGTCCGGACCGCGCTGTCCGGCGCGCAGCCGGGCCGCCGTCGGTCCGGTCAGGGCGCGGACGGCCCGGCCGGCGCCGACGACGTCGAGCGCGGCGAAGGCGTTGGGCCACAACGAGATCCCGGCCCCGACGACGGAGGGCGCGGCCGCCCGCTCCAGCACGGTCACCTCGACCCCGATCCGCCGCAGCCCGGCCGCGGCCGCCAGCCCGCCGATCCCGGCGCCGATCACGATCGCCCTCATGCGGCGACCCCCGCGGCGGAGGCCACCTCGGCCCCCGCGCAGGCCTCCTGCATCCGAGCCGCGTCGGTGGCGTCCCCGGCCACGACCTTCACCCCCGGAGCCTGCGGCCCGCCGCGGCGGGTCAGCGCCCGGACCCGAAGTCCCCGCAGCTCGCGCACCAGCGCCCCGCCCGTCGCTCCCACCCGCACCTCCCGGTGAGAGACGCAAACGTATCGTCAGCGGAAGGCGCGCGGCAGCGGCCGAACGGAGCAGGGTCAGCCCGCGAGGTGCGACCAGCGCGCGGCCAGCTCGGTCCACGGGCCCTCGTCGACGATCCGGCCGCCCTCGAGCACCACCACGCGGTCCGCGCGCTCCAGCGCGACCCGCGTCGTGCTCGCGCCGAGCACGGCCGTGCCCCGCGCGCGCAGCGCCGCCCACAGCTCCAGCTCGGTGCGGGCGTCCAGGGCCGACGAGACGTCGTCGGCGAGGATCAGCGACGAGCCGGTGGCCAGCGCCCGGGCCATCGCGAGGCGCTGGACCTGCCCGCCGGACAGCCGGATGCCGCGGTGTCCGACCGCGGTGTCGGCCCCGCCCGCGACGGCGACGTCGTGGGTGAGCCGGGCGTCCTCGACGGCCTCGGCCAGTCCGGCCGCGGGCCTGCTCAGGGTGATGTTGTCGGCGAACGTGCCGGACAGCACCCGCGGCACCTGCCCGACGTACGCGACCCGGCCCGGGCGCAGGTCGGTCTCCCCGAGGACCTCCCCGTTCCAGCGGACCACGCCCTCGGTGCCCACGATCCCGGCGAGCGCGGCCAGCAGGCTGGACTTGCCCGAGCCGACCTCGCCGGTGAGCAGGACGAGCTCGCCTGCCCGGACCTCCAGGTCGACGGCCTCGACGCCGACCGTGCCGTCGTCGTGGACCGCGGCGAGCTTCTCGCACACCAGTCGGTCCAGGGGCACGGGCGGCGCCGGGACCGCCTCGGGCGCGGTGCCTGCGACCAGGTCGACCCCGGCGGGCAGCCGGGTCGGGTCCGCGGGCGCGGCGAGCGCCCCGACGTCCGCCAGCCAGCGGCGGGTCGCAGGCGCCTCGGTGACCACGGTCGCGCCGACCTGCCCGAAGTACCCTGAGCCCGCGAGGACCGTGCTGACCAGCAGCGCGGTCGCGAGATCCCAGGTCCCGGCCATGTGCAGGGCCCAGGTCAGCACGATCCCGCCCTGCACGAGCACCCCCGGCAGGCCCTCGAACAGCGTCTGCAGGCGCTGCTCGCGGATGATCGCGCGGACCCGGGTGCCGTCGACGGCCGCGAGGTGGCCGCGGACCGCGTCCGTGGCGGCGGCCAGCTTGATCGTGCGCACGGCCTCCAGGGCCGAGCCGAGCTCCGCGCCGAACCGGCCCCGGGCGTCCGCGGCGGCCCGCCCGGCCCGTCCGACGAACGGCGCCCCGACCGACGCGACCGCCGTGCAGAGCCCGAGCATGGCCGCGATCACCAGCGCGGCCCGGACGTCCCCGGCCGCGACCCCGGCCAGCACGACCATCAGCGCGGCCATCGTCACGTCCACCCAGTTGTCCAGGTAGATCACCATGCGCTCGGAGTCCAGGGCCCTGGCGACGACCTCGCCCGCCGGGGTGCGGGCAGGCCTGCGTGGCATCGTCTGGCCGCGGAGCACCGCCAGTCGCATGCGCAGGGTCACCGCGGTCCACCACAGCGTGTAGATGCGGTAGGCGAGCGCGATCCACAGCGGGAACGACAGCAGGACGGCGGTCAGGGCGAGGGCGTACGGCCAGGGCGACTCGCCCGCCTGCAGCGCGCCCGCGACCTCGCCCCACAGCCAGCCGGTGGCCACGCCGGTCGCGCCGCACGCCACGGCCAGGGTGAACAGGGCGGCCCCGGTCAGACCCCAGCGCGGGTGGGCGAACACCAGCCGCGGCACCGCCCGGCGCAGCGGGGGAGCGGTGCTCTCGACGACCCGGGTCGGGGGTGTGGCCCGACGGAGGGCGCGGCGGAGGGTCGGGGTGTCGGCCTGCCGGTCGGGGGCGGGGTCGGGGGCGGGGATGGGGTCGGACCCGGCCGCCCGCAGCTCCGCGAAGATCCCCGGCTCCCGCGCGACCTGCTCCCGCGGGCCGGACTGGACCAGCACGCCGTCCTCCAGGACGGCGACCGAGTCGGCGTGGCGGACCGTCGAGAGCCGGTGGGCGATCACCACGCCGGTGCGCCCGGCCAGCAGCGACCGGGTCGCGCGGGTCACCCGCTCCTCGGTCCGCGGGTCCATCCGGGCGGTCGCCTCGTCCAGCACCACCAGCCCGACGTCTCGGACCAGCAACCGCGCGAACGCGACGAGTTGCTGCTCACCGGCCGACAGCGTCGTGCCGCCCGAGCCCAGCCGGGTGTCCAGGCCCGCGGGCAGCGCGGCCACCCAGTCGTCGAGCCCCAGCGCGGCGAACGCGGCCTCGATCGCCGCGCGCGGGACCGGCTGGTGGAGCGCGACGTTCTCGGCGAGCGTCGCGGACAGCAGCTCGGTCCGCTGGGTCACGACGCCGACCGCCCGGCGCAGCCCCGCGAGCTGCAGGTTCGTCACGTCGCGGCCACCCAGCCAGACCTGGCCCGGCGCAGGCTCGACGGCGCGGGACAGCACCTTCGCGATGGTCGACTTGCCGGATCCGGTGCGTCCGACCAGTGCGCACGTGGTCCCGGCGGCCACGGTGAGCGAGACGCCCCCGAGCCGGAAGCCGTCCGCGTAGCCCGCGGTCAGGGCGGTCAGCGAGACCGAGAGCGGCCCGCTGGGCACCGGGTCGCCACCGGTGGGCTCGCGGTCGGCGGTCAGCAGCGTCGAGACGCGGGTGATCGCCCCCAGCCCGGCCTGGATCTCGGGCATCTGGTTGGCGATCTCGTCGACCTGCGCCACGAAGGCCGAGGCCAGCAGCCAGAGGGCGACGAGCCCGGCGACCCCGGCGGCGTCCCCGACCACGAGCCACACGCCGCCGAGCAGCACCGCGCCCAGCAGCCCGTGGGTGACCAGGCCCGTGCGGATCCCGACCTTCGTCGTGGCCGCGCGGGTGGCCTTGACCCGCGCCATGACCACGGCCGCCCGCGCCGCGTATCCGCGCACGACGTGCGGCTGGCCCAGCGAGGTCCGGATGTCGTCCTGCCCGGCGACCGCCTCCTCCAGCTGCGCCGCGTGCTCGGACCAGGCCTCCTCCTCGGCGACCGTGCAGCGCGCGATGCGGGCGGTCAACGGCCGGGCCACGGCCACGGTCAGCACCGCGACCAGCGGGAAGGCGATCCAGGCCGGCCAGAACAGGAACCCGGCGGCGAGCCAGGCCGCGATCGAGCGCAGCACCGCGGCGCCGCTCTCCCAGCCGATCCGGCGGAAGAGGGTGCCGATCTCGCGGGCGTCGTCGTCCACCCGGTCCAGGAGCTCGCCGACGGCCTGGTCCTCCAGCCGGGCGACCGGCTGGGCGAGGGCGGCGTCGACGAGGTCGCCGCGCAGCCGTCCCTCGGCGCGGCCGACGACCCCGGAGAACAGCACGCGGCCGAGCGTGTCCAGCACCGCCGCGCCCAGCAGCAGGACCGCCAGCAGGGTCACGAGGTCGACCGTGGGGCCCGCCGCCACCCGTCCGACGACGGTGGCGGCCACCGCCTCGGCGCCCGCGGCCACGACCGCCGCCCCGACCGCGAGCGCGGTCACGGGCCCGCCCAGCCGTCGCCATGTCAACGGCCGCACGCCGCCTCACCCCTCCGATGCACGCGCTCACAGATATGAGCGAGAGTGCCGTTCGCTCACTAGGTATGAGCGAGAGTGCCGTTCGCTCATCCGGTGGGGACGGTAGCGGCGGGGCGTGGGCTGCGCCTCGGGTTTTCGGTCCAGACGACGGCGGCCCCGGACCGCGAAGGGTCCGGGGCCGCCGTCGAGTGGAGTACTAGTCCAGGTAGTCCCGCAGGACCTGCGACCGGGACGGGTGGCGCAGCTTCGACATCGTCTTGGACTCGATCTGCCGGATCCGCTCCCGGGTGACCCCGTAGACCTGGCCGATCTCGTCCAGCGTGCGGGGCTGGCCGTCGGTGAGGCCGAACCGCAGGCGCACGACGCCCGCCTCGCGCTCGCTCAGCGTGGCCAGCACCGACTGGAGCTGGTCCTGCAGGAGCGTGAAGCTGACCGCGTCGACCGCGACGACCGCCTCGGAGTCCTCGATGAAGTCCCCGAGCTGGCTGTCGCCCTCGTCGCCGATGGTCTGGTCCAGCGAGATGGGCTCCCGGGC
>Ga0070665_100007392_pt1 | contig 11177 bp, 9 predicted proteins | sample KBSS13metaG_FD_65862 | JGI IMG/M metagenome (GOLD analysis project Ga0070665, IMG submission 65862) | Switchgrass rhizosphere microbial communities from Kellogg Biological Station, Michigan, USA - KBS S1-3 metaG | ecosystem: Host-associated > Plants > Roots > Rhizosphere > Soil ...
CGAACACACATCGCGTTCACAGCCACTTTGCATGCGCTCTTTCTAGAGTGCTTCGACGGCACCCGCGAAGGCCGGGTTTTGCGCGTCGCAGCAATTGCATTTATTACAGAAATTAAGCACGCTTATCGGCCAGGGGAGTCCGCTCGTTTCGTCGGAAGTATCGGGCGTACCTCACTACAGGCTCTTGTAACGATGACCGCACGATCTGCCATCAAGTCGAGCGCATTGGTGGCCAAGACGGCTGCGATCGCCCGTGACGTTGCGGCCCAGCATGCGGCCGATGTCGACGCGCGCAGCCGTTTCCCGCAGGAAACCTTCGACGCTTTGCGCACGGCCAAGCTGTTGTCGACGGCCGTGCCGAAAACCCACGGCGGCGATGGTGCGGGCTTGTTAGAGCTCGGCGCCCAATGCGCGGCACTCGCGCAGGGCTGCGGCTCGTCCGGCATGGTCCTCGCGATGCATCACATCCAGGTCGCATGCATCGCGCGCCATGGTTCGGGCACGGTTTATTTCGACCGCTACATGCGCGACAACCTGGTCGGGAGACAGGAGCTCATCGCTTCGATCACGTCCGAAAACGGTACTTTCGGCGACACGCGCTCGAGCATCTGCGCCGTCGCAGTCGATGGCGATCGCATGTCGCTCGAAAAGGACGCCACCACGGTCTCGTACGGCGCGCACGCCGATGCGCAGCTGGTGACGTGCCGGCGCACGGCCGACGCTGCGGCGAGCGATCAGGTCATGGTGCTGTTCGAGAAAGACCAGTACACGCTCGCGCAGACCGGTACGTGGGACACGCTCGGCATGCGCGGCACCTGCAGTCCCGGCGCGAAATTCGCCGGCGCGGGCAGCGCTCTGCAGATCCTGTCCGGGCCTTATGCCGATTCGTCGGCGCAAACGATGGTGCCGTACTCACACGTGCTGTGGTCGGCGCTCTGGTCCGGCATCGCCGCCGATGCGATCGGGCGCGCCGCCGCGTTCGTGCGCGGCGAAGCGCGCAAGCGGCCCGGCGTGATGCCGTCGAATGCCACACGCCTCGCGCGCGCGCATGTCGAATTGCAGGCCATGCGCAACAACTGGGAAGCGTGCGCAACCGAATTCGACGAGATGACCGCCGAGGACGACGACGCCGCGCGCGAAGAGCTCGGCTCGATGGGCTGGGCGCTCAAACTCAACCAGCTCAAGATGGCGTGCTCGGAAATCGGGCCGCGCCTCTGCCACGAAGCGCTGCAGATCATCGGCATTCTCGCCTACAAGAACGATTCCAAATTCAGCGTCGGGCGCCACTACCGCGATCTGCTATCGGCGGCGCTGATGGTCTCGAACGAGCGCATCGCGCAGAAGAGCGCCTCGATGCTGCTCGTCTTCAAGGACGACTGACATGGCGGCCACCGCCTACGACCCGGTCGCGTTCTACGACGGGCTCGTCGAACACGGGCTCATCGTGCCAGCCGAGACGCAGGGCATCTTTGGCCGCGGCAGGGTATTCGAGGACGTGCTGCATCGCTTCGACCGCCTGATCCTCGGCATCGCCGAGAATGACGGCGCCGACGTCATGCAGTTTCCGCCGGTGATCGATCGCTCGATCCTCGAAAAGACCAACTACATGGACAGCTTCCCGCACCTGGTCGGAGCCGTCTTCAGCTTTTTCGGCAAGGAGCTCGTCGCGCGCGAGCTCAGCGAGGAGGTGCACGCCGGCAACGCGTGGGACCAATACCTCGGCATGACCCACGTGTGCCTGAACCCGGCCGCGTGCTACCCGGCGTATCCATCGCTCGCCGCGCTACCGATTTCCGCGAGCGGCCGCCTGGTGACGCTGTTCGCGTGGGTGTTCCGCCATGAACCCTCGATCGAGCCGACGCGCATGCAGGCGTTTCGCGTGCGCGAATACGTGCGTTGCGGCACGGCGGCACAGGTTGTCGAATGGCGAAATACCTGGCGTGCGCGCGGCGTCGAACTGCTCGAGTCGCTTGGCCTGCCGGCGCGCTGCGACGTCGCCGCCGATCCGTTTTTCGGCAAGGGTGGCAAGATGCTGGCGACGAACCAGCTCGATCAGGAACTCAAGTTCGAGGTGCTGGTGCCGGTGATTTCCGAAGCGAATCCGACCGCGGTCTGTTCGTTCAACTATCACCAGGACAAATTCGGCAATGCGTTTGGCATCCGGCTCACCGACGGCTCCACCGCACACACGGCGTGTCTCGGCTTCGGCCTTGAACGCGTCACCATGGCCCTCTTCCAGACGCACGGTTTCGATCCCGAGCGCTGGCCCGATGCAATCCGCAGGAAACTCTGGGCGTGAAATGCGCGCAACGGCACTCGATCTCGACCCCGCGCGTTACCAGCGAAATCCGCTGCACGGCGATTCCGTGCAATGGATCGAAAAGAACTGCTATGTCGATGTCTGGATCGAGCTGATCCACGCGCTCGGCTGCGAGCCGCTCGCGGTCGTTCCGGTCATTGCCGAACTGGATTTCGAAGGCGATCAATGGACCTTCTACAAACCGCCGCACCATGAGCTCGGCGAGCTTTACGGCATCCACGTCAACGAAATGAATGCGTGGCGGCCGATGCTCGATCATGCACTCGAGCACCTGGCCGCCGGCAAATTCATCGCGGTGGAAGCCGATGCATTCTGGTTGCCCGATGTGCGCGGCACCGATTACCGCTCGAATCACGTCAAGTCGACGATCGTGCTGGTCGATGTCGATGCGGATGCGCGTCGACTGCGTTACTTCCACAACGCATCGTTCTACGAGCTCGAAGGCGAGGATTTCGAGCAGACCTTCCAGCTCAAGGACACGCATCCGGCGTTCCTGCCGTTCTTTGCCGAGCTGGTTCGCGTCGATCGCCTGAAGCACCGATCGGCCGGCGAGCTGGCGCGAATATCGGCCGGCTTCCTGCGCTGGCATCTGGCGCAGCGTCCGGTCGACAATCCAGTCGATCGCTTCGCCAAACGTTTTGCGACCGAGCTCCCGACGCTGCAAGACAAAGGGCTCAACCACTACCACGCGTGGGCATTCGCGACGCTGCGCCAGTTGGGATCGGCCTCGGAACTGATGGCGGCTTACCTGCGCTGGCTGGCAGCAAGTGATCCGGACCTCGACGCCGCCGCGCTAGCGCCTGCGGCCGACGCCTACGAGAAAATTTCTAACGGCGCCAAGACGTTCATCCTGAAGGCCGCGCGCGCGGTCAATTCGAAGAAGCCGATGGAAACCGCGGCAACCTTCGACGACTGGAGCCAGGCCTGGCAGACCGCCGTGACCACGCTGGACAAGATTCGCTGACATGCAGAGCTCGCGCCTCGCGGTCGGCATGGACCTCGTCAGCATCAGCGCGATCGCCGAGTCGGTAACGCGCTTCGGCGACCGCTTTTTGCATCGCATCTTCACGCAGGGTGAGATCGACTACGCACTCGCTGCGCCGGCACTTTCGAGCTCGCGCCTGGCGGCGCGGTTCGCGGCCAAGGAAGCGGTGCGCAAAGCCCTGCGTCTGGACGGTGTCGCCTGGCGCGACATCGAAGTCGTGCGGCACGCAGACGGTGCATGCAGCATCGCGCTGCATGGAAGGACTCGTGGCCTCGTGCCGGTCGACAGCGGCGTCCAAATCGCCGTTTCGCTGAGCCACGACGGCGACCAGGCTGCAGCCGTAGTGATTGCCCAGTGGAATTGACGATGAACGAAAGAGATAAACGGATCCGGACCATCCTGCGCGAGCATGCCCGGCTCAGCCAGGACCCCGACGCGCTCGCCGACGGTGCCGATTTGTATCAGGTCGGCATGACTTCGCATGCCAGCGTCAACGTCATGCTCGCGCTGGAAGGCGAATTCGACGTCGAATTCCCCGACCACATGCTCAAACGCAACGTATTCGAAAGCGTCAGCGCCATAGGATCGGCGATCGACGAATTGACCGCGGAAAGGTAACGATGAACGGCGCTCTTTTTTCGCAAGGCTGCGAACGCCGCGCGATCACCGAGCGCTGGCAGGTTGCTTCGGCGCGCGCCGGCAGCGATCTCGCCGACGTTTGCGCATTGACCTGGATTGACGCCCGCGTTCCAGGCACCGCCGTCGACGCGATGCGCGCGGCAGGCCACTGGGATTGGGACACGCCACTCGACATCGATGCGCAGGACTGGTGGTGGCGCGCGCGCTTCGACACCGACAGCGTCGAATCCGTGATCGGCTTCGATGGCCTCGCGACTCTGGCCGACGTGTGGCTCGACGGCGAACTGATTCTGCATGGCGAGAACATGTTCGTGGCGCGACAAGCCACGGTGCGTTCGTCCGGATCGCACGAGCTTCTGATCCGCTGCGCCGCGCTCGCACCCGCGCTCGAGATGAAACGACCGCGTCCGCGCTGGCGCGTGCCGATGCTGAAGTCCGCGCAACTGCGCTGGTTCAGGACGACGCTGCTCGGACGCACGCCGGGATGGTCGCCGCCGTGTCCGGCGGTCGGACCGTGGCGTCCGGTGTGGATTGCGGCGGCGGGCTCGATCGCGCCGCGCATGCAGAGCCGCCTGGTCGATGGAATCGGCCACATCGATGTCGCGCTCGCGCTTGCCGACGACGTAACCGCGGCCACGCTTGTGGTCGAACGGGGCACGCAACGCATTGAATCGCCGATCAAGCGAGTCGATGGCCTGTCGCACGCGACGCTGCGTATCGACAAGCCTGCGCTGTGGTGGCCGCACACACACGGCGAGCCTGTGCTTTACGACGTCCATGTTGTGGTCGAGACCGGCACGGGCGGCAAAACCATCGCGCTCGGCCGGACCGGATTTCGCGACATCGAGATCGTGCGCGAAGACGGCGAGTTCGCCGTTCGCGTCAACGGCGCCGATGTGTTCTGCCGCGGCGCCTGCTGGACGCCGCTCGACGTCGTCGGTTTGCAGGCATCGGCTGACGACTACGCTTCTGCGATCGAGCAGGTCCGCGCGGCCGGCATGAACATGCTGCGTTTGTCCGGCGCGATGGTGTACGAACAGGATGCGTTCTACGACGCACTCGACGCGGCTGGAATTCTGCTCTGGCAGGATTTCATGTTCGCGAACATGGATTATCCGGAAGACGCGTCGTTCGAGGAGTCCGTTCTCGAAGAAGTCGATCAGCAGATCGCCCGTTTCACCGCACGACCGTGCCTTGCCCTTTTCTGCGGCAACAGCGAAGTTGAGCAGCAGGCCGCGATGAGCGGCGCCGCGCGCGCGTTGTGGTCGCCACGACTATTTCACGCAACGATCGCCGCGCGTGTTGCCGCCGCGGGTTTTGCCTACATTCCATCGAGTGCGCACGGCGGAGCGTTTCCGCATGGCGCCAATGCAGGTGCGTCATCGTATTACGGCGTCGGTGCCTATCTGCGCCCGCTCGACGATGCGCGCCGCTCCGGCTTGCGCTTCGGCTCGGAATGCCTCGCGTTCGCCAATATTCCGGCCGACGAAGGCCTGCCGGGCGGCGTCGCGTTGCGCGTCCATCATGCGGCATGGAAAGCGCGCTCGCCGCGCGATCTCGGCGCCGGCTGGGATTTCGACGACGTGCGCGATCACTACGTGCGGCGCTTGTACGCGCTCGATCCGACCGCGCTGCGCGTCAGCGATCACGAGCGCTACATGGCACTCGGGCGCGCGGCGACCGGCGAGGTGATGGGCGCGGCTTTCAGCGAATGGCGCCGTGCGAGTTCGCCGACGCGCGGCGCGCTGATCTGGTTCCTGCGCGATCTGTGGCCCGGTGCGGGCTGGGGCATCATCGACGCGCACGGCACGCCCAAACTTTGCTACTACGCGGTGCGACGCGCGCTGGCGCCCGTCGCGGTCGCGATCAGCGACGAGGGCATTAACGGCCTCATCGTGCATGCATTCAACGACGGACCACAGACAATCGCGGCGACGATCGAATTCACGGCGTATCGTCGTGGTGAGATCGAAGTCTGCAAGGGAAGGCGCACGATTGAATTGCCAGCGCGCGGCAGCGTCGAAATTCCCGCCACCGATCTCCTCGAAGGTTTCTACGATCTGTCGTTCGCCTATCGCTTCGGGCCGGCGATGGCCGACGTGGTGCATGCGGTATTGCGCGCCGACGACCGCATGATCGGGGATGCGTTCCATTTTCCGGAAGGCTTGCCGAATCGTCGCGAGACCGATATCGGGCTCGCGGTCGATGTGGTTTCGCCAGGCGGCGCGAGCGCGCCTCTGATCGAAGTCTCGACGCGCCGTTTCGCGCAAAATGTGACGATCGAAACGCCGGGCTTCGTGCCCGACGACAACGGTTTCCATCTCGCGCCCGGACAACGCCGCCGTATCGCCCTGCGTGCGCGGGACGCGCGGCCTTCGTTCGCGCGCGACATCGCATCGGCGCTCAACGCCGACAGCGTCGCGCACTTCGAGCTGCGGTGAGCGCGGCGCCGTGACTGCCACAATGAACAGCTCGGAACGCCACGGCGAAGCCTGCTATTTCGGTGCGGCCGCGCGGCCGCGTTTCGGCTGGCTGCACCGGCCGGCCGCCGCGGCGCGTGTCGGCATTGTTATCGTGCCGCCGTTCGGCTACGAAGCCGTTTGCGCAGCGCGCTCGTTGCGACATCTGGCCGAAACGGCAGCGGCGTCGGGATTGATCGCGCTTCGTTTCGATCTCGACGGCACGGGCGACAGCGCGGGCGACGACGCCGATCCGGCGCGACTGGCTGCCTGGCTCGACAGCATCGACGATGCCTGCGAGGTGGTCCGCAACGCAGGTGCCGAGGACATCGTGCTGGTTGGCGTGCGTCTGGGCGTGCTGCTGGCCACGCTGGCCGCCGAGCGGCGCGGCACGATCGCAGGACTCGTCGCAATTGCAGCCGTGCCAACTGGAAAGGCGTTGCTGCGCGAGGGCAGCGCGTTGCAAATGACGCTCGGACTCGAAGCGCCGCCGGCCGGCGCGGAAGTGGCTGAGCGCGAGCTCGTCGGTTTCGCGGTTTTGGAAACGACCTGGGCCGCAATTGCCGGGATCGATCTGCGCCAATCGCAAAAAACGCCGGCCAGGAAGATCCTGCTGATCGACCGTGACGATCGGCCGCCCAACGACGCGTGGGCTGCACATCTGGTTGCGCTGGGTGCAACGGTGACGCAGTTGCGCCTGCCGGGTTACGTCGACATGATGCTCGATCCGCATCGCACCACGATTCCTGCCGCGATCATCGATGCGGCGATCGCGTTCGCCTGCGAACTCGGCAAAGACAAAATTGCCGCGCCCGGGCCGCCTGCGCCGCCGCTGCCGACACGGATGGTTTTCCAAAACGGGGCGGCCTCGTTCGACGAGGAAGTGATCTGGCCTGCTTCGCATGTGTTTGCGATCGCCGCGCGCCCGACGTCGCCACCGAACCACGCCGTAATACTGCTCAACGCCGGTGCGATCGGCCACATCGGACCCAACCGGTTGTACGTCGCGCTGAGCCGGCGCCTCGCGGCGTCGGGCATGCTCGCCATTCGCTGCGACCTGTCCGGCATCGGCGACAGTCCATCGCGTTCGCGCGAAGAAGCGAACACCGTCTACAGTCCGCATGCACTCGACGATGTTTCGGCGGTCGTGCGGTGGGCGCGCAGCGCTGGCGCGAGCAACATCACGGTCGCGGGTCTATGCTCGGGCGGTTATCACGCGCTGCGCGCGGCACTGGCCGATGTCCCGATCGATCGCATCATCGTCATCAATCCGCTGACCTTCCATTACGTGCCGGGCGCACCGCTCGATGTCGCGGCGTTTCGCATCGCCACCGATGCGCAGCGCTATGGCACATCGATCACGAGCCAGCAGTCGTGGCGCAAGCTCTTGCGCGGCGAAGTCGAGATCGCACGCATTGCGACCGTGTTGCTGCATCGCGCGCGCGCGCGCATCGCGGCGGTTTCGAAAAACATCCTGCGCACGTTGCGCGTGCCGTTGCACAACGATCTCGGCAGCGAGCTACACACGCTTGCACGCCGAGGCATCGCGATCTGCTTTATTTTCGCCGACGGCGATCCCGGCCGCCTGATGCTGACCGAAGAAGCCGGCAGCACGGTGCCCAAGCTCGTCGTCGCCGGCAAGCTTGCAGTGCGGACCATCGACGGCGCCGACCATACGTTCACGCCGCGCTGGACGCATGCCGCGCTGCTCGACGCGATCGAGAACGCGGTAAAACCGGAATGACCGCCGCCGCCGACACGGCGCGCGCAAAGCCTTCGCGACATCATCTCGCCGCGCTGGATGGCCTGCGCGGCGTTGCGATCCTCTTCGTGCTGATGCACGGTTTCGACGTAATACAGGCGGTGAGCGGTCCGACGCGAGCGGTCGATCATCTGCTCGACATGGGCTGGATCGGCGTGCAGCTCTTCTTCGTGCTGTCCGGATTCCTGATCACCGGCATCCTGCTCGATACGCGCGAGTCGCCCGACTACTACCGCAGTTTTTTCGTGCGCCGCGTGCTGCGCATTTTTCCGCTCTACTATGGCGTTCTCTTCGTCGCGTTCGCGATCGTTCCATTTCTGTTCGCGGTGCCCGACGGCTACGGCCAGCATCAGATCTGGCTGTGGACGTATCTTGCGAACTACGTCGCGCCGTTCGGCCGGGGCGAGCCCGCGTTCCCGCATTTCTGGTCGCTGTGCGTCGAGGAACAGTTTTATCTCGCCTGGCCGCTCGTGGTCCGCCTCGGCGGAATTCGAGGCGTCACGCTGGTCAGCGCAGTCGTCGTCGTCGTTGCCGCGCTCTGCCGGCTGTATCTGCGTCATCACTTCGGCGAGCCGATCGGTCACGAAGCGGCGTACATGTTCACGCCATGCCGCGCCGATGCGTTGGCAATCGGCGCCTTCGCTGCAGTCGCCGTGCGCACGCCGTGGCTGCTCGATAAACTGCGTGCATTCGGGCCGACAAAACTCCTAGCCGCAGGCATTGGCGTGCTGCTGGTCGGCGTCATCGCCGGTGGCAGCGCACGCATCGGAGCGTCGATGCAGCTTTTCGGTTATCCGATCATCGCGTGTGGATTCGCGCTGCTTCTGCTCGCTTGCCTGCGCGGCGACGCGTTGCCTGCGCGGCTGATGTCGTTCGCTCCGCTGCGCCGCTGCGGCATCTACAGCTACGGCATGTATGTTTTTTATGCGCCGCTGCATCTATTCGTCGGATTGCCCCTGCTGGCACAGCTGCAGCATGCGCCGACGCTCGCCGAAGCGATCGGTTACGAAATCGCCGCGATCGCGGCGACGTTCGCGCTCGGCGCGATCTCGCATCATTTATACGAGCAGCGTTTTCTGGCGCTGAAGCCGCGCCTGGCGCCGGTCGGCGCGGTATGAAGCGCGCCGAAGTACGTACGCGTGTCGGCGGACTCGATGCCAGCGTCGTCGGCGCGTTGCCGGCGCGCGCGGTCGTCGTGGGGCTGCACGGCCGCCTGATGAGCGCGGCGGATCTGGCGCCATTCGCCCATTCGCTCGATCTCGCGGCGACATTCGTTTTTCCGGAGGCACCGATCCCGGACGAGCGGGGCTTCTGCTGGTGGCCGTCGGATGCTGAAGAGCGCGCTCGTCGGGGTGGCGCGATCGATCTCTTCGCGCTCGACCCGCCTGGCCGTGCGCAGGCGCGCGTGCGCCTCGCGGCTGTTTGCGCGGCAGTCGGATCGGATATTCCGTTGGCGCTGGTCGGCTTTTCGCAAGGCGGAATGCTGGCGATGGATTACGTGCTTCACGGCGGCCGTGCCAATGCGCTGGCGTTGCTGTCGTCCTCGCGCATCGCGTTGCCCGACTGGCAGCCGCGCCGCGCTCGCCTGCGCGAAATGCCGATGCTGGTGGCGCACGGCCATGATGATGCCGAATTGCCGTTTTCCGCAGGGGTGGCCCTCCGCGATTTCGCCATGGCTGGCGGTGCGTCAGTCGAATGGCTGGCGTTCGAGGGCGGCCACGTGATTCCTCTGGTTGTATGGCGAGCGCTGCGCCGGTTCCTGCGCGCAAATTGTTTCGACGCATGAAGCGTGCGCTTCAGCTTGTACTGACGGCGCCACGCGGCGCGGAGCGGCCAACACAGAGTTTCAGCGGTTCCCAGCGAAGCCCAGGCAAACATCTAACCCCGCGTAATAGCGGGGTTTCTGTGCGCATTGCATCCCAAGTCGTACCATTGCGCAAATCCGCGCCGACTACAATTGATGCATGTGCGGCGGCTAAGCCCTCTACGGTCCGGCCTCTCGCCTCGGGTCCGTCACGGATCGAATCCGTTCGCGAAAGATCGCAGACGCCTTGGTCTCGACCGCGCCGAGTCGGCTTCACTACCGGTGACGCGCCGAAAACCCTCGCCGCGCTGATCAAATTAAGGACATTGCAGATGTCGATATGTAGAAACCTGGCTACCCTCGGCGTCGCCCTGGGTTTCGTTGCAGCAAGTCATGCTGCAACGTCGGCACCGGCGCTGGTGATTCCTTTGACGCCATATCTCGGCGCCATTCCGTCGATGAAAGTGCAGCTGGGTGGGAAGGCTTCGACTGTTCTTCTCGATACCGCAGGCGGTCTTACCGTGCTGATGCCCAGCGGAGTCGCAAAGGCAGGCTGCGAGCCATGGGGCCGTCTTTCCGGCATGCGCATGCGAGGGGACCGGCTCGATCTTCCGCGGTGCGACAACATCGATTTGCGAGTGGAAGGTCAGCCGTTGTCCGTTGTCGAATCCGGCGTGTGGGATTTTTCGAAGCTGCTTCCCAAGGACGCGCCGCCGCTCGACGGCTCCGTGGCACTCGATGCCTTCGCCGGCAAAGTCATCACGCTCGACCTGTCGAGCAACCGCCTGATCGTCGAAACCGCGGCAACCGAGAAGACGCGAGTTGCTCATGCCAGCGAGCTCCCCATGCGCCTGGCCCGGGAAGTTGGCGGCGCTTCGCTCACGCCGATGATCGGTATCGAGACGGCGAAAGGCAAAATCTGGCTGGAGCTCGATTGCGGTAGCGACGCGGACGTGATGCTGAACCGCGCAATCGCAGGCGTGCTGGATCTCGATACTTCGTCCGACCGTGCCCAACCCGTGAAGTTGAGCCTCAAACCCAACGTGGTGTTGCAGGGCCGCGCTCGAGTCCTGGATCTCGTCGTCGATGGGAACATCGGCGCACCGGTGTTGCGGCATTGGGTCGTGACGATGGATCTCGCACGCGAACGCCTCTGGTTGGCGCCGGCGAAGTAGGGGTCGGATCTTGTTTATCCTCGTCGAATGAAA
>Ga0070665_100007394_pt1 | contig 11176 bp, 10 predicted proteins | sample KBSS13metaG_FD_65862 | JGI IMG/M metagenome (GOLD analysis project Ga0070665, IMG submission 65862) | Switchgrass rhizosphere microbial communities from Kellogg Biological Station, Michigan, USA - KBS S1-3 metaG | ecosystem: Host-associated > Plants > Roots > Rhizosphere > Soil ...
CGATCAGGAGCCGCGTCGGATCCTCGATCGCTTCCTTGACGCGCACCAGGAAGGTGACCGCCTCGCGGCCATCAATGATCCGGTGGTCGTAGCTAAGCGCGAGATACATCATCGGGCGCGCGACGATCTGCCCGTCCTTGACCACCGGGCGCTCCTCGATCCGGTGCATGCCGAGCACCGCCGACTGCGGCGGATTGATGATCGGCGTCGACAGCAAAGATCCGAACACGCCGCCGTTGGAGATGGTGAATGTGCCGCCCTGCATCTCGCCGACCGTCAGGGTGCCGTCCTTGGCGCGCTTGCCGAAGTCGGCGATGGTCTTCTCGATCTCCGCAAAGCTCATCGCCTGGGCGTTGCGCACCACCGGCACGACGAGGCCCTTCGGCGCGGACACCGCGACCGAGACGTCGAGATAGTCATGATAGACGATCTCGTCACCCTCTAGGCTCGCGTTAACGCTCGGCACATCCTTCGCGGCAAGCGCGCAGGCCTTCACGAAGAAACCCATGAAGCCCAATCGGATGCCGTGCTTCTTCTCGAACAGATCCTTGTAGCGGGCGCGGGCGTCGATCACCGCCGACATGTCGACGTCGTTAAACGTCGTCAGCATCGCCGCGGTGTTCTGCGCATCCTTCAGGCGCTTGGCGATCGTCTGGCGCAGGCGCGACATCTTGACGCGCTCTTCGCGCCGCTCGCCGGCAGCCACCGGAGCCTTGTTCTGCGGAGCAAGGGCGGCCGGAGCCGGTGTCGGCGCTTTCGCCTGCGGCGCCGGGGCGTTCTTCTGCGCTTCGGCTGCAGCGAGGACGTCGTCCTTGGTCAGCCGCCCGTCCTTGCCGGTGCCCACGATCTTGGTCGGGTCGACGTGATGTTCGAGCACCGCCCGGCGAACCGCGGGAGACATGGTGGTCACGCCCGGATCCTGCGGCGGACCGTCAGGATTGGCGATCTCAGCGGTCGGTTCTGGCGCATGATCGTCGCCGCGGAGCGCCGGGGTCTCGCTCGGGCCCGCGGGATTAGTCGTCGCATCGGCCGCAGCCTTGGCCGGAGCGGACGCCGCCGCGACCGCGCCAGCATCAATCCGCGCGATCAGCGCACCGACCGCAACCGTATCGCCTTCCTTCACCAGCTGTTCCGTGAGCACACCGGCAACGGGCGACGGAACTTCGACGCTGACCTTGTCCGTCTCGAGGCTCGCGATCGGCTCATCCTCGGCCACCGCTTCGCCGGGCTGCTTCAGCCACTGCGCGAGCGTTCCTTCGGTAATGGATTCTCCGAGGGTCGGAACTTGGACGTCGGTAGCCATGGTTTCCCTTTACTGCGCCGCGACGGCCGGGGTTGCGGGCTGGCTGCTATGGCCTAGCGCCGCAGCGATCAAGGCCGCCTGCTCGGCCGCGTGCCGCTTGGCGAGGCCAGTTGCGGGGGAAGCGCTCGCGTCACGGCCTGCATATTGCGGCCTCAAGTCGGAGAAACCCGCGTCGGCGAGACAGGTTTCGAGCAGGGGCTGGACGAAGCTCCAGGCCCCGTTGTTCTTCGGTTCTTCCTGCGCCCAGACAAGGTCGTGAAGCTTGGGCATCGCCTTCAATCGCTTCAGTAGCGGCTCTGAAGGAAACGGATAAAGCTGCTCGATGCGAATGATCTCGACGCCAAGGTCACCGGCCTCGTCGCGCGCCTCCATCAACTCGTAAGCGAGCTTGCCCGAGCACAGCACCAGCCGCCGCGTCTCGCCCTCGGCCGGCGCATTGAGGTCGGAGACGATCCGCCGGAAATGGCTCTCGCCGGTGAAATCGGCTTGGGCAGAAACGGCGTATTTGTTTCTGAGCAGCGACTTGGGCGTCATCAGGATCAGCGGCTTGCGGAAATCGCGCCGCATCTGCCGCCTCAGGATGTGGAAATAGTTCGCCGGCGTCGTGCAGTTCGCCACTTGGAGATTGTCCTCGGCGCAGAGCTGCAGGTAACGCTCCAGGCGCGCCGAGCTATGCTCCGGCCCCTGCCCTTCGAAGCCGTGCGGTAGAAGCATGACAAGGCCGCTGGCGCGCAGCCACTTGGCTTCGCCCGCTGCCACGAACTGGTCGATGATGCTTTGAGCGCCGTTGGCGAAGTCACCGAACTGCGCTTCCCACAGCACCAGGCACTTCGGGTCGGCGAGCGAATAGCCATATTCGAAGCCGAGCACGCCGAATTCGGACAGGGGGCTGTCGCGGACCTCGAAGCGGCCCGGACCGACGGTCGTCAACGGGATGTATTTTTCGCCGGTCTTCTGGTCGACCCAGACCGCGTGACGCTGGCTGAAAGTGCCGCGGCCGCTATCCTGGCCCGACAAGCGGACGCCCTGCCCTTCGGCGACCAAGCTGCCGTAGGCGAGAGCCTCTGCCGTCGACCAGTCGAAGCCGTCGCCGCTGTCGAACATCGCCTTCTTCGCGTCGAGGACGCGTTTCAGCGTGTTGTGGACGGTGAGGCCGTCGGGAACGGTGGTCAAAACCTTGCCCAGCCGCTGAAGCTCGTTTTCGCTGATTGCGGTCGCGATGTTGCGGCGGCCGAGCACCGGCTCGTCCGGGCGGCCAAGCCCTGCCCATCGCCCTTCGAACCAGTCCGCCTTGTTGGGCAGGTAGGACGTGGCTGAGCTGAATTCCTGCTCGAGATGATCGACGTATGCCTTCGTCTGCTGGTCGATCCATGCCTGGTCGACGACCTTCTCGGCGATCAGGCGAGCGCCGTAGATCTGGCTGATCGCCGGGTGCTTCTTGATTGCCGCGTACATCAACGGCTGGGTGAAGCTCGGCTCATCGCCCTCGTTGTGCCCGAACCGGCGGTAGCACCACATGTCGATGACGATGTCGCGGCCGAAGGTCTGCCGGAACTCGATCGCGAGCTTGCAGCAGAAGGTGACCGCTTCGGGGTCGTCGCCGTTGACGTGGAGGATCGGCGCCTGGACGCCCTTCGCGACGTCCGACGGGTATGGCGAGGATCGTGCGAATTGCGGGCTCGTGGTGAAGCCGACCTGGTTGTTGATGATGAAATGGATCGTGCCGCCCGTGCCGTAGCCGGGAAGACCGGAGAAGCTCAGGCACTCCCACACTACGCCCTGGCCGGCGAACGCCGCGTCGCCATGGAGCAGGATCGGCAGCACGTGGCGGCCGTGCTTGTCGCCCTTGATCGTCTGCACAGCGCGCGCCTTGCCCAGCACAACCGGGTCGACCGCCTCGAGGTGCGACGGGTTGGGCAGCAACGACAGGTGGACCTTGTTGCCGTCAAACTCGCGATCCGACGACGTGCCGAGGTGATATTTGACGTCACCCGACCCGCCGACATCGGCCGGGTTGGTCGCGCCGCCCGCGAACTCATGGAAGATCGCGCGATAAGGCTTGCCCATCACATTGGTGAGCACGTTGAGGCGCCCGCGGTGGGCCATGCCGACGTCGATCTCCTCGACGCCCATCATCCCGCCATATTTGATCACCGCTTCGAGCGCCGGGACTGCGCCTTCGCCGCCGTCGAGCCCGAAGCGCTTGGTCCCGACATATTTCTTGGCGAGGAATTTCTCCCACTGCTCGGCGTGGATGACCTTCTGCAGGATCGACTGCTTGCCCTCGGGCGTGAACTGGACGGTCTCTTCGGCGCCTTCGATCCGGTCCTGGATGAAGCGGCGCTCCTCGACCTCGTTGATATGCATGTACTCGAAGCCGATGTGCCCGCAGTAGCTCGTCTGCAGCACCTTCACGATCTGCCGCACCGTGGCCTGCTCGAAGCCGAGCGCGCCGCAGATCCAGATCGGCCGGTCAAGGTCGCCCTCGCCGAAGTTGTGATATGCCGGGGTCAGGTCCGCCGGGACATCCCGCCGGGTCAGGCCGAGCGGGTCGAGCGCCGCCGCAAGATGGCCGCGCACGCGGTAGGTGCGGATCAGCATCATCGCCCGGATGCTGTCCTCGGCCGCGCGGCGGATTTCGTCGGGGGTCGCGCCGGCCGCAGCCGCCTTCTCCGCGACCGCGGCCTTGAGCTTCTCGATCGTCGCCTGGGTCGGATCGAGCCCGAGATTGACGTCGTCGAGCTCAGACACGGGCCAGTTGGCCCGCTCCCAGCTTGGTCCGGCCTCGCGTTCGATCATTCCAATGGCGTCGGTCACGCCGAGAGCAACTCCTTGAGCGTCTTGCCGAGCTCAGATGGGCTTGGGGAGACGGTGATTCCAGCCGCCTCCATCGCCGCGATCTTGCTTGCGGCGTCGCCCTTGCCGCCCGAGACGATCGCGCCGGCATGGCCCATGCGGCGTCCCGGTGGGGCAGTGCGCCCGGCAATGAAACCGACGACGGGCTTCTTCCGGCCCCTCTTCGCTTCGTCGGCGAGGAATTGCGCGGCGTCTTCCTCCGCGCTGCCGCCGATCTCTCCGATCATGATGATCGACTTCGTCTCGTCGTCGGCGAGGAACATCTCGAGCATGTCGATGAACTCAGTACCCTTCACAGGATCGCCGCCAATACCGACCGCGGTCGACTGGCCAAGACCCTCGTTGCTGGTCTGGAATACCGCTTCATAAGTGAGCGTGCCGGAGCGACTGACGACGCCGACGCTCCCCTTCTTGAAGATATTACCGGGCATGATCCCGATCTTGCACTCGTTCGGAGTCAGGACGCCGGGGCAATTGGGGCCGATCAGCCGCGATTTAGAGCCGGACAGCGCACGCTTGACCTTAACCATGTCGAGCACCGGGATACCTTCGGTGATCGCGACGATCAGCGGCACTTCGGCGTCGATCGCCTCCAGGATCGAGTCCGCCGCGAACGGCGGCGGCACGTAGATGACGGAGGCGGTCGCGCCGGTCTTCGAGACCGCCTCGTGCACGGTGTTGAACACAGGCAGGTCGAGGTGCGTCGATCCGCCCTTCCCCGGCGTCACGCCGCCTACCATCTGCGTGCCGTAAGCGAGCGCCTGCTGCGTATGGAAGGTGCCGGTCTCCCCGGTCATCCCCTGCGTAATGACCTTGGTGTTCTTGTCGACGAGGATCGACATCAGGCGAGGCTTCCGTCGATCTGCTTGCAGGCGTCGAGCAGCTCCTTCACCGCATCGACGCTGACCTGGAAATTGGCCTTGGCGGCATCGTCGAGTTCGATCTCAACAATCTTCTCAACGCCGCCCGCCCCGAGCACGCAGGGCACGCCGACGTAAAGGTCGTTGACGCCATATTGGCCGGTGAGGTTCGCGGCGCAGGGCAGGACGCGCTTCTTGTCCTTCAGGAAGCTCTCGGCCATCGCGATCGCGGAGGTGGCGGGCGCGTAATAAGCCGAGCCGGTCTTCAACAGCGCGACGATCTCGCCGCCGCCGCCGCGCGTGCGCTTCACGATCTCGTCGATCCGCTCCTGCGTCGACCAGCCCATCTTGATGAGATCGGGGATTGGGATGCCCGCGACGGTCGAATAGCCGACCACCGGGACCATGGTGTCGCCGTGCCCGCCAAGCACGAAAGCCGTGACATCCTCGACGCTGACCTTGAACTCGTCCGCGAGGAAATGGCGGAAGCGCGCGCTGTCGAGGACGCCGGCCATGCCGACGACCATGTTGTGCGGGAGGCCGGAGAATTCACGCAGCGCCCACACCATGGCGTCGAGCGGGTTGGTGATGCAGATGACGAACGCGTTCGGCGCATGGCTCTTGATGCCCTCGCCGACGGCTTTCATCACCTTCAAGTTGATGCCGAGCAGGTCGTCGCGGCTCATGCCCGGCTTGCGCGCAATGCCGGCGGTGACGATGCACACGTCAGCCCCGGCAATGTCGGCATAGTCGGTCGAACCCTTCAGGTTCACGTCGAAGTCGTCGACCGGCCCGGCCTGCGCGATGTCGAGCGCCTTGCCCTCGGGAATGCCCTCGACCACGTCGAACAGGACGATGTCGCCAAGCTCGCGCATCGCCGCGAGGTGAGCGAGGGTGCCGCCGATCATTCCGGCGCCGATGAGCGCAATCTTCTTTCGAGCCATTTGAGCTGCTGCTTTCCTCTGCTGCTTTTGGGCGCGCCGAGGTTCCGGCGCTGCGGATTTGGCGGCGCTCTAGACCGCGAGGGGGAGTCGGGCAACCGTCCACAGGTCCGAACATTAAAAGCAGATTACAAGTGAAGGGTGGGAGCAACTGGTGCCCCCTCGGGCTCGTTTCCGAAACCTAACATCTCACGGAGAACGACCATGAAAATTGCACTGCTTGCGCTGGCCGGAGTTGCCGTTGTCGCCACGGCGGCGCCCGCCGAAGCGGCCCGCCACGTTCGCACGATGACCTGCGTCAACTATCGCCACGGACATTGCGTCCGCTACGCGCGCACCGCTCGACCGGCGATGGTCCGTCATGGAACCCGCTATCGCACTGGTTATGTCTTCGGGCCGAGCTACGGCTACACCGCCTACAGCTCGCTGCCGTCGCGCTACGTCACGCGCTACCATCTCAGTCCCGACTATCGCTACGTTTACAGCGGCAATACAATCTACGTCGTTGATCCGACGAGCTACGCCATCACGCGCATCCTGAACGGGATTGTTCGCTAACCGGACTGGCTTGGCGCCGCCGGGACCACCCGGCGGCCACTGTTGCGCAGGACTCAATCGCCTTCGACGAGGCTTAGAATGTTGCCGTCCGGATCCTTGAACCAAGCGGTCTTCATGCCCTCGGCGACATAGCAATCGCCCTGCCGCTCAAGCCCGGGCAGGTCGTAATGCTCGAACAGGACGCCTTTGTCCTTGAGTGCCTTCATTTCACCTTCGATGTCGTCGACATCGAAGGTGAGCGCGGTGGCCTTGTTCGTCCCTGCGAATGCCGAGCGATAAATGCTGAGCTTCGTGTCGCCGCTCTTGAGCATGAAGCCCTCGCCAAAATCCTCGACTTCAGAAAGTCCGAGCGTCCCCTCGTAAAAGCTGCGTGCCCGGTCGAGGTCCTTGACCGCGATCATCGGGGTTGCGTCCGATTTGCCGATCATCCTTGCTCTCCTTGCTGAACATCAACGGAGGCGCTCAATCGGCGTTCCTGTATCCGGCCCGGTAACCATTCCACTCAACGTTCGTTCATGTCCGGAACGATAAAAGGACAGCATTATGAAGCACATCCTCCTCATGGCCGGCGCACTTGCGCTCGGCGTCGCCGGCCCTGCCCTGGCCAAGCCAGGCAATGGTCATGGACATGGAAACGGGCATGGAAACGCCTACGCCTACGGCGCAAACGGCCAAGCCTACGGTTATGGCGCGGGCGGTTGCCCACCGGGCCTTGCCAAGAAGAATCCCTCGTGCGTCCCGCCGGGCCAGGCGAAGAAGCTGTATAATGTCGGCCAACGTTTCCAGGCCGGCGGCATCAGCCCCTACGCCTACAACCAGATTCCGTACAATTTGCGCAATCAGTACGGCCTCAGCCCGTATAGCAATTATTACTACAACAACGGCTATCTGTACGGCGTCGACCCGCGCACGATGGTCGTCCAACAGGCGATCGCGGCGCTGCTCCGCTAAGTCTTCCGAATCGATCAGAAGAGGCCGTCCGGTTCACCGGGCGGCCTTTTCTTATGCGTGGCCACCGTGCTAGCGGCCCGCCATGGCTGAGTTCACGCTTCCCAAGAACAGCAAGATCACGCGCGGACGCGAGTGGAAGCCCGAAGAGGGCAAGCGGCTCCGGACCTTCAAGATTTATCGCTACGATCCTGACGGCGGCTCGAACCCGCGCTGGGACCGCTACACGATCGACCTCGACAAGTGCGGGCCGATGGTTCTCGACGCCCTGATCAAGATCAAGAACGAGATCGACCCGACGCTGACATTCCGCCGCTCCTGCCGTGAAGGCATTTGTGGTTCGTGTTCAATGAACATGGAGGGGAAGAACGGCCTTGCCTGCACCACGGCGATCGAGGACCTCAAAGGCGATATCCAGATCACGCCGCTGCCGCATATGGACGTCGTGAAGGATCTGGTGCCGGACCTGACCCACGCCTACGCGCAATATTCGTCGATCCAGCCGTGGCTGAAGAGCGCCTCGCCGGCGCCGTCGCGCGAGCGCACACAGTCTCCCGAGGACCGCGCGAAACTCGACGGCCTTTACGAGTGCATCCTCTGTTTCTGCTGCTCGACCAGCTGCCCGAGCTATTGGTGGAATGCGGACCGCTTCCTTGGACCAGCGATCCTGCTGCAGGCCTATCGCTGGCTTGCCGACAGCCGTGACGAGGCGACCGGCGAGCGCCTCGACGGCCTTGAAGATCCGTTCCGCCTCTATCGCTGCCACACGATTATGAACTGCGCCAACGTCTGCCCGAAGGGCCTTAATCCAGCCAAGGCGATCGCCGAAACGAAGAAGCTGATCGCCGAACGAAGCGCGTGACCCAGCAGTCGGACGAGATGATGGAAGACGTCGGCGTGCCGACCGGCGCGACGCCCGACGCCGATAATCCGGGCTGGCTGAGCTGGGGCGATTTCCCGCGCGGCTCCTTCGCAGCGGCTACCGGGCGCCTGCTGTTCAAGCCGGACGGACCTGGCCGTGCCATATGCCGCATCTTCCCGACGGAAGAGCATATGAACATGGGTGGCTCGCTCCATGGCGGATCGGTGATGAGCTTCATCGACATGTCGATGTTCGCCGGTGGGCTGTGCGCAGGCATGGAGCGCGGCCATTACGTAACGCTCGACCTCACCACCCATTTCCTCGCGCGCGGCCGGCCCGGCAGCCCGCTCGATTGCCATGTCGAGCTAATCAAGCAGACTCGCGGGCATGCATTCCTTCAGGGCGTCGTCAGGCAGAACGACGCGCCCTGCTACAGCTTCAGCGGCACGCTGAAGCGTATTCGCGAACGCAACGCGCCGGCATGACCGGTCCCGTACGCGCGGCGTACGACCAGCTGCTGAGCGCGGGAGAGCTCAAGGCCGATCCAGCGCAGGCCAAGGCGGTTACGGCGCTTGATCGCCTTGCGGCAAGCATCGCCGGCTACGGACTCCTGTCGCGGCTGCTGAAAAGGTCCGACGGCCCGGCCGGCGTTTACCTGTGGGGCGGCGTCGGGCGCGGCAAGTCGATGCTGATGGACCTCGCCTTTGCCGAGATCGACATCACCCCGAAGCGTCGCGTCCACTTCAACGAGTTCATGCTTGAGGTGCATGGCCGGCTGCGCAAGGCGCGGGAACGCCAGGAGGGCGACCCGATCGAGCCCGTCGCGGAAGAAATCGGGGCTGAGGCCAGGCTGCTCTGCTTCGACGAGATGCAGGTCACCAACCCGGCTGACGCGATGATCCTGTCGCGCCTGTTCGAGAAACTCCTCGCGGAAGGCGTGAAGGTCGTGACGACGTCAAACCGCCCGCCCCGCGATCTGTACAAGGACGGGCTCAATCGCGACCTGTTCATCCCCTTCATCGAACTCATCGAGAAAAGGATGCTGGTCGTCCCTGTCGATGGCCCGACCGACTACCGGCTCGATCGCCTCGAAGGCGTTGAGGTGTGGCACGTGCCCAATGGGCCCGAAGCCACCGCCGCGCTCAGCAAGGCCTTCTTCCAGCTGACCGATTATCCGGTTGAGGATCGCGCCAAGGTGCCGTCGGAAGAACTGGACGTCGGCGGTGGCCGGACCCTCCATGTGCCAAAGAGTCTGAAGGGCGTTGCGGTTTTTTCGTTCAAGCGGCTGTGCGGCGAGGCGCGCGGCGCCGCAGACTACCTCGCCATCGCGCGGCGTTATCACACGGTGATCATCGTCGGCATTCCGGTCATGACCCGCGACATGCGCAACGAAGCCTCGCGCTTCGTGACCCTGATCGACGCGCTCTACGAGCATAAGGTGAAGCTGCTTGCGGCCGCCGACGCGGAACCTGAGGGTCTCTACCCCCAGGGCGATGGCAGCTTCGAGTTCAAGCGCACCGTCAGCCGTCTCGAGGAAATGAAGAGCGCCGAATATCTGGCGGAGGGCCACGGCATCGCGATAGCCTAAAAGCGGATCGCAACACTGGCACCGCCGCCGTGCGCATCGCCCCACGGAAACCATTGGACTTTGCTGTCTCGCTTGCTCGTGATTAGCCAGCCGGCCGTTTCGCCGATCGCTGCACCCACCACCACGTCATGCACGTAGTGCTTGCGCGCCTCGACGCGGGCTAACCCGACGAAAGCGGCGACGACGTGAGCGGGGATTCCGACCTGCCAACCGTAGCGCTTCTCAAGCGTGGCGGCCGCCGCAAAGCTGATCGAGGTATGCCCCGATGGAAAGCTATGGTCGTTGCTGCCGTCGGGGCGCTCCTCATGGATGACACCCTTCAGTCCGGATGTGACAAGCTGCGCCGCGCCCAGGGAGAATGCGGCTTGCTTGAGCCCCGTCCCGTCGCCTTCCACCAATGGCGCGCCGACGGCGGCAGCGACGAGGGCGTCTCGCCCGACGGTGCTGGCGGTATCCCAGTCGGCGGCACTTGCCTTCGCTGGTTGAGCGATCGCGAGCGAAGTTCCCGCAAGTAGCGCCAACCCGACAGACTCGGTGATGCGCATTGCATCCGACATAGCGCCAATCTTGTCCTGAATTTCATTAAAATTGGTGACTGACCAGAGCCCGTCTTGACGCTTCGGCAATGACGCGTAGCTTCGCGCAACTGAAAATCCGGGGAGAGAATTTAATGCCTCGCTTGATGGCCGCCACGTCCTTGCTCGCCTTTGCTGCTTTCGCTTCACCTGCCGGCGCTGCCGCTCCGGCACTGACCGCCGCACAACGCGATGCGACGCACGCAATGTTCGAGCATGTGATCGACATTCCGACAGTCATCGGCCGTCACAACGTTCCCGAGATGGCGCAATATGTCGCCGACCAGTTCAAGGCGGCGGGCTTCCCCGAGGCTGACATCCACGTCATGCCCTACCACACCGGTAGCGCCACCACCGGCGACGACGACACCGCCGCGCTGATCGTCCGCTGGCGCGCGGCTGGCAAGCCAAGTGCTCCGCCGATCCTTCTGATGGGCCACATGGACGTAGTCGAGGCGAAGCCAGAGGATTGGTCGGCGACCGATCCGTTCAAGATGGTCGAGAAGGACGGCTATTATTACGGCCGGGGCACCATCGACATGAAGGACGGCATCGTCGCCATCACCCGGGCGATGATCGACCTCAAGGCGGCCGGCTGGAAGCCGAAGCGGGACATCGTCGTGCTGTTTACGGGCGACGAGGAAACCAACGGCATCGGCGCAAGGAACGGCGCGACCCAGTGGCT
>Ga0070665_100007395_pt1 | contig 11176 bp, 12 predicted proteins | sample KBSS13metaG_FD_65862 | JGI IMG/M metagenome (GOLD analysis project Ga0070665, IMG submission 65862) | Switchgrass rhizosphere microbial communities from Kellogg Biological Station, Michigan, USA - KBS S1-3 metaG | ecosystem: Host-associated > Plants > Roots > Rhizosphere > Soil ...
GGCAGCAGAGTCCGTCTCGCTCAACAGCTCCCAGCCGCCAGACTCCAAAACCCCGGGATCGCGTCCCGAACACATCTCGCGCACGACTTGAAAGGCCGATGTCAGGGCGCCCGGGTGAAAAAGTTGCGTTGCTACGGGCGCGAGTGATTGCAGATCAGCGGCCTCGCGGAACGTGGCTGAGCTGAGCGAGACGATCATGAAGGTGCCGATGCCCCTCATGAAGCGATCTCGATGTGTAGTCCCAGGCGGATTGAAGATCAAGGCGGGGGGGCGAGCGGCTTCCGAAGCACCGTAGGCACTTGTGACGTAAGTGCCCGAGAGCACAAATACAAAATGCGCGTCGTGGTGCGTGTGAGTTTCGATGTCCTCTTCGCAGCCTGTGGCTGCAAGCGAATGAATCGTAAACGGGCCACCGCCGGCGTTGCCCTGAGGCAGCCCGTAAAAACGTCCAGGTCTTAAATCGAGGGGTACGTGCAACCCCGAAGCTCCGCACTGATTACGCCGGCGCATATTCTGGGCTCAAGTGTGTCGATGACTCATTGGGGCCAAGTCACCGGTATAGGCACTGATTTGAATGGTGGCCAGGGGTGGAATTGAACCACCGACACGCGGATTTTCAATCCGCCACATTTTGCACCCAGGATCACCCAGCGTCACCCAAAACAACCATTTAGCTGATTCGGACCTTACGGTAGGTGCTGGTAGATGACGCCGGGTGACGCTAGGTTGGAAACCAAAGTGGAAACCGAAAAGCGACGACGTTTTGCTCCGCGGCGCGCTCATCGCTAGCTTTCTCCAGCAAGACTGAGAACTCAGCTCGGCTCGCCGCCCGTCGGAGAGTGACGTAGTGCTTGGACTTGGCTCGGTAAGCCCGTAACCGGCGGCGGGACGATGCCCGCACTTCCCGTACGCCTCACATAGCGTAGTGACAAGCTGCGGGGGCGCTGCGAAGATCACATTGGGGGTTCCAATTTTGAGCTTGTAGTCTCGCTTTCGATTGGTGTGCTCGTCGATTGGGCGATTGCACTTGTCTATCAGAACGCCACCGCCGGAAAGAGCGATGCATGTAAGTGACTTCCTGTCCGACGAGCTAGAAACCCGCTTGGGCGTTGTGTACCAAGCGGCTACGGCAGCGCGACATATGTTCCTGACGGTGGACCATTTGCTACTCGCGATCCTCGGCGCGCCGAAGGTGACCGAGATACTGTCCGCTCAGGGTTGCGATGTGGGCGAGCTTGAACAACAACTCCAGAGGTACATGGATGAGGAGGTACCGCGCTCCAAAGAAGGAGAAAAGCACGAATTGCAACCAACAATGGGCTTCCGGCGTGTGATGGAGCGTGCTGTATATAACGCCCAGCTAGGTCTGAAGCGACGAGCTGGTGTCGAAGACGCCCTCGCCGCCATCTGCGAAGAGAAAGTGTTCCCGGACGAAAGAGACGCTCATGCTGTGAAACTCCTGGAACGCTTAAGTGAACGATCGCAGGGGTAAGCCGGCTGACTGTTGACGGCGCCCAGCATTTGAATTGATGGTGGCCAGGGGTGGAATTGAACCACCGACACGCGGATTTTCAATCCGCTGCTCTACCAACTGAGCTACCTGGCCGCCGGGTGGGGGCGCGTATTAGACCGGCACGCCAGAAGGCCGTCAAGCAATCTCAACCCTAACCCCTTGATTCCGCGAGCCCTCACATCCATTACCGTAGGCTCGGCGCGGGCTTCTTCTCCCCCCGTTTGAGACCCCCGGGTGGCCCTCTTAAGAGAGAGGGCACGGCGGGGGCGGGAGGATCAGGCTTGCGTCGCGCTAAACTGTTGACTCTGCGACCGGGATTCCCACGAGTACCCCTAAATATGAATGCCCATCTGGCACCCCTGCTGACAGAAGCCAAGCCCGCTCCCTGTGCGGAGAGCCTAACGCGCGCCAACGAGTCACTGCAGGCGCGCGAACGGCTCCTCACCGCCACGGCGCGTGCCAGCCGCCTGCTGCTGCAGGCGCCCGACGTGCGCGCGGCGATCCCCGGGGTCCTGGGACTGATCGGTGAGGCCGCGCACGTCGATCGCGTGAATCTCATGGAGACCCGCACCGGCCCTGAGGGTGAGCCGCTGCTGGTCGTGGTGAGCGAGTGGACCGCCGAAGGGGTGACCCCGCACCTGCGCGACGTTGCGCTGTGCTCCTGCGACGAGCGCAAATTTGCCGCCGTGTGCTCGGAGCTGCGCGCCGGGCGCAGCGTGTGCTTCAGCAAGAGCAGCTCGGACGGGCGCTCTTCGAGCATCGAGGGCGTCGGCACCCAGAGCAAGGCCATCGTGCCGATCTTCGTTGCCGGTGAGTTCATCGGCGTGGTGGGATTCGACAACACGCGCCAGCACCGTGCGATCGACTCCGCCGAACTTGCGGCGCTTGAGACCGCGGCCGGCGTGATCGGCGCCGCGCTGCACCGCGAACGCCTCGTCGATGACGTGCGCCGTGAACGCGAGCGCGCCGCCGAAGAGCGCGTCGCCGAGCTCGCCAAGGCCAACGCCGTGATCCAGGGCAACCTTGAGCGCCTCGCCGGGGAACCTGATCTGCACAGTTTCATGGGTCACATGCTGCTCGAGGCGGCGCGCCAGTTCGACGCCATCTCGGGCGTCGTGATCGTACTTAAGGATTCGGTGCAGGAGTGGCGCATCGTCGCGCACGTGCGCGACGGCCAGGTGACGCAGCCGACCTACGCCACCAGCGTGCCGGTGGCAGGCTCGGTGTTCACCACCCGCTTCGGCGATCTGCGGGAGCCGGTTTATCTCAACGTCGGCCGCCAGACGAGCGAGATCTGGCCGGGCGTGCTGGCCTTTCATCGTGGCGAGAACGCCCAGGGCACGGTGATCTACCCGCTGGTGTTTGGGGCTCGCAGCGTCGGCTTCTTTGCACTCACCTTCCCGCGCCCGGCGGAAGAAGTCCTGCACAGCGGCCTGCTGGTGGCGCTGGTGCAGCAGGCGACGCTCGCCGTGCAGCTGATGCGCCTGGCGTATTCCGCCAAGGAGACCGCGGTGCTCATGGAGCGCACGCGTATCGGCCAGGAGATCCACGATGGCCTGGCGCAGGCCTTCACCGGCATCCTGCTGCAGCTCGGCGCCGTGGAGGAATTCCCGTCCTGCAGGAAGCGCGGCTCGGAACTGGCCAACACGTTGTCCCTGATCCGGGAACTCGCGCGCGACGGCCTGGCCGAAGCGCGCCGCTCGGTGATGGCGCTGCGCCTGGATCAGACCCGGCGCGCGGGACTGGAGATTGCGCTCAAGCAGCTCGCGGACCGCTCCACGGTCCCCGGCGGGGTCACCTGCACTTTTGACGGCGGTGGCATCGTCACGGGCCTGCGGCCGGAGCACGAGCACGAGCTGCTGCGCATCGCGCAGGAGGCGGTGAGCAACGCGGTGCGGCACGCGCGTCCGCACCTGGTGCACATCAGCATGAGCGATGAGCCGCAGTACTGGACGCTCGCTGTCGCCGACGATGGTATCGGCATGCAGCAGCGCCCGGAGCTGTCCGCGCGCGAGGGTTTCGGGCTCTCGAGCATGCGCCAGCGGGCCGGCGCCATCGGCGGGGAGTGGCAGATCGACAGCCAGCCCGGGGCCGGCACACGTGTCAGCGTGCGCATGGCGAAGCGAGCTTCCTAGTGGCCGCCGTCATGAAGACCAAGATCCGTGTCGTGCTCGCCGATGATCATCCGGTGGTGCGCGACGGACTCGCCGCTATGGTCAACCAGCAGGCGGACATGGAGGTGGTGGCGGAGGCCGGCGACGGCGAGGAAGCGATCGCGCTCTACGAACAGCATCGCCCGGATGTGATGGTGCTCGACCTGCGCATGCCCAAGCGCGACGGCGTCGCCGTGGTGCAGCGGGTGCTCGAGCTGCACCCGAAGGCCTGCATCCTCGTCATGACGACCTACGACGGCGACGAGGACATCTTCCAGTGCCTCTCGCAGGGGGCGAAGGGTTATCTGCTCAAGGATGCGCCGCGGCAGGAGATTCTCTCCGCCATCCGCGCCGTCAGCGAGGATCGCCCCTATACCTCGACCACGGTGGCCGCCAAGGCGCTGCAGCGCATGGCGAAGCCGAGCCTCACGCAGCGCGAACTGGACGTGCTGCAGCTGGTGGCCGAAGGGCGGAGCAACAAGGACATCGCGCGGCGCCTCTCGATCACCGAGGGCACCGCCAAGACGCACGTCAAGGCGATCCTCACCAAGCTCGACGCCATCAGCCGTACCGAGGCCGTGGCCGTCGCCCACAAGCGCGGCCTCATCCACCTATAGAGTCGAGAAGCGGCTAGAACAGGCCGCCGGCACTAGGCGCCCGGTGGCGGCTGGTAGCCCTGCGGCGCCGCGGACCCGGCGCCAAAGAAGAACTTCTCCATCTCCGTCTCCAGGAACTTGCGCGCCTTGGGTTCGATCGGCGTCAGCCGGTACTCATTGATGAGCATGGTCTGCTGCTTGAGCCACTGCGCCCAGGCTTCCTTGGAGACGTGCTCGTAGATGCGCTTTCCGAGTTCCCCCGGATAGGGCACGCGCTCCAGCCCCGGGGCCTCCCGCTTCAGCACTACGCACTGCACCATGTGGGTCACTTGGAATCCTTAAGTCTGCGAGGCCGAGGACGCCTCTGAGGGAGGCGGCTGCGCCAGCGCTGCCAGGAGCGCGGTGATGGGCGCGGGCAAACCGATGCGCACAGGGCTTCGGATGTTATACCAAAGTACCGCGCCCTCGCGGACCTGAGCGGCTGCGCCGGTGCAGCGCACCAGGAGCGGCGTAATCGCCAGGTCAAAGTGCGTGAAGCCATGTTCGACCGTACCGAGGGGCTCCAGCCCGCGGCATTGCTCCCCCAGCGCCGCGCCCGCGAAGTCCGCCGCGGCGCTGGCGCTGGTGAATTCCGGCAGGCACCACAGGCCGCCCCACACCCCGCTCTCCGGGCGCCGCTCGAGCAGCACCTCGCCGCACTCGTGCAACGCCACCACCATGAATACGCGCTGCCGCCGCCGGGCGCCGCCCCGGCGCGCGGCGGGAATCTCGTGCTGGCGGCCGCTGCCGCGCGCGCGGCAATCGCGCGCAAGCGGGCACTCACTGCACAGCGGGCGTCGCCGCACGCACACCGTGGCGCCCAGATCCATGATGGCCTGCGTGTAGGCGGCCACCTGTACCGCGGGCGTGCAGTCTTCCGCCAGCCGCCACAGCCGGCGGGTCGCCGCCGCGTCAGTGGGAGCGCCCTCGATCCCGAAATAGCGCGCCAGCACGCGCCGCGCGTTGCCGTCGAGGATCGGGTGACGCTCCTCGCGCGCCAGCGCCAGGATCGCGCCGGCGGTGGAGCGCCCGATGCCGGGCAGCGCGGCGACGTCGGCAAAGGCGCGGGGAAACTGCCCGCCGAACTCATCGCGCAGGCGCTGCGCCGCGCGGTGCAGGTTACGGGCACGCGCGTAGTAACCGAGCCCCGACCACAGGTGCAGTACTTCATCGAGTGGCGCCTCGGCCAGTGCCGCAACCTCCGCAAAACGCTCCATGAAGCGCCGGTAGTACGGGATGACGGTGGCCACCTGCGTCTGCTGCAGCATGACCTCCGAGACCCACACGCGGTAGGGCGTGCGCGCGAGCTGCCAGGGCAGGTCGTGCCGGCCGGCTGCCCGGTGCCAGGCCAGGAGCGCGGGAGCGGGCGGGGGAGGCGCTGCGGTCACCGCGGCATTCTAACGGGTCGCGCGGTCAGCGCCGCGCGCGCAAAAAAAAGCACGCCGGTTTGGGGCCGGCGTGCAACTTGGCTTCAGAGGAAAACTAGTTGCGGTCGCAGAGCTCGATATCTCCGCTCATGGTCTTCAGCCGCATGTGCCCGGCGCCCTCGGCGCGCGAGCCCGACAGTGACTGCCCGACGCTCTTCTTGTCGACCCTGGCGTCGAAGCAGTTGCTGATGTCGCCGCTGAAGGTCGAGATCTCGTACGCATAGCCGCCCTCAGCGCTGGCACGCACGTTGAGGTCACCGCTGACGGAGGCCGCATCAAAGGAGGCGCCGCGGGTGAGCTTGCCCTCGAAACGCAGGTCCCCGGAGGTGGTGCGCGCATGCACCGAGCGCGCCGAATTCAGGGAGAGGAGCAGATCGCCGCTCACGGAGCTGGTCTCCAGGTCCCCGGCGCCGTGATCCAGGTGCACATCGCCGCTGACCGTGCTCACGTACAGGCGCGCGGCCTGGCCATGGCCGCGTACCTTGACGTCGCCGCTGACCGTCTTGAGCTCCAGGTCCGCGCCGGCAATCTCGGTCGTGACATTGCCGCTCACGGCGTTCAGGCGCTGCACGCCGAGCACCCCGGTGATGCTCGCATCCGCACTGACGGTGGCCAGGTGCAGCTCGCTGTCCTTGGGGACCTGCACGCGCAGCTTGGCATCGCCGTCGCGCGAGGAATGACTCGGCAGCACCACCTTGATGACCGTGCGATCGGGCTCGCTCGTGACATCCACGCGTTCCACGCCGTCGCCGAGTTCCCCGTGCACCACCACTTCCGGGCGGTCCGTGGCGGTGACCTCCACGCTGCCACTGGTGTTGGAGATCTCGACAATGCCGCGCGGCTGGGCGGCCACCTGCTTGTCGAAGGGCTTGTAGGTCTCGGCGGCGCTGAGGGCGCTCGCCCCGAGCGCGATGACGGCCGCCGACAGTGTGAAGAACGTTCGCATGTTTCAGATCCCCCGGCCAGGATCGCTGGCCTCGTGCACGTCCGTCAGGGCGCGCATTTCATCCTGGTAAGTGTTGATGAGCAGTTCCTGCAGCAGCGCATTGCTCGGGTCCTTGCCCAGCGCGCGCTCCAGGTCCTCCTTGGCGTGTTCGATGGTCGCAAGACTCGCCGTGACCTTGAGGCGCGCCGGCGGCGGCATCGCCTCGATGCGCGCCTGCAGCGTCCTGAGCAGTTCGGTGCGCTGGCGCTGGTAGCGCGGATCGCTCACATAGCTGGCGTTGAGCGCCGCGCCCTCGGGGCTCGCGGGCAAGGCGGTGGCAGTCGCGCTCTGGGGCGCGCGCGCCGCGCCCCCGGACAGCGGCAGCACCTCGCGACCGATCCACACGCCCACCGCGACGCTGGCCACCATGGCTGCCGCCGCCAGCCAGCGCAGCTGCGCGAGCCGCGCGCCCGCCGGCCGCGGGCTCACCGCGGCCACCGTCGCCACCGGCGCCTTCAGGCGCGCCTCGATCCCGGGCCACAGGTCGCGCGGCGGCTCGATCGCCACCGGCAGCTCGCCCAGCGATTTCACCTTGCGTTCGTCGGGGCCGTTCATGTCAGTTGATCTCCATGTTCAGTCGCTCGCGCAGCAGCTTGCGGGCCCGGTGCAGCTGCGCCTTGCAGGTGCCCTCGGCAATCCCGAGCATCTCGGCCGCCTCGCCGTGCGAATACCCGTACAGGGCATGCAGCACCAGGGCGTCGCGCGCGCCATCGGGCAGTGCCCCGATGGCCGTCTCCAGCTCCCGCACCTCCAGCGGCGTTTCCAGCAGAAAGCCGCCACCGGATCCCTCCTCGTCCTCCGCTGGCGGCTCCATCACCGGGGAGGCCTTGCGGCGCCGGCCCAGGCTCACGTTCACCGCGATGCGGTGCAGCCAGGTCGACAGCGAGCTGCGCGTCTGGAACTGCGGCAGTGCCTTCCAGGCGTTAATGAAGGTGTCCTGCGTGCAATCCTCCGCCAGGTGCGCATCGCGGGTGAGCCGCAGGCACAGGCCGTACACCTTGCCCGCGTGTTCCCGGTAGAGGCGCTCAAACGCCCGGCTATCCCCGGCGCAGGCGCGCTGCACCAACGCTCCTTCCCAGTCCACCCGGCTGTCCCCGACCTGTGCGTAGCTCATCTGTCCCTTAGAGGCGCGCCCCGCGGCTCTGGTTTAAAGCGTCCGTCGCCGCCCGGCAACAGTTTTTCAAGGAACCGAAACATCGTTATAAGACACTTAACAGAAGACACGAAAGCGGACGGGGACGGCAGGAGAAGGTTCATGGGAAGAACGAACAAGGGCCTGGGACGGCTGTGGCGTCCGGGCGGGGATACCCTGGAGGCGATTGCCGGCGAGCTATCCGCGCACTGGCGCGCGGCCGCACGGCTGACGCCGACCCAGCTCTTCTGGCACGCACCGGCGCGCTGGCTGAAGGTGGAGCCGCTGGGCGCGACGCTGCAGCCTCACCATTTCGCGACGGGCGGCAGGCTCATCAGGTAAGCCTCAGGATCCGCGTCCGTCTGGAAGCCGAACCGGGTGCCGCGGTCATAGACCAGGTTGAACTCGACATAGCGGCCACGCTTTAACAGCAGTCGCTCGCGCGCGGCCTCATCGTACGGGGTGTCCTTGCGGCGTGCGACGAGCCGCGGGTAGACCTCAAGCAGCGCCTCGCCCACCGCGCGCACGAACGCAAAATCCGCCTCCGCATCGGCACTCGCCAGATCGTCGAAGAAAATCCCGCCCACCCCGCGGGCCTCCTGGCGGTGCGGCAGGTAGAAGTACCGGTCGCACCACGCCTTGAACTCGGCATAGGCGTCGGGCCGGTAGCCCTCGCACGCCCGGCGCAGCGCTGTGTGAAAGTCGCTGGTGTCCTGCGCGATGGGAAAGGTCGGCGTCAGGTCCGAGCCGCCCCCGAACCAGGCGCGGCTGGTGGCGAGGAAGCGCAGGTTCAGGTGCATCGCCGGCACGTAGGGATTGACCATGTGCGCCACGAGGGAAATGCCGCAGGCGACGAAGCGCCCGGCGGAAGCCTCGGCGCCGGCGACCTGGGCGCGCGCCTCGGGGGCGAGCGTCCCCCACACATGGCTCACGTTGACGCCGACCTTCTCGAACACCGCCCCGCGCATCAGCCGTGACTCCCCGCCGCCCTCCAGGCGATGGCCCTCGGGCTTGGCCCACGTTCGCCGCTCGAAGCGCTGCACCGGCTCGAACGCCTCGAACGCCCGGCACAGCCGCTCCTGCAGGTCGCGGAAGTACGCCGTGGCGGCGGCGGCGCGATCCGGGCTAGCGGTGCTCATGGACGTAGTCGACCAGGCGTGCGACGGCATCCGGGTCGGTTTCCTGCCAGATGCCGTGGCCGAGATTGAAGATATGCCCCGGTGCCTCGCCGGCCTGCGTGAGCACCGCATCGACGTGGCGCTTGAGCTCCTCGGGCGGGGCGAACAGCGCCGCCGGATCCAGATTTCCCTGCACGGCCTTGGCGGCGCCGAGGGTCTGGCGGACCTCGGCGAGCCCCGTGCGCCAGTCGACGCCGACGACGTCGACGTCCAGGTCCCGGACCGCTCCCATCAGGGCTGCGCCCTGGTTGACGTAGTAGATGAGGGGCACGCCGGTGTGCCGCAGGCGCGCGGCGGTGCGGCGCACGGCGGCGAGCGCGAAGCGCTCGAACTGCGGCGGCCCGAGCAGCCCCGCCCACGACTCAAACAGCATCAGCGCCTGGGCGCCGGCCGCCGCCTGGGCGGTGAGGTATTCCGCCATGGCGTCCGCCAGGTGCGTGAGCAGGCGCTGCGCCGATTGCGGCTGTGCATAGAGAAACGCGCGCGCGGCCCCGAACTCCTTGGACGGCCGGCCGCCGACGAGGTAACACAGGAGCGTGAAGGGCGCGCCGGCGAAGCCGATCAGCGGCACCCCCGGCGGCAGGTTGGCCCTCACCAGGCGGATGGCCTGCAGCACGAACGGCACATCGCGCTCCGGCACGAGCGCGGGCAGGGCATCGATCTGCGCGTCGCTGCGGATCGGTGCGCGCACCACCGGGCCGGGCTCGAAGGCGAGGTCCACGCCCATGCCCTGCAGCGGCGTCATGATGTCGCTGAAGAGGATCGCGGCGTCGAGTTCGAAACGCCGCAGCGGCTGCAGGGTCACCTCCGCTGCCAGGTCCGCCGTGCGTGTCAGCGTCTCGAAGTCGACCTTGGCGCGCAGCGCCCGGTACTCGGGCAGGTAGCGCCCCGCCTGACGCATGATCCAGATCGGCCGGTGCGCCACGGGCTCGCGCCGGCAGGCGGCGAGGAAGGCGCCCGTTGCGCGCGGCGCGGCCGCGGGCGTGCTCATGCGTTCAGCCACTGCGCCACTTCGGGCGCGAAGTAGCTGATGATGAGGTCGGCCCCGGCACGGCGAATCCCGGTCAGGGTCTCCAGCACCGCGGCGCGCTCATCGATCCAGCCGCGGGCGGCCGCCGCCTTGATGAGGCTGAATTCCCCGGAGACCTGGTAGGCCACCACCGGCACGTGCACGCGGTCGCGCACCTGGCGGATCACATCCAGGTACGGCCCGGCGGGCTTCACCATGACCAGGTCCGCGCCCTCCTCGACATCCAGCAGCACCTCGCGCAGCGCTTCGCGCGAGTTGGCCGGATCCATCTGGTAGGAGCGCCGGTCCCCGAAGGCCGGTGCCGACTCGGCCGCCTCGCGGAATGGCCCGTAGAAAGCGGACGCGTACTTGGCCGCGTAGGCGACGATCGGCGTCGTGCCCTTGCCATTGGCATCCAGCAGGGCGCGGATCGCGGCCACGCGGCCGTCCATCATGTCGCTCGGCGCGACCGCATCGGCGCCGGCGCGCGCGTAGTTGAGCGCCACCTCGGCCAGCGTGCGCACCGAGGAATCGTTGTCGACCGCGCCCTCCCGGGTGATGTGGCCGCAGTGCCCGTGGTCCGTGGCGCCGCACAGGCACACGTCCGCCCATACCAGCAGCTGCGGGCAGGCCTCCTTGATGGCGCTGATGGTCTGCGCCGCGAGCCCCTTCGGATCGAGCGCATTGCTCGCCTGCGCGTCCTTGTGGTCGGGGGCGGCGAACACCAGCACCGCCGGCACCCCGGTGGCGGCGACCTCGCGCGCGTGTCGCGCCGCCTCATCGACGGAGAGCTGGAAGATGCCGGGCATGCTCTCGACCGCGCGCCGCACGGCGCGCCCCGGAACGGCGAACAGCGGGTAGACCAGGCCCTCGGGCCGCAGGTGCGTCTCGCGCACCAGGCGGCGCCACGGGTCTGACTGGCGCGTGCGGCGCGGACGGGTGTTGGGGAAGGCCATGGTTAGGATCTCGTCTCCAGTAAGCGAAGCGTAGTGACCGCAAGTCCCTCGAGCGTCGCGGCGTCCGCGATGACGGCGTGGTGTCCGCGCGCGCTCAGCGCGCGCGCGGTGGTGCGCCCGATGGCGACCGCGGTGGCCGCGTGCAGCAGGCGGTCAAAGTCCGTATGGCCGAGCGCCTCCGCCAGCTC